>Ga0335398_10000004_pt1 | contig 319711 bp, 325 predicted proteins | sample BON03_FD_205742 | JGI IMG/M metagenome (GOLD analysis project Ga0335398, IMG submission 205742) | Freshwater microbial communities from Lake Bonney liftoff mats and glacier meltwater in Antarctica - BON-03 (spades assembly) (version 2) | ecosystem: Environmental > Aquatic > Freshwater > Ice >...
CTATCGCCTCAATCGTCTTCCCCAGCACCGCCGTGTGCTCGAGTGAGATTGCTGTGCATACCTGCACCGCCGAATCCATCACGTTGGTTGCATCGAGCCGCCCGCCGAGCCCAGCCTCGATCACGGCAGCGCCAACGCCAGCCTCGTTTATCAAATGAAAGGCGATCGCTGTCAGTGCTTCAAACTGCGTCACCGGCCCAAGATCGCGCTCGGTCAGATCAAGCTGATCGGAGGCCGACTTCACAATCCGCGCGGAATCGGCAAACCGCTGTGAGTCGCAGGGCAGTCCGCCGATCAGCACCCGCTCGGTAAACGAAAGGAAGTGCGGCGACAGGTAAGCGCCGACGCTCAGCTGGTGCTCCGCAAGGATCGCGGCGACCATCCGCGTGACCGAAGATTTTCCGTTTGAGCCAACCACGTGAACGATTCCCTCCAGCCGCTGCGGCGAGCCGAGCGCCTCCAGCAGCAGCTCGATCCGCTGCAGCCCAAAATCAACGCCGAAGCGTTCCAGCCCAAGCAGCCAAGTTTCTGCGTCGGCCTCGGCCCAGCCTGCTGTTTGCTTTGGAGCGTCCACGTGGGCCCGGGCTTAGGCGCCGAGCGCGGCCAACTCGTCGCGCAACCGTTCTAGCTTGGCCTGCTCGCCAGCGACCAGCTCGGCCGGCGCTTTGGCTACGAATGCCTCGTTCGAAAGCTTGCTCTCGGCGCGAGCGATTTCGCCTTCCAGCGCGGAGTGTCGCTGGGCGCGCTCGCGCTGGCGCGCCTCGACGTCGATGGCGTCGCCAGCGGTGATCTCGATCGTGCCGCCCGGAACGGCGATGCTGTCGGTTACGTCGCCCTCGAAGGCCGCTAAGTCGAGCCGCGCCAAGCGCGCGATTAAGGCGGCGTCAGCATCGAGTTGGCTCGAATTAACCTTGGCACCAAGCTTTGCGCCTGGCTTCACGTTGGCGCCACTGCGCCACGAGCGCAGAGCCGTCACGCCAGCAATTAGATCGCCAACTCGCTGCTCCGCCTCGAGATCTATGAGAGCCGGATCGGCAAGCGGGTAGCGAGCGCCAATCAGCAATCCTTCAGCGCCCGGCACCGACTCCCATAGCTGCTCAGTGACGAAAGGAATGAAGGGATGGGCTAGCGCCAACGTGGAGCGCAGTACGTAACAAGCCGTCGCCGAGAGTTGATCGTCAAAGTCGCGTCCCTTGATCAGCTCGAGATACCAATCGCAGAGCTCTCCATAAACAAAGTCGTAGAGGCCAAAAGTTGCTTTTGCGAACTCGAACTGTTCGATCTGCTCGGTCGTTTCGGCGACAACCTGCTGCAGGCGCGAAACGATCCAGCGGTCCTCAACGGGCGCGCTGGCTCCGACCAACGGTTCTAGTCCAACATCCTCGCCGACGTTCAGCAGCACGAACCGCGAAGCGTTGAAAAGCTTGTTGGTAAGCGCCTGGCCTTGCTCGACGCGCTCGCGTGAGTAGCGCACGTCCTGAACCGACGACATCGCAAGCAAGCCGAAGCGAACAGCGTCGGCGCCGTGTTCGTCAATCTCAGTGATCGGGTCAATACCTGTGCCCAGCGTCTTGCTCATTCGGCGCCCATCCGGAGCCTGAATTACGGAGTGCACATAAACGTCGCTGAAGGGGACTTCGCCGGTGAAGCGCAGCCCCATTATCACCATTCGCGTAACCCACAGGAAAAGAATGTCGCGCGCGGTTGAGAGCACGTCGGTCGGGTAGAACGCCTTGTATTCAGCAGTTTCGTCGGGCCAGCCAAGCGTCGCGAACGGCCACAGCGCGGAGCTAAACCAGGTGTCGAGGACATCCTCCTCGCGGACCCAACCGTCGCCATCGGGCTCTTCCATCCCAACATAGGTTTCCTCGCCGCGATACCAAACCGGCAGCCTATGACCCCACCAAAGCTGGCGCGAGATACACCAAGGCCGAATCTCTTCGAGCCAATCGGCGGCGCGCTTCGACTGGCTCTCTGGGTGGATCTTCACGCGACCGTCCTTCAATGCCTCGATCGCCGGCGGCGCAAGTTCGTCCATTTTCATAAACCACTGAAGCGAAATCAGCGGCTCAATCCGCTCGCCGGAGCGGTGCGAGAAGGGCACCGCGTGGGCGTAGGGCTGTTCGCCGCGCAGCAGCCCCTGTTCGCGCAGCGCAGCAACGACAGCAAGCTGCGCTTCGCCCGCTTTCAAGCCAGCGAACTGACCGGCCAGCTCGGTCATCGTGCCGTCTTCGCCGATCACGGTTATCTCCTCAAGGCCGTGGCGGCGGCCGATCTCAAAGTCGTTCGGGTCGTGCGCTGGCGTAATTTTCAGCACGCCGGTGCCGAAATCGGTTTTTACGTAGTCGTCGCCGATGATTTCCAGCTCGCGGTCGGTCAACGGCAGTTTGACGCGCGCGCCAATCAGGTCCTTGAAGCGTTCGTCCGACGGGTTGACGGCGACGGCGCTATCGCCGAGCATCGTCTCCGGCCGCACCGTTGCAACCACTACTTCGCCGCTGCCGTCGGCAAGTGGATAGGCAATCTCAAAGAGCGTGTCGGTTACCTCGCGCTCCTCAACCTCGAGGTCGGAGATTGCCGACTGGCTGCCTGGGTCCCAGTTGACGAGGTATTGGTCGCGGTAGATCGCGCCGTCCTCAAATAGATCGCAAAAGACCTGACGGACGGCGCGCTCGTAGCCCTCGTCTAGCGTGAAGCGTTCACGCTCGTAATCGCAGGAGGCGCCGAGCCGGGCAAACTGTTCGATGATCGTGCCGCCAAACTGCTCGCGCCACTGCCAGACGCGCTCGACGAATGCTTCGCGGCCGAGCTGCTCGCGCGAGCTTCCTTCTTCAACCAGTTTTTTCTCAACTTGAGTTTGAGTTGCGATCCCGGCGTGGTCGGTTCCGAGGATCCACTCCGTGTTTTGGCCGCGCATGCGGTGAAAACGAATCAGCGCATCTTGAATCGCGCCGTTGAGAGCGTGGCCCATGTGCAGCGCGCCAGTTACGTTTGGCGGCGGAATTGCGATCGAGTAATTATCTGCCGCGCAGCGCTGCGCGTCTCCGTGAAAGAGGCCGGAGTCGAGCCAGCGCTGCATCATCTGCGGCTCGGTCTCGGCGGGCTCAAAGCGCGTCTTGTCGGCGAAGTCAGGCACGACCGCTGAGTCTACGACGCGAGCGTCATCAACCGAGTGCTCAGCGTTTCTTGCGGCCGCCGCGAAGCCCCGGAACGGGGATCGGGGCAAGGTCGGCCATCAAGCCACGGTGGTCAATCTTGCGCGCGAGCTCGATTAGGTGCTCGCGCTGAGCAGCCGTCATCCGGTTAGGCAGGCCACGCGACTGCGCGAGCGTCTTCAAAGCTTTTGCGCGGTCTTTCGGGTCGAGCCGGCGCCAGTGATCGGTTACGACCATCGTCGCCTGCATCGCAGCCATCCACGGAATCGTTTTCAAGCTCGGCTTCATCGCTCTAGCTGGCCTCGGGGAGCTGTTCATCGAGGCTGTCGCCGTTCGCTTCGGTGACGAGCGTCGGTGGGAAACCGTTCTCAACCGATTCGCGCGTAACAACACACTTCTTTACGTCACCACGAGAAGGAAGATCAAACTGCACTTCGAGCAGTACCTCTTCGATGATCGAGCGCAGGCCGCGGGCGCCTGTCTCGCGCTCAAGCGCTTTGTCGGCAACGCAGCCGAGTGCATCATCGGCGAAGACAAGCTCAATCCCGTCGAAGGCGAAGAATGTTTGGAACTGCTTTGTCAACGCGTTACGCGGCTCCGTCAGAATCGAGAGCAGGTCGTCGCGCGTTAGCTGGTGAACAGCGCTAGTTACCGGGAGGCGACCGATGAATTCAGGAATCAGCCCGTAGTTGACCAGATCTTCGGGCAGGCACTGGGCGAAAATTTTTCCTGAATCATGCTCGCTGCGGGCCGAGATCGCGGCGCTGAAGCCAATCCCCTTGTGGCCGACGCGCTTCTCAATCACCTTGTCCAGATTGGCAAAGGCGCCGCCGCAAATGAAAAGGATGTTGGTCGTGTCGATCGTCAGAAACTCTTGGTGGGGATGCTTGCGGCCACCCTGCGGCGGCACGCTGGCCGTCGTTCCCTCAAGGATTTTCAGTAGCGCCTGTTGTACACCCTCACCAGACACGTCGCGCGTGATCGATGGGCTCTCCGACTTTCGCGCCACCTTGTCTACTTCGTCGATGTAGATGATTCCTGTCTCTGCCTTCTTGACGTCGTAGTCGGCGGCCTGAATCAGCTTCAGCAGAATGTTTTCAACGTCCTCGCCAACGTAACCGGCCTCGGTCAGCGCCGTCGCGTCTGCGATCGCGAATGGCACGTTGAGCAGCTTGGCGAGGGTCTGTGCCAGCAGTGTCTTGCCGCAGCCGGTCGGGCCGAGCAGCAAGATATTCGACTTCTGGAGCTCTATCTCGTTCTCGTCGCCCTGCGACATCTGAATTCGCTTGTAGTGGTTGTAGACGGCCACTGAGAGCGTTCGCTTAGCTTCGCCTTGGCCGATCACATATTGATCGAGGAAGTCATAGATCTCCTTCGGGCGGGGCAGATTCTCGACGTCGAAGGAGGATGGCGCCGCGAGCTCCTCGTCGATGATCTCGTTACAAAGATCGATGCATTCGTCACAGATGTAGACGCCAGGACCGGCGATCAGCTTTTTGACCTGCCGCTGGGATTTGCCGCAAAAACTGCAAAGCAGCTGCTCGCTTGAATCGGTTGGACGCGCCATGCTTCTCCCCTTCGTCTAAACGCAGGCGCCGCCCAGCTAATGCTTGGCGATCACCTTGTCAATAATCCCGTACGCAGCGGCCTCTTCGGCCGACATGAAGTAGTCACGTTCGGTGTCGCCGCGGACCTTGTCGTACTCCTGGCCAGTGTGCTCGGCGAGAATGTGGTCAAGCCGCTGGCGGACGTCGATGATCTCCTTGGCGTGGATCTCGATGTCGGTTGCTTGGCCTTCAAAGCCTGAGCTGACTTGGTGGATCAAGATCTTTGCGTTGGGCAACGCCATCCGCTTGCCAGGGGCGCCGCCGGCCAGCAGCAGCGCGCCCATCGACATCGCGATCCCCACACAAATCGTCGAAACGTCGGGCTTTACGAACTGCATCGTGTCGTAAATCGCGAGCCCTGAATAGACCGATCCACCGGGTGAGTTGATGTAGATCGAGATGTCCTTGTCTGGATCCTGCGACTCAAGGTGCAGGAGCTGCGCCACTACGAGGTTGGCGATCTGATCGTCAACTTGGCTTCCGAGGAAGATGATTCGCTCGTTTAGAAGGCGCGAGTAGATGTCAAACGAACGTTCTCCGCGTGAGGTCTGCTCAACGACCATTGGGACTAGGGGGCTCATGTTCCTCGCTTTGTTTCGGTCGGCTGGGTTGATTCCTCCCACCTGCAACGTTGCTCGCAGAAGGAACAGTTAACACTAGCAACGGGGAGCACCCGAAACTGGGCTTCAGGAAGGGCTGGTCGCGACCGCGCTCTCGACGATTAGGTCGAGTGCTTGGCGCTGCGAGAGCTCTTCGATCAGGTCATCGAGACGGTTTGCCTTTTCAAGCCGTTCGCGAAGCTTCTCTGGCGTGGTCTGCTCCTCAGCTGCTGAGGCCTGCAGCGCTGTGAGAATGTCGCCGTCGCCAGGCGCTATGTCCTCAGCTTTGACGACTGCCGCTAGCGCTGCCTCATGGCGCAAACTGGTCTGCGCCGCCTCGGCACTCTCAGCGAGCATCTCCTCCTCGCTACGGCCTGAGATTTGGAAGTACATCTCGCGGCTGATGCCCTGGTGTGAGAGCTGGTGGAGCATGCGGTCGAGTAGCTCGCTGGCGCGCGCTTCAACGAGCTGCTCGGGCAGATTGATCTTGGCGTTGCCCGCGACCGCGTCGAGAACGGCCTCGCGGAATTCTTCTTCAGCCTTGTCGCCGTCGGCGGCAAGCATTTGCGTCGCAAGATCCTCACGCAGCTCGGCGATCGTCTCCAGCCCGGCGGCCTCGTTGGCGAATTCGTCGGTCAGCTCGGGCAGAATTCGGCGGCGCACCTCGGTCGCCGTGACGGCGAACTCGGCGTCCTTGCCGGCCAGCCCTTCAGCCCCGTAATCTTCAGGGAAGGCGAGCTCCACGGTCCGCTGCTCACCGGCGCTGATGCCCTCAAGCTGCGCCTCGAAGCCTGGAATCAAGCGGCCGGAGCCCAGCTCAATCAGCTGATCAGTTCCCTCGCCGCCTTCAAATACTTCGCCGCCGATCGAGCCGACGTAGTTCATCACAACAAAGTCGCCGCTCGCCGCGGCCTCGTCAACGGTCTCAAGGCTCGCCATTCGGCCGCGCAACTCTTCGATCTGCGCGTCAATTGCTTCGGCGTCGGCGACGGCTTCGCGGCGCTCAACCTTCAGCCCCTTGTACTTGCCAAGCTTGGCGACCGGGCGCACCCCGACCTCAAAGCTGAACTTCAGATCCTCGCCGGCCGGAGGCAACTCGCTTAGCTCAACTTCGGGCTGGCCTACGATTGCCAGGCGTGCGCCATCCACCGCCTCGCTGTACCAGTGGCCGAGCGAGCCACGAATCGTCTCGTCGACTACTGCGTCGCGGCCGATCCGCTGAATTACTACTTCGGCTGGGATTTTGCCTTTGCGAAAGCCAGCCATTTTCATCTCTTTGCCCATCGACCTGGCGGTTTGAGCGATCCGGCGGTCAAGCTCTTCGAGCGGCACCTGAACCTCCACGCGAACGCGTGAATTGGGCAGCTCTTTAACGTTCGTTGTGACAGCGCTCATCGGCGGCACGATAGCGTCAGGAGATGGTCAACGACTGCCAGCCCGTGCTCCGCCGGATCGAAACTTGGGTCGTAACCGGCCCCGTCGGCCACCTGCTCTCCGCCATAGGCGACTGGGCCGTGGTGCTGACGACGCTCGCGCGCGATCGCATCAGGCGACTCCGGTGATGCCGCCGCGCAGCCCTTTCGCGAAAGGTGAGTGACGGGACTCGAACCCGCGACCGCCTGGACCACAACCAGGAGCTCTACCAACTGAGCTACACCCACCGCGCAGGGCGCAGTGTAAGGCTTGCGGCGCGCGCATCAGGGGCCGCGGCGAAATGCCCCCGCCAGGACTCGAACCTGGGACCTGCCGGGTAGAAGCCGGCCGCTCTAATCCAACTGAGCTACGGGGGCTTGGTCGGCGATTCGCCAGCCACTCAATTAACGGTATCGCGCTAGGCCGCTTTGCGGGTAGTAGTCTGCCGGGACGATGGAGGAGAACCCAATCACATTGGTTGCGCTGCCGCTCGGGCTCGTCTTCATCATGTTCTCGCTCGGGATGGGCCTGATTAAAGATGATTTCCGCGTTGTATTTACGGCTCCACGCGGGGTCGCCGTTGGGATGCTTAACCTGCTTATTGTCGCTCCGCTTTTGGCGCTCGGGATTGCCACGCTGTTCAATCTGCCGCCCGTACTTGCCGTTGGCCTAGTGCTGCTTGGCGCCGCGCCGGGAGGCACGATGGCCAATCTCTTAACTCACTTGGCGCGCGGCGAGACCGCGCTCTCAGTAACCCTCACGGGGATCTCAAGTGCGCTTGCGGTGGTGACCGTTCCGCTCTACCTCTCAATCAGCTCGGCCTGGTTTGACTTAACCGGCGTCGGCACCGATGTTGAGATCGTCCCGATTGCGATTCGCGTGCTGGCGATAACGCTCGTGCCTCTGATCGCCGGAATGGCGGTCAAACAGCGCGCACCGCAATGGACCGAAAAGAACTACCACCGATTCAGGGTGATGTCGCTTGTGCTGTTCGTAGTAATTGTGGCGGCGGCGGTAGGCAGCGAATGGGGCCGCGTAACCGGATACTTGGGTGACGTTCTGGTAGCCGTGATCGTGCTCAACGTTTGTGCGATGGGGGTCAGCTTCATGATCGCCCGCTTGGCACGCCTCAACGACCGCAGCTCGACCGCAATCGCGCTCGAACTTGGCCTCCACAATGCGACGCTCGCAATTGCCGTCGGCGCCTCACTCGATCCCGAGATGACGATCCCTGCAGCCGTCTACGGGCTCTTCATGTGGGTGACAGGCGGATCATTTGCCTACCTGATGGCGCGACGCAATCGCGGCGCGCTTGTGGTCACGGCCGCCAGCGCGAGCTGACTAGAACCGTTCTAAATCGGGGCGAGAGGATTCGAACCTCCGACCCCCTGCTCCCAAAGCAGGTGCGCTACCAGGCTGCGCCACGCCCCGATGAGTTCCAGATGGTAGGGCTGTTTGAGGCTGGCATGTTCTAGCGTGCGGGCATGGCCGACGTTCGCCCACTCAGTTCGCTTCGCTACGACCTTGATCGAGTAGGTGGTTTCGGCGCCGTCCTCGCTCCCCCATATGACGTGATTGACCCGGCCCAGCGAGCCGAGCTGGCGGCGCGCTCACCATTCAACGTTGTGGGCATTGATCTGCCCCAGCCGGCGCTGGATGGCGGCGATCCCTACGAGCACGCGGCCGAGCTGCTGGGGCAGTGGCAGCAGGCCGGAGCGCTTGTTCGCGACGATGAGCCGTTGTTCTGGATTCTCAGCCAGGACTACCTCGCGCCCGACGGCAGCCGCCGCACGCGCTCGGGCTTCCTTGCCGCGGTCAAGATCGAGCAGTACGGCGCTGGCAAGATCCGCGCCCACGAACGAACCCACCCGGGGCCCAAGGAAGACCGCCTGCGTTTGACGCGCGCCACGAAAACCAACCTTTCGCCAATCTTCGCGCTCTTTTCCGACTCGACCGGCGCGGCCCGCGCGACAATCGCCGCGCAGACCCAAGGCGCGCCCTACGGCGAGCAGATCGACGAGGACGGCACCGTCAACCGCCTTTGGCGCGTGACCGATCTTGACGCCCAGTTGGTGCTCAGCGCGGCGCTTGAGCCAGCTGAGCTGCTGATTGCCGACGGCCACCACCGTTATGAGACGGCGCGGGTCTACGCCGACGAGATCGGCGGCGATGGCCCACACCGTTTCGTGCTGATGAACCTTGTTGCGCTCGAAGATCCAGGCCTCAGTGTCTTCCCGACCCATCGCCTGGTCAGCGGCCTCGTGGGCGACCCTGAGCGCGCCAACGCGCTGCGCGAGACGATCGAAGCGTGCTTTGAAATCACTGAGCTGAGCTCGGTCGATGAGCTGCCCCCCAGCGGCCTTTCGGCCGACGGCCGACTGCAGTTTGGTTACATCGACTCGCGCCACAAGCGGCCACTGCGCCTCGTCCTGCGCGACCAACAGATCGCCGACGAAGCGCTCTCTGAGTTCCCTGCCCCCTACCGCAAACTCGACGCCGCCGTGCTCGAAGCGCTGATCCTCAAGGGCCCGCTCGGCCTTAGCGAGGATGACATCTCGCACTTCAACGGACTTGGCTATTCACGCAGCGACGCAGAGGCTTTGGCGCTCATAGAGAGCGGCGAGTTTGACGCCGCGTTCTTCCTCTCGGGCGCACCGATCGAGCAAATTCAAGCGATCGCGGCAGCTGGCGTAAACATGCCACCGAAGTCAACCTTCTTCACACCGAAGGTTCCAACGGGGCTGCTCTTCAACCCGCTGTCGTAGTCTCTCTAGTCATGATGAAAGCAATCGCCACTCGCCAAGAAGGAAGCCAGCATACGATCGCCATCCGTGATCACAATCTGACCGTCGACGAGACGCCCGACCTTGGTGGCACCGACACCGGGCCCACGCCGCTTGAACTGCTGGCCGCAAGCCTCGCCGGCTGCGTCGCCGTAACGGTTGAAATGTACGCCGATCGAAAGGGTTGGGAGGTCGGCAAGGTCGAAGTTGACGTTGAGTATGCGCCAGCGGAGCGAGGCATTCTGACCCGGTTTGAGATCGTGCTGAAACTTCCACGCGAACTGACCGACGAGCAGGTCGAGCGGCTCTCAGTGATTGCGGCCAAGTGTCCGATCCACCGGATGCTCGATGGCGAAGTGATGTTTGACGAGCGTGTCGAGCGCATCGCTCTCACGAGCTGAGCTGGCGAGCGCGCTCGCCCCTGAGCTGCTGAGCGCTGAGGCGGCGGCAGCGCTGCCGGTTCGCGGCCGCAAGAAGGCTGGCGTCTTGGTTCCCTTATTCGCTGGCGACGATGGCGCGCTCAGGGTCGTGATGACGCGCCGCGGCGACAACCTGCGCCGCCACGCGGGCGAGCTATCTTTCCCGGGCGGCCGCGTCGACGACGACGACGCTGACCTCACTTCGACCGCCTTGCGCGAGGCGCATGAGGAGATCGGCTTGTCCCCGCTCGCGGTTGAGCTACTGGGTGCATTGTCGCCGACGCCGACGGTTGCGACCCGGTACGCGGTTCACCCCTTCGTTGGTTTGATTGAGCCCGGCCAGCAGTGGGTTCGCTCACCGCGCGAAGTAGCCTCGGTTCACGAGTTCGACGCCGCGCAGCTGCTCGCCGGTTACGGCCGGCGGCGGATCAAGCGCCGAGGCATCGGCTTCACAATCGACACCTATTTGGTTGACGATCAGCTCGTGTGGGGTGCCAGCGCGAGGATTCTTGGCGACCTCTTCGCCCGCCTCGACGCCGCCGGGCTTAGCTGACGTTGACGCCGCTTGGGTCCTGAACGATCCGGATGTAAGGGCGAGGCTCTTCCCAGCCGTCTGGATACTTCTCCGCGGCTTGCTCGTTTGTGACCGAGCCGGCGATGATCACGTCCTCGCCCGGCTGCCACTGAGCTGGCGTAGCGACGGCGTGCTCGGCGGTTAGCTGGAGTGAATCGATCACTCGCAGTACCTCATCAAAGTTGCGGCCGGTCGTCATCGGATAAATCAAAACGAGCTTGATCTTCTTGTCGGGCCCGATCACGAAAACATTGCGCAGTGTGCCGTTCTCTGCCGGCGTGCGCTCGGTTGGGTCGCCGTCAACGTCTGCCGCGAGCATGCCGTAGAGCTTTGAAACGTTGAAGTCGGTGTCGGAGATCAGCGGGAAGTTGGGCGCCGTGCCCTGCGTCTCGGCGATGTCTGCGGCCCACTTCGCGTGATTATCGAGCGGGTCAACTGAGAGGCCAATCGTCTTAACGCCGCGCTTGTCAAACTCCGGCTTGATCGAAGCCATGTAGCCAAGCTCGGTCGTGCAGACCGGAGTGAAGTCGCGCGGGTGCGAGAAGATCACGGCCCATGAGTCGCCGATCCAATCGTGAAAGTTAATCTCCCCTTCGGTTGTTTGGGCCTTAAAGTCTGGCGCCGTATCACCAATCGTCAGCATGCGTTTGTCTCCTTGAAGTCGTTGTTCCAGTCTAAACTATACAAAGCTGATCGCAATTCTGTCATTTAGTCGATCGGCGCGGCCCGGCGAGCAGGTCGGTGATTGCCTGTTGGACCTCCGCAAGCCACGCGTCACGTACGCCATGCGGGTCGCAGTAGAGCAGCTCAAAGGGAATCGCGTTCTTCTCGCGCGCCAGTTCCATCTCCGCGACGCCGCTCGCCAGCAGCGGCTCACCGATACTGCCGGCAGCCTCGTAGACCACGCCGCGCACCGTCGTGTCGGTCGTCTTCTCGAGCATCATCCGCAGCCGCGAGCCGTGTAGCGCGGCGATCTTCTCCTGATCACCGCTGGCGGTTCCGAGCAGCCAGAAGAGTAGCGTCACATTCTCGAGCGCGTAACGCAGCGTTCCAATTACGTCCGGCGTACCGATCCAGCACTCACCCCCGGCGGTTTCGATCGCCGCGCGGCCGTCCTCGGTCCGCGTTACGCAGCGCGCAGCGTGCCCCTCAGCAACAAGCGCGCGCGCCAGGTCGAGGCCCCGGCAGCCGCCACCCACGATCAAAGCCCTCAACGTGATTCACCGTCCGGGCCAGCCAGCAGCGAACGTTCGAACTCTTCGAGCGTCTGCTCCGCTTCACCGCGCTTGCGGCGGCGGGCGTTGCGCGCATCGAGCAGCTGGCGCAAGTCTTCCTGCTCAAGCGCCTCGTTTTCGTGAATTCCGGCCAGTTCGCGATCGATCTCAGCCTTCAACTCGACGTGACTTATCTCGGCCGCGCCGCGAGCACGCCGCTTCGCGTTGACGGCCGCCTCCATCTGCTCAAGATCGTCAATCTCATTCGTGAACTCAAGTTCAGCAGAGCGCGTTTGGCGCCAATCGAGATGGTCGGCGCCAGAGCCTGGGTAGAGAATGCCGACGAGAACTACGGCGGTGACGAGCAACACAATTACCACGATGACTATCAGGGCAAACGAATCCACGCGCCAAGTCTACGGGGGCGAAATCGCGAGCGCAGCGCCAAAGCGCCAGCAGCGCAAGCTGAAAGCGGTTGCCCAAAGCGACGCACCCGCAGGCAATACGCTGTAGTTTCAAAGCAATGGTTACTCGGCGTTCAAAATTGCTTGTCTTTATCGCGCTCTTCGCCACTTTTGCTGTGCCAGCGGCGACCGCCAGCGCGAAGTCATCGACGACGCTGCGCTTGACTTCAGCAATGTACAACCAGCGTTATTGCGAGTACCTGATGGTCCATTTTGACGCTAAGCAGAAGCTGATCGGCGACGTTTGGAACACCTTCGGCCTAAATAAGTGCCCAGCCGCCTGGTGGAAAGCCTCTGACGCCAACGCGCTAAAGACTGAATTTGGCGCGCTCGTCGTAAAGCTAAACGGGCCTCGCTACTGGCTGATTGACTCAGCTTCGATTGTGCTCGACAAGGCGCAGGACCCGCGGGTCGGGTCGGTCCGCTCCTTTTCTGGCAACAAGATGCGCTTCCTGACGAACGTTGATGTTCCAATCACAAACGGCAAGCCTGGTCTTTCCGCCTACACGGAAACGGTTGTTAACCGCACCACGCACTTCAGCTTCTCGCGCCGCTACCCCTTGCATGAACTGATTTCACCGGCGGGGAAGCGCTACGCGATGCAGGCCTATTCACAGATCGTCGATCCGACGCTGACGTTGGCGAAGCTCCGCGGCCTGAAGCCGCAGCTCGAGCTGCCGGCCGGCTGGCGTTACAACACTAGGCGCCTGAAAGCTAATCTGACGCTGGTCACCAAAGGTAAGACGACGGTCGTTCAGGATCGACTGGAGAACACTTACCAGCTGATCAAGTAGCTGCCACTAGCTGGCGCTGCCGCGCTGCGAGCGGATACGCTCACCAGATGAACTTTGAGCTGAGCGACGAGCAGCAACTGATTCAGCAGACGGCGCGCGAGTTCACCGACGGCGAGATCATGCCGGTCGCTGGCGAGAATTCGGAGAACCACTTCTTCGACCGCGAGCTAGTTAACAAGATCGCCGGCCAGGGTTTCCTCGGCGCGATCGTTCCGCGCGAGTACGGCGGCGCTGGCCTCGACTACACGACCTACGCGATCATCTGTGAAGAGATCGGCCGCGGCTGCTCAGCGATGCGGACGGTTGTCTCGGTTCAAACATCGCTCGTCTGCTCAACGATCTTGAAGTGGGGCACTGAAGAGCAGAAGCAGCGCTACCTTCCGCTGCTCTGCTCCGGCGAATGGCTTGGCTGCTTCGGCCTGACCGAGCCTGGCACCGGCTCGGCGGCTGCCAACCAAAAAACCGGCGCTGCCGAGCAGGACGATGGGAGCTGGCTAATCAATGGCGCCAAGATGTGGATCTCGCTTGGTAACAACGCCAGCCTCGCGCTGATCTTCGCCCAGACCGACCCTTCGCTCGGCCACCGTGGACTGGCCTGCTTTCTCGTCGAAACCGACCAGCCCGGCTTCATCCCTGCGCCGATCACGGCGAAGATGGGCCTCTGGGCCTCAGACACAGCCGAGATCGCGCTCGATGACGTAACCGCCTCGGCCGACTCGATGCTCGGAGAGATCGGCGACGGCTTCAAGGTCGCGATGAGTGCGCTCGACTCAGGGCGCTACTCGGTCGCGGCAGGCTGCGTGGGCATTGCTCGCGCCTCGCTCGAAGAGTCGATTGCCTACGCGAACGAACGAACCCAGTTTGACCGCCCGATTGCTGGCTTCCAGCTAGTCCAAGCGATGATCGCAGACATGGTCGTGAAGACCGAAGCGGCGCGACTGCTTGTTTTCAAGGCTGGCTCGGTCAAGGACGCCGGTAAACCGAGCACGCTCGAGACGTCGATCGCCAAGTACTACGCAACCGAAGCCGCGGTTTGGTGCTCGGACAAGGCGATTCAGGTTCACGGCGGCGCCGGTTACAGCCGCGAACATCCGGTTGAGCGCTACTACCGTGACGCGCGCGTGACGACAATTTACGAAGGTACCTCCCAAATTCAGCAGCTGATTATCGGCCGCGCTGTCACCGGCCAAGACGCGCTCAAGCCGATGACGAATGAGACTGCCGAAGCGGCGCCTTGAACCCCAGCAGCGAAATTCGCTGGAGTCAAACCGATTCGCCTCTTGGTTCCTTGCTCTTAATCGAAAGCGACGACGGTCTTCTAGTAAGCACTTTCCTCGGCGCTGCAGACGCTTGCGCCGAGGCCGAAGGGTTCGCGGCGGCTCGAGGCGCGACGGCGCGAGAAGACTCCGCTTCGCTCGCTGCGCTTAGTCGCGAGCTCGATTCCTACTTCGCTGGCTCAGCCACACGCTTCTCCGCGGTGATTGATTGGTCGCAGTTCAAACCCTTCCAAGCGAAAGTGCTTCAGCGCTGCGCAACGGTCGATTATGCAGACCGAATTAGCTACAGCGAGCTGGCAGAGGAAGTTGGCGCGCCGCGCGCCGCGCGCGCGGTAGGCAACGCGCTGCGCAGCAATCCCGCCATGATCGTTATTCCATGCCACCGGGTGGTCCGCTCCGATGGTCGTGTCGGCGGCTACGACGGCCGCGACTCCGAGCAACGCAAAACCCAGCTGCTGGAGCTCGAACTGAGCGGCCTTGGTGCCTCCGCTTAGCGTTGCGTGCTGCCGTATTGCTCAGAGGCGAGGTCCTCGCCCGCGACGCCGGCTGGAGTTTTGATCTGCGGCGTGTCGCGCAGATACCACTCGGCGTCGAGCGCGGCTTGGCAGCCGAGCGCAGCGGCGGTGACTGCCTGCCGGTAAGTGTGGTCAACGAGGTCGCCAGCAGCAAAGACACCCGGCAGCTTGGTGCGCGTCGAGCGCCCCTCGGTGATCACATAACCCTCGTCATCAATTTCAAGCATTCCGGCCGCAATCTGCGACTGCGGTTCGTGACCAATCGCGATGAAAGCGCCTTGCGTAGGCAGCACCTGCTCATCTCCGGTCTCAGCGTTGGTCAGCGTTACGCTCTCGAGCGCGCCGCTCTCACCTGCGTTGAAATTGGCAACCGTGAACGGCGTCGCCCACTCGATGTTCTCCGTTTCACGCGCGCGGCTATACATAATTTTCGAGGCGCGAAACTCGCTACGACGGTTGACGATCGTGACCTTCGAAGCGAACTTCGCTAGGAAGATCGCTTCTTCCATCGCCGAGTCTCCACCACCAACGATGATCGTCTCCTTGTCGACGAAGAAGGCCGCGTCGCAGGTAGCGCAGTAGGAGACGCCCCGGCCGGAGAGCTCGTCTTCGCCTGGCGCTCCAATCTTCTTGTGCTCGGCGCCCATCGCCAGAATCACCGTGCGCGCTTGGTAGTGCTGATCGCCGACCCAGACGCTGTGAACACCACCGGGCTGGTCAGAGAGTTCAAGCTTTGTCGCAACGTCGGTGATGAAGCGCGTGCCGAAGCGCTCGGCCTGATCGCGCATCGTCTGCATCAGCTCGGGGCCTTGGATGCCATCACGAAAGCCGGGGTAGTTCTCAACCTCGGTCGTCTGCTGCAACAGGCCACCCCACTGCCAGCCTTCGATCAGCAACGGCGAGAGGTTGGCGCGAGAAGTGTAAAGCGCCGCCGTATAGCCGGCCGGGCCACTGCCCACAATGATTACGTTCTCGGTCTCGGCCATGCTCTTCTCCACTCAGGTTGCGGGTGACTTTACTTTGTATAGCGTAGCTGGTTTATCGCGGCCTTCTTCCCCCCAACCCTGAACCGTGCGTCGCAGCTGCAAGTAAGCGATCGCGCCGGGAATGGTTGGCAGCCAGAACGAGAAAGCGCGGTAGCTGAGGACGGCGACGACCGCGAGACTGCTGGGAACGCCAAAGGCAATCAGCACTCCGATCATCCCTCCCTCAACGCCGCCGATCCCTCCCGGCAGCGGCAGCAGGTTGGCCAACATTCCGATGTAATACGACATCACCAGCACGGCAACCGGTGGCGGGTCGCCAAAGGCGTGGAAAGCGGCCCAAAGCGTGAAGATGTCGAAGTACCACCAGATCACTGCGCCGAAGACCGCGCCATCGCGCTCGCGGATGATTACCAAAGCCTCGCGGACACCACCTGCGAGCGCGTCAGGCACCGGCGCCAGCTTGATGACCAATCGTCCAAACCAGCCTGAGTCTTTCGCCCAGTGCGAAATGCGCTCATCAATCTTCTCTGGAATTAATGCGCAGGCAAGCGCGAGGATGATCACAAGCCCACCAATGATCGCCGGCACGATCGTCAAAGCGAAGACGCCGCTGCCATTGAAAGCACCGACATAAAGGCCGATCCCGGCGATCAGCAGCGTGAACATGTAGACCGCGTAGAGGATTACGTACTGGGCGATCATCCTTGTGGCGACAGTTCGACCCGGCATCCCTGAGCGGCGCAGCGCCCAGGCCGTGAGGATTGCGCCGCCAGCCCCAGCGGCGGCGAAAAGCCTTGCTGCTACAAGGCCGGCCATCGTGATCTGGTAGCTAACCGCCCAGCTAATCCGAGTGCTGCCGCGCACGAATACTCCGCGGAAGAGCCAGATGTAACCGCCGAAGGAGATCAGCTCAAAAACCGCGCAGACGATCAGCCACTTCGGGTCGCCGTCCTGAATTCGATCCCAAGTCTGGTTGATGCCGGCAATCTGCGGCAGCCCAAAGTAAAGGAACACGACTACTGCAAGGGCGAAGAAACCGGCGAAGAACGCATGACGGCGGGAGAAGCGCCGCGTTGGCATCTGCTCGTCATCTGCAACCTCGGGGACTGGCTGATTAACCTCGCTCTGAGGCAGTTCCATCAGGCACCTTGGGCGCGGTGTTCAAGACCTTGAATGACTCGCGAGACCCCATCGGCGAGCGGCGCAAGTCGCGGCGCCGCGGTGCGGAGGCCTTCCACCAGCGCGAGCCCCGCAAGCAGGTCAATCAGGTAGTGCTCGCCGAGGTAGACCAAAGCGAAGCCGAGCGTCCCGGCGTAGATCCAAGCTACCGTTCCCTCGGTTCGACCCACGTCGGAGAGAACGTGTGCGGACATCACCGATGTTGCGAAGTGAAGGGAGGGCATGGCAGCCAGTGGATTACCGGCCAAGCCATCGTAAAGCGTGGGCCAGCGGCCGCGCCAGAACTGCTCGCCGTAGTCGATCATCATGCGCCGCAAGCCAAGTTTGGTGCGCGCCACATCGCCGCCGAGCCGACCTTCCTGAGCTGCGTACCACGGCGGTGCGGTTGGAACGAGCCAGTAGCCGATCAGACCGAGGTCAAAGGTGCCGTAGACCATCGCCGCGGCGCGAGGAAATTGATCGCGGCGCCTAACAAATATATAGGCGACAGTTGCGTGAGGTACCAGAAACCAAATCCAGTGTGCCCAAACGAGCACCTTCTCGGGGGCGCGGATGCTGCCGGGCGAGGCGAAGGCTTGCTGCAGCCGAACCCCCGGAAGCTCCCCTAGCCCAAACCACCGGTCGACGGTTACCGGATAGTCCACGAAGGCGCGCTGCTCGAGCGCCTCAGGGTCATCGGCGGGCATCTCGTAGGTCGTAAAATAGGCCCACATTTGCAAAATTGACACTGCGACGTCGCGCTTAGCAGAGCGCGGCGTTGCGATGCAAAGCGCGACCGGCGCGCTCCAAGCGGCGGCAAGAACAGCGCTCCTTGGAAGCTTCACTTTGCGGCGCAAAAGCGGCACAGCAACGCCAGCGGCGACGGTTGCCATTGCCGCTATTCGCAGGGCTTTCGAGAGGCGCAAGGTTGGCGCAGTATACGGTTGGCCGGTGGAATTAAGCGGGCAAACAATCGCAGTTACCGGAGCCGGGGGCTTCATCGGTGGTGCGCTATGTCGCCGACTGGCAGCCGAAGGCGCGCGCGTCGTCGGCGTCGAGCTGCGCCCCGATGCGCGCAGCGACGTCGAGGCCAGTGGCGCGCGCTTCGTCGCCGCCAGCGTGCTCGACGAGAGTCGCCTCGCCGCTGCGCTTGGCGGCTGCGATGGGCTGATTCATACCGCGGCGATCGTCGGCGACTGGGGCTCTATGGAACAGTTCATCGACGTCAACGTGCGCGGCAGCTGCGCTGTCTTTGACGCCGCTCAAGCTGCTGGGATAGCGCGAATCGCGCACCTTTCATCGGTCGCCAGTTGGGGCTATGAGTTCAGCTGCGACCTCGAAGAAGAAGCTGCGCCGCGCGCCAGCGGCGCTCCATACGCCGACACCAAGGCGGCCTCTGATTACCTTGCGCTGCGCCGCGGCGCGGCCGTCGTTAGACCCGGCGACGTCTACGGGCCTGGTTCTATTCCGTGGACGGTTCGCCCAGTCGAAGCGCTCCGCGCCGGAGGCTTCGCGCTGCCAGGCAAGGGCGACGCGCTAATGACATTGGTCTACGTCGATGACCTAGTCGACTGCATCCTGCGCGCGCTGACGACGCCCGAAGCGGCAGGCCAAGCCGTCACAGCGTGGGACGGCGTACCGGTCACGACATCCGAGTTCTTTGGTCGCTACGCACGGATGCTCGGACAGACGAAGGTGCGAACTGCGCCGGCGCCGCTGATCGAAGCGTTCGCCTTTGGCTCGGAGCTGATCGCGAAGCTGCGCGGAACCCAGCCAAGCGTAAGCCGCGAAGCAATCCGCTACGTCTCGCGCCGAGCGGTCTATCCAAACGCGCGCGCTCGCGAGCTGCTCGGCTGGGAGCCTCAGACGGACTTCGAAGAAGGGATGCGCCGGACCGAGCTCTGGCTGCGCGCTGAAGGGATGCTCGCTTAGAGCTCTTCAGCGCAGACACGAACAAAGGCACCGATCACCTGGCTTGACGGATCAGCCTCCGGGTGCCACTGGACGCCGAGCACAAAGCGCCGACCTGCCAGCTCAATCGCCTCAGGGAAGTCGTCGTCAATGGCCCATCCGGTTACAGTGAGCCCGTCACCGAGGCGATCTACTCCCTGGTGGTGGTGCTGCATACTCGAATGGACTAGCTCACCGGCGGTGGCCGCCGCCAGTGAGCCTTCGGCCAGGCGAACATCGTGCTCGCTGCCTTCAAAGGAGCCCGGATTGGGGCGGTGGTACGCGGGGAGGTCTTGTAACAGCGTGCCGCCCCGCGCCACGTTCAGCAGCTGCATCCCGCGACAGACGGCGAGCAGAGGAAGGTCGGCCTCTACTGCGGCGTTAATAAGGGCCAGCTCGCTGCGGTCGCGATCGATCCTTGATCCCTCGTGTTCAGGCGCCGCGTCGGCGCCGTAAAGCGAAGCGTCAACGTCTGGGCCGCCAGTCAGCAGCAGGCCGTCAACGGCAGCGAGAACCTGCTCGGCCACCGCGTCCGCAAATGAAGCATCGGGCGGCAGCAGCAGCGCTACGCCACCGGCTCGCTGAACTGCGTCAACGAAGATCTGCGGCACCAACGCAGCTTCGGCATTCCACAAGCTCCAGCGAGCTGGCTCAACGTAAGCGCTGATCGCGATAAGTGGTCGCCTACTCGCCATTGGAGCAAGGCTAGAGCCACAGCCCGACCCCTGCCTCAAATACGTAGGATGCGTCGATGCCCAAGTTTGAGATTGAGACCGAGCTCGAGACCGTGACCCTGCTCCGCCTCGGCGCGGCGGCGAAGATTGAGCTGAACCGACCGGACTCGCTCAACGCGTGGAACGCACAGATGAGCAGCGACCTCTTCTCGGCTTTCAAGATAGTTCGCGACGATGACGAAATTCGCGCCGTTGTGATCGGGGCGGCTGGCCGAGCATTCTGTTCCGGCGCCGACCTCAAGGACGGCGCAGCCGGCGGCCTCACGACGGAGGACGGGCGCCCCGACCTTGAGCGCGCATTAAACGAGCGCTACCACCCCGTGATCACCGGTCTGCGCCGCCTGCCAAAGCCCGTTGTTAGCGCCGTTCAGGGGCCTTGCGTTGGTGTGGGCCTCTCACTCGCGCTCTGCGCCGACCTCGTTTACGCGAGCGAAAATGCTTATTTCCTGCTGGCCTTCGTCAACATCGGGCTAGTGCCCGATGGCGGCTCGTCGGCATTAATTCCAGCGCGAATCGGGCTGGCGCGGGCGACCGAGATGGCGATGCTCGGCGAACGCGTCGACGCCGCCAAGGCCGCGGATTGGGGTTTGATTAATGGCGTCCTTGAGGGCGCAGAATTCGCCGGCGCAATTGACGCGCTGGCAGAGCGCCTCGCGGAAGGGCCGACGCGCTCATATGCCGGTTCGAAGCGACAGCTGAATAATTGGATCTTCGGTCCGTTCGATGATCAACTGGCGCTCGAAGCATCGATCCAGCAGGAGATGGCTGGCAGCTCTGACTTCGTCGAAGGGGTGAGCTCGTTCGTCGAAAAGCGGCCCGCGTCGTTTACTGGGCGCTGAGGCGCGCTTCCTCCCGTCCTATTCCTTTATAAGATTGCTTCAACCCGTGCGCGCCTCAATGTCCTCCCGCCCATTTAAGAACATCATCCTCTTCGGGCTTGCTTTGGCCGCCTCGCTGCTAGTTCCCGTCGCGGCGGCATCGGCAGGAATCATCGCCCCTGAATCCGGAGGTGGAACACCCAACGCCGAGGGAATCCGCTCGCTCTACCTGATCATCTTCGCGCTCGGCTGCGTCGTCTTCTTCGGGGTTGGCGGCCTAGTGCTATGGACCCTGCTCCGCTACCGCTCGAAGAAGGGAACCGAAGCGGTTCAAGCCCGCGGCAACAACCGGCTCGAAATTGGCTGGACGGTCGGCGCCGCATCGCTGCTAGTCCTAATCGCAGTCGTGACGTTCGTCAAGCTTGGCCAGATTGAGAACCCGCCGAACTCGAGTGCAAATGGCCTCGCCACCCCGCAGAACGTCTCTTTCAGTAGTGGCTCAGCAAAGCCGTCTCTGCCACCAAACGGTCGCTCACTCAACATTGATGTCAATGGCCAGCAGTACATCTGGCGCTACACCTACGCCGACGCCGACACCAACAACCTCAACAACGTTTTCTCATATGAGCAAATGGTCGTTCCAACGGGCACGACTGTCACGCTGACCATTCGTTCGCTTGACGTCCAACACTCTTGGTGGATTCCAGAGCTCGGCGGCCAGTTTGCCGCCGTCCCCGGCTACAGCAATTACACCTGGTTCAAGATCACCGAGCCGGGAGTTTACGAAGGCCAGTGCGCTGAGCTCTGCGGCCGCGGGCACGCAACGATGATCGCGTCAGTGAAGGCCGTCTCACCTGCCCAGTTCAAGCTTTGGTATGCGGACCAGAAGACGGCAATTGAAATGTCGGAGAAGCAAGCAGCCAGCGCGCGTAACGCACTCGTCGCGAAGGATCAGAAGGCCCTGAAGGTAGTCCCGAAGGAAGCGCCAGCTGCCGCTGCCGCCCCGGCTGCCCCCGTCGACGGCAAGAAGATCTTCGTCGCTGGCGTCCCCGCCAGCGGCGCGCTCGCCTGTGGCTCTTGCCACACGCTCAGCGACGCTGGCACTCAGGCTGCCGTCGGTCCGAACCTCGATTTAGTTCTCAAGGGGCAAAGCGCAGCGATGATCAAGGCTTCGACTCTCTATCCGAACAAGATCATCTCTAAGGGTTACGCGGCCAACATCATGCCCGCCAACTACGGTACGTCGCTGACAAAGCCTCAGCTTGACGCGCTCATCAACTACATCGAACAAGCCGTAAACGGAAAGTGACCAGACGATGACAACTACGACCGCGCCAGCAACTCAGGCGGCTCCCGAAATCGTCACCGGCTCCGCCGCGCCGCGACCGAGCGGCTGGCTCTCTTGGGTGACGAGCACAGATCACAAGCGAATCGGAATCATGTACATCGTCGCTTCGTGGATGTTTCTGGTCCTTGGTGGAGTCGAGGCGTTGTTGATTCGTCTGCAGCTAGCCGTACCAGAGAACACGCTGCTCTCGCCGCAGACCTACAACGCTCTTTTCACGATGCACGGCACGACGATGATCTTCCTTTTCCTGATGCCGATGATCGCCGGCTTTGCCAACTATCTGGTGCCTCTGATGATTGGCGCGCGCGGGATGGCGTTTCCTAAGCTCAACGCGCTCTCGCTTTGGCTTTTCATCGCCGGCGGTGTGGTTTTTTACGGTTCGTTGTTGTTCAGCCCAGCAGAGTGCGGTTCTACCTGTTACGCGCCACTTTCGGAGACCGCCTTCTCGCCATCAAACGGCGTCGACTCATGGATCTTCCTGATCCACCTCACCGGCATCGCTTCGTTCATCGGAGCCCTCAACATCTTCGTCACAATCACCAACATGCGCGCCCCCGGAATGAGCTGGGGCCGCATGCCGCTCTTCGTTTGGACGATGCTGACGCAGGCAACCCTGTTAATCATCTCAATCCCAGTCATTGTCGGCGCGGTGACGCTGCTGCTGACTGATCGGCACTTCGGAACCCACTTCTACGACCCAACCAACGGTGGCTCGCCGCTCCTTTGGCAGCACCTCTTCTGGTTCTTCGGCCAGCCCGAGGTTTATATTCTTATTTTGCCCGGCTTCGGCGTGATTTCTGAGATTTTGCCGGTCTTCTCGCGCAAACCGATCTTCAGTTACAAAGCGATCGTGGCCGCGGTAGTCGCAATCGCCGTGATCGGCACCTTCATTTGGGGGCAAAACATGTTCACTGTCCCGCTGCCATTTTTTCTAGTGGTCTTCTTTATGCTCGGCGCCTATCTGGTCGCGATTCCGACCGGCGTAGCATTCTTCAACTGGATCTTGACGATGTGGCGCGGCTCAATTGAATTCCCGGTTGCGATGCTTTATGCGATCGGCTTTCTCGCAACCTTCCTGCTCGGTACGATCACGGGAATCCTGCTCGCCACTTTCCCGGTTGATTGGCAGCTCAATGACACCTACTTCGTGGTTGCCCACTTGCATTACGTGCTCGTTGGCGGCGCCGTCTTCGCGATGCTGGCCGGTCTTTACTACTGGTTTCCAAAGATTACCGGCCGAATGATGAACGAGAGGCTCGGCAAAGTCAGCTTCGTGCTGACGCTCGGTGGTTTCTGGATTACCTTCCTGATTCAGCACTCGGCTGGCCTGAGCGGCATGCCGCGGCGCGTCTACGAGTACGCCGACGTCAACAACCTCGGTACCTACAACCTGATTTCGACGGTCGGCTCTTTCATCCTCGCGCTCGGCATATTGCTGACGATCGTCAACGTCGTCCAAAGCCTCCGTGGCGGAGCGAAAGCTGGCCCTGACCCTTGGCGCGCAAACACGCTCGAGTGGTTCACCCCTTCCCCTCCCCCGGTCAACAACTTCGACGTCGTGCCGCGCGTGCGCTCAGTTGAACCGATGCAGGACATCCGCCGCGAGATTGAGCGCCAGAACCGCGTTGGCGCAGGAGCCGGCGTAGCGGCCGGGGATTAGGGCGCGCCCGATGCCACAGTTTGCTTTTGGCGAGAGCGCGGTCGCGGCGGCGATCGCCCCGTCTGCCGCGCGCCAGCGGATTAACGATTACGTCGCGCTGACGAAGCCGAAGGTTCAGAGCCTGCTGCTCTTTACGACGGTGGCGGCGATGCTGATCGCCGGTAGGCCATCGATCGCGCTGATTGTCGTAACGCTAATCGGCGGGGCAATGTCGGCTGGCGGGTCTGGCGCGATTAACCACTGGTACGACCGCGACATTGACCTGCTGATGGATCGAACCGCCGACCGCCCTGTGGCCTCTGGGCGAGTTTCGCCGCGCGCAGCGCTCAGCTTTGGCCTAATCCTTGGCGCGGCCTCGCTGGTCTGGCTAACGATTCTGGTAAACCCTCTTGCTGCTGCGCTCTCATTCGCAGGCTTTGTTGGTTATGCCGTCGGCTACACGATGCTGCTGAAGCGACACACTTGGCAGAACATCATTTGGGGCGGTGCTGCCGGTGCCGTGCCACCACTCGTCGGTTGGGCCGCCGTGACGGGCTCACTAAGCGGCCTTGCGATCTTCCTCTTCTTCATCGTCTTCTTCTGGACGCCGCCTCACTTCTGGGCGCTCAGCCTGCTGATGAAGGATGACTACAAGGCGGCGGGAATTCCGATGCTGCCGGTCGTTCGCGGAGAGGACGAAACGCGGCGCCAAATCCTGCTTTATTCGGTTCTGCTTTACGCAGTCTCACAGCTTCCATTCTGCGCCGGTGGCCTAGGTTTTCCCTACCTGATCGTCTCTCTTGGTCTTGGACTAACGCTAATCGTGCTGGCGTGGCAGCTGCGCCGCCGCGCCGACCGCGCCGCGGCGCTGAAGCTCTACCTTTTCTCGCTGATCTACCTTGCCGCTCTCTTCGCAGCGATGGTCGCTGACGTCTGGCTGTAAGCTTCTAACGGAAGACATGGACAAAAACCTCGCAAAAAAGAACAACCGTGCCGGCCTCCTAATCACAGCGATCGGCTTCGTCATGTTCGGCCTCTCCTTCGTCGCCGCAGCGATTTACGTCTCATGAGCGATCAGGAGTCGAGCGCTGAGCCAGCTGGGGAGAAGATCCGCCTCTCTCGCAGTAGCCTTCAGCCGGTTTTAATAGCTGCAGGACTCGCGTTGCTGCTCATCGGAGTGCTCGATCGGTGGTATCTGAGCGTCATCGGCCTGGTGATAATGGGCGCTGCAATTTATGGCTGGATCCGCGACGCCGTTCGCGAGCACGGCGAGCTACCGAGCGGCCACTAGCGCTCGCTGACCGTCGCGGCGGTACCCAAGGCAGCCGCAGCCGAAGCGATCTCGACGTAGCAGCGCACAAGATCGCGCATCGAAATCATCCCAACCAGCTGGCCGCCACTGACGACCGCTAAGTGACGAAAGCCGTGGCTAAGCATTGCCTCGGCGGCTGCCGGGAGTGACCAATCAGGCGAAGCAAAGACAACGTCGCCAGCCATGTGCGCTCCGACGAGCTCTTCGTCGGGCGATTCACCGGCGCCAAGTGAGAGCATGATGTCGCGCTCGGTGATGATGCCCGGACCGGGGCTTTCAGGGTCGTTAACTACAGCCGAACCAATCTGCCTTGCCGCCATCAGAGTCGCGACCTCGCGCAACGTGTGGCCTGGCCCAACCGTCAGTACCGATTCACTCATTGCTTCACCAACCTGCATCGTCATCGCCCCTCCTAAGAATTCGACGCTGAAACGAACATAGCCACTACAACCTGCGCTGTAAAGGCCGAGCACGCTCGCTGCAGCACCCTCAGGCGGAGTAATCCATTCGCGCTGCAGACGCGTATTTACTTCACCATGCAGCGACAAGCGACAATTGCCCTCCGTCTAGACCTTTACAGAGAGGTCACTTCGATCGTTGAGTTCGAGTACGGCGACGAACTGGCGCTCGACGATCTGGCCCACCGCGTGGCATCGTCAAGGCGCCAACTTCAGCGCGCTTTCGCTGAAGTTGGCCACACAACTTTTCGTCAGTACTTGACTGCTGTCCGGATGGATCGAGCTGCTGAGATGCTGGTTGATAGCGAGATGACAGTGCGCGAGGTCGCTCACAACGTCGGTTATCGCCAGCCCGCCCAGTTTGCCAAGGCATTCCGCCGCCGGCACGGCAGCGCACCATCTGATTACCGCGCCAATTCGCCACTTTTTGCTGGACGCGCAAGCGATTCCTTGCCGATCCGCGCCGCCGCTTGAAGCCATCTGCCACGTTGCCCTTCAATCGTGATCAGCAGCGATGCGTCGGACTCAAATACCGGCACGCCTGCGTCATCTGCGACCAGTAAACTTCGTCATTCATGAAAGATCAACCTCACCGCGGCGCCGTCACCGCAAAGCACTGGTTAGTGCTGGCGGCGATCACTGCTGTTGTTTCCTTGATCGGCATTGTTTTTATGCTTTCCCTCAATTGGTTCCCGGAGCAGGGCTCCGACGTTGCTCCGGCGATCGACACCTTCTGGGATGTGCTCGTGGTCATCTCGGTGCCAATCTTCGTCGCCGTCTCGTCGATGATGCTTTTCAGCGTCTGGCGGTGGCGCCAGCGCCCAGGTGAGGAAGACCTCGACGGGCCGCCAATCCACGGCAGTGCGAAGCTTGAGGTTATTTGGACGGTCGTCCCCACGATCGTCATCGCGGCGCTCACGACCTACGCTGCCATTCTGCTGATCGACATTCAAGCCGCGCCGGCAAAGGGAACCCGCGTTGTCAACGTCAACGGAGTTCAGTTCGCTTGGGACTTCGAGACCCAAACTCCTAACGGGCCGGTTAAAACTTCGAGGCTTTACCTGCCAATCAACGAGCCAGTCAAGTTCAATGTCCGCTCGAAGGATGTAATCCACGACTTCTGGGTACCTGCATTCCGACTGAAAGTTGACGCGGTGCCCGGGATCACGACTTCTTACAACCTAACGCCGACCAAGCTCGGCACCTTCGACGTCGTCTGCGCCGAACTCTGCGGCCTCGGTCACGCCTACATGCGCCAGACCGTCACTGTCCTCACAGCCGAACGCTACGCAACGATGATGGCTGGTCTTGCTAAGGCCAGCGGCGCAACCGCTCCGGCTGGTGCTGGCGATGCAGGCGGCACGCCGGCCACCGTCGCCCCGAGCAACGAAACTTCCGAGGTCTATAACGAGGGCGGGCTTCATGCTTTGCTCAAATACACTGATAAAAGCATGCAGGGAAAGGGATAACCGATGGCCGCGAAGATCCGACAGCCAGGCTGGTATAGGGCGCTTGCATTCTCAATACTTGGTGTTCTCGTTTGCCTAGGACTTAGCATGGGGCTGCGCGCAGCGTTTGCGCTCGACCCAATCTATGACGGCGAGTCGGTACTACAGATCTCACTGCTGATGGTGCCGATCTTCTTCCTCGGCGGGATTGGCTGCTTTGATTACTGGCTGCGCTGGGCGAGTGGGCGCAAAGTTGTTGATGATCACGCTGACCACGGCGCCAAGAGCTGGCGCGATTACTTCAAGGTCAATACCGACCACAAAGTAATCGGCATTCAGTACATCTGCGTTTCCTTCTTCTTCATGTTCCTGGGTGGACTGATGGCGATGCTCGTCCGCGCTGAGCTTGCCGCGCCCGGCCGCCAGTTCGTTGACCCCAACACCTACAACGGCCTCTTCTCGGTGCACGCGACGCTGATGATCTTCCTCTTTGTGATCCCCGTTTTTGCCGGTATCGCTAACTATGTGCTTCCGTTGATGATCGGGGCGCCCGACATGGCTTTCCCGCGCCTCAACGCACTTTCGTTCTGGATGTTGCCGGTCGCTGGCGTGATGATGATGCTCTCGTTCCTCGCACCGGGCGGCTCTTTCGCAGCCGGTTGGACGGCCTACGCGCCGCTCTCTGTCGACGCCCCTATCGGGCAATCTTTCTTCACAATTGCGGTTCAGTTCGCGGGCGCTTCGTCGATAGCCACGGCGCTCAACTTCCTCGTCACGATCATCACGATGAGGGCGCCGGGAATGACTTTCTTCCGCATGCCGCTATTGGTCTGGGCTAACTTCTCAACCTCGCTGCTGGTCGTGATTGCTACCCCGTTTATCGCCGCATCGCAGTTCATGGTGCTGCTGGACCGAGCGCTCGGCTTTAACTTCTTCAACCCAGCAAACGGCGGCGATGTGTTGATGTACCAGCATGTCTTCTGGTTCTATTCGCACCCAGCCGTCTACATCATGATGCTGCCCGGCTTTGGAATTATCAGCGAAGTTTTAGCTACTCGAGCACGAAAGCCGGTCTTCGGTTACCGCATGATGGCCTTCTCACTGCTGGCGATAGTGCTGCTTGGCTTCACTGTGTGGGCTCACCACATGTTTGTCTCCGGAATGTCCGACTGGATACGAATACCGATGATGATCACCACGGCGATCATCGCAATTCCAACCGGCATCAAGATCTTCTCTTGGATTGCAACGCTCTGGCGTGGCGTCTTGAAAATGGATACGCCGATGCTCTGGGCAATCGGTTTTATCGCAATGTTTACGATGGGCGGCATCTCCGGCGTGATGCTTGCGATGGTTCCGCTCGACATCCACGTAAGCGACACCTACTTCATCGTTGCTCACATCCACTACGTCCTCTTTGGCGGCTCGCTGTTCACGATCTTCGCTGGAATCTACTTCTGGTTCCCGAAGATGACGGGCCGGATGTTCAACGAGCGACTTGGCAAGATTCACTTCTTCCTGACCTTCATTGCCTTCAACATTACATTCGCGCCGATGCACCTGATCGGGGTTCAAGGAATGCCCCGGCGCGTCTCAGATTATGCCGACCAGTTTGCGACCTGGAATCTGATCATCTCAATCGCGTCTTTTGTTGTTGGCCTCGCGACGCTGATCTTCCTTTACAACATGATCGTCTCTTGGCGGTCGGGCCCGAAGGCCAGCTCCAACCCATGGAATTCATTGACGATCGAATGGCAGGTCTCATCACCGCCGCCGATCTTCAACTTTGATGCGATCCCATCGGTCGTCGGCGGCCCCTACGAGTATGGCGTCCCGGGCGCCGTGCACGCGGTATTCGACGAAACCAAGCCTGAACCCGTGGCGGTCGCTGCTGGCGCTGCCGCCGGCGCGGGCGAAGAAGAGGCGGACTAAGCCGATGCGGACGAGTCTCGTAGTAGCCAGCAAAACGCTAGCCGCAGGGTCGCTGCTGCAGCGGAACCGCGCCCGCTTGGCGGCAGCGGTCGGCCGCGCACAGGCGCAAGGAAACGCATAAGGAAATAACAATGGAAGCCGCCTCAATCCCAGCCACCACTAGCCACGAAAGCGCGCATCACCACGGCCCGCCAACCGCCAACCAGAGTTCGCGCGTGAACTCTGAAGTGCTCGGAATGCTGCTCTTCATCATTTCGGAGATCATGCTCTTCGGAGCATTCTTTGCGGCCTATTTCTTCATCCGCGTAGTTTCGGCCGACGGATGGCCCCCTGGAGAGGGTCTGCCGGTCGCGGTCGCAGCAACCAATGCGGCGATCCTGCTCTCTTCTTCGGTCACGCTGCACTGGACCGATGTCTCAGCCAAGCGCGGCAACCAGCGTGCGATGCGCGTCGGGATCGTCACGACCTTGCTGCTTGGAGTGACCTTCCTTTTCATCCAGATAAACGAGTACCTCCTCCTTGGATTCACGCCGAAGACCAGCGCTTCAGCCTCAGTTTTCTTTGGCCTAACTGGCCTTCACGGAGCCCACGTCTTGATCGGGCTGCTGCTGCTCTGGATGTCTGCAGTGCGAATCTTCAAGGGCAAGGTAGGGCCCAAGAACCACAGAGGCCTCGAAGTTCCTGGCATCTACTGGCATTTTGTCGACGCAATGTGGATCGTCGTCTTCACGACGATCTATGTACTTTGAGCCGCTTTGGCTGATCAAAGCCCGCAGGAGCCGCAGCAAGCCTCAGAGAAGCCGTCAGAGGCCGAGAAGGCTGTGCCACGCGTTTTTGATCCCGTACGAACTGAATCGGGCGCCTTTAGGGCTCTGGCGTGGGTAGTCGGCGGTTGCCTACTGGTGATCGTCGTGGCCGTCGTCGTGCGGGCGCTTTAGCGAACGGTTAGCTCGCCGACCATGCCCGCCTCGCGGTGGCCAGGTACTGAGCAGTAGTAAACGAAAGTGCCTGCCTTGATCTCGCCTGATGCCTTCACGGTGCCCTCGGTAATGACAGCCGTCTCAATCCCAGCATTCTCAATCACGATGTTGTGCGGAACACCCGATTCGTTTGGCATCTCCAGCTTCAAAGGGCCGGCCGTCGCAGTCGCAGTCGTCTCGACGTAGAGCAGCTGCCCGTCAGGGTCGGCGGAAATTGAAAGTAGCCCATCCTTTGCTACGGCCGTCTGGCCGCCCGCGGCAGGGGCGGCAGGAGCCGCTGAGGTCGACGATGAGCTCTCGGACGAGCTAGAACCGCAGGCGGCAAGACCTACCGCGATTGCAGCCAACGAAATTGCAACCGGCATCTTAATAATTTTCATCTCTCCATCTTAGGCGTGATCGGCGCCATACTGATCACTAATTGCGCTTATTGGCGCGCCGGCAGCAGCGCCGCGCATCACCACTCGAACAGTGATGTTCGTTCAAACAGCCGGTGAGCGAGCCGGTGAGCGCGGGACCAAGCCTGAGGGGCTCGGTCAAGCTGTTCTGTCAGCAGCCCCGTGCCCCCGTGCGAACCAAATACGGCGCGTTCGAGGCGCCGGCGTGGGTAGTCGCAAGCCGCCTGCTGGTGATCGTCTTTGCCTTGGTGCTGCGCGCTCTAGCGGACGGTGAGCTTGCCCACCATGCCGGCTTCGCGGTGGCCAGGCACTGAGCAGAAGTAGACGAACTTGCCGACCTTGAGTGTGCCTGAGGCCTTGGCTACACCGTTCTCGATCACAGGCGTCTCAATCGGCGTGTCTTCGATCACGATGTTGTGCGGAACACCAGATTTGTTCGGCATCTCTAATTTCAGCGGACCGGCCGTCGCGGTCGCAGTCGTCTCCACGTAGAGCAGCTGCCCGTTAGGGTCGGCGGAGATTGAAAGCAACCCGTTTTTCTCGACGGCTGGCTTTCCGCCACCGGCCGGCGCGACTGCGCTAGCGAGCAGGCCGACGTCCTTGCCAGGCTTAGCGGCGACAATTGATACGTAGGCAGCGACGTCGGTGGCATCTTTGCCAGTAACTAGGTTGGCGGGCATCGGAGCGTTCTGGTTCGGGTAGAGAATCTGGCCGTAAACGACGCCGCGGATCCCGTCGTCACCCCAGTTTTCCTGGCGAGCGGCGTAGAAAGCCTCGTCGAGGTTGGGCCCGGTGACGCCCTTGCTCCCTGCGCGCGCCATTACGTGGCAGGCGCCGCACTTCTGGACGAAGAGCTGCTTGCCGTTGACCAAGTTTGCGCTGTCGACGGAGCCCGAGGCGTTGGTGCACCCGGATGCCGCGAGCAGCGCACCTGCAGCGAGCCCAGCGGCGAGCACGCTGCGCCAGTGATGCGTTGGTGATTGTTCAATCATCAGAGCAGATGATACTGAGAATCGAGGATTGCAGAGCGCTGCGCTGCGCCCATATGCTGGCCTCGGACTCGGCGCAGCAAGAGGCCGCTGAGCTCGATAAGGTAACGCAATGAAACCGGCGCAACGTTACCGCCTGCGAGAGCCTTCCTCGGGTCGCGAAGTAATCCTCGAGGCCAAGCCCGACGTGGTCTACCGCGACGCGCAGAACGGTGAGGAACTCGAGGTTGTGGGCGAACTTCTGCCTCTTTTCCCGTCTGAGTCAAAGCTGCCCTGGGCGGTAGAGAACCTGCGCTTTTGCAACCACTGCGGCGCAACGGCGCAGCGCGATCTAAACGAATGCCCCACCTGTGGCCGTCGTATGGCGCCTCCAGCTTGATCAGTCGCTACCGTTAAATCCATGTCTTCAACCTTTCTTGCCTCCAGCTGCGCCCTAGCTTTAACCTGCGCCATTGGTATTTCAGCCTGTGGCTCAGACAGCCGCCCCTACGACCAGATCCCTACCTCGACGCCAGCACTGGTACCTCCGGCTGACGCCAACGACGTCGCTAGCGGCAGCGGTGCGACTACCACGACGCCGACTACCACGACCGATACAACCGGGTCAACCGACACTAGCGGCGGTACTGGTGGCGGTACTGGTGGCGGTACTGGTGGCGGTACTGGTGGCGATACAGGTGGCGGTACTGGTGGCGATACAGGTGGCGGTGGCGGCACGCCAGCCGACACAGGCGGCATATCACCGGACTGAGCTCTGTCCGCGCAGCTAAACGTAGGCCCGCAGAACTAACTTTGCAAGGAAGCAGGCCCGTCGCGATTATGGGTTCGGGACGATCTGCGCGCTGTAAGTGATCCGCGCAGTGGTGTATTTGCAGTAGAAGTCGGAGAACTGCTTCACGGCTAGCTGCGAGGTCTGGGTTTGGGTGTCCTCACACTGACCTTTGCCGCGGGAGGCGTTCCAGACGGTCGAACTATCGAGGCCAGTAGCGAGCGCTGGAGCCCAAGTTGGGACAGTGAGGGCGATGATCTGGCCTTTCTTGACCAAGATTGAGCGCTGCAGCGCAAACTGAACCGTCTTGCCGAAGTAAGGCTTCAACTTGACGAGCTCGCCTTGGCGGCTTACCACTGCCCCGTCTTTTGCCTTCGGCGTCTTCGTTGACTTCTTCGTGACCGAAAGAATTGTTAGCTGCGCGGTCGCCTCACCGCCGAGTTTGGAGTCAAAAAACTTGATCTGCTTCGACGTCGGCTTCCCTAGTGAGACCGTCCAGGCGACGATGCGGCCATCGCGCGTTACGACTAGGGGCGACTTCTTTACGCCACTACGCGACTGGTAGCCGGTCGTACGACTGATCGCGTAGCAGGGCGTGCCAGGGCATCCGGGCTTCAAGCTCGTGTCGAACGCCCCAAGGTCGATCATTTTTGCCGATGCGATTGTCGGCGCGGCCAAAGCTAGTGCGCTGATCAGTCCGAGCAGGGGAAATAGTCTTTTTTGCATCTCACTATCTAAGCGTAACCGGGCCCGCAATGAGCTGGTTCATCTGCCAGCGCGAGCCTAGAACGCTTATTTACCGGCGAATTCACCTAGACCACTGCAGGATTTATAACGCTCGACAGGCCTCAGCCACCGCGCAGCAAGCGGGCGCTTTCGGCGATTGCGTCGGGGCTAGCTGCAGCCGGTAACCAAGGCAGGCGCAGCGGGTCGCCTTCATATCGAGGGATTACGTGGATGTGGAAGTGAAAGACGGTCTGCCACGCCTGCGGCTGGCAGGAGTTGAGCAAGTTCACACCGTCCGCCCCAAGGCGGTCACGAGCGAGCAGCGCAGCCCGCTGCGCGGCCGCCGCGCAGGCCTCAAGGTCAATCGGCGAAATGTCATACAGGTCGCGCGCGTGCTCACGCGGAATCACTAGTGCGTGACCGGCCGTCGCGGGGCTGATGTCCATGAAGGTGATCGTCCGTTCGTCCTCGGCGACGATTTCAGCCGGAACCTCGCCGGCGACGATCGAGCAGAAGAGGCAGTCGGGCATCTGCCAAAGCGTAACCTCTGCGGGTGTCTATCAGCCAACAAGATCAACTGAACCAACTCGCGCGCAACCTGATCGGTGAGCTTGCAGCCTTCGATCGGCGCTCGGCTTCCGACGGTGAGAAGCGCGCTGCGGCCACGATCGCGGCGCGCCTCGAGGCCTACGGTTGTAGCGCCGCGGTCGAGCGCGAACGGGCTCACGGAACATATTGGTGGCCGCTCGGCCTATTGACACTCGCCGCCGGGCTGGTGTCGCTGAAAGGCTCGCGACTGCTGCGAACAATTGTCGGTGGGTTCACCGCCGCGGCGGTGGCCGACGACATTAGCGGCGGCAGCCAATGGTTCCGCCGCGCCGCCCTCCCCCGGCGCGACACGTGGAACGTCGTCGCCGAAGCGGGCGACGAGCACGCCGAGCGAACGATCGTCTTCGTCGCCCATCACGACGCCGCTCACTGGAGCTTGCTCTTTGCGCCGCAGATTCCCGAATTCTTCGGCGAACATTTTCCACAGCAGCTGGAGCGATCGAAGACAACGCCGCCGATCATGTTTCCGGTCTTTGCTGGCCCAGTGCTTGCGCTACTGAGCGGCCTAACCGGCTCAACGCTGCTGCGCCGCGCAGCAGCTGTGATCTCGCTCGGGAGCGCGATTACCTTCGCCGAAATTGGCTCGCGCTCCGTCGTTCCAGGCGCGAACGACAATCTCAGCGGTGTTGCTGTGCTTGTTGGCCTGGCGAGGCTAATGCGCGAGCGGCCGGTCCGAGGCGTCCGCGTGCTGCTGGTGTCAACTGGCTCCGAGGAGTCATTCATGGAAGGAATGCGTGGCTTCGCAAAGAGCCACTTCGGCTCGCTGCCGACCGAATCGACGAGCTTCGTATGCATCGACAGCGTCGGCTCACCGACGCTAATGCAGCTGGAGGGTGAAGGAATGCTTTGGATGGCTGATTACGGCGAGCAGCTTAAGGCCGAGCTCTCTGCAGCGGCCGCCGAACTCGACGTCGAACTGGTGCGCGGCCTGCGCTTTCGCAACGCGACCGACGCGCTGATCGCCCACCAGGCCGGCTACCCGACGCTGATGTTGGGGTCAATTTCGCAGTACAAAGCGCCATCGAACTACCACTGGCCAAGTGATACGGCCGAAAATGTCGATTACGCGAGCGTTGTCGACGCGATCCTGATTTGCGAACGCTTGCTGCGCAACACGGCGGCCCAGACCGAAAACTGACCTCTCAGCTGCTGCCAGCCAGCTTCGCGCGGGCCAATTCAATCGCTGAGGCTTCGTCGACTACCTCGCCGCAGTACCGAGCCTGGGCGATTGCGGCCAGCATCTCACCCAGCAGCGGCCCATGCTCAATGCCGAGCGCGCTGGCAAGCTGATCGCCGCGAACGAGCGGATCCTGCGGACCGTGCTCGCGCCAGCGCAGTGCCTCCGTGAGCACTTTCAGCGCGAGCTCCTGATGCAACATAATTGCCTGCTCGGCTTTGCGACCGCGCGTAGCGAGGCGATCGGTCAGCGAGAGCAGCGTGACGTCAACCTCGACCGGGTCGCAATTCGTCATGTAGTCATAGAAGTGCTCAGCAGTGAGCGGCTGCTGATGGACTAGAAAGCCCAGCCGCAAGTGTTCGAGCGTTAGTTTCGCGACGTGGGCCTTGAGCTTCTCGCTGGCTTTCAGCCGGCTAAGGATTTCGCGTGATTGCTCGGCCCCTTCGACTGCGTGCCCGGGGAACCCTATTCGGCCGTTATCGAACTGAGCTCGCGTCTGGGGCTTTGCGATGTCATGCAGCAGCGCCCCCCAACGCAGTCCCCCACTACGGCTGAGACTGTCAGCGAGCGGCTCGGCAAGAAGCGCTGCTACGGCCGCACCGTCGACCTCACCGAATAGCGCAGCCGGATCGGCCTCAAGGTCGACCGAAAACTTCAGCACCTCAAGCGTGTGCTCATAAGCGTCGAGGTGGTGGTAAGCGGTCTGCTCGACGCCTTTTAGCGCGAGCAGATCAGGCAAGACGACAGCACACGCGCCAATCTCGCCGAGCAGACGAACACCCCTAACGGCCTGGCTGGAAGTGAGGATTAAGTTGAGCTCGGAGAATATCCGCTCCCCAGCTACCTGCGTTAGTCCGCGGGACTGAGCCTGGGCGGAAGCGAGAGTTTCGTCCTCGATTTCGAAACCAAGCTGAGTGGCGAAGCGGGCTAGCCTGACGCATCGCAAGGGATCGGCAGCAAAGGCCTGAACTCCGGTCATCCGCAGTAGGCCACGCTTGAGATCATCGGCGCCGCCGGTCGGATCGACCAACTCGCCGCCCGCGAGCGGCTCAGCGATAGCGTTGATCGTCAGGTCGCGGGCGCGAAGGTCGGCCTCCAGCGTTGCGCCCTGCATCGGCGTGCAGTCAATCTGCCAGTCGCCATCGGCGCCGTGAACGCGCCAAGCACCGAACTCGTCGGAGAGCGCGAAGACCGCTGCGCCGGCTGGAGCGGCGGCTCGCAAGGCGCGAGCGGCCGACTCGCCATCGCCGTCGATAATCAAGTCGAGATCGACCCCACCGCCAAGCGGCCCACTGCCAACGAGCCGGTCGCGAATCGTGCCGCCGACAAGCCAGACACGCTCAGTTGAGAGTGCAACCCTGGCGAGCTCCAGCAGGTTCGCCTCGCCAGCGCTCACTGGAGCTCAGTCTCGCTGCCCGCGTACTGACGTTGAACGCGCGCGCTAATTGAGGTCACTATCTCGTAGTTGATCGTCGCCGCTAACCGCGCCAGATGCTCGCTGAGAATCTGCTCAGAGCCGTCGCCGCCAAGCAGCGTCACGCGATCGCCGATCTTGACCCCGCCGCCTTCGGCGCCGAGGTCAACCGTGATGTTGTCCATGCTGACATTGCCAACGACCGCGAAACGTCGGCCGCCAATCAGCACCTCGCTGTTGTTCGAAAAGGCGCGCTTCCAGCCATCGGCGTAGCCGATTGGAACGGTTGCTATTACCGTCGGCCGCTCAGCTATAAAGCTACGGCCGTAGCCACTGCTTTGGCCGGTCTCACAGCGCTCAGCGCGGGCCACGTAGGACTCAAGCCGCAGCGCCGGCTCGAGCCCTTGCGCGGCGGGATCGACGCCGAAGGGGTCGAGCCCGTAACAGGCGACGCCGGGGCGAACGAGATCAAAATGGGAAGCGTCATCACGCAGCAAAGCGGCACTATTTGCCGCGTGGCGAATTAGCCCCGGGCTGGTCGCGACAATCCGATCGCTCCATTGCCTAAAGCTCTCAAGCTGAGCCGCAAAGAATTGGTCGCCGATCTCATCCGCGGTCGCAAAGTGGGTCATGAGGCCAACCAATTCCAGTGGCGCTTGCTCGCTCGCGCGCGCGGCCAATTGAGAGGCCAGATCATGGTCACGCGTGCCGAGCCGGCCCATTCCGCTGTCGAGCTTAATGTGTACGCGGCCACCACCAAGGGCAGAGAGCTTGCTCAAGAAGTACTCACTCCAGGCGACGACGTCGGCGTTCGCGGCCAGCGCAAGCTCCAGCTCAGCATCGATCAGCGCGCCCATCACCAGAATCGGCAGCTCAATTCCTTCGGCGCGCAGCTCGCTTGCCTCGCTCGCCGTCGCGACCGCCAACCAAGTGGCGCCACCACGGATCGCAGCTGCAGCCGCTTCACTCGCGCCGTGGCCATAGCCATCGGCCTTAACAACTGCACAGAGCTGCGCAGAGGGTGCCCGCGCGGCGAGCAGCGAGGTATTTCGTTCAATTGCTGCTAGATCGACTAAGGCCAGCGCGCGCACTGCGATCAGCTCACCGGCCTATCGATCTTCGAGCAGTGCCTCGAGCACGTCGACGCGCGTTACAACGCCGACGAGACGGCCTTCATCATCGACAACTGGCAAGCGGTTGTGGCCGTGTTCAGAGATTAGATGGCCTGCATCATGGGCGTCGGCGTCCGGGCTAACGGTGATTGGCTCTGTGCTCATGATCTCCTCGACCGTGCTGGCGATCGATTTGCGAATCCGCTCTTCCCAGTGCTTAACCGAACCGAGGTAGATCACGCCCCCCATAATCTGAACGCTCGCCGGCGGATCGAGATCGTCCTGCTCATCAAACATCAGCAGGTCACTCTCGGTCACAATCCCGATCAGGAGGTCATCTGCGTCAACGACCGGCAGGCCAGGAAGCTCGTGGTCATGCATCCGCTGAACAACAGTTTCGACGCTGTCATCGGGGCTCACGGTCTGCGGGTCTGCGTCCATGATCTGGCTGACGGTTGCGGTCATGGCTGCAATCCTACCGTCAGGCCCAAGCAAGCGGCAGGGCGGCAACGACGTCGCTCGCGATGAGGCCTTCCGTTCCAAGAGTCTCCGCCGCCAGCCCGGCGGCGCGCGCGTGTAGCCTGACCGCCGCCGCGGCTGAAACGAGGGGATCGACGCCACGGGCCAAGAGCGCTCCAACGACGCCACCGAGGACGTCGCCCGTCCCAGCAGTCGCGAGCCCCGGCGATGCACCTGGACTTACGGCCACGAGCCCGCTGGGGCTGCAGATCAGTGTGTCGACCCCCTTCAAGACCACGACCGCGTTAGCGGCCTTTGCAGCGGCCCTAACCTGCTTGAGGCGACGGCCACGCACCTTGTCGATGCTGCAGCCGAGGAGCCGCGCCAGTTCGCCCTCGTGAGGTGTCAGAACGGTGGGGTGCTTCCGCGCCTTGAGCGCTTCAAGGTTGCCGGCGAAAGCATTGAGACCATCCGCGTCGATCACCAACGACTGCTCGACTTTGGCGCAAAACTCGCGTGCAAATGCCCGCGCGCCTTTACTTGAACCGAGCCCTGGCCCGATCAGAACCGTTCCGTCGCGTTCGGCGACTGCGCCGAGCAACTGACCAGCACCTTTGCGGCAGTGATGGCCGTCCTCGTCGGCCAGCGCGATCTGCATGACCTCGACCAGATGGCTCGCGACGACCGCTTGCTGGCTTGCCGGAACAGCGGCTGTTACGTAGCCAGCCCCAGCGCGCATCGCAGCGGTCGCAGCGAGCACTGCGGCGCCGGTAAGCCCACGTGAGCCTGCAGCGACGTAAAGATGGCCGCTAGTGAACTTGTTCGAGCGCGAGCCTCGCCGTGGCAACAGCGCGATCAGCGGCTCGTCGATAATCAGTCCAACCTTGGCCTCATCGAGAGGCGCGCCGGCAGGGATGCCGATGTCGACGAGGCGGACCGCGCCGGCGTGCTCGCGGCCAGGGTTGATATGGAGCCCCGGCTTGTCAGAGTTAAAAGTAACCGTCATCTGAGCGCTAACAGCGGCGCCGAGGACCTCGCCACTCGAGGCGTCAACGCCGCTTGGCACGTCGGCCGCGACGACCGGCACGCCGCAAGCGGCGATCGCTTTGATCGCGGTAGCAATCTGGCCACGTGGCTTGCCGCTGAAGCCGGTTCCAAGCAGCGCATCAACGACGACAGCGGCACCGTCCAGCTGCTCAGCGGCGAACGGCACCGGCGGGGGTCCCGGCAGCATCTTTAGCTGAGCCCGAGCGTCACCAGAAAGCCGTTCAAGGTCACCTGCCTGAAGGACTTTGACCTCGCGGCCACCGCCGCGCAACAAGCGTGCAGCAGCGTAACCGTCTCCACCGTTGTTACCGCTGCCGCAAACGACCGCGATCAAACCGTCGGGGATGTAGCGGTCAACGTAATCTGCGAGGCCGCCAGATGCAGTCTCCATTAGCGTGAGGCCAGAGATTCCGGCGCTTTCAATCGCCCACTGGTCGGCGCGCCGAGACCTTTCGGCGTCGGAAAGCGCGATCAGCCAATCACTCACAGCGAGCCACCAACGACAATCGCTCCGGCCGTCAATCGAGAGTGCGTCAAGGAGCAACCGAGCTGTACGCCCAGCGCCCGGGCCCGTGCAGCGGCAGCGCCGCTGAGCAGCAGCCCGGGAGCGTCGCCGCTGCGCGAACAAACTTCAATCTCGAGTGGCCTGAAGACCGATAGACCGAGCGCCTTAGTGACAGCCTCCTTCGCGCAGAAGCGAGCCGCGAGATGCTGCGCCGGGCGCGCCTGCGCGCCGGCGTATGCGCGCTCCGACCCCGTGAAGAGGCGCTCGGCTAATCTCGGGCGCCTCTCTAGCGCGCGTTCTAAGCGATCGATCTCGAGCAGATCGATGCCGACAACGGGAGCTGAATTCATCTCTTGAATCTATTCGACTGTGACGGTTTTGGCGAGGTTGCGCGGCTGATCGACGTTCAAGCCGCGCAAACGAGCAATCCTGTAAGCCAGCAACTGCAGCGGAATTACCGCCAGCAGCGGCTGCAGAATCCAATCGGTCTGAGGTATTGAAATCACTGAATCGGCCTGCTGGTCGATTGTCGTGTTGCCTTCGCTGGCAACGGCTATTAGGTAAGCGCCTCGCGCGCGGACCTCCTGCATGTTCGAGATCACCTTCTCCAACACCGGTGAATCGGTCGCCACGGTCACTACCGGTGTCTGTTCGCTCAACAGCGCAATTGGGCCATGCTTCATCTCACCGGCGGCATAAGCATCGGTAGAAATGTAGGAAATCTCTTTCAGCTTCAACGCGCCCTCATCGGCTACCGCCACGCCGGCGTGACGGCCGAGATAGAGGAAAAAGTCGGCCTCCCAGACGCGCTCAGCAACTGCCTCGACAACCGGATCAACCGACGCCAAAAGCCCTGTGACCAAGCTCGGCATCTGCTTCAGGCCAGCAACTAGCTCAATCCGCCGTTCGAGCGCCAGCGAACCATGCAGCTCGGCGAGCCTCAGCGCCAGCAGGTACATCACTGCGACCTGGCAAACGAAGGTTTTCGTTGCCGCAACCGAAACCTCAAGCCCAGCCCGCGTGTAGAGAACCCCGTCAGCCTCACGCGTGGCCTGTGAGCCCATGATGTTAGTTATCGCCATCACCGTCGCTCCGCGCTGCTTGGCGATTCGCATTGCCGCCAGCGTGTCAGCCGTTTCGCCCGATTGGGTGATCCCAACCACAAGGTCGCCAGGCCCAACAATCGGGTTGCGGTAGCGGTACTCGGAAGCAATTTCTACATCGACCGGCACGCGAGCAAGCTCCTCGATTGCGTAACGACCAATCAACCCTGCGTGGTAGGAGGTGCCGCAGGCGACAACGACGATCCGCTTTGCGCTGCGCAGCTGCTCGTCGCTGAGCGCGCCAACGTCATCAAGGTCGACGCCGTCCTCACGAACCGTTCGGTCGGCGATCGTCTCGGCGATCGCGTCAGCCTGTTCGTGGATCTCCTTGAGCATGAAGGTTTCGAAGCCGCCCTTCTCTGCTGTCTCCTCATCCCAATCAACGGTCACGATCTCGCGCTCGATCGGCTCGCCGCTTGGCGTCGTGAAGCTCACCCCGCTGGGGCGCACGGCAACGATTTCCTCGTTTTCAACGTATTGCACGCGGCGCGTTTGGGCGAGGAAGGCGGGCACGGCGGAGGCGAGGAACATCTCGCCCTCACCGACACCGATAATTAATGGGCACTCCTTGCGCGCACCAACCAGCAGCTCGGGTGATTCAACCGCCATCGCAACGAAGGCAAAGTGCCCTTCAATCTCGGCGTAGGCGCCGCGCACTGCCTCTTCAAGGTCGCCGCTTAAGTGATTAGCGACAAGGTGAGCGATCACTTCGGCGTCGGTTTCGGAGCTGAAGCTGGCGCCGCCGGCAATCAGTCGCTCGCGCAGCTCCATGTAGTTCTCAACGATCCCGTTGACGACAACGTGAACTTGGTCCGCGGTATCGAAGTGCGGATGGGCGTTCTGCTCGTTGACGCGACCGTGGGTAGCCCAGCGAGTGTGACCGATGCCAATCGTCGCCGCCTCAACAAGGGTCGCTGTCGCGCCCCCGGCTGCTTGGCGCGCCTCGACCGCCGTCTGAAGTTGGGCAAGATTCCCGACCGCACGGACCGACTCGATTGCGCCCCCCGACATGACGGAGATACCAGCCGAGTCGTAGCCGCGGTACTCGAGCTTTGAGAGCCCTGCGAGTAACAGCTCCTCAGCGGCTCGCGAGCCAACGTAACCGACGATTCCACACATGGCAGAAGCCTAGCTAGTGAGCTAGATGACCCCACTGCGTTTAGACTTGTTGATCAGTCTGCAGCTTCAACGATCGCGACCAAGCGGGCGCAGATCGCGTCACACTCGGCCGCGTCCGGCGCTTCAACCATTACGCGAATTAGCTCCTCAGTACCGCTAGCGCGGACAAGCACGCGGCCACGGCCGGATAGCGCTCCGTTCTCCTCAGAGGCTGAGCTGGCAACGGCGTCGAGCGCCCGGTCTTTATCGGCAACCTTGACGTTGACCAGCCGCTGGGGCAGCTTTTTCATCGCTGAACGCTCGGCGAGGTCGGTGCCGCCAAGCGCTTCCAGTGTGAGCAGAGCGCTTGCGATTCCGTCGCCTGAAGGGACGAAGCCCATGTCGATGATGTGGCCTGACTGTTCGCCGCCGAGCGTCCAACCGCGTTGGCGCAGTTCGGCCAAGACGTAGCGGTCGCCGACATCGGCCGTTGCGACCTCAATCCCGGCCGCTGCCATCGCCGTGTGGAAGCCATAGTTAGTCATCACCGTGACCACGACCCCGTCGCCATTAAGCCGCCCGATTGCGCGCAGCTGGATCGCTGCTAGTGCGATCAGCTCGTCGCCGTCGACGATTACCCCGCCGCGGTCTGCGGCCAACACGCGGTCACCATCGCCATCGAAAGCAAAGCCCAGGTCGTGCCCACCAGCGACGACGGCTGCTGCAAGCGCATCGATGTGGGTTGAGCCGACGCCGTCATTAATGTTTCGCCCGTCAGGCTGATCGCCGATCGTTGTGACCGTGGCTCCAAGCCGGCGGAAGATCTCCGGGCCTACGCGATAAGTTGCGCCGTGGGCGCAGTCGAGCAAAAGATTGACATCGCTGAGATCGAGCGCTTCGAAACGCGCCTCAAGTGCGCGAAGGTAATCCTCCTGCGTTCCATGGAGTTCACGGATACGGCCAGCCTCGAGCTCTGAGCTAGGTGTGGCCTCGAGCCGCTGCTCAATCTCTTCCTCTGCCGCGTCGGTCAGCTTCAGTCCGTCGCCGCCAAAAAACTTGATGCCGTTGTCTTCGTAAGGGTTGTGGGAGGCTGAGACGACGACGCCGAGGTCGAAGCCGTACTGGTCAATCAGTAGCGGCGCCGCCGGAGTTGGCAGGACGCCCCCAAGCAGCGCCTCGCCACCTACTGAGGTGATTCCAGCCGCCAACGCCGCTTCAAGCATCTCGCCGGATTCGCGTGTGTCGCGGATTACGAGCACGCGGGTTCCAGCGCCGCCGGCCTGGTCGGTTGCTGCTCTGCCAAGTTTGATTGCTAAATCAGCAGTCAGCTTCTCACCGACTCGGCCACGGACGCCGTCGGTGCCAAATAGATGACGAGCCATTAAGAGAAATCTAGAGAACCAAAGCCGCTCACGCGGGCCAGCTGGCCTAGCGCTTGCTGAACTGAGGCCGCTTGCGGGCCTTCTTGAGCCCGGCCTTCTTGCGCTCTTTGGCGCGCGCGTCACGCGTTAGGAAGCCGCGGCTCTTGAGCGCACCACGAAGATTTGGGTCGGCCTCGAGCAGTGCGCGCGAAATACCGTGGCGCAGCGCGCCGGCTTGAGCCGAGACGCCGCCACCGTGCATCCGGGCAATCACGTCCATTTTGTTTTCATAGCCGACGGCCTCAAGCGGCTGGCGAATATTGCGCTGCAGCGACGGGCGAGGGAAAAAATCATCGATCGAACGGCCGTTGATCAGGTACTCACCCTTGCCGGGCTTGAGGATTACGCGAGCTACTGCGCGCTTGCGCTTGCCGGTCGCGGTGTAGCGCGCGTCGGCGGCAAGTTTGATCGTTGCCGCGATCGGCTCGTCGGCGACCGGCTCCTCGACCTCTACGACGACCGCATCGGCGTCATCTGCAAATGGATCGAGCGAACTCTCAGGACTGCTGGGGTCTCCTTCGACGACGATGTCAACCTCTAGGTCGGCGCCCGGAATTGGCTTCTCTTTTGGCGCCTTCTTATCGGCCTTGACTTTGGCTTCGCTCTTCTCGTCCGCTTCAGCCTCAACTGCGACGGCCTCTTCGGCTTCGCTCTCTTCTACCGCCTCTTCGACCTCTTCGGCTGCGACCTCTTCAACCACCTCGTCGGCTGCGACTTCGGGCTGTTCCTCGATCGGCGCTTCTTCGTCGGCCATTAGGTCGTAATCTCCAGTTTGGTCGGCTTCTGCGCGACGTGTGGGTGGTCGGTGCCGGCATAGACCTTGAGCTTTGTGATCTGCTGGCGGGCAAGACGATTACGGGGGAGCATGCCGCGCACTGCCTGGCGAATTACCTCTTCCGGGCGGCGCTCAAGCATCTCTTCGAGCGTGCGCTCACGCAGTCCGCCCGGATAACCAGTGTGGCGACGGTACATCTTCTCTTTCAGCTTATTACCGCTGACCGAAATCTTCTCAGCGTTAATTACGACGACAAAGTCGCCGGTATCAACGTGCGGGGTGTATTCAGGCTTGAGCTTGCCGCGCAGTAGATCGGCGATCTGGGTGGCAAGACGCCCGAGCGTAAGCCCGTTGGCATCGATCAGTAGCCACTGACGTTCGCGGTCGGTCGCTTTAGCGACGTAAGTTTTTGAAGCAACGGAAGCTCTCATGACAATAAAAAACCACGCATTCAGCGCGGCGCAATCCCAGAGAATAGCGGCCTTTGCGCGGTCGACGCCGCGCGGCTGGTTACTCCCACTCGATCGTGCCAGGTGGCTTTGACGTGATGTCGAGCACCACACGGTTCACTTCGCGCAGCTCATTGATCATTCGTGAGGCGATCTGCTCCAGAAGATCGTAAGGCAGGCGAGCCCAATCGGCCGTCATTGCGTCATCCGAGGTGACTGCGCGGATCACGACGACGTAGCCGTAAGTGCGCTCGTCGCCTTGGACGCCCACTGTGCGCACATCAGGCAGTACGCAAAATGATTGCCAAAGCTCGCGGTAAAGGCCCGCCTTGCGGATCTCGTCTTGAAGCACGGCGTCGGCGTCGCGCAGCAGGTCGAGCCGCTCCTTAGTCGCTTCGCCGCCAACGATCCGAATTGCAAGCCCTGGCCCCGGAAATGGCTGTCGCCAGACGAGCCGCTCCGGTAGTCCCAGCTCAGCGCCGACCGCGCGTACCTCGTCCTTGAAGAGCGTGCGCAAAGGTTCGACAAGCTCAAACTCCATGTCGTCTGGAAGGCCGCCGACGTTGTGGTGGGACTTAATCGTCGAGGTGCCAGTGCCGCCGCCCGATTCGATCACGTCGGAGTAGAGCGTTCCTTGAACAAGGAACTTTGCGCCCTCAAGCTTGGCTGCTTCCTCCTCGAAGACGCGAATGAACTCGCCGCCGATGATTTTGCGCTTAGTCTCGGGGTCGCTAACCCCGGCCAGCTTGCTGAGGAAGCGATCCTCAGCATCGACGGCGACGAGCGGCACTGCGAAGCGATCGCGGAATGTTTCAACGACCTGAGCTCCTTCGTCCTTTCGCATCATCCCGTGGTCAACGAACACGCAGGTGAGTTGATCCCCAATAGCTCGGTGAACGAGCAGCGCGGCGACAGATGAATCGACGCCGCCTGAAAGGCCGCAGACAACTTTGCCGTCGCCTACCTGCGTGCGGATCGCGGCGATCTGCTCCTCGGCGATCGAAGCCGGCGACCAGTCCAGCGTGCAGCCACAGGCGTCGCGTAAGAAGTGGGTCAGGATCTGCTGGCCAAACGGGGTGTGTACGACCTCAGGATGAAACTGAATTCCATAGATCTGCTGCTCGGCTGATTCGAAGGCCGCAACCGGCGACTGCGTCGAGGCTGCAAGCGCGGTGAATCCGGGCGGAGGCTCGTAGACCGTGTCGCGGTGGGACATCCAACAGGGCTGAACCTCCGGCAACCCAGCAAAGAGCAGGCCGGGCTGACCAATTTTCAACTCTGAGCGGCCGTACTCGCCGACTTCGGCACTCTCGACGCGGCCGCCGAGATGCTGAGCGAGAAGCTGCATGCCGTAGCAGATGCCGAGAACTGGAATGCCGAGCTCAAGCAGCGCTGGGTCGAGCCGCGGCGCGCCGTCGAGATGAACCGATGCCGGCCCACCGGAGAGGATCAGCCCCTTTGCTCCGCGCGCCGCCACTTCCTCAGGCCCAACGTGATGAGGGAGCAGCTCCGAAAAGACTCCGCACTCGCGTACACGCCTCGCAATCAGCTGCGAGTACTGCCCGCCGTAGTCGAGAACAACGACTTCGTCGTGAGTCACGCCGGTGTCGAACTGAGCGTGCTGTCGGCGCTAGCCGAAGGCGAGGCGCCAGCCCCGCGGCTGCCCATTCCGACTCCCTGCGATGACTGCAGCTGCTTGCCTTCAGTCTGCAGCGCCGGAGCGACCATCAGCTCAGCGCGATTGAACTCGGCGATGTCTTGGTAGCCGCAGGTGGCCATCGATGTACGCAGCGCGCCCATCAGGTTAAAACTGCCGTCATTCTCGTGTGCGGGGCCGGTCAGAATCTCTTCGATTGAGCCGTTCTGAATTGTCTCAACGCGGGCACCGCGCGGAAGCGTTGGGTGGAACGTTGCCATCCCCCAGTGGAAGCCGCGGCCCGGGGCTTCGTAGGCGCGAGCCAGTGGCGAGCCGATCATCACGGCATCTGCGCCGCAGGCGATCGCCTTGGCGACGTCGCCACCCGTGCTCATACCGCCGTCGGCAATCACCTGGACGTATTCACCGGTCTCAAGCATCTGCGTCGAGCGGGCGCCAGCGACGTCGGCGATTGCAGTTGCCTGCGGCACGCCAAGCCCGAGCACTCCACGCGTAGTACAGGCGGCCCCGGGGCCAACGCCGACCAGAACACCGGCGGCACCGGTGCGCATAAGGTGCAGGCCGGTGTGGTAGCTGGCACAGCCTCCAACGATCACCGGCACCGGCAGCTCGGCGATGAACTCCTTTAAGTTGAGCGGCTCGGTCGTCTTCGAGACGTGCTCGGCGGAGACAACGGTTCCCTGAATGACGAGAATGTCGAGCCCGGCCTCAAGCACCATTTTATAGTGCGCTGAGACGCGTTGCGGAGTTAGCGAGGCGGCGGTTACGACACCGCTGGCTTTGATCTCTTCGATCTTGGCTTTCATCAGCTCAGGCTTGACCGGCTCTTGATAGATCAACTGCATCTCGTGCGTTGCCTCATCTTTGGGCAGCTGCGAAATCCGCTCGAGCTGCTCTTCGGCATCCTCGTAGCGAGTGAAGATTCCTTCAAGGTTGAGCACCGCAAGCCCACCGAGGCGGCCTACCTCGATCGCTGTGCGCGGTGAGACAACCCCGTCCATCGCCGAGGCCAGCAGCGGCAGCTCAAAGCGATAAGGGCCAAGCTTCCACGAGATGTCTACGTCGTCGGGGTCCCTCGTGCGCCGCGAAGGCACGATTGCTATGTCATCGAAGCCATAAGCGCGGCGCGCCTTTTTTCCTCTGCCAATCTCAATTTCCATCGGCTGATCCTAGGTAGGCGGCCGGACGCAATCGCCTCGCACGAGGCAGATTGGCGAGCTTCGCGGGCGCTTGCTGGCGGGCTCTTTTGATCACTCAATGAAGATAGCGCTCAGAGAGCGCGCGCGGGTGCTTCTATCCGCTCAACCTCGACCTCGGGGAGCAGCTCCTCGACCCCCTTGGGGTCGATCAGGCCCGCGCCAAGTCGCTGCGTCGATTCCGCCCCACAGGCGACGGCGTAACGAAGGCATTCCTCGGCGCTTGAACCGCCGTAGCGAGCCGCTACATAGCCGGCGAGGAAGGCGTCGCCGGCGCCGACGCTGGCAACTGCCTCGCGAGGTTCGATCCAAACGCGGTGCTCGGTCGCCTGGCCGTCAACTAGGACGCTTGCGACGCAGCCATCGGGAAGCGTGATGATTGCCTCCTGCGAACCTAGGCTGCGCAGCTCGGCTAGCGCGCCGACCTGCTCCTCGCGGTCATTAAATTCGTGGCCCACCAACTCTTCTGCCTCAGCCATGTTCGGCGAGATCACGGTTGGTTCGGCGCGCACCGCGAGCTTCATCGCTTCACCTTCGGAGTCGACGATGGTAACGACGTCGAGCCGCTTGAGTTCAGCAATCAGGGTCGCGTAAAATGATGGGTCGACGCCGCGCGGCAACGACCCTGCGAGGACGCAGATCGCCGCTCCGCGAGCAAGATAGGTGAGCTTCTCTATGAAGAGCTCAACCTCGGCCTCGTTTACCTGGGGGCCTCGCTCATTTATCTCGGTCTGTTCGCCTGTCGTTGGGTCTAGTACTGAGATGTTCGTGCGGGACTCCTCAGCAATGTGTACGAAACCGTTGAGGATCGCTTCGGCTGTCAGCTGCTCGACGATCCTTGTGCCGGTCGCGCCGCCGACAAAGCCGGTCGCGATCACCGGTTGACCGAGCGAGGCCAGCAGCCGCGCGACGTTTACGCCTTTGCCCCCGGCGGTCGAGCGCTGCTCAACGGTCCGGTGGCGCCGCCCAAGCCGGAAGCTGGGAACCGAGAGTGATTTATCGATCGCTGCGTTGAGGGTGATGGTAAGAATCATGCTGGTTTTCTTTTAGCCCTCTCGGGGCGCCGCTGACGGCGTCGCTTGCGCAAGAGAGTAGCTGAAAAGGCGATTAAGGTGATAATTAATAAAGCTCCTGCGATCGGCCCGGCAAGCCCCCCAACCGCTGCGAGCAGCGACGGCGCCTCAACAGCCGTCGCGGTCACTAGCGAAACCCGCGCCACGCTTTTGTTGCGCCGCAACACGATCACTTCGCCTACTCGTGCGCCCTTCGCAAGCGGCCCGGTCAACCGGGCAGGCAGACCGCCGAGAATCGTCGTCGGCTTATCCCCCTTGCCCATCACAACGTCAGCGCTGCGCGAGGCGACCAGCGCGATCTTGTTATTGCGCCCCTCGACTTCAAGTGTTGCGAAGCGCTGCCCCTTCGTGACCGCGCGGACACTGCGGTAGCGACCGAAGCCGTAGCGCATTAGCTTCAGAGTGTCGGCGTTGCGCGCCGCTTCGCTTGGCGCTCCCATAACTACGCTGATCAGCTCAGCGCCGTTGCGGCTAGCGCCGCCAACCAGCAGATACCCAGCGCTCGCGGTGTGGCCGGTTTTGATCCCGTTCATCCACGAAACCGAGCCAATCAGAGTGTTGCGGTTGTAGACGGTGCGGCTGCGATAACCACTGCGCAGCTTCGCCTGTGAGCGGTCGACGAGGCGGCGAGCAAACCGGTCCTCCCTAAGCAACGCGCCGAGCGTGGCAAGGTCGCGAGCGGTCGAATAGTTCCGACGGCCGTCGAGCCCGTCGGGGTTAGAGAAGCGTGTTCGTCGCAGCCCTGCCCGCTTTGCACGCGCGTTCATCATCCTCACGAAGCCGCGCTGCGAGCCGCCGACATCAATCGCTATCGAAACGGCAGCCTCGTTGGCGCTTGCGAGCAGCAGCGCGCGCAGCATGTCGGCGCTCGTTAGCCGCTCACCTGGAATTAGGCCCGCGGTTGACTCGCCGGCGCCTGGGTTGTAGCTGGCGACCTTGACGAGGTGCCCGAGCGAGCGGCGCTCGAGTAACAGCAGCGCCGTCATCATCTTCGTCGTCGATGCGATTTCGCGCCGCTGATAGGGATTGCGCGCGTAAATTATCTCGCCGCTCGACGGCTCAACTAGGATTGCCGAGGGAGCGGATAGCGACGGCCGCCGCTGGGCGTCTACGACGGCCGGCATGGCGAGCAGGAGCAACGCCAAGAGCGCGCCCACTCGAATTAGCCTGATCACGATCTCAAACGGAGCCGCTGCCCTGGCTGAAGCGCTTGGGTGTCGAGCCCAGGGTTCAGCTGCTCGAGCGTTACGACCGACACTCCGGTGTCCAGTGAGATCGACGTCAGCGTATCGCCGCTGCGGACCGTGTAATAGCGCGCTCCGGTCGCCTTGACCGCCGTGTTGGTCGTCGGAACTGCCGCGGGAGTCGGGTCGTCGTTGCCAGAAGACGAGCCGCCTCCGCCAGCTAAAATTATCACCGTAAATAGGGTCGTGACCAGCAATGCGAGCGGAGCCAACCAGCGGGCGGCTTGAGATTTCGGCGCCATCTAACTTTTCAGGATACGGCCGCTGGGCAGCAACTCCAGCGATTGGCGGGGCCGGGCGCAAAGTTGCAGCGCTCAGCCTGCGGAGCTAAGCGCCCAAGCGGCATCGCGCAGCGATTCAGCCTGCGCGCGGGCGGCGGCGTGGGGACTCCCGCCGTGCTCTTCAAACGCGAACGCAATTGAACGCGAAGCGCTTATTAGCGCAGCCGCGCGACCAGGCGCAAAAGCTGGCGCAAGATTCTCAACCGCGCCCCCCTGTGCGCCGATCCCTGGCAGCAGAAAGATCGTCCGCGGCATTAGCTCGCGCATTCGCGAAAGGTGTTGTGGCGCTGTCGCGCCGACAACCGCGCCGACGTCGGAGAGCTCGCCGGTGCTGCCGATCTCATTAACAGCCTGCGCCACGCGCTCCCAGAGCACGCCACCATCGGCGAGCTCCAAATCCTCGAAGTCGGCGGCGCCCGGATTTGAGGTTCGCACTAGAACAAAGACGCCGGCGCCGTTTTCGCGGGCACCCTCGATCAGAACTTTGAGCGTGTCGAGGCCCATGTATGGGTTTGCCGTGAAGGCATCGGCGCCCAATCCCGCCACCACTCCATACGGCGTCTCAGTGGAGCCCGTTAGCGACGCACAGTAGGCGGCGGCACTCACGTCGATGTCGCCACGCTTGCCGTCGGCGAGCACCAGCAGGCCAGCAGCTTTAGCGTGATCGACAACCGAGCCAAGCGCCTCGCGACCCTGCGCGCCGAGGCGTTCGAAGCAGGCCAGCTGAGGCTTAACGGCGACGCAGGCTGGCCCGGCGGCATCAATTAGCGCTCGGCAGTGTGCCTCGACCGCGCTGGCAGCTCGACTAGCGACCCGCTCGCCCCTCGCCGCGGGCTGCGGCCATAGCCGCTGCGGGTCGGGGTCGATTCCGAGCACGATCTGCGACTGCCGCTGCTCGACGGCCACTGAAAGCCGTGCCGCGAAACTGCTCTTGCCGGCGGTGGTCGACACAGTTTGAAGCTAGCAACGCAATTGGACGACGCCTTGTGCAGCGTGGCCGTCGGATCCAGCTGGCAGGATTGAGCCATGTCACTGGCTCGCATTAGTTGGGGAATCGTCGTCCTCGTCTGTTTGGTCGGCGTAGCGCTCCTGATGCTTGCGGGCTACCAAGGCTACGCAGCGCTCTCGCTGGCGGTTGGCGTTGCCGCTGCGATTAACCTCACCTGACAGGCGCCGCCGGTTCGGTATGGACTACAACGTCGACGATCTCGTGATCGTAGTCGCGAATTGCCGCCTCGATTGTCGTCGCGGCCGCGTGCGCCTCGGACAGTGTTTGTTCGCCGTCGAGAGCCACAGTTACAAGAGCCACAATTCCTCGCGGCTCGCGATGGACGCGCAGCTCGAGCGGCTCGCGACCGGTCAGTTCAAAAACTATTCGCGCGACTGCGCGGTGCACCTCGGCCGACTCTTCGCTGGCTTCGATCGGCGCCTGCAGCGAGGGCTCTAGCGGCTCAATGTGCACGTGGACGGCATCGACCTCGGGCGCAGCGGAGCGGATCGCCTCCTCGACGCCGTCGATCGCGGCGTGGGCCTCGGCGAGCGATTGGCCGGCCGGCAGTTTTACGTGAAGGCTGAGGTCTGAGCGACCGTCGATACTGACAATTCGGACGTTGTGGACTTCGCGCACGCGGTCGGCAGAGAGCGCAGCACCGGTCACCCGCTCGCGCAGCTCCGCTCCTTCACGAGGTTCAATGTGAATCGTCACGTCGCTGCCAGCGATCCGCTCGTGCAGCGCAGCTTCAACGCGGTCGGCTAGTTCGTGCCCTTGTTGGACCGGCGCGTCGGCCTCTACTTGAAGTACCCCGTCAACGAAGGTCGTGCCGCCCGCTTGGCGGACCCGCAAGCGGCTAATTTCAAGCGGCGGTTCGACGCTCTCAATCGCTTCCTTCGCGATCTTTACGAGCCCCGCCGGCGCTTGATCCATCAGCGAGCTGACGTTTGTGCGGATAAGTGTGACCGCGGCGCCGACGACCAGCACAGCGACGATCAATGCGGCAATTGAATCGGCGTCGGCAACTCCGGCGCTGACCATCAGGAGGCCAACTAGGACGGCCAGGGTACCCGCGAAGTCGGAGGCAAAATGGAGCGCATTTGCTCCGAGCGCGGCGCTCGAATATGTGCGCGCGGCGCGCCACGAGATGACCGTCCGAGTGCTGTCTACGAGCAGCACGACGAAGATCACGGCGAAAACCCACCAGCTCGTCTCGACTAACTGCGGCTGCGCGCTCGTAATTCGGCTGATCGACTCGAAGATGATCACGCCGCTTACCACGATCAGAAAGCTGCCCTCCGCCAAAGCGGCAAGGTGCTCAGCCTTGCGGTGGCCATATGGGTGGCTGCTATCGGCAGGCCTTCCAGCAACGCGGATGGCAAAGAAGGTCAGTAGTGCTGCCCCGAAATCGGTCGCCGAATGGGCCGCCTCAGCGAGCAATCCGAGCGAGCCGCTCGCGAGACCGGCGAGGAGTTTGATCACGACTAGGAATCCGGCTGCTGCGACCGAGACAATTGCTGTGCGCTGCTGCGGCGGGAATGAGCTTGAAGCTGTGGTGCCAACAGTCATTGCTTAGTGACCCACGCCTGAAGTTCGCGAGCCGCATCGCCGCGGTGACTGATGCGGTCCTTCTCTTCACCGCTGAGCTCCGCCATCGTTCGGCCCGGCGCCTGCAGCGGCTCGAAAGCCGGGTCATAACCGAAGCCCTCGCTGCCGCGCGGCTCGGCGGCGCGGATCCCAAGGCAGCGACCTTCAACGGTCGTTTCAGTGCCGCTCCGCGGATCGCAGTATGCGATCGCACAGACGTATTCGAGACGCTCGCCTGGCTCGGTTTTGTCGATCAGTAATTGCAGGTTTGCCGCGTCATCGCAACCCTCACCGGCCCACCGTGCGGAGAGGATTCCCGGGGCGCCCCCGAGTGATTGGACACAAATGCCGGAATCGTCGGCAACGGTCGCTGAGCCGCTGATCGCAGCGCCGGCGCGAGCCTTGATCAGAGCGTTGGCGGCAAAGCTGTCGCCGTCTTCGACCGGCGCCACACTCCCGGGTGGCAGCGCGACGAGATCGTAGCCAGGAAGCAGGCGCGCAAACTCGTTCAGCTTGTGCTCGTTGTGGGTGGCGAGCGTAAGGCGCATCGGCCTCAGCGGCTGCCAGCCGCTATTGCCTCGTCTTGCGCCGCCCTGAGCTGCTCAATCCCGCTGGCTGCCAGCACCAGCAGGTCATCTAAATGTGTGCGCTGCAGCGCGGTCTGCTCTGCCGTCGCTTGAACCTCGATCAGCCCCCCGTCCCCTGTCATCACGACGTTGGCGTCAACGTCGGCTCCTGAGTCTTCGATGTAGTTGAGGTCTAGCAGCGGTGTTTCGCCGACAATCCCGCAGGAGACCGCGGCGACCTCGCCGCTCAGCGGAATGCTTGTGAGCCTACCCTCGGCGGCGAGCCGTTGGAGGCCCAACGCGAGCGCTACGTAGGCGCCAGTAATCGAGGCGCAGCGCGTGCCACCATCGGCTTCGAGCACGTCGCAATCGAGGTTGATCGTCATTTCGCCAAGCGCTTCGTAGTCGATTACGCCGCGGACGGAGCGCCCGATCAGCCGCTGGATCTCAACAGTGCGGCCGTCAAGCCGCCCTTTATTGACGTCGCGCGGTTTGCGTTCGCCGGTTGAGGCTGGAAGCATTCCGTATTCGGCGGTCAGCCAACCGAGCCCCTTGCCTGCGCGCCAGCGCGGCACACCCTCCTCAATCGAGGCCGTGCAGATAACGCGCGTGCCACCGCAGCTGATCAGCGCTGAACCGGTCGCCGTGCTCACGAAGCCTGGCTCGATAGCAACCGGCCGAAGCTGATCCGGACGGCGACCGTCTGGGCGCTGGTAGCTGCTCATGCGATCACTCGCTCGTGAAGGCTTACTTGCTCGACTGGACCGAGAGGGAGCTGCAGGAAGCGCGTACCGATCGCCGCGAATGCCTCTGGATCGCCCGTAGAGAGGAAGCGGTAGCTGCCTTCCGATTGATCTGGGTTGGCCAGATCGCGCGCACCGAGCACGTGCTCAACCTGACGGGAGAGAGCGGCGCCCGATGTAACGATGCGGACGTCGCGGCCAAGCATTCGCTGCAGGATCGGGCTGAGCAGCGGGTAGTGAGTGCAGCCGAGAATCACGGTGTCGACGCGCGCTTCACGCAGCGGCTCGATATAGCCGCGAACAAGCTCAACGACTTTCTCGTCGAAGGTCGAGCCGGATTGAATCAGCGGCGCCAGCTCTTGCGCCGCGACTGAGACCAACGTTACGTAGGGATCGGCGTCGTGGATGGCCTCCTCGTAGGCGCCGCTGGCGACGGTCGCATTGGTGGCGAGCAACCCGATCCGCCCATTATTTGTTGTCGCGACGGCTTGAATTGCCTCCGGGCGGACAACCCCGAGCACCTCAACGCCGAGCGTCGTCTGGCGCATCCGCGCCGCCAGCACAGGCAGCGCCGCCGACGTTGCCGAGTTGCAAGCGACGACCAGCAGCTTTGCGTTGCGAGCCAGTAGTTCTTCGGCGATTTCAAGACTGAAGTTGGCGAGCTCTTCCGGCGTCCGCTCTCCGTAGGGAAAACGAGCCGTATCGCCTAGATATATGTAGTCCTCAGCTGGCAGGTGGACGAGCAGCTCGTGCAGCACTGTGAGACCGCCAACTCCGGAGTCGAAGACGGCAATCGGCCGCTCGCGCGGGTCGCTAATCGTGACCATTGCCTGAGCATAGGGCTGTGCGCCAACCGATTACGGCTTCACGCTGCCAACGCTATCGATCGATTCCTTCAGCTTCGATACAACGGTCTGCGCAATGCCGCCGCCCTTGAGCGATTTGCCTGCCACGATCACGCCCGCCAGTACGCCGGCGACCAGCAGGATCAGCGCAACGTATTCCACCGTCCCCTGCCCGGAGGGACAACTCAATCGCACGAGTGCATGGTGAAAACCGGCGTGGATACGACCCTGCAGGCGATAAGTCATTGGTGCTCCTAACGGTTTGGGGACGGCACTGACCACAGCCTGCAGAGTGGCGTTGCGCGGATCCACCGCCACTACGTGGACAATCAGCATCAGATGCGTGTTCTGATCGTCACCAACATGTGGCCCTCGGCCGACCGGCCGGAGCTCGGCAGCTTCGTCCGCGACCAACTGGAAGCGTTGCGCGGGCTCGAAGATCCAGGGCTCGAACTGGAGTGCTTCGCCTTCGCGCCCGGCGCCTATGCTGCTGCCGCGCGCGATTTGCGACGCGAATACGGCGGGCAGCGCTTCGATGTTGTCCACGCCCACTTCGGCCTGACAGCATGGCCCGCGCTCGTCGTGCCCGCCGACGTTCACGCGCTGACGCTGCACGGCACCGATCTGCGCCATCGCCGTTCGCGATTGATAACTCACGCCGCGCTGCCATTCATCGACTTAATTGGCGCCGCCAGCCCCGACCTCGCGAGCGACGTGCCTGGGTACCCAAAGCGCAAAGTTGAGATTCTTCCGTGTGGAGTTGCGACCGACCGCTTCCGCCCATTAGACCGCCAGCAGGCTCGGGCCAAGCTGGGCCTTCAGGCCGACGGGCGCTACCTGCTTTTTCCTGCCGACCCAACCCGCGCCGCAAAGCGCTTCGACCGCGCGCAACAAATCGCGAAGCGATGCGGCGCTCAGCTATTAACGCTCGGCTCGGTAGACCCACGGCAAGTTCCACTCTGGACCAACGCCGCCAACGCGGTTGTCGTGCCATCAGAACTTGAAGGCTTCGGCTTGGCTGTGCTCGAAGCGCTGGCCTGCGAAGTTCCGCTTGTCTGCGTCCCAACCGGCATCCACGAAGCGGCAACGCGCGGGATTGATGGCGCTTACTGCCTTGCGTACGACGAGGATTCGTGGTGCGACCTGCTCGAAGCGAGCCTTGGCCAAACCGACCCTCGAATAACCTCGCGCGCGCGGGCCGAGCAGTTCAGCGCCGAACGGATGGCGCAGCGACTGCTCTCGGCTTGGCGAGTGCAGCTAGGCAGCCCGCTAGACTCGGCCGCTGCGCGCAACGAGGGGAACGCAGAGGCCACACCATGGGATTGAGCGACCGAATCTTCCGCCGAAAGGCTAACCAAGAAAGCCCGCCCCCAGCGCCTGCGCCGGACGCCGAAGCGGTTGCGGGCGAGTTCCCCGACGCGACCGTAATTCTGCCGCCAGCGGCGCCCCAGGCTGAGCCGCAAACGATGATTGTTCCAGCCGCAGCCGTCGCCGGCGACGAGCGCTTCCCGGCTCCACCGCCTGCGATTGAGCAGGAGCAGGAGCCGCTCGCGCCTGCTGACCAGAACGTCGCCGCCGGCGAGACAGCCGCAGCGCCGGTCCCGGAGCCTCCAAAGCGCCCGGGATTCCGTGAGCGCGGCCGCCTGCGCCGCCGCCTGCGCTATCTCCGGCAGGTGCGTGAACTCGGTTACCGCGATCTTGGCGGACTGGTCTTCGATCAGCACCGCTTTGAACGTGGCGATCAGGCACTCGTTGAAGGGAAGGTCCTCGCGATCGAGACGCTCGACCGCGAGATCCGCGCGCTCGAGGAGGTGCTGCAACTTCAAACGCCATACGTCGAGCTTTTTATTCCTGGCGTCAGCGCCTGCGCTCGCTGCGGCACGCTGCACGGAAGCGATGCTCACTTCTGCCCCCATTGCGGGCTGGCATTCGGCGGTCCGCGCTCGGTAGCAGGGTTTGGCTCTGTCGGGGCCAACAGCGTCTATGACGTAGGTCAGCAGGCTCCGCCCTCAGCCAATGACCCTTCTAGCCCGCAGCCAAGCAGCGGTCCGCAGGCCTGATTCGCAGTGGCTGCAGTAGCCAACCCGCAGTGGGCCTACGGCTCACTTCCCTGCCCACACTGTGGTGAGTGGCTCCACGCTCAACAGGATTGGTGCCTGAACTGTGGTGACCCTGCCCGCACCGTCATTGCGCCAGCGCCGCGCTGGCGACGGCCGATTTACGCCCTGGTCGCCGTTCTCGCGGTAACACTCGGCGTTCTCATTGGAGCCTTCGTCGCCGTGACCGACGATGATCCACCTCCGACTCGCACGCAGACGCAGACAATCACTGTGCAACCGGGCGAGGCTCTCGCTCCTGGCGTTACTCCAGCGCCAACAACACCAGCGCCGACGACGCCTGCGCCACCAACCGTCGTGCCCACGACGACGACGCCACCAACGCCAACGCCTTAGGCCGAAAAAGCGGGGCGCGCGAGGAACGGCCGAGCAATTTCAGCGACGCGCGGATCTGTCGCTTCGGCCGGTTGACACTCGCTCCGGGTGCCAGCGAGCTCGCTTAAGGAGAGCGCGAGTGAGCGCGCCAGCGCGTCGACGTTGTAGCCCCCTTCGAGCACCAACCCAACGGGTATTGATCCGCCGCTAGCGGCGATGTAGACGGCCCGCGCCATCGCGGCAAAACCGCCGTCGGTGACATTGCACTGAGCAAGCGGATCATCGCCGTGAGCATCAAACCCGGCTGAGATCAGAATTAGCTCGGGGCAGTAGCGCGCTATCAGCGGCGCGACGAGCTGCTCAGTGAGGCCAACAAAGAGCCCGTCACCGCTACCGGCTGGCAGCGGGCAGTTGACCGTATATCCGCTGCCCTCGCCCTGGCCTTGGTCGCTGGCGGCTCCAGTTCCTGGATAAAACGGGTACTGGTGCAGTGAGACGAAACAGACGCGCGGGTCGCTCGCAAAGATCGCCTCCGTGCCATTGCCGTGGTGAACGTCCCAATCGAGAATCAAGACGCGCCCGAGGCCGCAACCTTCAATCGCCATGAGCGCGGCAACGGCAACATTGTTGAATAGGCAGAAGCCCATCGCACGATCGGTCTCGGCGTGATGCCCGGGCGGGCGATGGAGCGACGCGCCAACCTTGGCCGTCCCGTCACAGAGCGCCTCGGCGAGCGCGGCGGCGCCTCCAGCCGCGTGAAGCGCGGCATCTAGCGACGCGGGAACGACAACCGTGTCGGGGTCGAGTGCCGTCGACGCAGCGCAAGCGGCGCGAACACGATTTAGGTGGCTTTGAGGGTGGGCGCGAAGCAGCATGGCATCGGTTGCGGGCGCCGACTGGCGTACCTCATATCCGAGCCAGCCGAGCCGATCGAGCTCGGCCTCGATCGTCACAATCCGCTCAGTCGACTCAGGGTGATCACCATTGACTGCCTCGTGGTGATCGGCATGATTGCCCGTATCGTGGCCAAACGAGGCGTCACTGCGGAAGATCAATCCCTTCACCGGTGGCTACGGTACTCCTCAGATGGCGGGGCACGAGCGAATCGATACAGAGCTAGTTGTGATCGGCGCCGGCGCCGCCGGTCTTTACGCCGCGTTGACCGCGGCCAGCCTCGGCGCCAGCGTCACAGTGATTAGCGCCACACCGCTGGCACAGACTGCCAGCTACTGGGCGCAGGGCGGCCTTGCGGCGGCGCTTGGCGACGACGATTCGCCAGAGCTACACCTAGCTGACACCGAACTTGCTGGCCGCGGCTTAATGAGGCGCTCGGCGGCTGAGATTCTCGTAAACGAAGCGCCAGCGATGATCGGTGACCTCCAACGCAGCCGAATGCGCTTCGACGCCGATGCTGAAGGCAAGCTCGCGCTAGGCCTCGAGGGAGGTCATTCGCGCCGCCGGATCGTGCACGCCGGCGGCAGCTCCACCGGGAGGCGGCTGGCACGCCAGCTCTCCGCCGCATTGGTTCGTGTATCGCGCGTGACAATCCTCGAAGGCAGGCGCGCCAGCAACCTGTGGACGGAGGATGGCCGCGTCGTTGGCGTCGTTTGCGAGGACGGCCTTGCCGTGCGCGCGCGCGGAACGGTGATCGCCACCGGCGGTGCCGCCGCGCTATGGCAGCGAACGACCAACCCACCTGGTTCGATCGGAATAGGAATCACGCTGGCGCAAGCGGCTGGGGCTGCCGTCGCTGACCTTGAATTCGTCCAGTTTCACCCGACCGCCGTGGTCGATGTTCCAGGCCGCGAAGGCTTTCTGATCAGCGAGGCAATTCGTGGCGAAGGGGCAACTCTTGTTGGTCCGGATGGGGAACGCTTCGTCGACGAGCTAGCGCCGCGTGATCAAGTTGCCCGTGCAATTTGGGGGGTGCTTGAACAGCATTCGGTTAGCTCAGTCGGGCTCGACATGAGTTCCGTCGACCCCGGCCTCTTCCCAAACATCGTCGAGACATTGCGCCAGTCGGGCCTCGATCCTGAACACGACCTGATACCGGTCGCCCCGGCCGCCCACTACATGATGGGTGGCGTCGTCTGCGACCTGAATGGGGCTACCAATGTCGGCGGGCTTTACGTAATCGGAGAGAGCGCGTGTAGCGGGCTGCATGGGGCGAATCGACTCGCGTCTAATTCGCTTTCGGAATGCATCGTCTTCGGCGCTAGGGCTGCGCGGGCGGCGCTCGATGAGCCGGCCCACGGCGCGGGCAGCGAGCCACCAGCGAGCACCCCGCTGGAGCTGCCGTCCCGGGAAACGCGCGAGGCGATGTGGCGCAACGCCGGGCTGGTTCGAAACGCCGCTGGCCTTGAACTTCTGCTCGATGACCGATACCCGCTAGCTGCGCTGGTTGCGCGCTGCGCGCTTGCACGCGAAGAGAGCCGCGGAGCTCACTGCCGCAGCGATTTTGCTGAGCTAGACCGATCGCTTGACTCGATGCACGCTGTGATTAACGGCCTCGAACCGACGTTTGAACGCTGGCAGTAGCCCACTCCACGTTAGTCGCCTTAACACGAAATACATAGAGCGAGTGTTTCAACCTTCACATGGAGGTCGGATACTCGTTTCCTGCGCTCATCAGAGGCGCAGAGGCGCAGGTCAATGCGAAAGATCGCAACCCAAACCGAACCAGGAGCTGGAACTCAATATGTATCAAGTGAGCAGAGCCATTTACCGCGAACTCTCGTCAGAGATAGCGACCGGACGTGACGGCCATGAGGCTGTTCTGAAGGCAAGCGAACAGGCAATCGAACGTCTCGCCACCGACCGTCACTACTTCGCCACTCCGGCCCGCAGTCTTTTCCGCGAGATTCGCGTTCACTTTCCGATCCAATCCCAACCCCGCGTTTGGGCCGTTGTCCGCGACTATCTCGCGGCCGCTGACGGAGCGATCGCCCGTTTGACGACCAACGGCGTTGACATCTTCGGCAACCGGCTTCAGTGCCGCGCAACGACGCGCCGAGGCAGCTCTTGCCGGCGCTTGCCAAACAACCCCAACGGCTACTGCCCCTCGCACCAGCACCTGGCGTTGAGCGAAGAGATCGAAATCGCTTCCGCGGCCTGATCAACTCGTCCTGACTGGCCAGCGCGTTCGCGACCACGCCGAATCTGCCCTAAGTCGGTCGCAGCCACCAGCGGTGATTGTGTGTGATGGCGCACGCAACGGCTGTGTGAGCTAGCGCAGCCGCCTGCGCCGACAAGCTAAAAGCCTATAAATCCGGCGTTTGGGCGCCGGCATAAGATCTGAGCACCTCCCAAAACCCCCTAATTAGCAGGGAAATTTGAGATTTGCGCTGTAATTTGCGACACTTACAGCAGCAAATTCGGTCGTTTTGTGGCCATCAGGGCTGAAAACCACGATTTTGCTCGATATCTGAAGATGCCAATCGCAATCAAAGAGTGGGCCGTCACAATTCGTGCGCTTTCGGAGGGTGAACAGCTGCTGATTTTCCGCAGCGGCGACGAGGATGAAGAGTTCGCGCTCGAGCACCAGCGTTTCTTCCTTTTCCCCACTTTTGAGCATGCTCGCAACGACGTAGTTCGCGGCGCCCATATTCCTGAGCTGCGCCGCGCGCTTGAGGAGGGTGTTTGGCCCGATGGCGACCCCCCAACCAGCGCACTGACCCAGCCTGGTGGCATTGAGCAGCCTGACCGCGTTCGCGTTCGCGCCTGGGCCGAGGTCGCCGGTCAGTACACGGTCACCAACCAGCGCGCAATCAGCGAGCTCTCGCCTTTCTACATCTGGACCCCGGACTACGCCCAGAAGCGGCTCGCTTGGCGCCGTGGTACGCCGCTGCACGTCACGCTGCTGCGGACGCATCGCATCCCTCGCCCGGTGACGATCCGCGTTAAGCCTGAACATGACTTTGGACCGGACTGGCTTGAGATTACGCGCGAGCTCCCGTTTGGAGGAACGCCAGTTCTCTCAGAGATCGAATTCGGGCGTGTGCAGGACGAGATCGAATCGGTTGTCTGCGGTCGCAGTCTCGCCTCGCTCGCTTAGACCGGCGGAAGCCATAGAGTCGTCGTGCAGGAAGTCCTCTGAGGCCTTCCCGGCGACAGATGGCCTGGATCGAGACCCAATCACCGAACTTTGCCGCGCGCCACGCTGAAGCCGATGGTGATGATGCAGATGGCGTGCTGGAGCTGCTGGAGGGCGTTCGCGAGCAACTAAGCGGGCTCTTTCCCGTAGTTCCGGCGGGCGTGACGGCCGTGATCCACTCCAACGCTGCGCAGCTCGCTCTGGCTCAGCCAGCCGCCGCGGTGCTGCGCGCGCTGACCGCTCCAGCGAGCCGCCGCTACGTAGCGGGCTGGTGCTCAACTAATGAGATCCATCTGCTCGCACCACGCCTGCTGCGCGCGCGCGCGTCGAGCGTCCCCGGTTCGCTTGAGATGCTGATGCTGGTGCCAGCCGCGCTCTACGGTCAACTGGTCGCAGGACTTAGCAACCCGGGGCTACCGCCCCCGTTCAGGCCTCGTTCGTGGCTCGATGCGCCCACCTGGGCTTGGCTCTCCGCCGGCGCTGGGCAGTGGTTCTCAGGCCAGACTGCTCATGCCCGCCCGGCGATCGCCAACCGACTGCGCGAGAGTGAGCAGCCGAGCTTTCCACCAAAGCTGCGCGACGCGCAACTACTTGGCGGCAGCGTTTTTGATCTCGTCGCGAGCGAGTCTGGTGAACAGGCGGCGATCCGCCTTGCGGTCGAGCCGCCTGGCGACCCACGCGAGCTGATCGCTCGTAACTTCCCGGGCCGCTCGCTGACCGACACCGAAGGCGTCTGGCGCGCCCACCTCGCTCGCCTGGGCGGCGTTTAGGGCGTTCCTAAGCGCCGATCACCAGGCCGATTGCAATTACTGCGCTGACCGCCACTACAGCCGCCATTAGGCCCGCAAAGAGCTTCAGCGGAGAAGGGCGGTACTGCTCTCCACCGTCGATGATCTCCGACTCTAGTAGGACCTCGCGCGCGGCCGCCACCGCCGACTCAGCGACCAGTAGGTCGCGCCTACCGGCCGCCAGCATGTCAGGAACGTCAGAGCCGCGCGAGCGGCGTGTGAGGCTAGGTATGCCTTCCTCCAACAAGAGGTTGGCAATCAACTCTGCCTCGCTCTGATTACGGCCGCTAGCAACTAGACAGAGTTCACCTTGCGTGTAGCGAGGATCGACCTTGCTAGCTCGCTCGCGCATCTCGTCGCTAAGTGAAAGGTCCGCTTTAGCCATCGATCTCGACCGCAAGCTCGTCAATCACCCCATCGGCTCCGATCATGAACGACCGCGCGAGCGGCTCGCCATCATTCTCAAGGCCGATGATCAACCACTCACAGCCAGGCCACCAACGCGCGAAGTTGACGTCGGTCTGCGACGGGTAAGGCTCAGAGTGAGTGTGCGAGTGGTAGATCGCAGCCTGCTGGCCAGCCTCCTCAATCTCAAATAGCAGCGGCGCGAGCTTTGCCCCGTTTACTTCGAAGCGGAGCGGGCTGGCAGCGAGGTTCTCAAGTTCGTAAGCGGCTACGGCGCGACCGTGATCGAGCGCGACAAGACCGCAGCACTCGTTCGGCGCCTCTAAGCGCGCGTGTGCGACAACCTGCTCAAGCAACACGGGAGCGATGATCATGTCCGCCCGAGCGTAGCGAGCTATTAGCTAGCGGGCGCTGATCAGTCGGTTTTGATGACCGGCTTCTCGTCGATCTCAGTGGCGGCAACATCCGCTTTGCTCTCACCTGAGATCGAGTCCTTGAATTCGCGCATGCCCTTACCCACCGAGCGGCCCACTTCAGGCAGCTTCTTAGGTCCAAGAACGATCAACGCGATCACCAAGACGATGATCAGTTCCATGGGTCCAATGCTTGGCATTACTTAATCCTACGCGTTTGCCTAGCGAAACGTGAAGCTTCTTACCACCAGACGGTCGACTCGAGGTTCTCGACCTCGTCGACCGGCAGCGTGTAGAGACCACTTGAGAGGTACTTCCAACCGTCGTCGCAGACGATAAAGACGACGTTGCCTTCGTCCATTTCACTCCCGATCCTGACCGCGACGCGGGCAATCGCGCCGGATGAAACCCCGGCGAATAGCCCCTCTTCATCAAGCAGGCGGCGGGTCCAGACAACGGCATCCCGGTTGGTTACAAAGATCTTGCGGTCGAGCAGCGAAATGTCGATGATCGGCGGAATGAAGCCATCATCAAGTGAGCGCAGGCCCTGAACCGGCTCGCCCTGCATCGGCTCGGCGGCGACGATCATGACGGAGTCACCGAGCTCTTCCTTGAAGCGCCGCGCAACACCCATCAAGGTGCCGCCGGTGCCAAGGCCAGCAACGAAGGCGGCGACATTGCCGTCAAGCTCCTCGAGGATCTCAACTGCCGTGCCTTCGTAGTGGGCGCGGGGGTTTGCTTCATTGCCGTACTGGTAGGGCATGTAATAGGAAGCGTCAGCGGCGGCCATCTCGAGCGCCATCGCGACGGCGCCGTTGGAGCCTTGATCGCCGGGTGAGTAGACGATCTCAGCGCCGTACATTTTCAGCAGCTGCGTGCGCTCGGGTGTGACGTTATCGGGCATCACGACTTTCAGTGGGTAACCCTTGCGAGCGCAGATCATCGCCAACGAAATTCCAGTGTTGCCGGAGGTCGGCTCAAGGATTGTCTGCCCGGGCGAGATCAGCCCTTTCTCCTCAGCGTTTTCGATCAGCGCCTTAGCTACACGATCTTTGATTGAGCCAGTGGGGTTCATTGACTCCAGCTTGGCCCAGATCCGCACGCCAGGCTTTGGGGAGAGCCGTTTGAGCTCGATCAGCGGCGTATTGCCGATCGAGTCGACCAGATCGGTGTAACGGCCGGCGCAGGGTCGACGTTCAATCGGGGGAACGGTCATGCTTCAGAAAGGATAGCCGGTAATCAGCCGCGAAGCGAAGGGCGGGCGCCGCCTGCCATCGCCGGCAAAATCACTAGCGCATCGGCCCCGCTTACGGCAGTTGCCAGCCCGTCGAGAACGCGGACATCTTCATCGTTGAGATAAACGTTGACGTAACGGTTGAGGTCGCCGTCCTCGCCAAAAAGCTGGTCGCGCGTGGCTGGGTGCGCCGCAACGAGGTTCGAGAGGACGTCGCCGACAGTTGCACCGTCGGCCTCAACTTCACGCTCGCCACCGACGGAGGGCCGCAGGACTGGAGGAATTCGAATCGTAGCCATTGGCTGGCAGCCTACCCAGAGGCGGCGCAGAACGCTTCGTAGTCCGGGAAGACCCCAAGCTCGTCGTCGCCTATGTCGTCGGGATTGCGCGAGCAGATCGGGCACTCGGGATCTTGGCGAACCTTCAGCTCGGTGAAGCTGGCGGCCAGCGCGTCGTACATCAGCAGCCTTCCGATCAGCGGGTCACCGGCGCCAACGATCAGCTTGATTACCTCTGTCGCTTGAAGCAGCCCCATCGTGCCAGGCAGCACGCCGATCACGCCATTGGCGCCGCAGGAGGGGGCCATGTCGGCCGGTGGCGGCTGGCGGAAGAGGCAGCGGTAGCACGGGCCGCGCCCGGGAGCAAAGACGCTTAGCTGACCTTCGAAGCCAAGGATTGCTGCTGACACAACTGGAATACCTAGCCGCACGCTGGCATCGTTGAGCAAGTAGCGGGTCGGAAAGTTGTCGACGCCGTCGACGATGATGTCCCAGCCGTCAATGATTTCGATGATGTTTGAAGCGTCAAGGCGCGTTGGGTAGCCGACAACATTGACCTCGGGGTTCAGTGCCTTGATCGTCTCGGCCGCGGAATCAACCTTCGGCGTACCAATCCTGTCGGTCGTGTGGATCACTTGGCGCTGAAGGTTCGAAAGGTCTACGACGTCGTCATCAACAATGCCGAGCGTGCCGACGCCAGCCGCGGCAAGGTATAGCGCGGTCGGCGACCCGAGCCCGCCCGCGCCGAGCAGGAGTACGCGAGCGTCGAGGAGTTTCTGCTGCCCTTCGGTGCCCACCTCTGGAACCAGAAGGTGACGGCTGTAACGTTCGCGCTGCTCGGCGCTGAAGCTGCGTGGAACCTCAATCTCGTAGCCACGATCCTTCCAAAGAGTGAAGCCACCGGCCATCGACTCAACGTCCTCATAGCCCATTTCGGCCATCAGGGTGTGGGCGCCAAAGGCTGAGCGCACCCCGGAAGCGCAGTAGAGAATTACTCGCTGGGAGCGGTCCGCAACGACTCCCTCAATCCGCGTCTCTAGATAGCTGCGCGGAATGTGCACAGCTCCGGGCAGGATCCCCGCGGCGAGCTCTTCAGTTTCGCGGCAGTCGATAACGACAACGCCCTCACTGAGCAGCTGGGCTGCTTCCGATGGATCAACCTCTTTGATCTGCTCCTTGACGTGACGCAGGAGCTCGCTGCCTGACTGGCTCACTACTTCACCTCCCGGGATGTGCGAATAAATTTCACTTCAGAAAGGATAGCGCCGCCGGCATCGAGGGTGCGGGGCCTGCAAGTGCCGCTGCCGCGTACCCTTAATTGTCGATGAACCCTCGCCTGCGGCTGACAATGATGGCCGGCGCCACGATCTTGCTGCTGGGAATCCTCGCCTTCCTGCTGCTAAGCGACCCCAACGCCGGCGGCTCGCGCATCCCGGCGACGCGCTTCGCTGGCGCCATCCGGCCGGAGGCGCCGCCGGTTCGCTTCTCGCTCCGAAACCAAGACGGGCAATTGATCAATGCCTCTGCGCTGCGAGGCCAGCCGGCGATCGTCGCATTCATGTATTCGACCTGCGAAGACGCCTGCTCAACAATGGCGCAGCAGATCCGTGGCGCGCTCGATCGGCTCGGCAGGAATGTGCGGGTCGTCGCGATTAGCGTTGACCCGGCTGAGGACACGCCTGAGAGCGCGCAGGCCTTTATCGCTGAGCAGAGGCTCGATGGGCGCCTCGACTTTCTGCTTGGAAGCGAGCAAACGCTGCAGCCGGTTTGGCGCAACTTCGGAGTTCAACCAGAAGCGAAGGACGAAGAGCACTCAGCCGTCGTCGTTTTGTTGGATGCCGATGGCCGCCAGCGAATCAGTTTCCCGCTCAGTGAATTGACGCCGGAAGGAATTGCCGCTGACATCCGCGCGCTTCAGCGCGAAGCTGCGAGCCAAGCCATAACTCAGTAGCACTCAGCGCCGATCCTGTCGCGGCTTCTGCTCCGCTTCACGCTCACGCCGCAGCTCGCGCCGGCTGCCCCACCAAAGCCCGCCGCCGATCAGCAGAATCGGCGCAAGATAGAGCAGCACGTGGTACCAGTGGCCGACGTGGGCGGGCAGAAAGGTCATCAAGCTCCTGCTCAACGATATAGGGCGAGCCATTTGGCCCGCCCCGTCACCCCTATCGCCTATCGCCTCTGCGCCTGGCAGACCCCGCAGACTTGGCCTATTTGCAGGGAACCGTCTTATCGATCCGTGGACCGATCTGCATGATCTTCCAGCTCTTCTGATCAGCACTCTTAGTCGTGTTGATCGTGAACTCGCCGTTGTAGCCGAAGTTGAGCTTCTTGCTCTTCGGGCAGGCCTTCAGGCCAATGCCAGGTATGCCCTTGTAGTAAGCAGCCTTGATCCCGGAATCAAAATCAACTAGTTGCGAAACGAGCCCTTCGGTCGGAGCGATCAGCCCATCCGGAATAGTGAAGCGCATCACCTTGCCGTAGAGCTTTTTCGCTGAGCCGGTCGCGTTAGCGAGCTTGCCTTCGATCACGGCGGTAACTAGCGGAGTGACAACGCGCAACGCCAGAGTGTCCTTGACACGCGGTCCACCGGGCTTGCGGGCCTTCAGAATGAAGGTTTTGATCTCCAACGTGGTCGCAAGTGTGTAAATCCCCGGTAGCGCACCCTTCGTGCGAACGAGGCCGGTCGCCGACGACGGAATGTCAACGCGCGAATCCTTCGGGCACTTATCCGGCGTATCGAGCACTGTCTGCAGGTCGCAGGCAGGGAAGCTATTGGTGTTGAATACCAGCGCTTTGTCAAGGTAAACGTTGGCAAAGACAGTTGAGAACGGATTTTCCATCGTGGCGTCACTGTTTAGACCACCGGTGTTAGTTGGCCCTCCCGCAATTCCATAGTCATGGAATGGGTGAATCTTGAGCGCCACGGCCTTCGGCTTTGCATTGGTGCCCGCTTTGCCAACTACGCCAGCCTCAAAGCGCTGATACTCAGCCGGACTGGCGAACGCCGAAGCCGCTGGCACGGTTATCGCAAGAGCAGTGATGGCGACGACCAGAAGTGATCTCTTCATTTCTCTCTCCTACTTCACGTAATTAAAAACCGCTGCGTATTGATACCACTTCTGCGCCTCGTGATGCGCCGCTTGAGCAAGGTCAAGGCGCCTAGGAGACCAGCCCGCAACGAAACGGGGCGGACCATTAGGCCCGCCCCGTAACTTGCAGCAAGTGGTTCGGTGCGCCCTCGAGGGCGCTAGCCGGCTACTTGCAAGCGACCGTCTTGTCGATCCGCGGACCGATTTCACTAATCTTCCAGCTCTTCTGATCAGCGTTCCTGGTCGTGTTAATCGTGAACTCGCCGTTGTACCCGAAGTTGAGCTTCTTGCTCTTTGGGCACGCCTTGAGTCCGACTAGTGGCTTGCCCTTAGAAACAGCCGCCTTGACGCCGGAGTTGAAGTCAACTAGCTGCGACACGAGACCTTCCGTTGGGGCGATCAGCCCGTCCGGAATCGTGAAGCGAACGCGCGAGCCGTACTTCTTCGCTGCCGCTCCGGTTGCCTTGCCGATCTTGCCTTCGATTACCGCAGTAACTAGCGGAGTGACAACGCGCAACGCCAGAGTGTCCTTGCTAAGCACGAAGGTTTTGATTTCAAGGACAGTGGCGAGCGTGTAGATCCCAGGTAGAGCACCCTTTGTGCGAACAAGGCCGGTTGCTGACGACGGAATGTCAACACGTGAAGCCTTGGGGCACTTGTCTGGAGTGTCAATAACCACCTGAATGTTGCAAGTTGGGAAGCTGCCGAGGTTGAAAACGATTGCCTTGTCGTTGTAAACATTGGCGAACACGGTTGAGAACGGATTCTCCATCGTGGCACCGCTGTTTAGACCACCTGTGTTAGCTGGGCCACCGTCAATTCCATAGTCATGGAAAGGGTGAAGCTTGAGCGTCACGGCCTTTGGCTTTGCATTGGTGCCAGCTTTGCCAACTACGCCAGCCTCAAAGCGCTGATACTCAGCCGCACCGGCAAACGCCGACGCCGCTGGCACGGTCACCGCAAGAGCCGTAACTGCAGCGATAAGTAGTGATTTCTTCATCTTTCCCCCTGCTTTCTACTAGTTGATGTATCTATAGATACCACTTACCGGCCCTAAGTTGCGCCGGTTCGATTATCAGCGCTTATTTCCTCTAGCCCAGCAAAGTGAAACGTACAACGTCGTAACGCCTGCCGCGCAGCGCAATACCTGACCGAACCAAGGCTCCGCGCTTGTACCCGGCGCGCTCGGCAACCCGCTGAGATGCCGAGTTTTCGGGCTCAGCGTAAAGGTCCAGGCGCTCGAGGCCGAGCGACTCCAGCGCCCACCCCGAAAGCATCTCGAGAGCTCCTTGGGCGATCCCCTGCCCTCGCGCCCAGGGTGCGGTCCAGTAGCCAATTTCAGAGCGCCGACGCGTCAGTGAAAGCGCGTGGAGCCCGACGGCGCCGAGCATCCGCGAAGGATCATCAGTACTTGCGGCGGCCATTGGTAGCGCTGTTGGCGATCGCCCAAAGCTGATGAAGCGCCGTGCGTCCTCTGGTGTGTAAGGGATAGGGACCGAGGTGTAGCGAGCTGTCAGCGGGTCGGCGCAGGCAGCGACGAGGCTTTGAACATCGTCCTCTGACCACTCGCGCAGCAGAATTCCCCCGCTGATCAGCGGCGGCTCGGGCAGCTCGACCGGTGGGTTGCCGATCAACATCGGTTTCGATCAAAACTAAACATGGTGCTTCGCGATGCTAGCGTCCGCGATCGAGCTCATGCGCCCGCCAACCGACACAATTGTCGCGCCATCTTTTCCCAAGGATGCCGCCTGGCTTAACGTCGCGACGTTGAAGCTTGAGCAGCAAAGCCCGCGGCCCGTGCTGATCGACTTTTGGGACTTCTGCCGCCCCAGCTCACTGCGCGCGCTGCGCTACGTCCAGGAGTGGCAGCGCCGCTACGAACCGGCTGGACTGCGGATCGTCTCCGTTCACTCCCCCGGCTTCCCGCCCTCCCACGAGCTCGCCTTCGTTGAAGCGGCAGTTGAGCAGCTAAAAATTGAGCAGGCCGTTTTGCTCGATCCGCAGTTCGAATATTGGCGCGCGTTCGATAACCCTGGCTGGCCCGCGCGATATCTCTTCGGCCCCGACCTAATGCTGACCGAGCTCCATTACGGCGAAGGCGGCTATCAGGAGACAGAGAGGGCGATCCAAGAGCTGCTGGGCATCGACGAACCGGTGACCGAGCTCTTCGACGCGGCCGACGGGATGGATGCTGAGCTGGTCGTCCCGACGTCCGACCAGCCGGGCGCCTACTGCGGTCCCTACGGGGCAGGGCAGGTCTGGGTAGTGACGGAAGGTAGCGGCGTCATAACCGTCAATGACGAGGCCCGCGAAATTGAAGCCGCTGGAGCCCATCTGCTGATCGACCACGGCCAGCACAGTGATCGAGTGCTTGAGCTGAGCGTCGAACCGTCGCTGACAGTTCACGCGACCTGCTTTAGCGCCGGGCTTGCGGCGCAGCCCGCCTAGAAGCCAGTGGTAGGCCGCTGGCCAAGGTCGTCAGCGATGGCCAGCTGCTGTGGCGGGCCTGAATCGGTCACCAGAACGCCGCGGCCCGGCCTGTAAGGACTGACGATCTCAGTGCTGTTGATCCGTGGCTCGTCGGTCCAGCACCCCGCGTTAATCAGCTGACCACCGTTGGGGAGCCGCCACTGTTCTGGGTCCATCCATGGCAACGGGCCAGCGCAGTGAGTGTGGCCAAAAATCACGTAGCTCGCTTCGACCCCGAGTAAGCCGACGACGCCAGCCATCGCCTCAAGCCCGGCACGGCGCAATTCATCGCTCGAGATGTTTGACCGAACGGGGCCAAGCCCGGCGAGATTGATGCTGGCGATCCCTAGCGGCAGCAGCGCCGCGAGTGCCTTACCGCGCAGCGGCGCGCGGCCGTCACCGGAGAGCAGCGTCCAAGCCTTCGCCGTTGCCGCGCCCGTAGCCCAACGACCACCGGCGGCGCGACCATTAGCGATCTGCTCAAGCCACGCGTAAACGGGCGCGAGGGCGGCCTCGAAATCTTCCGCTGTGGCGCCGCCAGGCTCCTCTGGCAGGCGGCCGACGACCCGGGCCATCGCGCCGGCAACAATTCGCTCGAAGGTCGGAATCGTGATTAGCCGGTCGAGGTAATGACCGTGGGTTGCCCAGACGTCCTCGCGCAGCCAGAGCCCCGGGTAGGCGACCGTGCAATCGACGCGCTTGCCGAGCCAGCCGGCGATTGCCTCCGTAGCCGGCGACGCATCGGGGCCGGTGCGAGTTTCGAGCCCGAGCGGCGCAGGCGGCTCAAGCGCGCCGCGGCGGGCAAGCCATGGCGCTACGAGAGCCGAATCGTGATTACCGCCCACCAGTACAACCTCGGCCCCCTTCGGCAGCGCTGCGCCGATCGCTTTGACGATTGGCTGCGCCGCGCCGAGCGCGCCATAAAGCGGGCCGTGGCGCAGTTCGAGCAGGTCACCGAGCAAGATCAAGCGGTCGATGTCAGCTAGTGCTCCGCATAGCGCGGCTAGCGGCTCGGGGCGGCGGAGAATGTCAACCGGGCGGCGCGAGCCGATATGGGTGTCGGAGATAACAAGTGTTCGCATCGCCGGGCAGGGTAGCCTGACGGCAATGGCAGCCGCAGCACTTTCAGGAATCATCGTCGCTGACTTCAGCCGCGTGCTAGCCGGGCCACTGGCAAGCCAAACGCTGGCCGACCTCGGTGCAGACGTAATCAAGATTGAGCGGCCGGACGGCGGCGACGACACGCGGCAGTGGGGCCCGCCGTTCGCCGACGAGGGCTCCAGCTACTACCTCGGACTCAATCGCGGCAAGCGGTCGCTGACACTCGACCTCAAAGATCCAGCCGACAACCAGCTTGCGCAAGAGCTCTGCCGACGCGCCGACGTGATCATTGAAACGTTTCGGCCAGGAACAATGGACCGGCTCGGCTTGGGTTGGGAGGCCGTCCGCCAGTACAACCCGCGTGCGATCTACACCTCAATCAGCGCCTTTGGTTCGGGCGATCAGGGCGCCGCGCTGCCTGGTTACGACCTCTTGGTTCAAGCGATCTCCGGCTACATGTCAATCACCGGCTCGCCAGATGGCCCAGCGACGCGCACCGGCACAGCGCTAATTGATCTAACTACCGGCCTCTACGCTGCGACCGGTGCACTGGCGGCGTTGCACGAGCGTGAGCGCACAGGAGAGGGCCAGCACCTCGAGGTGGCGCTACTTGACAGCGCCCTGGCGATGCTGCTGAACATTGGTTCAGGCTTCCTCAACAGCGGCGAGCTTCCACTTCGAACGGGCAACGCTCACGCTTCAATTGCTCCTTACCAGACATTTCCCACCGCTACAGATGACCTTGCCCTAGCGGTCGGCAACGACGTGATTTTCGCGCGGCTTTGCGACGAGCTAGGGCGGCCGGAGATTGCGACAGACTCACGCTTCGTGATCAACAGCGAGCGAGTAATCAACCGCGACGCGTTGGCCGGACTGCTCAGTGAGGTCTTTGCGGGCGAGAGCGCCGAGCTCTGGACCCAGAGGCTGAGCGCAGCCGGCGTTCCGGCAGGACCCGTCAATGACATTGCGCAGGCGTACGAATTTGCGGCGGCGATCGGCCTTGATCCAATCGTCGAACTTGATGGCGTTCGTTCGACCCGCTCACCGATACGGCTAAGTCGCACGCCAGCCGTCCCACAGAGCCGCCCGCCGAGGCTCGGCGAGCACAACGATGAGCTGCGCGCATGGCTGAGCGAGGGCTAAGCGCAGAAGCTGCTGCCGCTGCCTAGCGAATTGCTTTTGGCAGCATGAAGCGAACGTTTTCTTCCACCACCGTGAACTCCTCGACGTCGCTAGTCCCGGCCTCGCGGAAGAGATCAACGAGGCGCTGAACGAGCTCCTCGGGGGCGCTTGCCCCGGAGGTAATGCCGAGCGTCTGAACTCCGTCAAGCCAGTCCGCCTGAACCTGCGACTCGTTGTCAATCAGGTACGACTGGGCGCCGTGTTCGCGAGCCACCTCGACGAGGCGGTTGGAGTTCGATGAGTTCTTTGACCCGATCACCAAGACCAGTTCGCAGAGCGGCGCGAGCTGCTTAACGGCCGCCTGACGGTTGGTGGTGGCGTAACAGATGTCATCGGTGCGCGGGCTAATGATTGAAGGGAAGCGCTCGCGCAGCCGGTCGATGATGATGCTCGTCTCATCAACCGAGAGCGTCGTCTGCGAAATAAATGCGAGCTTCTCCGGATCATCGACTTCGAGCGCATCAACGTCGGCGATCGTCTCAACGAGAACAATTGCATCGGGGGCCTCGCCCATCGTCCCTTCGACCTCCTCATGGCCATCATGGCCGATCAGAATGATCGTGTAGCCGTCTTCGGCAAACTTGACCGCCTCGCGGTGGACCTTCGTCACCAGCGGGCAGGTGGCGTCAATCGTCTGCAGCTTGCGCTCGGCGGCCTCGGCGTGGACCGAAGGCGCGACGCCGTGCGCGGAGAAGACGGTCACTGCGCCTTCAGGGATCGAATCGTTGAGTTCATCGACGAAAATCGCCCCGGCGTCACGAAGCTGCTCGACGACGTGCTTGTTGTGGACGATCTCCTTACGAACGTAAACTGGCGCTCCGTGAGCCTCGAGCGCGCGCTCGACCGACTGAACGGCGCGATCAACGCCAGCGCAGTAACCGCGCGGCGCGGCTAGGAGAATTTTATCGGGAGCGTTCACTAATGCGTCAGTGTACGAAGAGCTAGCGGCGGCGAAGCTCGTCAACCAAGCTGTAGACAGTTTCGCCGGTCACGTCGAGCGCCCGCGGCGAGAGCTTGTCAACCGTGTCGGCGAGCGTGTCGCGCCACGGATATTCAAAATCGATCAGATCAATCGCGGCAATCCCGGCCTCCAGGAAAGGCGTGTGATCGTCGTAAAGCGCGGCGCCGCTCGTATTGGGGAAGCTCGCAGCTGTTCCGGAGCGCGCTGCCGCGGCGCGAAGCTTTGTCCAGAGCTGACGGTTTGAGGTTGCTTCGCGCGGCAGCCGCAAGCCCCGGTTGGCGATGTAGTCGAGCAGAATCAACTCTCCTACTTCAGCTCGGTGGCGCGCTAGGTAGGCGCGCGAGCCGCGCAGACCGTCGGCGTAACCGTTGCTCGACCCAGCTGGCTCTTCTTCCCCATCGAAGAGAACGAAGCGGACTTCGCGCCCACCGGCGATCGGGCGCGCCGCCAAACTGCGGGCCAGCTCAACGACCGCCGCGCTCCCGGCCGCGCCGTCATTTGCACCGACGAAACCTTTCGGCCTGGCCTCAACGTCGTAATGGGCGGCAACGACAACGGCTGGCAATCTGCCCGCGATTACGCCGACAACGTTGCTGAGCTGCAGCCCCCCGGCAGTGAATTGCTCCAACGCGCCCGCCGGAAGCCGATCGCGCAGATCGAGCGCCAGTCGCTGCGAGCTAGCCGACCCAGCCGGGCGCCAGCCGTAACGATCTACCTGCCTGCGAAGCAGCTTGAAGGCCAGCTTTTGATTGAAGTTGTTGACGCGCGGAGTTGGCACACCGTCGCCTGCGTTACCGCTGCGGAAGCGCTCACTAACCAATGGCCGCGACCCCTGCGCTGGTGCGCTTGGCACCCACGGCCAGCCGGCCAGCGCGAAATAGATCAGCACGCCAGCAAGCAGCAGCTGAACAAGGAGGACGATCACCAGCACGCGGATTCCGCTTGAAGGTGGCTTGTCGTCTTGCTGTGTTCTTGGTTCAGGTTTCATCGGCACAAGCATGGGCGGCGGCTCATTCGACTGGCATTTAGAGCCAAATTTACTGCCAGCGGTATAGATTTAGGGTATGGCTCAAGAACACTTTGACCGATTGACCGCGCTCGATGCGTCGTTTCTCGAACAGGAGGGGCCCGCATCGCACATGCACGTCGGTGCCGTCGCGATGTTCGAAAACCCAGTTCCCGACTTTGATCAATTCCTTGACACGATTCGGGGCCGCCTCCACTTGGTTCCGCGCTATCGCCAAAAGCTTGCGCTGCCACCGCTGCGCACAGGACGGCCGGTCTGGGTCGACGACCCAAGCTTCAACATCGAATATCACGTTCGCCGCACCGCACTTCCACCGCCGGGCAGTGAAGAGCAGCTGCTGCTGCTGACCTCGCGGATCTTCTCGCAGCAGCTCGACCGCTCGAAGCCACTTTGGGAGATGTGGATCATCGAAGGCCTCGAAAACGATCGCTGGGGGCTGATCAACAAGACCCACCACTCGATGATCGACGGCGTCTCCGGCGTTGACCTAGCGACCGTGATCTTTGACCTCTCAGCAGAAGGGACCGTGGTTGATCACCCAGCCGAACCGTGGACACCGGCACCTGAGCCCGGCGATGGCGACCTACTTGCCTCCGGAGCGCTAGGAATAGCTCGCACAGCGATTGACAGCGTCAAGAGCGTGACGAAGATGGTCTCCAGCCCGGCAGCCGTCTTTGACGGCCTGCGCGACGGGATTGAAGGAGTGGGCGAGGTGGCCTGGGCGGGGCTTAACGCCGCCCCCGCGACCCCACTCAACGTCGAGATCGGCCCCCACCGCCGATTTCGTGTGGTCCAAGCGGAGCTCGCGGATTTCAAGCAGATCAAGGACGCGCTGGGTGGAACCGTCAACGATGCCGTCCTAACGGTCGTCAGCGGCGCACTGCGAAGCTGGCTTCAGTCGCGCGGCGTTCGCACAGAAGGGTTAGAGCTGCGCGCGCTGGTGCCGGTATCAATTAGGCCGAAGGACGCCCACCACGAGTTCGGTAACCAGATCGCCGCTATGCGTGGGCCACTTCCGGTTTACATCGATGACCCAATCGCGCGCCTGAAAATGGTTCGCCAGTCAATGGATGGGCTAAAGGAGTCGAAACAGGCGCTCGGCGCCGAGGTGATTAGCGAGGCCCAGAACTTTGCGCCGCCGACATTGCTCGCGCAGGCGTCTCGGCTGAACTTCTCAACTCGACTCTTCAACCTGATCGTGACGAACGTTCCCGGGCCACAATTCCCGCTTTATGTTGGGGGCTCACGGCTGCTTTCAATCGCGCCAGTTGCTTTCCTGCCACGTAACCACGCGCTAGCGATCGCGATCATGAGCTACGACGGTGGCCTAAGCTTTGGGCTGCTCGGCGATTACGATCAGATGGACGACATCGACGTGCTTGCCGACGCGCTGCAGGATTCGATCGACGAGCTGCTTACCCTGTCATCTGAAGCCGCAGCGACTCAGTAGCCGAGCGCGAACTTCGCGTCTTCGCTCATCATCTCCGGCGTCCACGGTGGGGTGAAGATCATCGCCGACTCGACCGTTTCGACTCCGTCGAGCACGCCGACGAACTCATCGATCTGCTCAGCGACCATCGGGCCGATCGGGCAGGCTGGCGTTGTTAGCGTGTAGGTGACGTGAACTTTTGGGCCGTCAACGGCGATTTCGTAGATCAAGCCCAGCTCGACGAAGTCGAGCCCTAGCTCGGGATCGATCACGTTTGTCAGCGCAGCTTCAACTTCGTCAACGTTGGCCATAGCGGCGATTGTAGCCCGCCTTACTGACTACAATTAAACGCAGACTATGCCCGTTCTAGTTCTACTCTTGATTGTCGTTCCGATAATCGAGCTGGCGATCATCATTCAGGTCGGTTCGATGATCGGCATCTGGTGGACAATTGCGTTGCTGATCGCCGATTCATTGCTTGGCGCGTGGCTGCTGATGCGCGAAGGCTCGCGCTCGTGGCTGCGATTCAGGGCGGCGCTTGGCGAAGGCAAGGTGCCAGCCAAGGAGACCGCCGACGGTGGCCTCGTTATTTCAGGCGGCGCACTGCTGCTGACGCCGGGCTTCTTAACCGACATCGTCGGCCTGCTTTTGCTGTTCCAGCCGACGCGCGACATCATTCGCGCAGTCGCGCTGACGAAGGCCGTCAGCTATGCAGCCACGAGCCTCGGCGGGCCGGCAGGCTGGACGCTGAGAGGTGCGCTCTTCGGTTCACGCGCGGCGAAGTACGCGCGTTCGAGGCCGGGACGGCGCGACTACGACGTTGAAGGAACTGCGACTGAGGTAAAGCCGACCCCACCAGCGCTGCCTTAGGCATCGCGGCGCGGCGATGCTAGTTGTCGGAGCCCATTCGGTCCCAAAGGTAAAGCTCGATGCATTCCTCGGCCAGTTCGGCGCAACGCTCGCGGCTGAGGGCCGGAAGCACAGTTTCAAGCGCCTGCTCCTCTGATATTCCTGCCTCGAACGCCTCTTCGCCGCGGAAGCCAGCAGCGATCTTCAGCGCCTCGCGGCGGTGCTCGCCGAGTGAGCCGAAGACGCCAAGCAGAAAATCACGATTAGCTACCGGCTGACCGACCTCCATCGAGGCGTGCCAAGCCGCGAGCATTGAGAGGTCGTGTTCGTCAAGGTCGGCGACGGCCTTCACGTAATGGGTTTCGAGATCGGTCTCGGGGATCGCGTCGACCCAGGCGCGCACGAGCTCGCCAAGTAACTGGCGTCTTGCGTCGCGGCCAACCGATTCGGCGATTACTCGAATTGCGTCCTGAGGCTCAATGAAACAAAGGGGCAACGGCAGCTCCGAAGGCAGGGGATTCGCGATCAAAAGTACGCACCACAGCGGACGACACGGGCGATTGGCCCTTGGGAGCGCTACTCGAGGCCCATTTCGGCGCTGGCTGGCTCTGGCCTTGACGTTGCTGGCGCCGAGGCGGCCGGGGCGGGGCTCGACGCGGCCGGGGCGGCGGCGACGGGAGCTGAGCCAGTTGGCACCAACGCTGCAGCCGCCCGCGCTGCTTGCGCGCGACGGCGGGACTGCTGGCGGGCACGGAGCGCGACCCGATCCGCGCGCGACCGCTCGCCCGCCGACCTACTGACCGTGTCACCAGTGAGAAGCGCCAACTGCGGAGCACGCGCAGTTCCTCCCGATACCTGGTCGAGCGCAATAGCGCCGCCGCTGGCTGCGGCCGCGGTGGCAGCGACGACAGCGGTTACCTTGCCCGCTGCACCGACCGCTGATTCGGTCACTATCTGAGCGCGCACGAGAGAGGAAGCAGAACGCTCGCTAGCCCAGTTCGTGAAGGCTTCGTAGGTTCGGATGAAAACGTTGCCAGCCTGATCGAACTGTGTTCCGGCGCCTGCCAGCAAGGCCGCAGGGAATACGGCGGCTAGCGGTACGTTCGCGCGGTGCATCTCGCGCACGATGCCACGGCATGAGCCGCATTGGCGCAGGTGCGGGCGAAGCTCGACGAGCTGCTCGTTGGTCGCTTCGCCGTCAACTAGAGCCGAGAGCAAGGGCTCCCAGCGTTTGCACTCGGCTCCGGACTCGATCCCAGCAAACCGCGAAATGAATGCCCGGCGACCTTCATAAAGGCAGCGGTTAACTTTGGTTCTGCTCCAACCGGTCTCGGCCTGAATCTCTTCGTAAGAATTTCCTTGCGCCCGCAGCCACAGCGCGCGGACTTCCTGTGGCTTCAGTCGCTGCAGCGCTTCAGCCGACTGGGCTACCTGCTCGAACCCGAGTGCGCGTTCCTCCGGTGAAGTGCCGTGATCATTCTCTAATTGATCAAAGTCAATTTCACGGCCGGAGAGGTCGCGTTGACGGGTTCGCCGGACTGCCATCGCCTCGTGCTTGATGACGGTTCGCAGCCAGCCGGGCGCCCGCTCAGGGTCGAGCCGGGGCGCGTGCTTAAGGAAGATCTCAAGGCCACGCTGATACGCGTCTTCGGCGTCGTCAGCGCAGAGACTGTGGCGGCGCGCGAGGCGCAGCAGGCTCGCTGAATAGCGCTGGATCACGTCAATTACCAGTGCGTCGAGCTCAGCCTGAGTGGCGTCGCGGCCGACTGGCCGCGTATTAAAGTCAATCTGTTCCATCGCTGCTGGTCTCTAAAGCACGAGCGAGCAGTAATTTTCCCCTCCCGTGGCACTAAAAAGTTCGCTTTTTGCGCGAACTGCGTGCGCCTTGTGCCAATCAATCTGAATCCGAAGGGTGCATTGCTACTTTGAATCGTCAGATGGCGAGCTCACTCTTCTCATTCCCCAACCCAGTCAACGAAGTTTCGGCGCGGCTTGTTGCTGGAGGCGTCGTTCTTATCGCGCTGGCGGCGATCATCTTCGCTCAGCCTTGGATCTTTATCGTCCTGGCCTACGGTTTTGTGGCGCGCGTGCTGACGGGCCCGGCGCTAAGCCCGCTCGGTCAGTTCGTCACGCGCGTCCTCACCCCCGCGCTGCCGTTCGACGAGAAGCTGGTTCCCGGACCACCGAAGCGCTTCGCGCAGGGAATCGGAGCGGTCTTCTCAGTCACAGCCGCAGTGCTCGCGGTTGGCTTTGATCGGATTGGGTCAGCCTCAATCCTGCTAGCTGTGCTGGCAGCGTTTGCGATCCTTGAGTCGGTCTTCGGCATCTGCGTCGGCTGCAAGGTCTTTGCCCTGCTGATGCGCGCCGGCTTGATCCCAGATGAGGTCTGCGAAAACTGCAACAAGATCGCCCTCAGCGCGCCGGCAGCAGCCGCCGGACCACGCTAGCGGCGAACGAACCGCTCAGGCCGGCGCGGCGTCGCGCTGGACCAGCGCCTCGACCGGCCTCTGGTAGCCACTTGCTTGGGCGCGCGCCTCGCCGGCAGCGAGCTCTTTGCCGAGCTCGTAGAGGTAGTCGTCGAAGTCGACCTGAATCGTGTGCCGCTTGGAGGCCACGTAGCGCTTCTGCATCTTCGCCATATCTTGGCTCATAAAGCTGAGCATCTCGCCCTCGGCTGGAAGCTTGTAGCGGCCGCTGAGATAGTCAGCAACCCATCCCCCCTGGGCCTCGGAGAGCGGCATCACTGCGCCGAGCGGCTGCAGCAGACCGATGAAGAAAAGGTTCGGAATCTCAGGCTTGAAGACGCGGCGAAAAAGGTCAATCCGGTTATCGGGTGCGGAGATGAAATCCTCGTCGAAGAACGGGAAGGTGATCTTGTAGCCGGTGCAGTAGATCACGACGTCGGCGTGGACGCGGCTGCCATCTTCAAACTCGACCTCATCGCCGTCCAAGCGACGAATGTTGGGTTTTACTTTGATCGCGCCGTGCGTAATGCGGTCGAGAATTCGGCTAGAAACCGTTGGGTGCGCCTCGCCGAACTGATGATCAGGCTCCGGCAGCCCAAAGTCGGTCACCTTGCCGACGTATGCGTTAATCAAGGTGGCAACGGCCTTCTGACGGATCTTGAACGGGATCCTCGGATTGACCCAGCCGCCGAGCTGATCGGTTGGCTTGCCGAAGATATATTTCGGCACGATGTAAGAACCGCGGCGGGCAGAGAGGTAGACGTTTTCAGCAACATACGAAGACTCGACAGAGAGGTCCATTGCGCTGTTGCCGATCCCGACGATGACGACGTCCTTACCGGCAAGAAAATCCGGTCCCATGTAGGAGTGAGCGTGCATCTGCTCGCCCTTGAACGAGTCCGATCCGGGAAAGGTGGGCTCCGGCCAGCGAGGGTTCCAGTGGTGCCCGTTGGCCACCAGAAGTGCGTCGAAGCGTTCGCTGCTTCCGTCACCTAGCGTCAGCTCCCAAGTTCCATCACTGAGCCGCTCAGCGTGCGCAACAGGGGTCTCGAAGCGGATTCTGTCACGGACGCCAAAGTGGTCGGCGTAATCATCGAAGTACGCGGCGATCTGAGCGTGGTTTGGGTAATCGGGGTAATCCTCGGGCATCGGATAATCGGAGTAAGCCATCCTCAGCCGCGAAGTATTGATGTGCAGGTCGCGGTAGCAGGCCGACATGCCATTGATGTTCTCGAATACCCAGTTGCCGCCAATCCGGTCGGAAGCTTCAAAGCAGGTCACGTCAAAGCCGCGCTGGGCGAGCGTCTTGAGCGCCGTAATGCCGGAGGAGCCTGCGCCGATGACCGCGGTCCGCGGTAGCTGCTGACTAATCATTTCGATCTCCTGATAGGGCTGGAATCTCTGCAAAGTACTTGTCAACCATACGCGCGCAGCGCCGACCCTCGTTGATTGCCCAGACAATCAGCGATTGCCCGCGGCGCGCATCACCGGCGACAAAGACGCCGGCCTGCGAGCTTTGGTAGGTCGGGGCTTCGATGTTGCCGCGGGCGTCGAGTTCGCAGCCGAGGTCGGCGACCAACCCCTCGGCCTCAGGGTGGATAAAGCCAGTTGCCAGTAATACGAGGTCGGCCTTCAGTTCGCGCTCGCTGCCTGGCACCGGCGCGAACGGCGGCTCGGCCCCAGCCTGGGCGATGTGCTGCGCCGTGACCTTGCCGTCGCTACCGGAGAAGTGGGTCGTGACAACAGAGAAGTCCTGCTCGCCGCGGCCGATTTCGCGCGCCTCCTCCATCGCATAGGAGAGGCGGTACTTTTGTGGCCACAGCGGCCACGGCGTGCGCTCATCGGGGCGATGCTGTGGTGGCTCGGGCAGAAGCTCGAGCTGCACTACGCTAAGCGCGCCCTCGCGGATCGAGTTGCCAATGCAGTCGGCGCCGGTGTCACCGCCGCCGACGACAACCACGTGCTTGCCTTCGGCCGTGATCTTTGGCAGGTCGGTAGGCGCGGCTGCTGGCGGCTCGGGGCCGAGCTGCTCAGCAACCCAGCGATTGCGGCCGTAGAGGTACTCCATCGCGAAGTGAACGCCGTCAAGCTCACGGCCAGGAACGTCAAGGTCGCGCGGCACGCGCGACCCGATCGCCAGAACCACGGCGTCAAACTCGCTCGTGAGCTCATCGGCGCTGATGTCAGCGCCGACGTTGACGCCGTAGCGGATCTCAACCCCTTCGTCGATCAGTTGCTGAACGCGGCGATCGATCACGTGCTTTTCGATCTTGAAGTCGGGAACGCCAAAGCGGATCAAACCGCCGGGGGCCTCGTCGCGCTCGAATAGGACGACCTGATGGCCGGCGCGGCGCAGCTGCTGCGCGGCGGCAAGACCGGCTGGGCCGGAACCGACGACCGCCACCGAGCGCCCAGTTTCAACCTGAGGTGGCTCCGGCTGAACCCAACCCTCCTGCCAAGCGCGGTCGATGATCGAAAGCTCAATCTGCTTAATCGTGACTGAGTCGCCTTCGCGGATCTCGAGCACGCAGGCCGCCTCACAGGGCGCTGGGCAGAGGCGGCCAGTGAATTCGGGGAAGTTGTTCGTTGCGTGAAGACGAACGATCGCCGCCTGCCAATCCTGGTGGTAGACGAGATCGTTGAAGTCTGGGATCAAGTTTCCAAGTGGGCAGCCGTTGTGGCAGAAAGGAACGCCGCAATCCATGCAGCGGGCGCCCTGGGCAGCGAGCGCCTCGTCGCTTCGGCTCTCGACAAACTCTTTGTAAGGCTCAAGCTCAACCCGCTCGATCGGATCCTTGTAGGGAATCCCGACCCGCTCGATCTTCAGAAACGCACCAAGCTCGCCCATTAGAGACCCACCTCGCTCGCATCGACGCTGGGGTGATCGGCATTCTCACGCTCCTGCTGAGCCAACTCGGCCAGCACTCGCTTGTAGTCGGCCGGGAAAATCTTGACAAACGCGCCCTGGAGCTCAGCCCAGTTGTCGAGCACCCGCTGACCGACGGTCGAACCGGTGCGCTCGGTGTGCTCAGCGACTAGGTTGCGGACCTCAATCGCGTCGGCCTCGTCGAGCTGCTCGAGCTGATCGAGCATTTCAGGGTTGACGCGCTGGGCGAAGCTGCCGTCCTCGTCGAGCACGAAGGCAAGGCCACCGCTCATTCCGGCGGCGAAGTTGCGACCGGTTGGGCCAAGCACGACGACGCGCCCGCCGGTCATGTATTCGCAGCCGTGGTCGCCGACTCCTTCAACGACTGCGCTGGCGCCCGAGTTACGAACTGCGAAGCGCTCGCCGGCGAGGCCGCGGAAGAAAGCGCGCCCGTCGGTTGCACCGTAGAGGACGGTGTTGCCAGCGATGACGTTGTCCTCAGCGGGAAAATCGACCGTTTCAAGCGGCGCGACCGAGAAGATTCCACCGGATAGGCCCTTGCCGGTGTAATCGTTGGCATCGCCGCGCAGCGTCATCGTCACGCCCGGCGCCAGCCAGCCGGCAAAACTCTGGCCAGCAGAGCCTTCAAATTCAATTTCAATCGTCCCCTCCGGCAACCCTTCGGCGCCGTGAAGCTCAGCAATTCGGCTTGAAAGCAGGCCACCAACGCAGCGGTTGACGTTGCGCACTGGGTGTTCAATCGTGACCTTCTCGCCGCGCTCAATCGCTGGCTCGGCAAGCTTAATTAGCTCCCAGTCAATCGCGCTCTCAAGCACCTCTGGGGGCGGAGCGGTGCGGTACATAGGCGCGCCTGGCTGAAGCTCCACGCGGTGCAGCAAGTGCGTCATGTCGACGCCGGCCGTCTTCCAGTGTTCAATCGCTTCGTCGGCCTCGAGCAGCTCGGTGTGGCCGATCATCTCGTTAAGCGTTCTCATTCCCAGCGAAGCCATCAGCTCACGAAGCTCCTCGGCGACAAAGAAAAAGAAGTTGACGACGTGTTCAGGTGTGCCTTTAAAACGTTTGCGCAGCTCCGGATCCTGCGTGGCAATGCCGACCGGACAGGTGTTGAGGTGGCAGGCGCGCATCATGATGCAGCCGGTCGCGATCAGCGGCGCAGTCGAGAAGCCGTACTCGTCGGCGCCAAGAATCGCAGCGATCGCAACGTCGCGGCCGGTCTTCATCTGGCCATCGGTTTGAACCGTGATCCGCGAGCGCAGGTTGTTGAGGCAGAGTGTCTGCTGCGTCTCAGCAAGGCCGATCTCCCATGGCACGCCGGCCGAGTGAACCGAGCTAAGCGGCGAGGCACCGGTGCCGCCGTCGTGGCCGGCAATCAGCACGTGGTCAGCATTGGCCTTGGCTACGCCCGAGGCCACGGTGCCGACGCCGACTTCAGAGACCAGCTTGACCGAAACTTGCGCCTTCGGGTTGGCGCAGCGCAGGTCATAAATCAGCTGCTTCAAATCCTCAATCGAGTAGATGTCATGATGCGGCGGCGGCGAGATAAGCCCAACACCGGGGGTCGTGTGGCGAACCCAGCCGATGTACTTGTCGACCTTGTAGCCCGGCAGCTGACCCCCTTCGCCAGGCTTTGCACCCTGCGCCATCTTGATTTGAATTTGGTCGGCGTTGACGAGGTAGTGGATCGTCACTCCGAAGCGACCAGAAGCCACCTGCTTAATTGAGGAACGGCGAAGGTCGCCATTGATGTCGGGCTGGAAGCGGCGCGGGTCCTCTCCACCCTCGCCGGTGTTTGAGCGGCCGCCGAGGCGGTTCATCGCGATCGCCAAAGTTTCGTGCGATTCGGTTGAGATCGAGCCCAGCGACATCGCGCCGGTCGCAAAGCGCTTCACAATCTCCTTCGCCGATTCCACTTCGTCGAGCGGGACCGGCGTCAAGTCGTCGCGGAATTTAAGCAGCCCGCGCAGCGTCGCTCGCTTTGTCGCCTCCTCGTTGCATAGGCGCGCGTACTCGTCGTAGCGGCTCTGCGCGTCACCCTCGTCAGGCGTTATCCGTACTGCCTGCTGCAGCGCTGAGATTGTGTCGGGGTTCCACATGTGCTGCTCGCCGTCGCGGCGCCAAGCGTAGATTCCGCCGACTGGCAGCAGCTCGTCGTCGCGTTCGCCAGAAAGCGGCCATGCGCGGGCGTGGCGCGTCAGTGCTTCGGCCCCGAGGACGTCGAGTCCGATACCGCCAATCCTCGAGGCGGTACCGGTGAAATGGCGCTCGACGAGCTGCTGCTCAAGGCCGACAGCCTCGAAGATCTGCGCGCCGCAATAAGACTGAATTGTCGAAATTCCCATCTTCGAAATCGTCTTCAACAGGCCCTTTCCTAGCCCCTTGACGATGTTGCGTTCAGCTTCGCTTGGGTCTCTTACGCCTTCAATCTGACCGTCGGCAGCGAGCTCGGCGGCGCTGTCGAGCAGCAGGTACGGGTTGATTGCGCTGACGCCGTAGCCGATTAGCGTTGCAAAGTGATGGACCTCGCGCGGCTCGCCGCTCTCAAGCACTAATCCCGCTTGAAGTCGGTTGCCGATCCTGACCAGATGGTGGTGGACGGCGGCGACGGCCAGCAGCGACGGAATTGCCGTCCGCTCCGGCCCGACGCGGCGGTCAGAGAGAATTAACACCGAAGCGCCAGCGGTGATCGCATCATGGGCTTCGTCGCAGAGATTCGCCAGCCGCGTGCTTAAGCCGTCGGCGCCCTCGCTGATCGGCCACGTGATGTCGAGCGTGTGGGCGCGGAAGATGTCGCGTTCGACGTTGCGCAGCGTCTCAAGCTCTTGGTTGCGCAGAATCGGCTGGTTCATCACAAGCTGGTGGGCAGCCTCTGGCGACTCGCCAAGTAGGTTTAGCTCAGCGCCAACGGAGGTTGCAAGCGACATCACGATCGATTCGCGGATCGGGTCGATCGGCGGGTTTGTGACCTGCGCGAAGAGCTGCTTGAAGTACGAGAAGAGTGGTGGCGCGCAATCCGACAGCAGTGCCAACGCGGCATCGTTGCCCATCGATCCGATCGGCTCTTGCCCAGTCTGAGCCATCGGCGCGATCAGCACCTTGAGATCTTCCTCGCTGTAACCGAAGGCTTGGCGACGAATGTGACTGGGCAGCACGCCGGTCATCGTCACGTGTGCGGTTTCGAGGTCATCGAAGTGGACGCAGTTATCAGCGAACCATTGCTCGTATGGCCGCGCTCCGGAAACCTGCTGTTTTACCTCCTCGTCCTCAATGATTCTGCCCTGCTCGAGGTCGACGAGGAAGATCTTGCCGGGCTGGAGCCGACCAAGGCGCTTCACGTTCGCTGGATCGATCGCCAGCATCCCCGACTCTGAGCCGAGCACGACGAGTCCGTCCTTCGTTTCGATCCAGCGACCGGGGCGCAGGCCGTTGCGGTCGAGTGTTGCTCCAACAACGCGGCCATCGGTAAAGCAGACGGAGGCCGGCCCGTCCCACGGCTCCATCAGGCAGGAATGGAAGGCGTAGAAGCCCTTCAGTGCGGGTGACAGGTCAGCCCGGTCGCGGTATGCCTCAGGAATCATCATCATCGCCGAGTGCGGCAGCGAGCGGCCAGCAAGCATCAGCAGCTCCAGCACGTTGTCGAAGGTTGCCGAGTCGGATCCGCCGGGACGAACGATCGGCATCACCTTCTGAAGATCGGGGCCGAATAGCTCGCTAGCGAGCGAACCCTCACGAGCGCGCATCCAGTTGATGTTGCCCATCAGCGTGTTGATTTCGCCGTTGTGGGCGATCACGCGAAACGGGTGAGCAAGCTCCCAGCTTGGGAAGGTGTTGGTTGAGAAGCGCGAATGAACCAGCGCCAGCGCCGAAGCAAAACGCTCGTCGCTGAGGTCGGGATAGAACTTGGCTACTTGGCTCGACATCAGCATGCCCTTGTAGACACAGGTCCGCGAGGAAAAACTCGGCGAGTAGAAATCCGGGCCAGCCGCCAGCTCGACGATCCGGCGGATCACATAGCACTTGCGCTCAAAGGCGTCTTGATCGCGGTCGAATCCTGGGCCAGCGGCGATGATCGCCTGGCTGATGTGCGGCCGCGAGCGGCCAGCAGTCACGCCGACGAAGTCTTCGCTGACCGGCACGTCGCGCCAGCCAAGGAAGATCTGCCCTTCAACACGCGTGTTCAGCTCGACCAGCTGCTGCAGTTTGCGGCGGCGCTCGGCGTCGCGCGGCAGAAAGCAGACCCCAACTGCGTATTGGCCGGGTTCAGGCAGCTCGAATTCAAGCACGCCGCGCAGGAAAAGATCGGGCACTTGGACGAGGATCCCCGCGCCATCGCCGCTCGTGACGTCGGCCCCCTCGGCGCCGCGGTGCTCGAGATTGTCGAGCGCTTCAAGCGCCTGCTCGATCACCCGGTGGGAGGGAACGTTGTCGAGTTTCGCGACCATCGCCACGCCACAGGCATCGTGCTCGTAAGCGGGGTTGTATAGGCCCTGCGGCCCTGGGCGTTTGATCATTGTCATTGCTCTGATTCGCCGCAGGCAGAGTAGGCTGCGCCAGCCCCCGAAGCGAAGCACTTATTCTAGTGGCAGAACAATGCTCAGTAGCGCCTCGCTGCGGCGACCTGAGCAGGCCGGGCGCATCGGCGCTCAGTCGACTAGCGGCTGGTCTCTGACTCGCTATGCGAGCAGAGCCCTGGCACACCGTTGGCGGGGCGGCCCGGACAGCCAGTGCATAGGCCGGCGTTGGCACTGCTCGCGACCGGAAAATCAGAGCCGGTGAGTACCTCAGCCGCCGCGCGCAGTCGCTTCTCGATGCGTGGCTGATCACTCCCGGTGAATGTCGCAGAAACTCGCTCCGCGGGGCGGGCGAGGAAGCAGTAAACAACCTCTACCGAAGTGGCGCCGCGGCGAAGCGCAGCAAGCCCATAGGCATCCTGCTGAAGCCCGTAGCGCTGGTCGACAACCATGCCTAGCTCATCGTTGTCGCTGATTCGATCGGTCTTGTAGTCGACAACTAAGGCCCTACCAGCCGGAAGGTCGGCCAGAACATCGATCGTGCCGGTCAACACTGGGAGCGTGTTGTCACCGGGAATCAGTTCGATTGCGAAGCTGCTTTCGCGCGCAATCCGCTCGGCTTCGCTCAGCTCTGTCCAGATCTGGCTGCCAACAAAACCCTCAAGCATCTCCAACTGCTCCGCGGCGGCTGCATCATTAGAGGGAGCGCCCTCAATCGTCGCCGCGAGCCGCTTGATCGCAGACTTATCGGGGAGCAGTTCAGGCTGCTCAAAGCGAAGTGATTCAAGCAGCAGGTGGGTCAACACGCCGCGGGCGCGGGAACCCCGCGAATCCTCACTGTGGCCGTCGTCGTCGCGCTGAGGGAGGCCGACGCGTTGCTCGAGATACCAGCGATATGAACAGCGCTTCAGCCGCGAAAGCTGCGAATAGCTAATCGTCGCTGGTACCGCGACCGGCGCCGCCGGCTGAGCTGGCCGTAGCGGAAGCAGCGCACCATCGCTCGCTTCGCTACCACGATCGCTTTCCCGCGCCTGCTCGAATAGCTGGTCGGCATTATCGGGAGTGCAAACGACCAGTTCGAGGCCTACCTCGCCACCATCGGCGTCGATCTCAACCCGCTGCACCCCTGGCTCACTGAGCAATTCCTCAGCGCCGGAGCCCAGCAGCCCAGGCACGATCCAGGTAAGGCAGCCGGAAGCAGTCTTCGTCTCCTCAAGCGACCACGGGCCAGAGGGCTTCGACTTTCCAGAAAGAATCAGGCGCCGTTCAGCGCGCGTCACTGCGACGTGAATCTTGCGGCGCCGCTCGAAATTCGCATCTCGCTGGGCAGCCGCTTTCATCTGCTCAAATTCGCCGATCAGACCCTTCTCACCGTCGCTGCCTGCCGCTTGCAGCGCCGCTGAGACTGCTCCGCCTTCTACACGGATCATCGCGTCGTCCCGCTTGACTCCGTTGCCGAGCCTCGGCACAACAACAACGGGATACTGAAGCCCCTTCGCGGCGTGGATCGTCATCAGTCGCACCGGGCCGTCGGGGTCCGGGTTGCCGTCGGTGTCGATCGCGCCGCCAACCGGCGCATCTGTCTCACGCGAGGCCGTACCTGAGGCCTCATCGACCCAGTCCAGAAAGGCGCGCAGACCGTCACCATGGCGCAGCGCCCATGAGCCTGCGAGCTCAAGCAGTTGCCTGACATTGGCGAGCTTCTGCTCACCGTCGTCACCGGTCAGAAGCAGCGACGGGTAGTCGCTCTCTGAGATGATCGTGTCGAGCAGCTCAGCGACGGTAATCTGAGCGGCGACTGAGCTCCAGCTTTCAAGACGGCGGCGGTAGTCGACGAGCTTCTTGCGCTCCGGGGCGCTTATCGCCGCTGGAATACCCTCGGCCGGGTCCTCCACGCTGCAGCTCTCGAATGCTTGGCCAAGACTGTGCACGCCAGTAGTCAGCCGCTCGGCGCCGATCATCGCGAGCGTGTCGACGCTAATCGCGCACAGTGGCGAGCGAAGTGCGCAAAGCAGCTGCTGCTCGTCGGAGCGATTCGCGATCAGGCGCAAGTGCGCGAGCAGGTCGGTCAGCTCAATCCGCTGCCACCAGTCATCTCCTCCGTCGGAGACGGCGTCAATTCCGAGCCGCTTGAGCTCCGCTCGAAATGACGCCATCGCGGTCCGCGTCTCCATCAGGATCACAACCTCGCCAGTGCCGGCCTCGCCGCTGTCGATCAGTCGCCTGATCCGGCTCGCAACGAGCCGCGCCTCGACCTCATCGCTTCCGAGCTGATCGCCCTTCCAGCTTGCCTCATCAACGAACAGCAGCTCGGTGAACGGTTCACTTCCCTGCCAGTCTGCCGCGCTACCACCGTTGATCATGGTCCACTCGATGCCACTAATCTCATGTGCCTCACTGAAGGCTGAATTGATCAGACGAAGGATCTGCGGCCGCGAGCGGTAATTGTGCGAGAGGCGAAGTTTGTTGCCCTCTGCCTGATGACGCTCAGCCTCCCGGATGAAGAGCCCAAGGTCAGCGTAACGCCAGCCATAGATCGCCTGAAGCGGGTCACCGACTACAAAGCGAGCCTCAATACCGAGCGCATCAAAGAGCTCTAGTTGGAGTCCGTTGGTGTCTTGGAACTCGTCAATTAGCACGCGCCTAAAGCGCTCACGATACGAAGCAGCGACTGCCGGATGATCTTTTAATAGGTCTCGCACAGCAAACACGACATCGGCAAAGTCGCATCCCCCTGCGGCGACTTTTAGCGCTGCGAACTCGTCGCCATATGCGATCAGTAGCTCGTTAAGAAGGCCAATCCAGTCCTGCGGATCGGTCTCCTCGCCGAGTTCAGGCAGCCGCGGCGCCTTCTCGCCATCGCTGCGTCGGCTGTCGTAGAGCGAGCTGATCTCGTCTTGGAGCTTGTCGAAGCGATCACGGGCGAAAAGGTCGAGCGCGCTTTCGCCGCGCTCGCCGGCAAGCACTCTCTCGGTAGCGGTCTTGAACGCTCGGTTACGAAAGCCAATCAGGTCAATCTCGTCAATCACGGTGAACGCTGGGTCGATCCCAACGAGCATCGCGTGGCGCCGCAGCAAGCGGGCGCAGAAGCCATCAATCGTCGAGATCCACGCACCGTCGAGAGCCGCTACCGCTTCGCGAGCGCGCTCGTTTGCTGGTGCCAGCGCTGCGAAGCGACGGCGGATTCGGTCGCGCAGCTCGGCCGCCGCCTTGCGAGTGAAGGTGATTGCGAGGATCTGGTCGCACCCCAGCAACTGGCGATCGCCGTCGCCTTCGAGAACGTCGCGGACAAAGCGCTCGACGAGCACCAGCGTCTTGCCCGCCCCGGCGCTCGCTTCGAGCAGCAGCGGCCGTTCGCGGTTGATGCAGGCGGCGGCCTGCTCATCGTTAAGCGGTCCATGCGGCCCGAGCATCTGCTCGCCGTCATAAAGCGCGGCGGCTGGTTGGCTGTTACTCACGATTGCTCCCGGCGACAGATCCCCGGGTAAGCGCAGCCGCCGTCGCGCCCGAACGCGCAGTTCTCTGAACTCTCTGGGGTGAGTTCACCGCTGCTGACCGCGGCCACTGCGTCAACGGCCATTTGACGAGCCGCTTCGAGCAGCTCTTCGAAGCTCTGGTCTGCGATCCGGTCGTTGCGAACAATGTCTACGCGCTCCGCATCCGCCTCCTGCTCTATCGCCCCGCGCGGCTTTGTCTTGCCAGGCTTGCCAACGCTTACCGACTGATAGAGCGCGCCGACAACGCTCTGGTCGGGATTACGCTCACCGTAAACGAGCGCGTAGAGCGCATTCTGGATGACCCCTTCTTCGACCCATTTTGCCGCCGGCCAGCGCTTGCTGACGGCGCCACTTTTGTAGTCGACGATGATCGCCTCAGAGCCGAGCTTGTCAACGCGGTCGATCTTGCCGCGCAGCAGTAGCCCATCACCGAGGTCGGCCGGCGGTTCGTCGCCGAAACCGAATCCAAGCTCGAACTCACGCGGGACAAACTGTGAGCCGGAGCGAGATAGCTCAGTCAAATAGGCGGTGACGGCGTGGCGGAGCGCGCGTATCTGGATCTGTTCCTTCAGCGGGTCGGCAAAGAACGGCTCGATCCCGGCGATCACCTGATCGAGCAGTTTTAGAGCTGAACCAAGGCTCGCTTGATCGAACGGTTTGTCGGGCTGCGGGAGCTGCTTGAAGACAGCCTCGAGGACTTCGTGGACGGCACTTCCGTAGGCCAACTGATCGCCATCTGGCTCGAGCTGATCGGGGTTGAGAAAGTTGTCAACCAGCCACGACATTGGGCATCGCAGATAGCGCTCGATCGACGTTGCTGACCAGACCTCGCGGCCGGCCAGAGCGGCAACTGCGGCCTCACTGGTGAGCTGATACTCCTGCTGCTCACCGCCGCGCGATGCCAGCCCGCCAAGTGCACGCTGGTAGTCGCTTGGGGCAAGCCGCGGCTGCTCGCTTAGGGAGGGCCATTTGATCTCGCCAAGCGCGCGCCTGAGCGTGAGCGGCTTGGGGTCAAAGAGGTCTTCGATGTCATCGAGGAAGAGCGAGGGGTTGACACTGGCGCCATCATCGGTGCGCGCGTGGTGGCTGTAGACCAGAAGCTGCTGTGCGCGTGAGAGCAGTGCGTGCAGAAGGTGGCGCTCTGCGGCGAGTCGATCTGGTGCCGCCACCGGCCAAAGTGGCTCGAGGCCAGCGTCGCTAGCTGCGCGATTGATCTTGACGCGCGCCGCGTCATCGAGAAAGGGGTCTTCTGGTGCCCGCTGAGGGAAAAGACCTTCCTGGAGGCGCGCAACGAAGAGCGCCTCAACTCGGCGGGCCCGCAGCGACAGCGGCAGCGCGACACTGACTGCCCCGGGGATCAGCGAATCGCCGACGTAGAGCTCGCGCTCACCGAGCTCTGCTAGGAGCTGCGCCGAGCTGGGCGTTAGCTCTGAATCTCGTGCAACGAGCCAATCGAGATCGTCGCAGGCAGTGATCAGGTCGCCAAGCGCTTCGACCTCAGCTTGCTGCTCGGGATCGAAGATTGGTGCCTCCCCAGCCCCGCCTGCGTCAGCCAGCAGCCTCCGGGAGCGCGCCGATATCTCGCTGTAACCTTCGCGAGCGCCGCGCGCGAAAGCCTCGCGGAGAGCCTCCAAAGGGACGTTGGAGTCAAACTTCGTTAGGCGCAGCCACTCCAGCTCAGCCGCTTCGAGCGTTGGTAGTTCGCCCTTGAAGAAGCTGCGCTCGAGCTTGTCAGCCTGCCAAAGGAAGTTGGATTTGGTGACTCCCGGCGTCCTCAGCCAAGCAATCAGCTGGGCGACGAGAGGTCGTGACTGCGGCTTCTCGCGCACCTCGCAGAGCGCGCACTCGGCCAGTCCGAGCACTCCTCTAACTAAAGCCGTGTGGCCAACCGTGATCCGCTTGCGAATCGCCACGCGAAGCTCTGCCTCAGCGAAAATCTTCTCAACCTTGAAGGCCGACTGGTCGAGGTCGCGCACTGCAACGGCAATCTGCTCTGGACGCATGCCCGCGGCAACGAGCGCCCTGGCGCGCGCTGCGATTAGTTCGATTTCGGCCCGCTCGCCGCCAGCCTCGAAGCGTTCAATCGCTTGCCCGGGATCGAACGGCTCGCTGGAGCTTTCAAAAAGCGACCGCTCTAGTGCGGCAAGCGCCGTGGGGTCGCTGCCAGCGTAATTACCCGCGCTGGCTTCGCAGCGCGTCACCGATTCGCCCGCCATCGCACTGAGCTGCTCGTAGATCAAGCGGCGCGCTTCGAAGGATGTTCGCGGCTCGTAAGGAAACGAGACCATTAGCTCAGTGCCAACCGTCTCGCTGAGCAGCGCCAATGTGCAGAGCTGGCGCAACTCAAAGTCGTCAAATCCATAAAAGAAGACCGGCGTCCCGCGCCAGCGTGCGGGCTCCTTGGCAAGAAGATCAATTAGCTCGAAGACGTAAGTCGATTGATCCCGCGCAAGCAGCTTCTCGAGCCGGCCGCGGTAGCGGCTGTAGAGAGCCGCCAGCTCGGCTCCGTAGGGCGCGGTCGCGAAGTTGCTCTGATCCCAAGCCTGCATGACCTCCGCAAAACGCGGCGGCGAAACTTGTAGCTCTCCGAGCTCGTCTGCAAGATCGGCAAGCGCGCTGGCAAAGCCGCCGCTCGCCGCAGCCCCTGCAAGCAGCTCGAGCGGAGTCTCCTCACTGACGACGCGCGCAATTCGCGCCAAACTGAATGCTGAGAGTGGGCGCGCCTCGAATTCAACGCGCCGGGCGATTAAACCCCACAGCCCGTCAAAGCCAGTAACGGTGACCGCCTCGGTGACCTCGTAGGGGGCGGCCGCCAGCTCGCGCCTAAGCAGGTCAGAGTCGCTGACCGTAGGCACTACGAGGATCGGATCTTCACCTCGCGCCGCAGCCTCGGCGACAGCAGCCAGCACGATCGCAGCCTTGCCAGAGTTAACCGGCCCTGTGATCAACTTCAGCGGCATTAGCTATTGGTCGCCGCGGGGCGGGGAAAACTGACGCGCCTGTCGCGCAGGCTCAAGCGGCCTCGTCAGCTGAGCCGCCCTTAGCGGCCTTCGCTTCCTTCGCTGCTTCGGCCTCTGCGATCGCGTCGGCATCTGCGGTTGCGTCCTCAGCGGCCGGCGCCTTAGCTCCTTCCTTTGCCCAGGCCTCATCGAACTCGACGCGCCACTTACCTTCTTCTGACTGTTGCAGCGCGAGCTTTGCGCGGAACGAGCGCCCGCTGCGGCCCTTAAAGCCGGCGATCTGCTTTTCGGTGCGACCGGTCGTGATCAGCTCCCGAGCAATCGCGGCTGGAAGCTGCTTGCCGACCTTGCCTTTCCAAATCACGAAGCCGCAGCCTGGATCCTCACTCGCCCAGCATGAGTAACCCTTGCGGTTTTCGATGATGTCGGCGCCGCAGACGGGGCAGGGACCAAGGTTGGCGCGCGGAATCTTGACGTCTTTGAGGCTCGTGTCAAGCTCGCTGATCGTGCCGACCGCAAACTCTTTGATGTCGGCCATGAACTTCTTGCGCGTCTCGGTCCCTTCTTGAATTTCGCCCAAGCGATGCTCCCACTCTCCAGTGAGCGCAGGCTCGGTTAGCGGATGGCCGTCGAGCAGGCGGATCACGTTCATCCCCTTCTCGGTTGGCACCAGCGCGCGACCTTCGCGCTCAATGTAACCAACGTCGATCAAGCGCTCGATGATTGCGGCGCGCGTGGCCGGCGTGCCGATCCCCGATTCCTTCATTGCCTCGCGCAGCTCATCATCATCAACGAGCTTGCCTGCGGTCTCCATCGCTCCGAGCAGCGACGCGTCAGAGTAGCGCCGCGGTGGCTTCGTCTCCTTCTCGGCCGCCTCGACCTCGCTCGTGTCTACCTCTTCGCCAAGCTCAAGCTTCGGCAGCGTCTGGTCGCGCCCTTCATCTTCTTCGGCCGCGCTCTTCGCGCCATCGGCAAGCTCGCCGTAAACGCCACGCCAGCCGGGAACTATTAATACTTTGCCGCGAGTGCGGAAGACGTGCTCGGCGACGGTTGTCTCAATGCGCGTGTTTTCGAACTCAGCGTCGGGGTGGAAGATCGCCAGAAAGCGGCGCACCACGAGGTCGTAAATTCGACGATCATCGGAGCTCATCTTGTCGAGCTTGTGTTCGGCGTTAGTCGGGATGATCGCGTGATGGTCGCCGACCTTCTCATCGTTGACGACGCGCCCGAGAGGAAGCAGGTCGAGGCCGGTGACGTATTCGGCGGCAACCGTGTACTCAGAGTCGCGCCCGACCTGCTCGGCGGTCGGCTTGATCTGATCAACCATATCGCTAGTTAGGTAGCGCGAGTTCGTCCTCGGATAGGTCAGCGCCTTATGCTCCTCATAACAGCGCTGGGCAGCGCCAAGTGTCCTCTTGGCCGAAAAACCGAAGCGCGTATTGGCGTCGCGCTGGAGCGAAGTGAGGTCGTAAAGCATCGCCGGCTTTTCGGTTCTCTTCGTCTTGTCAAGCTTTGTGATCTTGCCGCGCTGACCCTTGACGGCGGCGACGATCTCGTCAGCCGAGGCCTGCTTCTCAATCCGCGGCTTGGCGTCGGCGTGGTAGCGGCCCTCGTACTTACGCCCGTCGTCAGCCGCAAACTTGGCGTCAACGAGCCAATAGGCCTCGGGGACGAAGGCGCGAATTTCTTCCTCGCGGCGAGTGAGAATCGCCAGCGTCGGCGTCTGAACGCGCCCGAGCGAAACAGCGCCGTCGAACGAGGAGCGAAGGCGGATCGTCGCCGCGCGGGTGGCGTTCATGCCGACGATCCAGTCGGCCTCAGAGCGCGAGCGTGCCGCTTCCTCAAGCAGCGCAAACTCGCTGGCAGGGCGCAGATTGTCGAGCGCCTCGCGCATCGCCGATTCAGTCATTGAGGAGAGCCAGAGCCGCTCAACCGGCTTCTTTGAGCCAGCCTTCTCGTATAGGTAGGCGAAGATCAGCTCGCCTTCGCGGCCGGCGTCGCAGGCGTTGACTACGAGGTCGACCTCATCGCTACGGAGGTACTCGCGCACGACTTTCATCTGCTTTTGCGAGCGCTCGTCGCGCACTTCAAGTTTGAACTTGGTTGGGACGATCGGCAGGTCCGCCATCCGCCATCTCTTGAACTTCTCGTCGTACTCCTCTGGATTGGCAAGCGAGACGAGGTGCCCAATGGCCCAGCTGATGATGTGGTCGGGGCCCTCCAACGCACGCGAGCGCTTCTCACCCGTGCCAGCCTTCTTCTTAAATGGGCCGGGCAGAACGCGAGCAAGGTCCTCCCCCACGGAGGGCTTCTCGGCGATGATCAATGTCTTAGCCATCGCGCCGCAGGGTAGCGGCCTGCCGGACCGAACCGAAGCTGACCTCCGCGCTAGTTACCTTTCAGGCACGGTCGCGAGCTACCAATGAGCGAGAAGCAAAGCCAACCACGACTCAAGCGCTCATCAGCAGGCACGCGCTCGGCTGCAGTGCGAACCGACGCGCAGAAACGCAACGATATGTTGCACCGTCGAGCGATTCCGGTGGCAGTCGTCGCGGGGCTCGCTTTTCTTTTTGGGGCGATAGCCGGAGCCTCGTCGGGGTCCGCTGGCGAAAGCGAAGTGCGCGCCTACGCACAGGCCTGGTCAAAGGCCGACTGGGCAACGATGTACGCGCAGTTAACCAAGCAGGCCCAGAGCCGCACGCCGCTGCTGGGCTTCGCAGAGTCGAACCGAACGACGCTGGCGACCGCCACCGCCTTCGAGCGGTCGGTCAGAACGGGCGAAGCTCAAGAGCTCGGCGACGGGCGTTGGAAGATCCCGCTGACAATGCGCACGCGGATCTTCGGAACTATTCGCGGCAACGTAACCCTGCAGACGGTCGAAGACGGCGAAGACACCAAGATCGCCTGGATACCCTCCAACGCTTTCCCGGGCCTGCAGCCTGGTCAAGTGTTAACCCGAAACACAACCATGCCCGCGCGAGGCACTCTGCTGGCCAAAGACGGTCAGCTACTGGCCGAAGGGGCAGCTCGAACGTCGTCGATCCCAGCGATCTCCGGCGAAGTTGTTGGGCAGATCGGCCCGATCCCGCCTGAGCAGGCGTTAGAGATCAATGCTCTTGGCATCCCACCCGACGCGCAGGTTGGGACCTCCGGCCTTGAACGGATCTTTCAGCCCCAGCTCGCGGGCCTGCCTGCTGGCACCTTGAGCGCGGGAAATGATGTGATTGCTCGTTCCGCCGGTCGAGCTGGAGAGAAGGTGCGCACCACGATCGTCCCAAGCGTTGAGCAAGCAGCGATCAACGCGATGTCAGGGCGCCAGGGTGGCATCGTCGCGCTAAACCCACGCAACGGCGCGATTGAAGGCTTCGCCGGTCAAGCCTTCTCGCTGCTTCAGCCCCCGGGCTCAACTTTCAAAGTGATCACAACGGCCGGCGCGCTCGATGCGGGTGTGGTCAGCACGAAAACCACCTACCCCCTGATGTCGGGGATTGAACTTTCGGGCTTTCGGATCTCAAACGCAGGTGCCGAGGTTTGTGGCGGCACGCTCGCCCAAGCGTTCGCCGAATCGTGCAACTCGGTCTTTGCTCCACTCGGCGCGAAATTAGGTTCGGCAAAGCTCGTCGCAGCCGCCCAGCGCTTCGGCTTCAACCGCATCTCGCCGATCCCGGGCGCCGCTCAGAGCACGATCCCGCTCGAACTTGGAGATGATCTGAATGTCGGCTCTTCGGCAATTGGGCAGGGTCAGGTTCAGGCCAGCACGTTGCAAATGACCTTGGTCGCCGCAATCGTCGCACGCCGCGGCCGACTCGTTACGCCGACGCTTAGCCAGGAGGTCGCCAACAAGGCAACGACGAGCGGTGCTCAAGCGATCAAGAAGTCGACGGCGGAAATTCTTGAGCGCTACATGGTGGGCGTTGTGAGCGGCGGGACGGGAACTGCAGCAGCGATTGGGGGGGTTGAGGTCGCGGGGAAGACGGGAACAGCCGAGCTTCGCTCCCCCAGCGATGAGCCCGAGGACACCGACGCTTGGTTCGTGGCCTTCGCTCCAGCTGGCAAATCAAAAATTGCCGACAGCGCGGTTGGTGTGATGTTCGTCGGTGCTGGAACCGGTGGCGAAACCGCCGCCCCCGCCGCTCGAGGTGTGCTCAGCGCGATGCTCGCGCAGCGCTAGATGTCGAGCGTGACGCTGGCCTTTTTATCCGGCAGCTCGCTACTTTCGATCTCGAGCTCAAGCGGGCGGTAGCCGAGCACCAAAGTCGGCAGTTTGAAGATCAAAATCGCTCCCGTCGTCGGCAGGTTGGCCGCCGCGCTATTGGGGTTTGGATACTGGCCGCCATCGCCGCTCACTGGGGCTTTGCGGAAGACCAGCTTGTTGCTCTCGTCGACAATCATCGGCTCGAACTCCTCGCCACGCGTGTCAACGATCTTGAACTCATCGGCAGTAGAAGCGACTGAGTCGCTGCTGTTGAACGCACGAACCCAAACACCGAACCAAAGGTCTTCCGCCCCCAACGACGATTCGGCCGCATCGATCCCAGTCAGCAGGTCGCTGTCGCCAGCGTCCCCGGGATTGAGCTGGCGCGACATCTGTACTTGGTACTGGAGCTCGCCAAGCGTTACGAAGATCGCTTCCGACTCTCCTTCGGAGACGGTTGCCTCTTTGTCACCGCAGGCGGCGAGGCTGGTTAGCGCGGTGGCGAGCAGGGTCAGTGCGAGAAGGCGGCGAAACATTACGGCTCCAAACTGTATTCGATTTATCTGCGTCAAGGCCTAGTCGCGCAGCCCGGTCGCGGGCTTGCGAGCACCGCCAGCGATCGTTGCCCGAGGGCCGCGCTCTTTGCCCTCTTCGAGGATCCGTGAAAGCCGCTTGAGCGACTTGCGCCAGCCCCGGCGCCGAGCGCGATTCTGACCGATGGCGCCGATCGCCTTGTCGCTTGGGAAGACCGGGCGCGTCTCAACGGTCAGCGTGACCTCAGTTCCACCATTGCCGTCATCAGTGAGTTCAAAGGCCGTCAGAGTCCGGATCCGGTTGTACTTGCCGCCACAGCCAACGAGGACAATCAGTCTCGGGGCCTCGTACTCGACGACTGCCATGTCGCCCCAGCCAAAGCGATCAAACGGTAGGTCCTCACGAAAACGCCCGCCTGCTCCCAGCCCGTAGGTCTCTTCGCGCGTCATCCGCCAATCGGCCAGAAAGTGCTCAGTGAATTCTGAGTAGTTCGCCAAGTCGGAGAGATATTCAAAGACGACGGTCACCGGCCGGTCGATCTTCTGGGAAAGCGTGCAGGGCTGCATTGCGAGCCGCAGTCTACTGAGGCAGCGCAGCGGAAAGCGCGCGGTTGCTGCCTAAGCGGCGCGCGGGAGCGTCAACTTGCGAACACTGATGCCATGCTCGCTGTGATGAACCGGTGAGATTGTCAGGGGCGAATCGGCGTGCTTGCAACGGCAGAGCGCACAGACCGGCCCACCGGCAAACTCAAAGACCTCCTCGCCGGTCAGTGGGACGCGGCCACAGTCGGCGCAGTGAAGCTCAGCGGCAGCGCGCGCATGGCCGCCCTTTCGCAACAGCCTCATCTCCAAGTCTGACTCTCCGATCAACTGATTCCAGCTCACCAAGACTAATTCGCTGCCAACTTCACTTCCCCTGCCGCTAGCCGTTACCGAATTGACATCAGGCGTACAATTAAAGCCAGTCGATAATTAGATGCAACGATTGGACGGCTTGCAATGGGCGCAGAAGATCGGCAGGACAACACAACCGCTTCGCACTCGCCTGCGCCATCGGCGCGCAAGCCAGTCGATCAGGCGCAAGCTGAAACGGTTGCTGCCGCGCGCGACTCGTTGACGCAGAGCGGTGACTACTTGGTCTTCGCTGAAGGCGACCTGGTTCGCTGCGTTGCCTTGATCGGTGATTGGACGCAAATCGGGCGCAGCACCACTGCCGACGTCAGGTTCGACGACCCGACTGTTTCGCGCCGTCACGCGCTGATTATCCGCGAGGGGAACCAGATGAACCTTGTCGATGACAGCAGCCTGAACGGGATATTTGTCGGCGGGGTGCGGATCGACCGCTACACACTCGCTGACGGCGACAGCTTCTTGATCGGCCGTTACCGAATGAATTTTGTTCGCGTCATACAAACCGTCGCAGCTAGGGGCGCCGGGCCGCCCGATTCGCTGCCCGTCTAGAATCGCCGCAAATGGCGATTACGATCTCGGTCCTAAGTCAGAAGGGCGGAACGGGCAAGACGACGACGGTCCGTCACCTCGTCGCTGCCTTCCGCCAGACCGGCCTGCGCGTGCTTGCGGTTGACCTTGACCCGCAAGGCAACCTCTCCGACTATTTCGACGTCGACCCTGAAGCCGACCCGACGATCGGCGACGTTCTCTCGGGACGCGCCACTGCCAGCGCTGCGATCGTCAACGACGTCATACCCGCCAACCTGAGCCTCGCCGAGGCTGAGATAACCTTGGCTGGCAAGATGGGGCGCGAGCTCACGCTGCGCGGCGCTCTCGCCGAGGTCGATGAACGTTACGACGTTATTTTTATCGACTGCCCTCCGGCGCTCGGGCTGCTGACCGTCAACGCGCTCGTCGCTGCCGACCAGGCGCTACTGAGCAGCGAGGCGCAGTATTTCGCGCTGCAAGGCGTTGAACAGGCGCTTGAGGTGATTGAGCTGGCCCGCGACAGCCTTAACCCTGACCTGAAGTGGCTCGGCGTTCTCTTCAACATTGCCGACATGCGAACGATCCATTCGCGCGAAGCCTTTGAAGCGCTGCGCGAGCACGTCGGCGACCGCTTGCTTGACGAGACCGTGCGGCAGTCGATTGCCTATGCAGAATCGGCCGAGCGGGCCACGCCAATCTTTGAACATCGGCCCGATCTCGGCGCCGATTACCTGCGCGTCGCAGCCGAAATACTCAGGCGGCTTGACCTCCACGAGCAGAGCGAGCAAATCGCAGCGCTCGTGCCAGCCGAAGCCAGCACTTAGAGCTCGCTGACGTCGGCTCCACCTAGCTCGAAGCGCACGCGCCTAACCTGCGCCCACGAGCTAGCCTCGGCACTGAGGGCCTCGATAACGCCGCCGGTCGTGTCGAACGTTGTCCATGCCAGCACGGTCGGGCCAGCCCCTGAAAGCGTCGCCCCGAGCGCGCCGAACTCCGTTGCACGCCTGATCAGATCGTAGGAGCGCGGGTAAAGCGGGCCGCGATAAGTCTGATGAAGGCGATCGTCCAGGCCGCGCGCGATCAGTTCAAAGTCGCCGCGGGAGAGCCCAAGCATCAGCAGCGCGCCATGAGCGACGTTAAAGACAGCGTCAGCTAGCGGCACATGGTCTGGCAACGCGGCGCGAGCCGCGCGCGTGGCGACCGCCTCATTTGGCACGACGAGGACGGCTTCGAGCCCGTCAGGAGGATCGAAGCGCGTCACCTCACCGCCGGTCGTCACGACGAAGCCACCGTGGAGCGCTGCGGCGACATTGTCAGGATGGCCGTCAAGCTCGCTCCCAAGCGCCAGCAGGTCGGCATCGAGTTCAAAGAGATGGTCGGCTGCGATCAACCCGGCGAGACAGGCCGCGGCGCTGGTTCCGAGGCCACCACTGAGCGGAACCTCGGAGCGGATTGTGAAGCTGAAATCATCGGCGGGATGAAGGCGCTCGAATCCACGGACCACGAGGTTGCGACGGTCGCGCGCAACATCGAGGTCGGTCTCAATCGAGAAGCTTCCGGTCTCAGTCACCTCGAGTTCGATCGCAAGCGAGAGCGCTACAGCAAATGAATCGAAGCCAGGGCCAAGGTTGGCCGACGAAGCGGGAACGGTTACGAGCCGACGGCGCTCCATCGTCAGCCCCAGACGGCGGCCTCGACCGCCGCTAGTTCGGCTTCGCAGGCAATGATCTCGCCGCCAACCTCAATTGCCGTTTCAGGATCTTTCAGCCCGTGCCCAGTTAAAGCACAGACGAGTCGCTCAGCCCCTTCGGGCACTCCATGGACTAGTAACCCGGCGACCGACGCGGCGCTCGATGGTTCGCAGAAAACTCCATCGCGCGAGGCGAGGAAGCTGTAGGCCTCAAGGATCTGCTCGTCGGTTACAACTTTAATCGCACCGCCCGACTCAGCGACGGCGCTGAGTGCCTCGTCGCCGCGCGCCGGGTCACCGATCCGAATCGCGCTGGCCAGCGTCTCCGGCTGCTCGACTGGGTGGCCGAGCACAAGCGGCGCGGCGCCGGCCGCCTGAAAGCCGAGCATCTGCGGCATCCGTCCGAGCTCGCCAGCCGATTCCGTGAAGCCCTTCCAGTAGGCGGTGATGTTGCCAGCGTTGCCAACGGGAATCGCGAGAGCGTCGAGCGGCCGGTCAGGGCCGAGCGCCTCGATCAGCTCGAAGGCGGCCGTCTTTTGGCCTTCGATCCGTAGTGGGTTGACGCTGTTGACTAGGGCGATTGGGTGGTTGGCAGAGAGTTCGCGCACGAGCCGCAGGGCCTCGTCGAAGTTACCGCGCAGCCCGATTACGCGGGCGCCATGCATTACGGCTTGGGCGAGCTTGCCGCGGGCGATCTTGCCGTCAGGGACGATCACGGCGCAGGTGATGCCAGCGCGGGCGGCGTAAGCAGCGGCGCTGGCCGCAGTGTTACCGGTCGAGGCACAGATAACAGCCGTTGAGCCATCGCGAACTGCTCCAGAGACGGCGCAGGTCATTCCGCGATCCTTGAACGAGCCGGTCGGGTTTGCACCTTCGATCTTCAGCCAAGCTTCCACGCCAAGCCGTTCGCTCAGCTCGCAGGCGTAGATCAGCGGCGATGAGCCTTCGCCGAGGCTGACGATTGGATCGTCCGGGCCAAACGGCAGCCGGTCGCGGTAACGCTCGATTAGTCCGGTCATCAGCCGATGAACTGCTCATCGATTACACGGATTGCGCGCGGCGCTGAGCGGACGAACTCAAGCTTGGCGATCCGCTCGCAGGCGCTGAAGAAATCCGATTCGAGGATCGAGTGCGTGACCATCACGAGGCGAGCATTGTCACCAAGCCCCGACTGGGCGACCGTCTTGACCGAGACGCCGCTTTCGCCCAGTAGCTGCGCGACCTGCGCCAACACGCCGGGCTTGTCGGCAACCTCGAGGTGTAGGTAGAAGGCCGAGTGAACGGCATCAGTTAGCTTCGCGTTGCGCTGCGGCGGCTCGATCGCCGGCACGCCACTGAGCACGCTAACGACGTCGCCGAGAATCGCGCTGGCCGTCTGTGGGCCGCCTGCGCCAGGGCCGGAGAGCGTGATCTCAGTGATCGCCGGTGATTCGATCGTGACCGCGTTGAAGGAACCGTTGATGCTCGCAAGTGGATGGGCTGCGTAAAGAAATGCCGGATGGACGCGAACCGAAATAGCGTCGCCGACGCGCTCTGCAGTGCCCAGTAGCTTCAGCGCCAACCCGAACTCTTTGGCGTAGGCAATGTCCTCGGTCGTGAGCTGCTCAATGCCCTCAAAGACAACCTCATCGAGCGCCACCCAGCCGCCGAAGGCGAGCTGCGCGAGCAAAGCCATTTTCGCGGCGGCGTCAGCGCCGCCAACGTCTTCGCTCGGATCAGCTTCGGCAAAGCCGAGCTGCTGGGCCTGCGCCAGCGCAGCCTCGTAACTGGCGCCGGTCGACGCCATCTCGGAGAGAATGAAGTTGGTTGTGCCGTTAACGATTCCGTGGATGCGGTCGATCTGCGCACCACTGAGCGACTCTGAGAGGACGCGGATCACAGGCACGACCGCGGCGACGGCGGCCTCGAAGCGAATCTGCCCACCGCCAGCCTCAGCGGCCGCCCAAAGCTCAGGGCCATGACGGCTAAGAAGCTGCTTGTTGGCGCTGACGACCGGCAGCCCTGCGTTTAGCGCAGCGAGCACATACTCGCGAGTCGGTTCGGTCCCGCCCATCACTTCGACGATTAGGTCGGCCTCGGCGATGATCGCGCTGGCGTCACCCTCGCTGCGCGTCAATACAGCGCTGATCACGGGGCGCCGACCGGTAAGTCGAGCGAGGTCGTCAGCGCGCTCTTCGACAAGCCCAGCGAAGGCTGAGCCGACTGTGCCGCGCCCAAGCAAACCAATCCTGAGCGGATCGTCAGACATCGCGCGCCAGCAGGTCGTCGTTGGTCTCACGGCGCAGCACAACGCGCGCGTCGCCATTGCTCGCAAAGATCACTGGAGGCCTCAAAGCGCCGTTGTAATTGTTGGCCATTGCATGACCGTACGCCCCCGTGGCTGGAACAACGACCAGATCTCCTGCAGCGGGCTCATTAAGGTCGGCATCGCGGATCAAGATGTCGCCCGATTCACAATGTTTTCCAACCAAGTGGCAGGCGGTTCCGCCGCCAAATCGATCGGCAATCTCGGCCTCATAACGGGCGCCGTAAAGCATCGGCCTCATGTTGTCGGACATTCCTCCGTCAACGGCGACATAAGTGTCAACGTTCCGTTTGACCGACTCAACGGTGTAGAGCGTGACGCAGCCATTGGCTACCAGCGCGCGCCCTGGCTCATCAATCAAACGGTGCCCGGGGCCGAAGACGCTCTCCAACGCATCGGCCTTTGCCGCCGCGTATTCGGGGTAGCTAGGCGGCCAATCCTGCGCCGTGTAGGCAGCGGCAAGGCCGCCACCGAGGTTGTAGGAATGAAAATCACCGAGGCTGGCGAGCGACCGCAGCGCCTCTTCAAAAGGAGAGAGGTCGGAGATCTGCGAGCCAATATGAAAGTGCAATCCGGCAAGCTCAAGCGAGTCGATTGCCTGAGCGCGGGCGATCGCCGCTGGCGCATGCTCAAGGTCAAAGCCAAACTTCGTGTTCGGGCCGCCTGTTGAAATCGCCGGGTGCGTGTCGGGGCTAACTCCGGGCGCAATCCGCAGGTAGATCTTCTGCCTGCTGGAGCGGCCGCCGAGTTGCTCCAGTCGATCGAGGTCGCGCAGGTTATCGATGATGATCGCCCCAATTCCAACCTCGGTGGCGCGCGCCAGATCAAGCTCGCTCTTCGCGTTGCCGTGCATCTGGATCTTTGCGGCCGGCACACCGCCGGCGAGCGCGATCGCCAGCTCACCGGCCGATGCGACGTCGCAGCCAAAGCCCTCGTCGGCAAAAAGCGCGCAAACGGCAGCACAAGGAAAGGCCTTCGAAGCGAAAATCAGCTCGAAGTCATCGCTCGCAGCGGCAAAGGCGGCCTGAAACCCGCGAGCCCGGGCGCGCATGTCGTCTTCGGCGACGATGTAGGCTGGCGTGCCGAACTCGCGCGCCAACTCAACAACGTCGCAACCGCTGATCTCGAGCCTGCCAAGCTCGTTAATCCTGCTCCCGATCGGGTAGACGTTCTCTAACGGTTCTGTTTCAGCCATCGGCGCGCATCATGCCACTCTGCGCAGGCAAAGTGACCGAACCGTGGCGCTGGTAGACGACTGCCAGCCAGATCAGCGCGCCGATGATCATCGCCAGACTCTGCAGCTGCGGCAGCGTTAGGCCCAGCGCGGCAACTTCGTTGCGGCGCACGAACTCAACTAGGAAACGCGCCAAACCGGCCAGCAGCAGCCAAAGCGCAAACAGAACTCCCGGCCGCACGCGGTCGCGCAGATTCCACAGCAGCCAGGCGATCAACCCCATTACGATCGTCTCGTAGATCGGCGTTGGGTGGACCGTTACGCCGGGCGCCGTCGGCACGGTGCCATCGGGGTAGCCCATCGCCCAAGGCCCGTCCCAGGCCTTGCCGTAGTCGCCGTCGCCTGAAAGCTGGCAGCCAATCCGGCCGATCGCGTAGCCGAGCGCGAGTGGTACGGCAGCAAGGTCGAAAGTCGCCATGTCAAGGCAGCCTCGCCAGCGCGCCCAGATGATCACAAAAAGTGCGCCACCAGCGGCACCGCCGTACCACACCAATCCCGAGCCGGAGAAGAGGCTGCCAAGAAGATCTCCGTTAACGCGGTCGAGGTTTTCAACGATCCAGATTAGCCGCGCACCGACGAGGCCACCTGCCAGCGCGGCAAAGATCGCTTCGTAAGCCCAGTCGCCGGGCAGCCCACGCTCCAACAGGCGCCGGTGGAGAATGGCGCCGGCGGCGATGAAGGCAAGCGCGAACATCAGCCCGAAGGTCTTAATCGGTAGCCCGAAAAGATCGATCTCCGGCTGCATTGAGGAAAGGCTAGAGGTAGTTCATCGGGTTGGTCACTTGACCGTTGATCCGAACCTCAAAGTGGAGGTGGTCGCCAAAGCAGAATCCAGTACAACCGACGTAGCCAATTACCTGCCCCTTGCTGACGTTTTGACCAACGCTGGCGGCAAAACGGGACTGGTGCGCGTAACAGGTGGAAAGCGATGCGCTGTGCGCGATGCAGGTGTAGTTGCCGTAGCCGCCGTTCATCGAAGCGACGCGGACGGTGCCGCTGTCGGCGGCGCGGATCGGCGTTCCAGCGGAGACGCCGATGTCGATTCCGGGGTGGCAGGATTCCCATGAGCGACGCTCACAAAACGGCGAAGTGATTGGTCCGTTGACCGGCCAGATCATCGAACCTGAACCCGCGCGGATAGGCCCACCATCAACCAGCACGCCTTCGATCTTGGCCTGCGTTTCGATCATCTTCGAAAGCGCGCCCTCAAGCTTGCGGCGATCGACCTTAACCCCGGCTAGTAGCGTCGCCTTGCGTTCCTTGCTTTGATCGAAGCCGCTACGCGTGGTAACGAGCTCGCGCTTAATCGACGCGACTGCGTCACGCTTGACCTTAATTCGGGAGGTCACAACCTGCTGGCGCTGCTCAAGTGAGCCGAGCCGATTAGCGTTGACGGTTGCATCGACGCGAGCGGCACGAACGAGCGTGATTACGCGGCGATCTTGGTCGCCGATGCGCTGGAGGAATTCACTGCGCTCGAGCAGCTCAGCAAAGCCCTCTGAATCGAGAACAACAGAGATGAGAGTAGGCGCGTCGGCGCGGTAAAGCTCAAAAAGTCGCTGCCCGAGCACGCGGCGGCCCTCTTCAAGCCGTGCCTTCATCAGTACTTGTCGGCGGCGCTGGGTGCGCAGCTCGTCCTGAATCTTGTCCAGCTCGTTTGTTTCGCGGTCAAGGCCAACCTGAATCTCATTTTGCCGACCTTGGAGCGTGTTGATCTTGCCTTGAAGCGCGCTGATTTTGGACTGCCATTTGGCGACCTCCGAGGTGAGGACGCTCTCGGTTCCCTTCTTCGAATCAACCTGCGACTGCGTCTTCTCGATCTTGTTCCTAAGGTTGCTTAGCTTGGCGTCGTTTGAGGCTCCAAGCGAGCCAACGGGAACGACCGCCCAGAGGACGGCAGGAAGGATCGCCACGAGAGCGAGCAGGGCAAGGCGGGTGCGCATCAGAGCGCGGAAACTATTGATTAATTTGTTCATTGGCAATTACTGCAATCAAGCCTGCGAGGTGAGCTGACGGGCTCGCGCTAACAGCGCTAAACGGGCGGCAATGCCCGCTATTCGCCCCTGAAGGCCAAAGCCTTCGTTGGGTCCCCCGCTCCCTCACGCATATCGGTGAGGAACTCGGCTTAATCGCAGGTTATCAAGGCACTGGCGCTAGGCTTGGGAAGAATCTTGTCGAGACGACCTTAAGGAGCGATAATGGCTGGTCTTAGTGGGCGCATGTCAACCGTCATAAAAGCGAAGGTTTCAAAGGTTTTGGACCGCGCTGAAGACCCGGGCGAAACGCTCGATTACAGCTACCAGAAACAGCTTGAGTCATTGCAGAAGGTCAAGCAAGGGATCGCTGAGGTCGTAACGGCCAAGAAGCGACTTCAGATGCAGTCCGAGAAGCTCGAGCAGGCTGTTGTCAAGCTCGACACGCAAGCGCGCCAAGCACTCGCCCAAGGCAATGAAGAGCTCGCCCGTGAAGCACTCGAGCGCAAGAATGTCGCCCAAACTGAGCTGCAATCGTTCGACTCTCAAATAGCGGAGCTCGAGGGCCAGCAGCAAAAGCTGACCGATTCAGAGGCCAAGCTGCGCAAGAAGATTGAGGCCTTCCGCACCAAAAAAGAGACGATCAAGGCTCAGTATTCAGCCGCCGAAGCCCAGGTCCGCATTTCAGAGGCTGCGACGGGCGTTGGAGAAGAGATGGCCGACGTGGGGCTCGCAATGCAGCGGGCCGTTGACAAGACCGAGGACATGAAGGCGCGCGCCTCAGCGGTTGAGGAGCTCGAGGCCGCCGGTACTTTTGACGACCTGACCACACTCGGCGACGGCAATGACGACATCGACCGCCAGCTCGCAGAGCTGTCGAGTGCCAGCGCCGTGAATGACGACATGGCGCGGATGAAGGCCGAACTTGGCGCCGGAGAAGCGGCGCCTGAGCTTGAGGCAGGAGAGGAGCCCGCAAAATGATTATCCGGATCGCTTCAGAAGATCAGTACCGGCTCGATGATGACGCCCTAGAGCGCGTCAACGAGCTCGACAACGCCGCGGTTGCTGCTGTTGAGGCCGGTGACCGGGAGGGCTTTCATCAGAACTTCGACGCCATGCTGGCGCTGGTGCGAACTGAGGGCACCGTGATCGCCGATGACGATATTGAGACCTCCGACGTGATCATCCCGCCCGACGACCTGAGCTTCGAAGAGGCCGGCGCTGAATTCTCAGGTGAAGGCTTAATTCCCGACTGAGCTAATCCTCAGCGCTTGGATGCCGGGCGGTTGGCGGGCCGTGATAGAGCAAGCTAAATGGTCGCTACCAGCGCATTTTTCTTCGCTCCTCATGAGCAGTGGCCGCGGCCGCTAGTCTCGCTTTTATGGAGTCAATCAAGCTACGCCGTTCGCTGTTGCTGGGCGTCGCTGTTGTCACAGCGCTGGCCCTCGCCTCGTGCGGCAGGGCCGGTGACGCAGAGACGACCGGCGCGTCAGGTGCGAGTCCCGCCCCGGGCCAAACGGTCGCAGCGATTCCGAGCGCTGCAACAAAGAACACAACGCGCATTTGGGCCAGCTCGCCAGCATCAATTGCAGCCTCCGCCGCGCGCGCTGTCTACCCCGCCGCGGGCGCTAGTCAGCGGCCACTCTCCGTCGTGCTCGCCGACTCCGCCAGCTGGCAGTCGACGATCGCAGGCGCGGTGCTAATGGCAGCGCCGCTGCACGCTCCGATGCTGCTCACCGCTGGGGCAAAGATTCCGGCGCCGAGCGCGGCTGCGCTGAGCGCGCTAGCACCGACTGGAGCCGGCAAGAACGGCGCGCAGGTTATTCGCCTTGGGACGGCAGCCTCACCGACATCGCTGAAGTCGCTCTCAATCGGCGGCAGTGATCCGTTTACGCTCGCGGCAAGAATCGACGCCTACCAAGCCCGGATCGCCGGTCGCTGGAGCAACGCTGTCGTGATTGCCTCTTCTGAATCGCCGGCGATGGCGATGCCAGCCGCGGCGTGGGCAGCGAAATCCGGCGATAGCGTGCTCTTCAGCGGCCGCGACGAGCTGCCGGCTGCGACGGCGGCGGCGATTAAGGCTCACGGCAAGCCGAAGATCTACATCCTCGGACCAAGCTCAGTGATCTCCGAAAATGTTGCCCGCGAGTTGGCCGCGCTCGGGCAAGTTACGCGGGTCGGCGCAAAGACCGCCAGCGCCAATGCGATCGCTTTTGCGCGCTTCAGCGACGGTGACTTCGGCTGGGGCATCATCGACCCGGGGCACGGCCTTGTCTTGACTAACGAAGCTGCGCCATTGACAGCTGGCGGCGCCGCACCGCTCTCTGCCAGCGGCAGCTACGGCCCTCTGCTGCTGGTGGGCCGCGATGGCAGCCTGCCTCCCGACGTTGCCAACTATTTACGCGACATTCGCCCCGGTTACTCGTCCGACCCGGTTCGAGGCGTCTATAATCACGCTTGGATCATTGGCGATCCGGTGGCCGTGACAGACCGCGCGCAGGCGACGATCGATGGCCTGCTGGAGATAGCGCCGGTAACGAAAGAGGCAGCAAACCGATGAGCGAATCCCAGAAGCCTTCAAGCAACCCAAGCCAGGCACTCGACATCAGCGTCGATGACGTCCGCCAGCTCGTGCACGCCTCAACCCCTCACTTCTCACTCCAGCTTCGCAACCGGATCCGCCGCTTAATTGAAGATCTTCCGGCCGGCCACCCTGCGCGCCTTGAAGGCCAATCGCAGATCGCTCGCCTTGATCAGCTCGGCTACGACGGCGAGATCCGTGGGCAGCAAAGTGAAGGATTAGAGCCGCTGGCCTGCGTCACCGACCCGAAGCTGCGCTAGCCGGCCCGGGGTGACCGACGAAGCCCCAGAGAACCCGGCCGGCATTGAAGGAAGCGCGCTGAAGGGGCCGTTCCCAGTCGGCGCCTACGCCGAGATGCTGCGCGAGGAGCTGCGCGGCCGCGCAAGGCTTCAGCTCTTCGGTGAAATCTGGAACCTTAAGAAAACCAAGGCGCGCGTCTACTTTGAGCTTCGCGACGCGCGCGGCGCCGTGCCCTGCGCGATCTGGACAAACAAATTTGAGGCCCTCGGCGAGGTTACGGCGGCGCTCTGCGACGGCGCTCAGATCGTCGTCGCCGGCGGCCCTGATTACTACCCCGGAAGCAAAACCTCCTCGCCATCGTTCTCGTTTGACGTCAGCGACCTTCGCGTCGCCGGCGAAGGTGACCTACTGGCGCAGCTAGCTGTGCTGCGGCGCCAACTTCAAAGCGAAGGGCTCTTCGAGCCGCAGAAGCTGCTGGCGCGGCCCCAGCTGCCGCGCACAATCGGCGTTGTGACGAGCGAATCGGGCAAGGCGCGCGACGATATTCTCGCTGGTTTGCAGCGGCGCGGCTGGGCCGGCACGCTCGTTTGGGGTTTCGCTCCCGTACAGGACCGCAAGGCTGCAGCAGCGATCACGCAGGCACTGACCGACCTTGCCGGCATCGAGCAGATCGAAACGATCATCGTCGCTCGCGGCGGCGGTTCGCTCGCCGACCTTTTCGCGTTCTGCGACGAAACTCTCTGTCGCACGGTCGCGCTACTTCGCGTGCCGGTTATCGCCAGCGTCGGCCACCACACTGATCAAACGCTGATCGACGACGTCGCGGCCGAAAGCTGCTCAACGCCAACCCACGCAGCGGAAGCGGCGGTTCCACTCGACATCAGCGCTGAGCGAGCAGCGCTGCTCGTTGCCACTGAGTCGCTCTCACGCCACGCGCAGCGGGCCGTAGTCAGCCGCGCGCGCACGCTGGTGGCGCTGGCGCGCGTGCCGCAAACGCACATCGCGCGCCAACGGCGCGAGCTCCACCAAGGCGCGCGTGAGCTACGCGCCGCCGGTCAGCGTCGCCTGCTGCTCCAGCGCGAGCGCTCGGCGACCGTCGCCGAGGTGCTGCGGCGCAAGGCGCTCGCCGGCGCCGGCCCCGACAAGATTGCCCGCCTGCGAACGCTTGAAGGCCTCTCGATCGCACTCTCCGCGCATGACCCCCGCGGCGTTCTTGAACGTGGCTACGCAATCATTGAAGACGGAAAAGGGAACGTGCTCACCAGCGCAGCCCGGGCCCGCGACGCCGAGGAAGTTCGGCTTCAGTTCGCCGAGGACTCTGTTGCTGCGAAGATCATCGATGACGATGCCGGAAGCTGAACAAAGTTACGAGCTGGCAACCGCCCGCCTTGATGAGATCATCCGCCGCCTCGACTCCGGTGAGGCAGGCCTGCGCGAGACGCTTGATCTAGTTAAAGAGGGGCGCGCGCTGGTTGAGTACTGCGCCGGTGAGCTCGAGGCCGTCAGTCAAGGGTTAGACGAGATCAAGCTCGACGAGCTGATCGCGCGGCTCGAAGTACAGAGCCCAGAGAGCGAGTAGCCGCCCAATGGCCAACTTTGACCGGCTGGCCGATCTGCCGCTGACGATCGAAAGCCACGAGCTAAGTGGCCAGCAGGCGGACGTCTCGTCAGGCTTTATGCGGATGACGACGACGATCAGCGTTAGTGGCGCTGGCCAGAGCGGCAGCGGCGAGGACGTCACCTACGACAACGAAGATCACGAAGCACTGCAGGCTTGGGGCGCGCCGCTACCGCTGGCGGGCGAGTGGACGCTGGGAAGCTTCTGCGAGGCGCTCGAAGCGCTAGAGCTGTTCCCACAGCCGCCGCTGCGCGAGATTTCGCGCAACTACCGAATCTGGGGCTTTGAGTCGGCGGCGCTCGACCTTGCGCTGCGCCAGGCCGGTCAGTCGCTCTGCGGGCGGCTCGCCTTGGAGCCTGCGCCACTGCGCTTCGTCTGCTCGCTGCGACTTGGCGAGCCACCGGAAATCCTCGCGCCGCTGCAGCAGCGGCTTGCGCTCTACCCGCAATTAGAGTTCAAGCTCGACCCGACGCCGGCTTGGGACGAAGCGACGCTGGAGGAGATCGCCAGCAGCGGCGCCGCCGTGGTGCTTGATTTCAAAGGTCTTTACGAAGGCACCGAAGTCGATACTCCGGCCGACCCCGACTTTTATCAGCGCGTCCTGGCGGTGCTGACGGATACTTGGATTGAGGATCCAAAGCTAACGCCCGAAATTGACGCCGTTCTTACCGACGCCCGCAGCCGAATCACTTGGGACGCCAACATCAACTCGGTTGCAGACATTGACGCTCTTCCTTTCCAGCCAACGATGGTCAACATCAAACCTTCACGGTTTGGCCCTTTGAGCGAGCTTTTCCGAGCCTACGACGTCTGCAACGAGCGCGGGATCGCGATGTACGGCGGCGGCCAGTTTGAGCTGGGCGTTGGCCGCGGCCAGATTCAGTACCTCGCTTCCTGCTTCCATCCGGACGGCCCCAACGATGTTGCACCGACCGGCTACAACGATCCGCAGGTACTGGCGGGCCTCGCTGCCAGTCCGCTGCCGGTAGCTGTGTCGACGGTTGGCTTCCAATGGCAGTAGAGCGTGAAGGCTGGCCGTTCTCGTACGTTGATCGAATTCGCTTCGGCGACCTCGACGCGATGCGCCACCTCAACAATGTCGCTTTCCTCGGCTTCTTTGAGAGCGCGCGGATCGCGTTCATTCAGTCGCTGGTCGCTTCGCACAGCCCGGTTGAGGCCGAGCACAAGGTTGGCCTGATCTTCGCTGAGGCGCACATCAACTACCGCTCACCAGGGCTTTTTGACGAAGAGGTGCGGACTTTCATCCGCCCGCGCGCACTGAAGCGCTCTAGCTTTCGCACGGAGTTCCTGATGACCTCTGAAAGCGATGGCCGCACGCTGGCCGAAGGTTGGGGGGCACTCGTCGGCTACGACTACGTCGCCGACAAACCGACCCCAATTCCTGAAACGATCGCCGCGGCGCTTCGCGCCAACGGCGGCGAAGCTAAGCCGCAGCCCTAAACGCGCTTGATCAGCGTGCCGGTGCCGATTCCGCCGCCGCAACACATCGTGACGAGGCCGTACTCCTTGTCCTCATCCTCGAGCTCGTGCAGCAGCGTTGTCAGCAGGCGTGCTCCGGTTGAGCCGAGCGGATGGCCGAGCGCCATCGCTCCACCGCGCGGGTTTACGCGGTCCATGTCAGGATTGTGCTCGCGCGCCCAAGCGGCAACGACAGGAGCAAAAGCTTCGTTGACTTCGAAAAAGTCAATGTCGTCGATCGTCATGTTGTTGCGCTCAAGAATCTTTGCCGTTGCCGGGATTGGACCCTCAAGCATCTTCACTGGGTCGCAGCCAACGCTGGTCTCATCGACGATGATTGCGCGCGGCGTTAGGCCCAGCTCGGCGGCCTTCTCGCGCGTCATCATCAGCACCGCGGCGGCGCCGTCTGAAATCTGTGAGGCGTTAGCGGCGGTGACCTTACCGTCGGGCCGGAAGACGGGCTTAAGCTCGCTGAGCGTCTCAATGTTGGTGTCGGGGCGGATCCCTTGATCGACCGTCAGCAGGTTGCCGTCAATCTCGATCTTGACCATCTCGCGGGCGAAGCTTCCGTCCTCAGTTGCCTTGTTGGCGAGGGCGTGCGAGCGAACCGCCAGCTCGTCCAGCTCGGAGCGGGGAATCTCCCATTGATCGGCGATCATCTCGGCGCCGAGACCTTGGCCGACGATGTTGTGCTTGGCCATCAGCTCCGGCGTGAATGCATAGCCGTAAGTCTCCTGCGTTTCCATCCCTGCCGCGAAAGGCAGGTGACCCATGTGCTCAACGCCCGAGCCGATCACGACGTCGTGGACGCCGGTTGCGATCAATGCAGCGCCATAACCGACGGCCTGCTGGGCTGAACCACACTGAGTGTCAATTGTTGTTGCCGAGGTTTCAATCGGCAGCCCTTCCTGAAGCCAAGCGTTGCGGCCAATGTTGAAGGCCTGCTCGCCGAACTGCTGAACGCAGCCTGCGATCACAGTGTCAACCTCGAGCGGGTCGATCCCAGTGCGGTCGATCAGTTCGCTGTAAGAGCGGCCAAGCAGAGCCGCTGGATGCGTGTCCTTATAGAAGCCCTTCTCTTTATGGCCGCGCCCGATTGGCGTGCGAACGGCTTCAACGATGACTACTTCACGACCTTGTAGCGGCATAACGGGATAAGACCTTTCGAACTCAAGTTTTACGGGACAGCGGCAAGCGTACCGACTTGTGTGACCGATCGGTCAGTTGGCGCGGCGGCGGGCCGACCAGTAGGGTTCCGCCGATGCCTGAACAGATCGCAGTTATCGGCAGCGGCGCTATCGCCTGTGGGCTGGCCGCGGTTGCCACAAAAACCGGCGACGTAATACTGCTCGCTCGAAGCGAGGAATCGGCCGAGCGCGCCCGCGCGTCAATCGAAAAGCAGATCGGCAAAATGGGCGACGAGGCTGGGCCTGGCTCGGTCACTGTCACAACCGACCCAGCCGACCTTTCAGCGGCGACCGCGTTCGTCGAGGCGGTTGCCGAAGATGCGGCAATCAAAGCTGAAGTTTTTGAGACGGTCGCCTCAGTCTCCAGTGACGAGGCAATCTGGGCGACGACGACCTCGTCGCTCTCCGTCGGCGAGCTGGCGCGCGCCAGCGGCGCGCCGGAGCGCTTCGTTGGCCTCCACGTCTTCAATCCGGTGCCGCGGATGGCGCTGATTGAGCTGGCCTTCCCCGATGAGGCGACAGAGGCCACGCGCGAGCGAGCCGCCGCGCTTTGCGCCGACCTTGGCAAGACCGCCGTCCCAGTTCCCGACCTGCCCGGCTTCGTCGTTAACCGCCTTCTCTTCCCCTACCTCTTCTCTGCAGTTGACTTCCTCGAGCAGACCGGGATGGACCCGGCCGACGTTGACGAAGCAATGAAGCTCGGCGCCGGCCACCCGATGGGGCCGCTGGCACTACTCGACTTCGTTGGCCTTGACGTCTCCGCCGCAATCGGCGACGAGATCGGCTCTCCAGCACCGGCGCGCGTGCAGGCTCTGATCGCCGAGGGCGCGCTCGGTCGCAAGACCGGCCGCGGCTTCTTTGACTACTAAGCCGCGAAACGAAGTAACACCGAAGTCACTAATTCTTTACGAACCATTCAGACTTCCCGGTCACCCTGTGAAGCAGAACGTTCTTCATGGATGTTCCTCCTCCCAGATTGACCGACCGGTCCGCTCCCCCAGCGGGCCGGTTTTGGTTCTGGGCCACGTCGCTTAAGCGATCGGCCTGATGCGAACTGCGGTGATGCGATTCTCGCGCACCGACTCGACGCGCAAGCGGTAGCCCTCAACTGTGACCGTGTCACCGCGCTGGGGCATCCGCCCAAGCTCGTGGAAGACGAGGCCACCAACCGAGTTGTAAGCGTCACTGTCGGCTGGCAGATTAATCCCAAAGTCAGGCAGGTCGGAAATTGGTACGTGCCCACTGACCGACCAGCCACCGCTGGCGAGCTTGCGCACCGAGCGCGCCGTGGGGTCGGTTTCATCATCGATTTCACCGACGACCTCTTCGACGATGTCCTCGACAGTTACGAGGCCAGCCGTGCGCCCGTACTCGTCGATCACGACCGCCAGCGACGAGCGCTCGCGCTGCAGGTCGGCGAGAAGATCATCGAGCGCCTTGGTTTCGGGGACGATCACGGCGTCGCGCACGAGCGGCTCGATTGAAGCTTCAGCACCTGCCTCCAGATAAAGCGCGATCAAGGAGTTGGCGTGGACGGTGCCGCGAACGTGCTCGGCGCTGCGGTTCTCGGTCACGACGAGCCGCGTGTGGCCGGAGCTGACGCAGCTGCGCAGCGCTGTTTCGACATCGTCGCTCACATCGACCATCACAACAGCGGGGATCGGCGTCATCACCTGGCGGGCCTGCTGCTCATGCAGGTGGAAGACGCCGGCCAGCATCGTTGCTTCACCCGGGTCGAGCTTGCCGCCGGTCTGGGCCTGCGCGATAAGCAACTTAAAATCTTCCGGCGTGCCACCCTCGTCCAAGCCCGCCTCGGGATCGATCCGCATCAGCCGCAGCACGGCGTTGACGGCGCCGTTGAGGGCGACGACAAACGGGCGCGTCGTAATCTCAAAGATGCTGAGCAGCCGCGAGCAACGCTTGACGACGCTTTCAGCCTTGATGATCGCGAAGATCTTCGGCACCTGCTCGCCGAAGATCACATGCAGCGCTGTCACCAAGACGAACGCAATCGCAACCGAGATGGCGACCGCGGCGCCGTGCGCCAGCGGCCCACCAAGCAGCGGCTCCAGCAATGTCGCGACCGCCGGCTCGCCGAGGAAGCCGATACCGAGAGAGGCCAGTGTGATGCCAAACTGGCAGGCTGACAGGTATTTGGTTAGGTTGTCCTGTTGGTGTACGGCCCGCGCGGCGCCGCGCACACCTTGCTCCGCCTCGGCCTGCAGCCGGCCGCGACTGGCACCAACCAGCGCGAACTCGGCGGCGGTAAAGAAGCCGTTTACAGCTACGAGGACGAAGATTGCGGCAATCAGCAGCGCGGTCATCGCGCCCGGGCCTGTAGGGAGGAACTTCGCGGAAGGTCGTCAGGCACTAGTGATCAGTTCGAACACTACCGGCTGCTGGGCCAGAAGAGTGAAAGTTATGCAAGCTCGTCAATCTCTTTGGCCAACGCGAGGTCTGCGTCAGTTACGCCGCCCTCAGAGTGGGTACTGCAGGTGATGCGAACCTGATTCCAATCGTGGACGAAGATGTCGGGGTGGTGGTTGGCCACCTCAGCGACGCCAGCGACGCTATCGACAAAGGCAATTGCCGACTCGAAGTTGGGCAGCGAGTAATCGCGAACAATGCCGCCATCCTCGTAGCGCCACTCGCCATCGGCGATCGCTGTTTCGATCACGTCGTCCTCTAGTCGATCCATGGCGCGAGTGTAGAGCCCTTTCCCTAAGATTGATCAGTGAGGATTGTCAGCCTTGTACCCCACGCGACCGAGATCTGCTTCGCACTTGGCCTTGGCGACCAAGTAGTCGGTGTTACGCACGAATGCGACTGGCCGCCGCAGGCGGCCGACGCAGCGGCGGTCACGCGTGACCTGCTCGAGCCCGGGCTGTCGTCAGCCGAGATCGACGCCGCGGTGCGCGAGATCACCGGCAAGGGCGAAGCGATCTACCAGCTCGACGAGCAACTGCTGGCTGAGCTGGAGCCCGACCTGATCGTTACGCAGGCCCTTTGCCCCGTCTGCGCCGTCAGCTACGACGACGTTGTCAGTGTGAGCGAGAGGATCGAGAGCAAACCGAAAGTGATCGCGCTCGACCCCAGCACCTTCGGTGAGACGATGGTTGACATCCGCACGATCGCGCAGGCGACCGGCAGCGAACGCGAGGCGCTGACGCTGATCGCCAGCCAGCGAGCCCGCGTTGACGCGATTGAGGCTGCCGTCGCCGACCGACCAATGATTGGCGCGGTGGCAATCGAGTGGCTCGACCCTGTCTTCATCGGCGGCCACTGGACGCCGCAACTGATCGAGATTGCGGGCGGGGTGGATCTGCTCGGGATGCCCGGCGAGCCTTCGCCGCAGAGCAGCTGGGAGGCCGTCACCGAGGCCGAGCCGCAGGTGGTCTTCGTGATGCCGTGCGGAATTAATGCGGCCGGCGCGCTCGAGGCGGCCGAAGCGCACCGCGAGCAGCTGATCGCGACTGGCGCGCAGCGGATCGTTGCGATCGACGGCTCGGCGACCTTTTCGCGGCCCGGGCCAAGACTCGTTGACGGGCTTGAGATCATCGCCCACGTGCTCCACCCCGACGTTGTGCTGCAGGCTCCCGGGCCGGCGCTTGATCTTCTGCTCTAGCCGATGAAGGCTGGCGTAGCTGCCGCCGCCAAGACCAGCGACCCAGCTACTGCGACGACCGCGATTGCCGCGCACGCGGCCCAGCCGAGCGCCGGCTGCCCGCGCTTCTCAGCCATCACAAAGGCCCCGCCAGCGAGCGCCCCGGCCGCGAGGCCGCCGAGATGGCCGCCGATCGAAACGTTTGAAAGCACAAAGCTGAAGACGAGGTTGAAGACGAGCAGCATTCCGATACCGCTCTGCAGTGGGTTGCCGCCGCGCGCGTAGATGATCGCTGAAGCGGCGCCCATCAGGCCGAAGATTGCGCCAGAGGCGCCGACCGTCAAAGCATTTGGCGAGAGCAGCAACGCGCCGAACGAGCCACCTAACAGCGAGACGATGTAAAGCGTGAGGAAGCGGCCGCGACCAAGCTGCGGCTCCATCTGCGAACCAATGAACCAGAGCAGAATCATGTTGAAGGCCAAGTGCATCAATCCGGCGTGAAGGAAGCCTGAAGTGACGAGCCGCCAGTACTGCCCACCAGCGCCAATCGGAGCTGCCGCAAGCGCTCCGTCATAAAAGATTTGGTTCTGCCCGCTGCCGAACGGCAGGCCACCACTGAGCATGTAGCCAAGCAGGCAAAGGCCAATCAGCGTGAGTGTGACGACCGGCTTGTCGGACTGGCCACTGAGCACCGGTAGTCGCACTGCCTTGCCACTCTGAGTTGCGCAATCGGGGCAGCGCATCCCAACCGGGCTTGGCGTCATGCAGTCGGTGCAGATCGGCTTGCCGCAGCCGGAGCACGAGACAGCCGTCTCACGCGAGGAGTGGCGGTAGCAGGTGGTTGTGGTGGCGGTCATCGGGTGCGTCCTTGCTCGTGATCAGGGGCGCGCGTCAGGCGCCAAAGAGCCAAACTAAGGCTAGCCGTTAAAGCGCCGTGTTACTTCGCTGCCGATCGTGTCGATCGCCTTGCGCGCGAAGGCCACCGGCCCTGCCTGAACTGCCCGCTGGCGGCCGCGCCGCTGCCTCACCCCAAGCACAGCTGCGGCCCCTGCCGCGGCGGTCCCGACTGCGAGCGCTGCTGCTGGCCCGACCCAAGTCCTTGGGTCATGAATTGCGTTGGCATCCCAGGACTCAATCTGGTCGGCTGCAAGCACCGAGATCCGATGGAGCCGCTGCTCGAGGTCGCTCGCCAGGTGTTCGGGTGGATCAACCGGGCGCAGTGCCTGCGCCAACAGCGCTTCGAGATCAATCCGGTTTGGCTGACTGCTCATAAAGTCAGGCCTCCAGCGGCCCTGCGACTAGAGTTTCGAGCTGCTTGATCGCGCGGTGCAGCAGTACCTTCGTCGCGCCTTCGCTGCGCCCCAATGCGTCGCCTATCTCCTTGTTGTTCATCCCTAGCGCAAAACGCATAATCAGCGCTTCGCGGCGATCCTCCGGTAGCTGCTCGACCGAGCCGAGAATCCGTCGCAGCTCGTCGCGCCCTTCGACTAACTGCTCGGTCGTGTGCAGCGCCCCCGGCTCGGCAATCGCGTCGATGTTCGTCTGAGGTTTGCGCGAGCGGTCGCGGTAGAGGTTGGCGGCAAGGTTGTGGGCAATGCGAATAAGCCACGGGCGCAGTGGGCGCCCGTCCGATTGCTCGAGCGCCCTTTCGAAGTGGCGGTAGGCCTGCAGGAAAGTCTGCTCGGTTAGGTCCTCGGCGTCGTGATGGTTGCCAACGCGGTAATACGAGTAGGAATAGACGTCGCGAAGATGATCGCGGTAGCAGTCGCTGAAACGGCGGTCTAGCTCCTCCTTTTCCACTCATCAGAGCCTACCCGCGCGCCTTAGAGGACGCGTGCGCCGACCACTCGGCGCGGTTCGATGATCGATTCGGCGAATTCGGCAGCGTCGCCCTCACCTTCGACAACTTCGGCCAGGGCAGCGATCGCTGGCGCGCGAATGCTCGCTGCTGCCAGCGCTTCGGCCAGCAGTGGCAGCGAGTCAAGCGCCTCGGCTACCTGCCCGATCTCAGGGCGGATTTCCTGCGCTGAGACGCCGGCGGCGAGCATTTCGCCAGCGCGGCGGTTGCGGCCGCCGGCGGCAACCACGGAGGCAACAAGGTCGCCCACACCGGCGAGGCCGGTCCAACTCTCGGGCCTGCTGCCAAGCTGCTCAGCGTAACTAGCCACTTCGGAAAAAACTTTGCCCGCGGCGGCGCCGGCAGCGTTCGGGCCGGCAACGCTTGCGGTAGCCGCCGCTAACACGGCGGCATTGGTGGCAACGCCGGCCAGCTCCACGCCGGTTACGTCCGCGGTCAATGAAACGTCAAAATGGGCGTCAGCGAAGGCGCGGCGAAGCTGAGCGAGAAAGTTTTTGTTCTCCCCGGCGATCACCAGCGAGGCGCCGTGCTCAAGCGCTTCGGCGGCGTGGCCGGGGCCGCCGAGGCAGGCGATCGGACGATCCCCGATCCGTGCAGCGCAATAAGCGGTTGGCAGCTCACCCGCTGGGGGAACCAAACCCTTCGAGGTGACGATTAGCCCCGTGCGCGGGCCGAGCCGTGGAGCGATCTCAGCGATCACGGCCGGCAGCTCGCCGGTTGGCACAGCCAGCAGCACAGCGTCGGCGTGTTCAGCGTCAAGCTTGGCGGCCTCGGCGACGCTAATCGCAGCGTCCAGCTCGACTCCCGGCAGGTAGCGCTCGTTGAGGCGCGCCGCGTTGATCGCGCTGGCCTGCTCGGCGCTTCGCGCCCCAAGTTCAACAGCCACGCCGCTGCGCGCCAGCGCGACCGCAAGGCTCGTGCCCCAGCTGCCGGCGCCGACAATGCCAACGCGCCGCAGCGGCGCCGTTCCGCCAAGCCACTCCCATTGCATCTCAACGCAGGGCCAAACGCGATCAGCGACCGACTTCGCAAGCTCGTGCGACGGGTCGTCAACTTGCGGAAAGTTCAGCGGTGCACCGGCGCGCACCGTCACCTTGCGCGGATAAATCTTCCAGCCGCGGCGCACATTCTCCGTTCCGATCACGGCTACGGGAACTACCGGCGCGCCGCTCTGCAGCGCGAGGCGGCCAACGCCGCTGCGCGGGTGGCCGAGCGGGCCTGGCCGCACGCGCGTTCCTTCAACGAAGATCATCACGCCGTCACCGCGCGCGAGGATCCGCAGCGCCGTCTCCATCGAATCGTTGTCGCCGTGACCACGGTCGATCGGAAAGGCGCCAAGGCCGTTGAGGAACCAGGTTTGGAGGCGATTCTTTTCGAATAGCTCGCGCTTGGCAACGAAGTAGAGCGGCCGGCGGCCGAGCGCGCTGATTACAAACGGGTCAAGGAACGAGCGGTGGTTGCAGGCATAGATCGTCGCTCCGGTCTTTGGCACGTGTTCGCGGCCGAGCGTGCTGAGGCGAAAGTAGGTTCGGAAGAAAGGCAGGAAGAAGAAGCGCACGACGCGGAATACGACGCGATTTACGCCGTGACCGCCAGCTTTTTCAAGCAGCTTCTGCTGTTCCATAACTTCCGTTACCAATCGCGGCGCATTTAGTTACACCCCGTCTCGATACCTTCAGTGCAATGCGGATCGACCTAGAGCAAACTTTACGCGGAGCGCTGGCTGGAGCAATTGCCACTGGAGTCTGGGCGATTCAGCAGCCAATTGACATGCGGGTCTTTGGCGTTCGCTATGACGACACCGAACTGCTGGGCAAAGCGGTAACGCGCGGGCCAGCCTGGAGACCGATCGGCGCCGCGATGCACCTGCTCAATGGCGCCCTATTTGGGGCCGTCTACGCCAACGTCGCGCCGCACCTGCCGCTGCCGCCCGTTTTGAAGGGTCCGGCCGCCGGCATGGCGGAGCACCTTGCCTCATGGCCAGCGGTCGGCCTTAGCGAGCGTTTTCACCCTGCACGCGACGAGCTGCCGAAGCTGAGCGGCAGTGGCGCCGCATTCGCGCAGGCAACTTGGCGCCACCTGCTGTTCGGCGTCGTCCTTGGCGAGACTGAGCGCGCGCTCAACCGCCCGGCCGCCGAGTAGTCTTCGCCAGTCAGCAATAATCGAACGGAGAGTTAGCAATGGTCCTTGCCGCCAGCGGGCCCGTCTGGGGTCTCGTCGTAGTCATCTACTTTGTCCTGCTCGTCGTGCTCGGCGTTACAAGCCTGCGCAAGGGCCACTGGATTATGTTCATCATCGGCATCTTCATCCCGCTATTTTGGATCATCGGCGCCGTAATGCCGCCGGTCGAACGCGACTGACGCCTAGACTGGCAACCGCTGCCGGAGTAGCTCAGCTGGTCAGAGCACCTGTCTTGTAAACAGGGGGTCAGGGGTTCGAATCCCCTCTCCGGCTTGGGCAACTACGGGGATTTTGACTCCCGCCGCTGGCACCACCCGTCAGACGGCCCGCGGGCCCAGCCGCACTGGCAGCGTGCGCAGCTGGTTGACAAAGCCGGAGACGACGAACTTCGGCTCGCCCTCAATCTCCATCTGCGGGTAGTAGCGCAGCGACTCTTCGATCAGCGTTGTCAGCTCTAGGCGCGCTAGCGCCGTGCCGAGGCAGAAGTGGCGGCCACCAGCGCCAAAGGCCTGATGGTCGTTGGGGCTGCGGCGCAGGTCGAAGCGGTCGGCGTCGTCGAAGACCGACTCATCGCGGTTCGAGCTTGCGTACCACATCACAACCTTGTCGCCCTTCTTGATCTGCTGGCCGCTGAGCACCGTGTCCTTCGTGGCGGTGCGGCGGAAGTGCGCGAAGGCAGGGAACATTCGCAGCGCCTCCTCGACCGCTTGCGGCACCAGCGTTGGATCATCGAGTAGCAGCTGGCGCTGCTCGTCGTCTTCAAGAATTGCCCGCATCGCGCTGCAGTAGGTCGCCTTTGTTGAGTCGTTGCCGGCCGCCATCAGCAGTAAGAAACCCATCACGATCTCGTGCTCTTCGAGCTTCTCGCCGTCAACCTCGCCGTGAACTAGAACGCTCGTCAGGTCTTCAGTCGGATTGGCACGGCGGTCCTCAATCAGCTCATGGCAGCGCTCGAAGATCTCCGGCAGAATCTTCTCTTGGACAACCTCCGGCCCGTCGGGGTTAAGCACCTCGTCACCGGCCGCAACGACGCTGTTCATCAGCTCGGCCCACATCGAATCGTCCTCAGCTGGTAGCCCCATGAAGCGGCAGATCACGCGCGAGACAACCGGCTGGGCGACCGCGTCAACGAGGTCGCACTGATCCATCCCATCGAGCCGGCCGAGAACGTCGAGCGTGATCCCACGGATTTCATCACCATGCTCAGCGATCCGCCTTGGCGTGAAGCCACGCTGAAAAAGCGCTTTCAGGCGATCGTGTTTAGGCGGGTCCATGCCGATGAACATCGCTTGGCTCAGCTCCAGCGGCAGCACCGCATCGGTTACCGCAGTGAACCCACCGATTTCAGACGAATAGGTCTGCCAGTCGCGGCTAACGGTATGAACATCGTCGAAGCTAGTGACCGACCAGTAGCCAGCCTCGCCCGGGAAGTCCGGCATCTCGGGCGACCAGTGAACCGGGCATTCGCTGCGCATCCTTTTGAAAATCGCGTTCGGTGGGCCTTCCTGCCAGGACTCGTCGGTGTAGGCAAGAATCTCAGTGATCGGCGTCTCTGCGTCAGGGCTCATCAGCACTGCCTTCGGTCGGTGTTGACGAAGAATGTCAGAGAACTTGACATGGCGTCAAGCGATGTCTCTGACGCAGACCTTAGCTTGAGCCGCGCTCGCGCTTCTCAGTGAGGAAGTCCGGAAGCGACGCGTCGGGCTCGCTGCTGGAGCGCTGTCCAGTAGGAGACTTGTCGACGCCAAGATCGTCTAGGCGCAGCTGGATCTCAGTGAAGAGGTCGCTAAGCGAGTTGAATACGCGCTCGGCGTTGGTCGTGAGCGACCCTGCGACAGCGTCAAGGTCGTTCATTGTGTCCTCCGCGAGCGCCTTCGCTTCACTGCTCACGCCGCGAGCCTCGGTGACTAGCGTTCGCGCTTGAGCCTCAGCCTCGGTGAGGAGTGTTCGCGCTTGAACCTCAGCCTTGTCTACGAGGTTCTTCGCCTCTTGCCGGCCCCTAGCGATGTCGGTCTCGGCCCGCACAGCAGCTTCACCCTCGAGTGATGCTGCCCGTTTGCGGGCTTCGAGCTCCCCGGCAGCGGCCGCCTCTTCGATCGCACGTGCGACACGGGCATCGAGCTGGTCGTTTTCAAAGTCCGCTCGCGCCTGAGCCTTGCGGATGATCTCGACTGCCTCGTTCTCAGCGGCGCGAATCCGCATTTCAGCTACGCGCTCCGCTTCGGCGATGCGATCGTCAGCGTCAACGCGAGCTGTTTGAGCCACCGCTTGCGCTCCCTCTTCTGCCTCAGCGACGATGTCGTCGAGCTGGGTGAACGGATCCTTCGGCGTGGCTGGCTTCTCCGGCGTTCGCTTGCGGCGCTGCGCGGCTCCCGCGGGACGATCATGGTCGAGCGGGCCGATCACCCTCACGTTTTTCTCGCCAGCAAAGGGCTCTTCGCTGTCGTCGATCATGAGACGCCGTCCTTTTTACCCCTTAGCTGCGCAGGCTTGAGCGGAAGCTTCTGCTCGGGAGCCTCTTGATCCTCCCACTTAGCGACCGTCCCGCCTTCGGTCGAGGGTCCGTTGCTGCTGGTCGGGCGGGCGTCCTCTGCTGCTTGGCCGCGGAAGGTCGAGACGTCCTCGCGAAGATTGTTAACTGAGTCTGAAAGCTGCCGGCTACTTGACTCCAGCTCGGCTAAAAGGTCCTGAGAGCGCTCACGGATCGCCGCTATCTCGGAGAGCATCGTCTTCGAGGCGTCCTCTACGCGCTGGACGTGCGCGCGCGAGTCAACTGCTGCCTGAGCGAGCAGGCGCGAGGTGTCCTCGTCAGCCGTGCGGTGCATCTCAGCAGCCGTCTTCTCGGCCGCGCCGACGATCCCAGCGACCTGCTCACTGACCGACTTGGCGAGAGGCGCCTCGCCCATAGACGCGGTCTCTTGAAGGCGCTCAGAAAGCCGCGCCAAGTAAGCGTCGACCGCCGCCGTGTCGTATCCACGCCGGGACAACGGAAAGTCTTTTCGAACAACATCCTTTTCAAGATCCATCAAATATCCCCTTAACGCTAGTCGTGGCGCTCAGCAACCGCCACCCAATATTTAGCGCAATGTTATCCGCTCAGGAATAGAGCCGGTTTTGCTGAAAGCTGCATTGCAGCGAATGTCAGCTAGTTAGCTTTCTAAGTCGCAGACTACCTGCCACGCTGCTATGACCCCGGCCCAGCGGTCTTCGCGCGGCCGGTGTAAGCGCTGCGATAGAGCGGAACGAGCCGCAGCGGCAGGTTGCCGACGCTAACTACCGTGCCACGAACCGTGAAGCCAGCGGCACGGAAGGCCGCGACGGCGAGCTTCACGTTGCGGACGCTGACGACGACATCAGTTAGCGCCAGCGAGCGGCCGGTCCTGACGCCCAGCATGCCCCCCGATGAGGCGCCAAACTTCATGTACGGGCCGAGCGCGATCGGAGCCATCAGGCGCTCCAGCTGGCCGCGCAGCTTGCGGCTGACTGTGATCCGCGCCCGGTTTACGTGGTAGATCCCGGGCTTATTACCGCTCGCCGCTCGCGGCGGGTTTCGAGCGTCAAAGGTCGGATCTGCGTAGTAGGAGAGCTGCATCAGAAAACTGGGATAATTCTGCAGGTCGGTCAGTGGCGTGATTGTGAAGACAGCCGGCATCCCCGATGACGGTGGCGGCGTTGGCTCCTGAGCGCCCGCCGCCACGCGACGGCGCCCGAGCTCGGCTGCCAGGCCGGTGTCGCTCTCCGGCACGAAAGTGATGAAGCGTGGGAACGGGAGAACTGCCGGAGCCGCACCGATCACCTCAAGGTTGACGACGCCGAGCGCAACGCCGCCAGTGCTGTAGCTGCCATAGCTCTCGTATGGCCAAATTACTTTCAGGCCGAGCGAAGTTAACTTCGCGAAGAGCTTTGGTCCCGCGGCCGGGCTGACGACCGTCGTCACGTGGTTGAGTGATCGAACGACGCGGCCCCCGGGCTCAATCGCAGCCCCAGCGGACGGCGCCGACAGCGCCAGCAAAGCAGTAGCGAGGAGCGCGCACGTGGCAGCCAAGCGGGCGGCTCGCCGCAGCGTTCCGAGTTGATTCCCCAACGCCATCTGGCGAGCCTACCTTGCCGCAGCACCCGCTACCCGTACGATCGCCAGATGACAGCTAAAGAGAACGAGCAAGTAGTAAAGCGCTTCTATGCGGAAGTGATTAATGACCGGCGGCTTGACGCGATCGACGAGCTGGTCAGTGAGGACTTTGTGCACAATGGAATCGAGCGCGGACGGGCCGGCCAGAGGCGCGTTTACGAGGCTTTTCTGAGCGCCTTCCCCGACCTGCAAACAGACGTCATCGAGACCGTTGCTGCGGGCGACCGGGTTGCTATCCATCGCCGCTGGACTGGAACTCACCTAGGTGTTTTCGAGAAAATCGAACCGACCGGCCGGACAGTCGACTTCGAGTCAACCGCGATCCTCACGCTGCGCGGCGGCGTGATCACCGAGTATTGCGGCGTCCTCGACCTGCTGAGATTGATGGGGCAAATCGGCGCAGCGCCGCAAACCTCCTTCTAGCTGGCCGCCAGCAGGCCGCTACTAGGCCCGAGCCGCTAGCTGCTCGAGCAGCTCGGCGAGCTCGGCCGGGGCGCTAACCATCGCGTCGTGCCCGGTCTTTATCTCCAGCATCTCGCAGCCTTCATCACGCGCCCGCTCGATCGACGGCAGCAGGCCAGGGTTCTGCGGGTCAGAAAGGCGGAGGAAGCTGCGTGGCAGCGAGCGGGCGGCGTCGGCCGCAAGCGCTGCTGGCTCGGTCGATGCGAGCAGCGGCATGTCCGTCAGCTGCTCCCAAACCCACCGTCGATCGTCCGGGTCGGTGAGGCCCCAACGGTCTAGCCAATCTTTCTGCGCAGGCAGCCGCCAACCGTCGCCCTGCTCGCGCGCAATCTCAAGAAACGCTTGACGCGAAGCAGGCGGCTCAATATCAAGTAGCGCCTCACCGTCGCGCAGGACGAAGGCGTCTAGATAGACCATGCGGGCGATCCGGCCGGCGCAGCGCTCTGCCACGCCGCTAATCACAGCGCCCGAGTAACTGTGGCCAACCAAGAGAACGTCGCTGAGATCTTGCTGCTCGAGCAGATCAACCACATCGGCGATGTGCGTTGATAAACCAACCGCCGGTGTCAGCTGATCGGCTCGATCACCCAGCCCCGTCAGGGTTGGCGTTAAGACGACGTGGCCGGCGGCCCCAAGAAGTGGCGCGACGCGCTGCCAGCACCAACCGCCGTGATTGGAGCCATGGACGAGGACGATCGGGCGCGGTGTCATCTTCCCAGCCTCAGGCCAAGCGGGGTTAGCTCTGCCAACAGCTTCGGCCTGGCAGCCGGACTTACGACCGTGGTCATCGCGATGATTACGTCGCGAACCGAGGTCATCCTTGACAAAACTGATCGATCATCACTCGTCGGCCGACGCTACCAGCTGGCTGCAACGACTGCGGCCCACAGGGGCGGCGCGCCAACCGCGTCGCCGCAGCCGGCTCGCTCGTAGCGCGCTAACGGCGGCTAGTTATTGCGCTTAGCTTCGATCGCTTCAAGCATCTCTTCAACGCGCGTCAGCTTGATCCGCGGGCGCCCGTGCGGCTCACCGCGAACCTTTTCGGCCTCGTCGATGTGGAGCCATTCGTCGTAGCTGACGCGCTGCGGTCGGCGCTCAAGCACGAATGCCTCTGCACCGCCTTCGTGCGGCGCCGTCGGCTCCGGCAGTAGCCCCGCGCGGTAATCGGCGATCAGGTGGTCAACGGTTTCCTTGGCGTCCTTCTTGTTTGTGCCGATCACGCCACTTGGGCCGCGCTTAATCCAGCCGACAACGTAGTGGCCTGGCAGAACGTCTGCGTCGTGGTGCACGCGCCCGGATTCGTTTGGAATTAGCCCTGACTGCTCGTCGAACGGAACGTCTTGCAGCGGCTTGCCGCGGTAGCCGATCGCGCTAAAGACGAGGCCAGCTTCCAGCGTTTCGACCTCGTCGGTCATCTGCGCGAGCGGCTTGCCGTCGGCACCGGGCACGAGTTCGTTGCGGGCAACTGTGACGCTTTCAACGCGCTCGCTGCCGTTGATCGAAACCGGCGAGGCAAGGAAGCGCAGCACGATTCGCTTCTGGTGACCGTGCGGCTCGCGGGCCGCGTAATCGCGCAAAATCTCGACGTTCTTCGCGGCCGTCATGCTGGCGTCCGGCGCGAGCACGGCGTCAGAGAGGTCAAGCCCCTCCGGCGCCACCGCCACGTCCGCTTCGCTCAGCTCGCCGAGTTCGCGCAGCTCAGGGTTTGTGAAGGCGGCCTGCCCTGGCCCGCGGCGACCGAGAATCACGACCTCTTTGACCTTGCTCTGGGTAAGCGCCTCGAGCGCGTGGTCGGCGATGTCGGTTGCTGCCAAATCGTCGCGCGGCAGAACCAGCATCCGTGCGATGTCAATCGCGACATTGCCGTTGCCGACGACGACCGCGCGCTCGCAGGAGAGATCGAACTCCAAGTGCTCGTAATCGGGGTGGCCGTTGTACCAGCCGACAAAGTCGCTCGCTGCCCAGCTTCCTTCAAGCTGCTCGCCGCCGACGCCGGCGCTGCGGTCGCTGGGCGTTCCAACCGCGTAGATGATCGCGTTGTAGTGACTTTCCAGCTCATGGCGCTGAACATGTGTGCCGAACTCAACGTTGCCAAAGAAGCGGAAATTGGGGCTGGCGGCGACCTTCTCGTAAACGCGCGTCACCGACTTGATCTTCGGGTGGTCGGGAGCAACGCCAGCGCGCACGAGGCCAAACGGCGTCGGCAGGCGGTCGTACATGTCAACTTCGACCTCATCGCCAAGCGCTGAGATCAGCTGCCCGGCGGCGTAGAATCCTGACGGCCCGGAGCCGATAATCGCCACGCGCAGCGCTGCTTCTTCGCTCGAATCTTCGCTCATCTTGAAGGCAAAACAGTACCGCTCAGCTGCTCAGCCGCCGGGCTTACCACCCGCAGCCTCAAAGCGCGCAGCCATCGCGTCGGCCATCGCGTGGGCAGCAGAAAGCGGGCGGATCATCACGGAGAATCGGTTGATCAATCCTTCGTCATCGAGTTCCAGCAGATCAACCCCGTCAATCGCCTTATCCCCCACCCGCGCGCTAAAGCGCAGCATGTAGCTATTGCCCTGCTCAATCTCATCAACGTAAACGAAATCTTCGAACGTTTCGCTGACGAAGCCGAGCAGCGCCGTGACGACCGGCTTCGTTACGAATGGCTTGAAAGCGACCGGGCTGAAGAACTCAACGTCGTTGGACAGGCAAGCACTCATCGCATCAAGGTCATGCGCCTCAACTGCGGCGCGGAAGTCGCTGCCTACGCTCATTGGGGAAACCTACAGCGCCGCGGCGCTGGCCAGCGGGCCGCTCTAGCTTGGGGAGAGCAGCTCATCGTTCGGGTCATCAAAGTCGACGCTGCGGGTTGTGATTACCGTGTAGATCGCAATCGCCAGGTAGAGCCATGCGCCGAGGTCTGAAAAGAAAACGCCGATGATGATGGCGCCGATGTAAAGCAGGAAGCCTGGGTTCAGCCGCCGCGTCAGGCGGGTTAGGTCGTCGCGGTCGATCTCCGAGCGGATCAGGTGGTCGGTCGTGCAGACGTTCCAAAGCCACGTCAGCAGCAGCCGGCAAAGCAGCAGCGAGATGCCATAGAAGACGACCGCCACCTCGGCGCCGCCGCCGGCCTGCGACAAGTCCTGCGCCATGACTGCGGTTGGGAACGGCAGGAAGGCGATTGCCATCAGCAGCAGCAGGTTGACGCGCATCACACTCGGGTTAATCGCTCGCAGGCAGAAGAAGATTGTGTGGTGGTTAAACCAAAAGCCGCCGATCGTCAGGAAGCTGATCACGTAAGCCAGGTATGAGGGCCAGAGCTCTAACAGCTGCGAGGCAAGCCCCGCGCTGCCCACGAGCGGTACGGCGATGCCCAGCACGATCACCGTGATCGCAATCGCGATCACGCCGTCGCTGAACTGTTCGACGCGGGCGACCGCGAAATGGTTTAAATTTTGTCTGTCGAGTGGTGAAGCGATCGCGCAATCATTGCGATCGCGGCAGACGAGCTGCAACTGTGCTGCGGGCGGCTAGTTTTCGAACTTCTTTGCTTCTTCGTCGACCTCAGCCTCAGTCGGGCCGGTGCTGCGCGGCCCAAATGCGCTCCAGCCGAGGAAAAGCGTCGCGACACCGGTGCCGAGAATCACCCAGATTGGCCAGAACCCACCGCCGCCTGAAAGCGCCCAGATGATCGTGCAGGCGATCCAAAGCACGGCGAATCCGCCAAACGTGGTCCAAAACGCCCGCTGCGATTTCAGCCGCGCCTCTGCCGCCTTGTGTGCGTTATCTAATTGTTCAGCCATTGGACCAGACTACAGCACCCGCCAACGAACCGCTAGGCAAGAACCTTGGCCTTCGCTGCCTGGTAGTCAGCGTCACTGAGTGAGCCGGCTTTATGGAGCTCGGCGAGCTTTGCGAGCTCGTCGGCAGTTGAGCCCGCGCCCGCGGTCTGGCGGACGTACGAATCCATCTGCTGCTGAGCCTCGGTTTGCGCTGCGATCGCACGGTCGCGCATACCGCCGCCACGGACGATTAGGTAGACGAGCGCGGTCAGGAACGGAATAAAGACAAGGAACAAGACCCAGATCGCCTTTGCCCAGCCAGAGAGCTCGTGGTCGCGGAAGAGGTCGGAAAGGATGAAGATCAGAATCCAGATCCAGATAATGAGAAAGAAGATCGTGATGACTGTTACCAGTCCGTCACCGAGTTCATAGGCTGCGAGAGGCATGTATTGAGTCCTTTAGCGTTTGGTTGGCTTAGTTACTCACCCAGTTAACCACAGAGCCAGTTGCTTAGCGTCTACCATCATCTGTGTGGTCAAGAAGATCGAGAAGCTGCGCAGCGAAGCTGGCGAGAAGGTAGAACGGCTGCGCGACGAAACCAGCGAGAGAGTCGATCGAATCAAGGCCGAAGCTGGCGAGACCGCCACGCGCCTGCGCGAAGAGGCCGCGGCGCTCGCCGCGCGCGCAAAACCTCGCTTCCGCGGCGTAATCCACTACTACTCGTTCTGGATCGCGCTCGCGCTGGGAACTGTGCTCGTCGCGCTGGCCAACGGCGAGCGCCAAACGGTCGCGATGCTGATCTACGCGGGCGGCATATGCGGGCTTTTTGGCATCAGTGCGCTCTACCACCGTCGAAACTGGCAACCGCAGGCGCGAGCTCGGATGCGGCGGCTCGACCATTCGATGATCTTCGTCTTCATCGCCGCGTCGATCACCCCGTTTGCACTGCTAATCCTGCAAGGCACGCTCGCAGTTACGATTCTCGCGATCGCTTGGGGTGGCGCGGCGCTTGGGGTACTTTTGACGTTGCTGTGGGTAAATGCGCCGAAGTGGCTTAGCGTGGCTGTCTATGTGGCGCTCGGATGGGTTGGAATCCTTGCCGTGCCGCAGATCTTTGATGCGCTCGGCTGGGCCGCGCTGGCAGGCCTCGCGCTCGGCGGCATCCTCTACACCGCTGGCGGCATCATCTACGCGATTGGCCGCCCCGACCCGGCGCCGGAAACATTCGGCTACCACGAGATTTTCCACTCTCTAGTCAGCGGCGCCGCAAGTGCCCACTACGCCGTGATCGTGCTGCTTGTATTGCCGTTCGCTGGGTGAGCGGCGCGGGCTACTTGACAATGATCTTCTGCGTGTTTCCAGCGTGCAGGCTGCAGTAGATCATGTATTTGCCAGCTTTGGTGAACTTTCGTCTGAAGCTAGCGCCAGACCCCAACGCCCTAGACGTGAAGTATTTCGATGGGCCTTTCAGGTAGGTCACATTGTGGTTATCGAGCAGCGAGATGTCCCAAACCCACTTGATCGTCCCACCCTTGCGGATCGTCACGGTCGGCGCCATGAAGCCCGAATCATAAACTTGCGCCGTCGCCTTCAAGGGCGGTCGCTTCAATGCAGCAGCGACGTCGCCACTGGCGCCGTGCCCCACCCCGACTGGCGCCGCAACGGCGACGCCAGCCAGGGCGATTAGCACTGCAGTGGATGCCTTCCTTCGGGTCACTTAGGTGGCTTAACCGTCTTGTTCCAGACCGAGTAGCCGCCGTCCCCAGCTTTCGGGAAGGGCTTCGTTCCGCGGAACAGAGCCGATGTCGGGTGAGGGAATGTCTCGCCCGGGGTCTGAGCGATTATCAGTGCCAGCGCCCAGCCGATCGCCTCGTCTTGGGCAGGCCCATTAAACGTGTTGGCCGGGCCGGCCATGCCTGGCGCGTTGCAGGCCGGGAAAGCGACGGTCGAGAACGTGGGCAGGTCAACACCGGCGGTCCGCGTGTTGTCGCTAAAGCAGTTGCCCGAGCCTGACCCATCATAAAAAAGGTCGCGCCCGTTGAGGTCCTTGCCTGCGTTACCGGTCGTGTTCCCGGTCACACGGTTGTCCACGAGCAGCCAAGGCTCAGCCCCGCCAATCGGGTTCGCCGCTGGAATTTTGCCAGGGTTTCCAGCCATGTCGACCTGCTCGATTAGGCCAATGCCAACGCCCCAGTTGCCGAACACGCGGTTGTTGCTGATCAGGTTGCGGCGGCCGCCGAAGAGCAGCACGCCGACGCCAACCGGATAAGGAATTGAACCGGTCGAGGGGGTGACCTTGGGGAACGGTGAAGCCTTGTAATAGTTGAAATTGTTCCAGTAGATGTCGTTGTCGGAGATCACATTGTCCTCTTCAGGCGGGAACTGCTCCGAAACGAGCGCGTTGGGAACGAGGCCGGTGCCGTTATTGAAGAACTGCGACTTCGAAATGTTGACATAACGCATGTTCGTCCCTGACCAACCGAGCACGTTGCCCCATGAGCGAACGTTCTTGACGTAGGTCCGCTTCGGCTTGACTTGGAAGGGGGTCTGGCCGATGTAGAAGCCAGCGTCGGTGTGGTAATAAGCGTCCGAATTGGAGATCGAGCCGCCCTTTGAGTTGAAGGCGTAGAGGCCATAAACGCCGTAGCCACTGGCTACCAGCCTGTCCATCTTGTAACCGTCAACGTTGACGGCGAAGAAGCCATTGTCAGCGTAACCGTTGGCTGAGAAACCTTGAAGACTGACGTTGTTGGCAGCGTTGACGACTATGCCGTTGCCTTTGCCTGCCGCGTTGATCATCACCTTTGAAGGGTTCTTAGCGTTGCCGATCAGCTTGATTCCTTGCTTCGAAGCTCCCTCGATTGTTACCTGCTCTTTGTAGACGCCATCGGCCACGCGAATTGTGTCGTTGGCGCGAGCGGCCTTGACTGCAGCTTGAATCGTCTTGTAGGCGCAGCCCTTCTTACAGACCTTCAAAGTCGTAGATCCTCCAGGGCGCGGCTTCGCGACTCCCGGATTGCTTGGCGGCGGGTAGGCCGCCGAGGCGACTGCTGGCAATATCAGCGCTGTTGCTGCGGTCAATGCGATGGTGCGGAAAATCGTTTTCATCTTGTTCTCTCCTCAGAGTTGAGCCAGCAGTCTACTGACGGTTGATGACCTTACTCACATTGCTCACGGCGTGACGAGGTAGAAACCAGCCATTCCGTTGTCTTGGTGCGACATCACGTGACAGTGATAGAGCCAGCGGCCGGGATTGTCCTCGTTGAAGCGGACCGTGATCGCCTCGGCTGGGCCGACCGTTTGGTTGTCGGAGACGAAATTGCCTCCGTCTTTCTTCCAGCGGTGACCGTGAATGTGGAAATCGTGGAAGGCGTCGTCCATACCGAATACGTGCAGCGCAACGCTCTGCCCGGCCTTCGCTTCGATCGTTGGAGTGTTACCCGCGTAGGCGCGACCGTTGATGCACTGGAATACGCGTTTGAGACCGGTTGTGGGTGGCGCGAGTGAGTGCAGGAAGAGCGTCCGCTCGACGTCGGGCCGCGGCGCGTCCTTTGGGTGGACGATGATCGCGCCGAAGAGGCCACGCATCGAGTTGAGCGTGTGATTTGGCCCGTGGTCGTGGTAAGGCCAGGCCCCAACCGACTCGGGAACCGCCTCCCAGCTGTAAGTGAATTCCTCTCCCGGAGCGATGAACCCGCCGGCCCGCGTGAAGTCGCCGAGGTAGGCTCCGTCATATTCGGGCGTGTAGCGGACGCCGTGCGGATGCATCGTGACGGCCTGTGCGTACTTGTCGGGAAGGCCGTTGCGAAAATGAACCTTAAGCACATCGCCAACTTCGCATTCGAGCGTTGGCCCCGGGATCCCTGGGGAACCGATGGGCGACGCGAAGCCTTCAGTCATCAATTGATACAAGAAGGCACGGAAGATGCTCGGCCCAGCAATTGGCGTGCCGTGCCAGACGTCGCGGCGCGGACGAGTCGGGACGATGTCCCACGGTGCGGCTGTCGCCTGAACCCAGTATTCGACAACCCGCCCACCGGGCTGTGGCTGCGGCGTCTCAAAGGTCAACTGATCAACAGCACTCGCTCCCGGCGTTGCCGCCGCAATCTTCGACTTCGCTCCAGCCGGCTTTTTAACTCGCGCAGCAGCGGCGTCAGCCTTAGCCGCGTCGCCAGCTTTCTCAACGAGAATGTTCTGGCCGCCGATCGAGCAGAGAAAGGCTCCGGCACCAGCGGCCAGAAAGCCGCGGCGACCGAGACTTAAGTGCTCAAGGCTTTCGCCTAAATCACGGTTGGAATTCTTCGACACAGTTTTGTGAATGATAACGAGCGCAACCGCCGGCAGCGCCGCTTGTGGCTGCCATTGCGCCCACTAGCTCGGGCTCTAAGCGGTGACGCTGCGGCTGTCAAGGTGACCGCCGACCTTGCGCTTGACGCGCTGGAGCGCGTTGTCAACCGTCTTCGTGTCGCAATCAACGATGCCACCGATCTCCTCGTAGGAGCGCCCGTCGAGGTAGAGCGCTAGCACGCGCGCCTCCAGCTCAGAGAGCGTTGAAGAGAGGCAATCGACCAATGAGCGCAGCTCTTCTGACGAGATCACTTGGTTCGCCGGGTCGTGAACGGTGGAGCCGGGCAGCATCTCTTCCAGCGTCGACTCGCCCTCGCTTGCGCCGGCTGGCGTCGTCGCAAAGGAGACATATTGGTTGAGCGGCACGTGCTTGTGGCGCGTTGCTGTCTTTACCGCTGTGATGATCTGCCGCGTGATGCAGAGCTCGGCGAAGTTGCGGAAGCTTGACTGGCGATCGGTGCGGTAATCGCGGATCGCTTTGTAAAAGCCGACAAGCCCTTCCTGCATCAAATCGTCGCCATCGCCACCGGCGATGAAGTACGAAGATGCCTTAAGCCGGACGAATCCGTGGTAACGACGGACGAGTCGGTCATAAGCGGCAGGATCCCCCTGCTTGGCAAGGGCGATTAGGTAACCATCCTCAACCTTTAGCTGAGCATGAGATGATGCGGAAATACGGGCCACGAGCAATCCTTTCTCCCCTATTTCACTAGGGAAAAGTCGGACGAGCTCAGTGGCGCACTCCTCCCCTGGCGCCAACTGCGAACGTTAAAATTATCTTATTTCTCACCCTGAGGTAGAGCCTCAAGTAACCGGAGTTATTTCACAGTTATGGAACCTTGTCAAGCTGCGATCATAAACTGCCTACTTTGCCGCCAAAACACCAGTAGTTACCGAGGTTTTAGGAGCGCTGCTGGAGAATGCCGTACATCACTGCGGCGGCTGCAGCGCTCGCATTCAGTGAATCGAGCTGGCCAAGCATTGGCAGTCGAATCAGCGCATCACAGCAACTGGCGACGCGCGGCCGCAGCCCGCTTCCCTCCGACCCAAGCACCAGCACAACGCCGCCGCGGTAGTCGGGAGTGAGGTAATCGGTAGCTTCCTCACCGCTATCAGCGCCATAGCACCAGGTGCCAGCCTTTTTTGCGTCCACAAGGAACTCAGCGAGATTGTTGACCTTGGCGATCGAAAGCCACTCAACGGCGCCGGCTGAGGCTTTGCACACAGCCGGCGTTACGTGCGCCGAACGTCGCTCAGTGATTACGACGCCGGTTGCGCCAACGCACTCGGCGGTACGGCAGATCGCGCCAAGGTTTTGTGGATCCTGAACCTCGTCGAGCGCGATGATCAGCGGATCGGGTTTGGCCAGCAGCTCGCCAGCGCTGGCGTAGTGATAGCCCTCAATCCGGGCGCAAACCCCTTGATTGCCCGGGCTTTGGCAGATCTTGTCGATCTCAGCGGCGCTCACGCGCTTAATCTGGCTGGCCTTGTCGAGCCAATACTCGCGCGATGCGCTTTCGGTTGCCCAAAGCTCCTTAATCCTTCGTCGATTGGCGCGCATCGCTTCATGAACCGCATTACGCCCGTAAATGATCACCGCGCCACGAGCTTCGCGCCGTCATCGCCGTCGCGGACTTCCCAGCCGAGCGCGGCGAGCTGATCGCGCAGCCAATCGGCCCCTTCCCAGTCCTTCGCGGCGCGTGCAGCCTCGCGCGCAGCAAGCAGCTCTAGCGCGGCTGCGTCGGGCTCGGCGGCGTTGGCATCGGGCCGCAGCAGCGTCTCCAAGCCGAGCACGGTCAGCATCTGAACGAGGTCGTCATTGCCGGCGCCGGGCTGGCCGGCAGCGCCGGCGAGCCAGCCGTGGAGTGCTGCGAGCGCGCGCGGCGTGTTGAAATCGTCAGCCAGCGCTGAAAAGAACTGCTCGCGGTGAGTGGCAAACTCAGGTGGTGATTGGCCATCGCTGAGGAGATCCGCGGCGGCGCGGATCCGTCGCGCGCTGGTCTGCGCCTGCTGCAAGCTCTGCTCGGAGAAGATCAGCGGCTGGCGGTAGTGCCCGGAGACGAAGAAAAGGATCAGCGCGTCACGCCCCCAGCGCTCCAGGACTGTTACCAAAGGCTCAATGTTGCCAACGCTCTTGGCCATCTTTTCGCCACTGAGCTGCAGCATCCCGTTGTGCATCCAGATCTGTGCCAGTTCCTGCCTGCGAGCCATTCGCGTCTGCGCGGCCTCGTTCTCGTGGTGGGGAAAGACGAGATCGTTGCCGCCGCCGTGAATATCGAAGCCGACGCCGAGAGTCTCCTCGGCCATCGCCGAGCACTCGATGTGCCAGCCAGGCCGGCCGCGGCCCCAAGGCGCCTCCCAGGCGGTGTCCTCGCCAGGCTTCTGCGCCTTCCAAAGCGCAAAGTCCAGTCGATCCTGCTTTAGCTCGGCGCCCTCGCCCCCATCTCCTTGGTCTAACGCGTCGAGCGAGCGGTGCGATAGCTCGCCGTAAGCCTCGTCAGAGCGGACGCGGAAGTAGACGTCGCCTTCAACTGCGTAGGCGGCGTCACGCTCGATCAGCACGCCGATCAGATCGATGATTGGGCCAATCGTCTCAGTTGCCAGTGGCTCTGAATCTGGACGGCCAAGACCAAGGCCGTCGGTATCGGCAATGTAGGCGGCGGCCATCTCGCTTGCCAGCAGGGCGCTTGGCTGCGGCGGATCGGCTGCGCTGGCTGCGTCGTAGATCTTGTCGTTGACATCGGTGATGTTGGCGACAAAGGTCACCTCGTAGCCCTCATGGACGAGGAAGCGCTTCAGCAACGAGTAGACGACGAACGGGCGCGCATTGCCCACGTGGATGCGACCGTAGACGGTTGGCCCGCAGGCATAGATTGAGACTTTGCCGGGATCACGCGGCTTGAGCTCGGCCAGCTCAGCGCGGCGCGTGTCGTAGATCTGAATCGAGCGCACAGCGGCAATCTACGCCAGCGGCTAGGAACTGCGCAGCGTGGCAATGGCTAAGGCGGCTGCGCCCTCGCCGCGGCCGAAGGCGCCGATCTGCTCTGCGGTCGTCGCCTTGACGTTCACGCGCGCGGCATAAACGCCCAGCGCAGCGGCGATTCGCTCGACGATCTCTTCACGGCGCGGGCCGATCTTCGGCTGCTCGATGATCACCGTCACATCGACGTTGACGAGCTCAAAGCCGGCGCCAACGAGCATTCCAGCGACCTTGCTGAGGAGGTCAACTGAGTCGGCGCCGCGCCAGCGCTCGTCAGCGTCAGGGAAGTGCGCGCCAATGTCACCGAGTGCGGCCGCGCCGAGCAGCGCGTCGATCACAGCATGAGTGAGAACGTCGCCGTCGGAGTGGCCGTCGAGACCCAGCTCGGACGCGAATTCGATGCCGCCTAGGATCAGCGGCCGCCCTGCGACAAGGCGGTGCGAGTCGACGCCAAGGCCCGTGCGGGTTTCAGACACCTGAGGTCCTCAGTTCGCTGGGTGCTGCGAGCAGCTGCTCGGCCAGCGCCAAGTCAGCGGCGGTTGTGACTTTGAAGTTCTCGCTCTCACAGTGGACTAGCCGCACGCGGCCGCCATCAGCCTCGACCAGCATCGCGTCGTCGCTAGCGGCCGCCAACTCAGCCGCAGAACGGCGCAGCGCGCTTTCGAGCGCCTCACGGCGGAAGACCTGCGGCGTCTGCACAGCCCACAGCTCTGAGCGTGGCGGCGTCTGGGTCACGCCAATGCCGTCGACCGAGCGCTTAATCGTATCTGTGGCCGGCGCCGCTGCGATCGCTGCGTCCCAGCGGCCATCCTGGTCGAGCGCAGCGATGCACCGCTCAATCAGTGCGGCGCTAACGAGCGGGCGGGCTGCGTCATGAACCACAACGACCTCAGCCACTGGATCTGCCGCTGCGAGCGCGTTTAGGACCGACTGAGAGCGCACAGAGCCTCCAGCAACGCCGACTGTGCCCTGCGGCGCCTCAAAGCCTTCAGGGAGCGCTACGACGATCTGCTCGACCGCCGCTACTTGGCGCAGCGCATCAAGGCTCCATTCGAGCATTGGCCGGCCGGCGAGCGCGGCGAACGCCTTCGGTCCCCCAGACCCAAGCCGTTCGCCGCGCCCTGCAGCCACGACCAGCGCGACCGCGTTGGCCGACATCGCAGAAGGCCGCTTAGGCCTTTACCCCAGCCGACTTCGCAAGCAGTCCGTCGAGATGCCCCTCCGCCTGTTCTTCGTCCATCTCGAGCGCGTACATCAGCTCGGAGGAGAGGATCTTTTTCGCGCGCGTGTACATCTGCTTCTCGCCGGTCGAAAGTCCCTTGTCGTGCTCGCGGATCGCAAGGTTGCGAACAACCTCGGTCAGCTCGTAAATGTCACCAGTCTTGATCTTGTCGCGGTTGTGCTTGAAGCGACGGTTCCAGTTTTTTGGCATCTCTGAAACGTCATCCTGAATCACGGCCAGCACCTTCTTGACCGTCTTCTGGTCTATGACGCGGCGCAGCCCTGCGATCGCCGCGTTCTCCGACGGAACCATCACCGTCATGTCGTTATGGAGGATCTTGATCGTCAGATAGACGCGCTTCTCCCCGAGCATGTTGCGCGATTCCTTCTTCAGCACCTTGCCAGCGCCATGGTGCGGATAGACGACGTTGTCGCCGCACTCGAACTCAATGTGCTCCAGAACGGGCATCTCGAGATCGTCAATTAGCTCTTCATTTGTTTGCGTAATGGTGTCCTCCTTGCGTTAGCGGCAGGGAATCTTTCCCAAGCCACGCTTTCAACCAATTAGGTACTTTTCAGCTCTGCATGTAGCGATCTACGACGTTGAGCTCCTGCAAGCGGCGCAAGCCCTCGCGGATCTCCTTCGCGCGCATCTCGCCCACTCCCTCAATGCTCTCGAGCTGCGCATCGCCAACGGCGAGCAGTTCTTCGAGTCCACCTGTGGAAGCAACGATGTTGGCGACAACCAGCTTCGGTAGTCGCGGAATGAAACCGAGGATCCGGTAGCCGCGCGGCGATACCGGATGGTCGATTGTGTTGACCTTGCGGTCGTAGCCGAGCAGCTCGGAAAGGCGGCCGAAGTCGAGTAGGTCCTGATGGTCGGTTCTGCCAAGCTGCTCGAGCGACTGAGCGAAGTTGTCATCGCCATCGTCGACGAGGTAATCGTGGACCAGCGCGGCTTTGTCGGCTGCGGTGCCGAAGAGCGTCTCCTCAAGCTGTATCTCGATCAGCCGGCCTTCGGCGCCGAGCTCAACGATGTAGCTCTCAATCTCGGCTGCCATTCTCGTAACAAGCTCCGAGCGCTGCATAACGGTGAGGACATCATGGAGCGTCGCGCCGCCCTCGAACTCGAGCGCCGTCAGGCGCGTTGAAACTTGGTCAAGTCGAAGACGGTACTTATCGAGCGTCGCGAGCGCCTGGTTGGCCTTCGCCAACACGGTTGGAATGTCCTCAAGGATGTACTTCGCTCCGTCGACGTAAAGCGAGACGATCTCGCGCCGCTGCGAAATTGCAATCACGAGCGAGTCGCTCTGCTTGCTGACGCGCTCAGCGGTGCGGTGGCGGGTGCCGGTCTCAAGCGAAAGGATCGTTGGGTCGGGCAGCAACTGAACGTTGGCCAGCGCGATTTTGGTTGCGTTGGCGTTAAGGATGATCGCGCCGTCCATCTTTGCGATTTGGTAGAGGAAGGCCGGTGAGTAATCGATGTCGAGGCGTATACCGCCAGAGAACATGAAGCTGATCTCTTCAGGGTCGCCGACGACGATTAGACCGCCGGTACGGGCATGGACGACGTTGTCGATGCCCTCGCGCAGCGCTGTACCCGGCGCAACCATCTCCAAAGCGCGCATCAGCGAGGTCTCTTGGCGCATAGCCGAATCTGTTGAATCTCCCCCTGATTGACGCGCCATAAGGGCTTATTCTAACAGAGCCGCTGGTGATCGGCGCTATGCCGCGCTTCGTGCAGAGAAGCTCTCAGAGCCGATGTTTGGGAGCTTTAAGGCCTCGCGTAGGCTGCCCGCGCGCTCTGGCGTGACGAGCTCCGTGAGGCCAAATTTTTCAGCCTCCTGCTCGCGGCGCAGATGATCTGCGACGGAGCGAAGTTCACCGGTCAGGCCGATTTCGCCGAAGGCGCACAGTGGTTTAGCCCCAGGCGCGCTGAGCGCCGTGCCGCTGGCCGCACTCGCGACCGCCAGCGCGATCGCGAGGTCGGCCCCCGGCTCATCAACACGTACACCACCGACGACGTTGACGAAGACGTCGGCGCTCCCGGTTGAGACTCCAGCGTGGCGCGCGAGGACTGCGAGCACGAGCGCAAGGCGGTTGCGGTCAAAGCCGCTGGCGAGCCTCCTTGGCGGAACCATCTCGCTCGGGCTAACGAGCGCCTGCACCTCAACAAGTAGCGGCCGCGAGCCCTCCATCGCTGCCAGCACGACGCTGCCCGGAGCGCGCGTAGCCTCGCTAACGAAGCGCTCGCTAGCGTCGAGCACCTCAACGAGACCGCCGTCGCGCATTTCGAAGACTCCGACGTCATTAGTGGCGCCAAAACGGTTCTTGACGGCGCGCAGGGTGCGATAGGTCCGTCCGCGTTCGCCGTCAAATTGAAGCACGCAGTCAACGAGGTGTTCGAGCACCCGTGGCCCAGCGAGCGAGCCTTCCTTGGTGACGTGGCCGACGAGCATGATCGCCGTATCGGTTCGTTTGGCAAGCTCGATCAAGCGTGAGGCGACCTCGCGCACCTGCCCGACCGTTCCAGCCGCACCGGAAAGTTCGGCGCAAGCCAAGGTCTGGACCGAGTCGACTACGCAGACGTCGGGCCGCTCGGCCTCGATTACAGCTAGCACGGCGTCAAGGTCGGTTTCGGCGAGCACGGGGACGTCGAGCGCTCCGGGAGCGGCTCCAGCTTCGAGTCGCTCCGCTCGGAGGCGAATCTGCGCAGCCGATTCCTCGCCGGAAACGTAAAGCGTGCTGCGACCCGAGGCGGCAATCAAACCTAGTGCCATCGTGATCAAAGTCGACTTTCCGATTCCCGGCGCGCCGCCGAGCAGCACCATCGAGCCGGGGACGATGCCACCCCCGAGCAGCCGGTCGAGCTCGGTGATGCCAGTTGCTAGGCGCGGCGTGCTGTCACTTGCCAGTTGGCGCAGAATTACAGGGCTGCTGCTGGCCCTACGAGCGCCAGCCGGCCGCTTGCCCGCGGCCCTTGAAGGCGCGCGCTCCTCACTGAGCGTGTTCCACTCGTCGCACTGCGGGCACTGGCCGTGCCACTTGGCTTCCTGATGAGCGCAGGAGGAGCAAACGAAAACTGAACTTGAACGAGCCACCTCGTGAGATTAGGCGCACGAGGGGACGACTTCGCCCCCGGCTGGGTCAGTCTTGAGAGGCGCGTTCGCAGGCCGCGAACTCAGCGCCGTTGTGGGCGCCGTCGCAAAATGGTTTGTTCTCCGAAAGGCCGCAGCGACAAAGGGCTACAGGACGACCCGCGACGTCGTAGCGGTTGCCGTCGGCGTCTTCGAGTACGACCGGGCCAGTCACCTTATATGGCCCGTCATCGCGGACCTTGATCACTACCGTCTCGTCGGTTATGAGGCTTCTCCGTCGTCTGCTTCCGGCGCCTCAGCGGCGGGCTCATCGCCGCGTTCAGGGAGGTCGCTGTCGTCGTCTGCAACCTCGTCATCCTCGTGAGTCTGCTCCGACGCACCGACTGCAGCCGGCACCTTGAGCGGCTCAATCACGGTCAGCGTGACCTCTTCTTCGGAATCTTCCGGCGCGACCTCTACCAGCACTGTGCCTCCCGGCGTTAGCTCTGAGCGCAGAACGAAGTCGGCCAGGGGATCTTCGATGTAGCGTTGAATCGCCCGACGCAGCGGCCTCGCTCCCATCGCCGGATCCCAGCCCTTCTCAACCAGTAGATCCTTGGCATCTTCGGTCAACTCAAGCTGCAGCTCGCGCTCGGCGAGCGTTTCGCGGATCCGCACCAGCAGCAGATCGACGATTGTCCTGATCTGGTCCTTCTGCAGCTTGTGGAAGACGATCACGTCGTCGATTCTGTTCAGGAACTCGGGGCGGAAAACCTTTTTCAGCTCGCCCATGATGCGGCCCTTCATGTCGTCGTAGCTAATCCCCGTCTCATCTTCAGAGATCGCAAAGCCGAGCGGCGTGTTCTGAGCGATCTCTTGAGCGCCAATGTTCGAGGTCATGATCACGATCGCGTGGCGGAAGTCGACAGTGCGACCCTGCGAGTCGGTCAGGCGACCATCCTCGAGGATCTGCAAGAGGATGTTGAAGACGTCAGGATGCGCCTTCTCAATCTCATCGAGCAGCAGCACGCAGTACGGCTTGCGGCGCACGGCCTCGGTTAGCTGGCCGCCTTCGTCGTAGCCGATGTAGCCGGGAGGCGAGCCAACCAGCCGCGAGACGGCGTGCTTCTCCATGTACTCCGACATGTCGATCCGCGTCATCGCGTCTTCGTCGCCGAACAGGAACTGGGCCAGTGTCCGTGCCAGCTCAGTTTTGCCGACGCCAGATGGGCCAAGGAAGATGAACGACCCAGTTGGGCGCTTGGGATCTTTCAGCCCCGCGCGTGAGCGTCGGATCGCCTTCGAAACAACTTCGACCGCTGCCTCTTGACCGACAACGCGCTTGTGGAGTTCCTCTTCCATCCGCACAAGCTTGGCGGTCTCAGCTTCAGTCAACTTAAAGACCGGGATGCCGGTCCACATTGAGACGATTTCAGCGATCTCTTCCTCGCCAATTTTCGGCTTCGGACCCTCGCCCTCGCTCTCGCCGCTGCGCCACTCGTCCTCGAGCTCACGCTTCTTCTGTGATAGCTGACGCTCATCGTCGCGTAGTGCGGCGGCCTTCTCAAACTCTTGGCCTTCGATCGCAGCCTCTTTTTCACGCCGGGTGCGCTCAATGTCGTCCTCGAGCTCGCGGTAGACGGGAGGGGCGGTCATTGTCTTGATCCGCATTCTTGATGCGGCTTCGTCGACGAGATCGATCGCCTTGTCTGGAAGTTGGCGGTCAGCGATGTAGCGGTCGGCCAGCTCGCAGGCGGCGCGCAGCGCCTCGTCGGTTATTTCAACCTTGTGGTGCTCCTCGTAACGATCTCGCAACCCCTCGAGGATCTGGACCGACTCCTCAATAGTCGGCTGATCAACGACGATCTTCTGAAAACGACGCTCCAGCGCGCTGTCACGCTCGAGATACTTGCGATATTCGTCGAGCGTCGTTGCGCCGATTGTCTGCAGCTCGCCGCGCGCCAAGGCGGGCTTGAGGATCGAGGCGGCATCGATTGCGCCCTCGGCTGCACCGGCACCGACGAGGTTGTGAATCTCATCGATAAAGAGAATGATGTCGCCCCGCTGGGTGATCTCTTTCATCACTTTCTTCAGCCGCTCCTCGAATTCGCCGCGGTATTTAGAACCGGCGACGAGCGCTGCGAGGTCAAGCGTGTAAATCTGCTTGTCGGACAGCAGCGGCGGCACGTCGGAGTTGATGATCCGCTGGGCGAGCCCTTCGACAACGGCAGTCTTGCCGACGCCCGGCTCACCAATCAGAACCGGGTTGTTTTTTGTGCGGCGCGAGAGAATCTGCATGATCCGCTCGATCTCGGTTTCACGGCCAACGACAGGGTCAAGCTTGCCCTCCGACGCCAGCCGCGTCAGGTTGCGACCGAACTGGTCGAGCAACTTCGATGACTTCTTACCCTCGCCTGAGCCAGAGCCGGCGGCGCCCGAGCTGCCCTCGCCGCCGCTGCCTTGACGACGACCGCCAGGGCCCGAAAGCATCCGAATCACTTCATTGCGAATCTTCTCCGAGTCGGCGTCAAAGTCGAGCAGGATGCGGGCGGCGACGCCTTCGTTCTCGCGTACAAGGCCGAGCAAGATGTGCTCGGTGCCGATGTAGTTGTGGCCGAGGCTGAGCGCTTCGCGCAGGGCGAGCTCAAGCACTTTTTTCGCGCGTGGAGTAAAAGGGATCTGACCGGAGGTGACTTCTTCGCCGGAGCCGACGATGCGAACGACCTGTGCACGGACCCGCTCGGTCGTGATGTCGAGGCTCTCGAGCACACGGGCGGCTAGCCCCTCTTCTTCACGGAGCAGGCCGAGCAGAATGTGCTCGGTACCGATGTAGTTGTGCTTCAGCGTGCGCGCTTCCTCTTGGGCGAGGACAACGACCTGGCGGGCGCGCTCTGTAAATCGCTCAAACATTTTTGCGTGTCCTTCCTAAGAGGCTGGGTAGATAATCGGTTGCGGTGATGGTCTGGGTTCTGACGCTAAGCGCTTTTGAGGCCTCTTTTGATTCCACTTCTTACCCTACTTACCGCCCCTGACGGGCGGATGGATCAACGAGCGGAGAAGAAAAACGGTCATACCGCATTCTAACAGCGGCCAATGGCTCAAGAGCGGCACAAAGACGCTCAGTCGCGCATCGCGGGAAAAAGCACAACCTCGCGAATCGAATCGCGCCCGGTCATCAACATTACGAGCCGATCGATCCCCAAACCGACGCCAGCGGTCGGCGGCATTCCCTGCTCAAGCGCCTGCACGAAGATTTCGTCATAGGGTTGCGATTCCTCATCGCCACCCTCGGCGAGACGAGCCTGATCATCGAATCGGCGGCGCTGCTCGTCGGGGTCGTTTAGCTCGCTGAAGGCGTTGGCGAACTCCATCCCGCTGCAGAAGGCCTCGAAGCGCTCGACCAACCCCGGCTTGCTGCGGTGCTGCTTGGCGAACGGCGAGAGCGCCGTCGGGTAGTCGGTGATGAAGACAGGGTTTGTGATCGCTGGCTCGACGTACTTGCTGAGAAGGTCATCAACGAGCGATGGCCAAGCGCGATCTTCGACGTCGAGCTTTACCTTTTCGGAGGCGCCGATTGCGGCTACGAGCTGGTCGCGCTCGGTCGCTTCGCCGATGTCAATCCCGGTCGCGTCCTTGATCGCTTGCGCCATCGGGATGCGTGGCCACGGCGCGGAGAAATCAACCGGCCCGTCGTAATCAATCGCTGCGGCGATTGCGATCACAAGCTGCTCAACGCGATTCATCGCGTCGTTGTAATCGGCGTAAGCCTCGTACCACTCGACCATCGTGAACTCCGGGTTATGTTTTGTCGAGAGTCCCTCGTTGCGGAAATCCTTGCCGAGCTCGTAGACGCGTTCGAGGCCGCCAACGATGCAGCGCTTGAGGTAAAGCTCTGTCGCAATTCGCAGGTAAAGGTCACGATCGAGCGTGTTGTGGTGGGTCACGAACGGTCGTGCGAGGGCGCCTCCGTAAAGCGGCTGCAGGACCGGAGTCTCAACCTCGACGAAGCCGTCGTCGTCGAGAGAGCGGCGCAGCTCGGAGACGATCGTGGCGCGCGTGACAAAGAGCTCGCGCGCCTCCTCATTGGCAATCAGGTCGAGTTCGCGGCGGCGGTATCGCGTCTCGACGTCTTGGAGCCCGTGGTGCTTGTCGGGCGGCGGGCGCAGACTCTTCGCCAGCAACGTAAAGCCGGTCACGCGGAGCGTCAGTTCGCCGCTGCGGCTGGAGAAGATCGTGCCGTCGATGCCGACCAGATCACCAAGGTCGAAATCAATCAGTTGCGTCATCGCCACTTCGCCGAGCACGTCGGCGCGCGCCTGCACCTGCATCCGGCCACTGCGGTCGACGATGTCGAGGAAAGCCATCTTGCCTTGGCCGCGGCGAGCGGCGAGTCGGCCAGCAATCCGGTAAGCGTCGCCGCGCTCTTCACCGGCCTCAAGCTGCTGCCACGGTGCCTGCACTTGCGCGATCGCTATTACGCCAGGGAAGGCGTGCGGAAACGGCTCCACGCCCTCGGCGCGGATGCGCTCCAGCTTTGCTCGCCGGGCGGCCAGCAGCTCGCTTGGCTGATCTGTCGGTTGGTCGCTCACTAGAGCGCCATCATGACGGTTTAGAGACCGACGTCGATCTTCGTGATCTTGAGCTTGCGCGCAGCGCCCTTGGGGACGGGCACCGAAACGATCGCGTTGCGCTTCTGCCCGATCAGTGCGCGGCCGACCGGTGACTCATTCGAGAGCATCATCTCGGCCGGGTTTGCTTCGGCGGAGCCGACGATCGTGAACTTCTGCGTCTTGCCGGTCTTTTCGTCCTTCAGGTGAACCGCGCTACCGATCTGAACGACGTCCTTGGAGATCTTTTTCTTGTCGATCACCTGAGCGTCGCGGAGTCGCTCTTCGAGCTGTGCAATCCGCGCCTCAAGCATCGACTGCTCGTTCTTCGCGTCGTCGTACTCTGAATTCTCGGCGATCTCGCCAAATTCGCGCGCGTCGCGGATCCGCTCGGCGACCTCGCGGCGACGATCGGTCGTCAAAGTGTCGAGTTCCTTCTGAAGGCGCTTAAGGCCGGCTGGAGTGAGAATTACTTCCGGGGTCATCAAGATTCACTTTTTAGGAGTTGTGGCCAGCGCCATCGGTACGTTTGCAGAGCCTTCGGCGCGAGCAAAGCGGGCAGTATAGCGAGCGTTCGCGCAGGTCGATTCGCGAGCGCCCAACGTAACTATGCGGCGCTCGTCAGCGGTTCAAGCTCGGCCAGCATCGCGCGGACCTGTTCAATCGAGTCGCTCTGCTGAAAGGCGGTCAGCGTTGGCTTGTCGAGCTCGAGCTGATCGAGATACCAAGGATAAAAGGTGCGCAGGTAGCGGGCGGCACGCTGATCGCCGAGATGCTCGCTGGCGCGGTCGATGATCCACTCCAGCTCGCCGATGATCTCATCGTGGGTTGGCGGCTCAGCGCGCAATCCGAGGACGCGCTCAAACAGCCAAGGATTACCGAGCGCGCCGCGAGCTAGCATTACGGCTGCTGCACCGGTCTGCTCTCGCGCCGCGAGCGTCGCCTCGGTATTGCTCATCCCACCGGAAAGAATTACAGGCACGGGGAGCTCCTCTACCAGCTTGGCGGCCAGCTCGTAATCGGGTGAGCCTTTGTGTTTGACCTCAGCTGAACGAGGGTGAAAAGCGATCGCCGCGACGCCTGCCTCGTCAACTAGCCGCAGCGCGAGCTGGTAACCGTCAGCCTCACCATTTTTTTGTCCGGAGCGCAGCTTTACGGTCACCGGCAAGCCGCTGCCTTCAGCGGCCGCGCGTGCGATTTCAACTGCAACGGCGGGGTCGGAGATCAGCGCCGCGCCAGCGCCATTCTTCATTACCTTAGGCACCGGGCAACCCATATTGAGGTCGATGATGTCGGCGCCATGCTCAGCGACGGTCGCTGCCGCCGAGCGCATTACCTCGGGATCTTGGCCGAAAAGCTGGAAGGCGATCGGGCCTGGGTAGGCGCGCTCGTCGGGGTGAATCACGAGCAGGTCGCGCATCGTCTTCTCGTTGCGGTGGTGGACCGCGAAGCTAGAGATCATCTCGCTGACGGTCAGCCCAGCGCCAAAGCGCTTTGCCTGCAGGCGCACAAACCAGTTACCGATTCCAGCCAGCGGCGCGAGCACGACCCGGTTGGGGGCTTCAACGCCGCCAATCGTGAACGGCTCTGTTAGAGGCGGTGGGGTCATTGACGCAAGCCTAGCTTCCGCGGCCAATCAGTTGTTGCGCTCAAACAGGATGCGAAGGCCCTCCAGCGTGAGCAGGTCATCAATCTCGTCGATGCGCTCGGTGAACGGAACGATGTGATGGGCGAGCCCGCCGGTCGCGATCGTCGCCGTTTCCTCGCCCATCTCCTCAAGCAGCCGCGCGAGGATCCCATCGACCATCGCTGCGAAGCCATAAATCACGCCGGAGCGGATCGCTTCGATCGTTGACTTGCCAATTAGAGCCCGCGGTGGCTCTAGGTCAACTTTCGGCAGCTTGGCGGCTCGGCTTGCGAGCGCCTCAACCGAGATTTCGACGCCCGGGCTGATGATCCCACCAAGGTATTCGCCTTCAGCTGAGACCGGGTCGTAAGTGATCGCCGTTCCGAAGTCGACGACTATACAGGCGCCCTGCGTGCGCTCATATGCGGCGACCGCGTTGACGAGGCGGTCGGCGCCAATCTCGCGCGGATTGTCGTAACGCAAGGGCATCCCAGTCTTGAAGCCTGGCCCGACGATGAGCATCTCGTGGCCGAGGTAACGATCGGCCATCTCAAGCCACTGAGGGCCGAGCTGGGGAACGGTTGAGGAGACAATCGATGAGTCAATCTGGCCCAGCTCAACGCCGCGCAGCTGGGCAAGGTTGGCCAGCGCGGCGCCGATCTCGTCGGCGGTTGAGTCGCGCACCGTTGCAAAGCGCCAATGCTCGACCAGCTCACCGCCCTCATAGGCGCCGAAGTGAGTCTGCGTGTTGCCAACGTCAACTGCGAGCAGCATGGGGCCAGCTTATGGTGCTGGCGGGAACTGCTGTGAAGCGTCGCCTGCAGCGACCTCTGGCTTGATCGCCAGCAGCTGCTGGCGCTGGAGGTAAGCGATCTCGCGGTTGGTCTCAAGGATGCGGAAAATCGCAAGTAAAACCTCGAGCACGATCCGGCCGTAGATCAGTGTCAGCAGCGCAGCGAGCGTGCCACCGAAGACCGCAATCAATACGCCGGTGATCGAGCCGGCGATGATCGAGGAGACGATTGTTACGACGAGCCCGATCCCGACAACGATGATTAGAAGGATGTAAAGCCCCTTCACTACGCGGGTCGTTAGCAGGCGCGTAAAGCTGAGGTCGAAGAGGGTCGAAAAGAAGCCGTCACGGCTCGTCGGGATTACCGGTGGAACGCTCATAGCCGCAACCGTAGCGGGCTGGGCGGATTTGCGGCGCACGAACGGCTACTGTTTGCAGGCGATGAAGATCAGACTTTTCGTGGTCGGCGGCTCACACCCCTGCGCAACTGTTAAAAAAGCGCTGGAGATCAAAGGCCTTCCCTACTCAGTTATTGAGTTCCCGCCGCCGATGCACATGGCTGCGATGAAAATACTTTTTGGCGAGCGAACCGTTCCTGGAATCCAGATCGACGGCGAGAAGATCAGCGGGTCTCGCGAGATCCTTGAGCGGCTTGATCAGCTGGTTCCCAGCCCTCCGCTGCTTCCTGACGGCGCCACGGAACGGGCCGCGGTGATCGAAGCCGAAGCTTGGGGCGACGAAGTGCTCCAGCCGCTGGTTCGCCGTGTGCTCTGGCCAAGCTTCAAAGCTAACCCCGCAGTGATGGCCAACTATTCGGTCGGTTCGAAGCTACCGCCAGTACCAGTGCCGGTACTGAAGTTGATCGCCCCGGGTGTTACAGCGATTGAGATGCGCGCCAACCGCGCCAGCGACGAAACCTACGCCGATGACATCCGCACGCTGCCAATTCTGCTTGACAAAATTGATCGCTGGATTGCTAGCGGAGTAATGGGTGGGGCGATTCTCAACGTCGCCGATCTGCAGATCGCCGCCAGCCTCCGACTGCTAATGACCTTTGCGGACTTCAGCGAGATCTTTGCTGGCCGGCCGTGCGCCGAGTTAGCGCTGCGCTGCTTCCCAGAAGCACCCGGCTTCGCGCCAGTCGGAACAATTCCCGCTGCGCTGCTGCCAAGCCCCACTTAATCGGCGCGCGGCTCCACGCCGTCGCGCCGGTCGGCGAGAACCGAAAGCGCAATACCAGCCGCGAAGAGGCCGACCACAATTGCCAGGCTGACCGGCGCCGGAGCTTTGTACAGATCCTGGATCAGGAGCTTCAACGCTACAACGCCAAGCACAATTGCAACTGTCTGGTTGAGGTAACGAAACCGCTTGATTAAATCCTCGACGAGTGAGAAGAGCGCGCGCAGACCGAGCAGCGCGAATCCGTTTGCGGCCCAGATAACGAGTGGATCTTCGGTGATCGCGAAGGCCGCGGGAATCGAATCGAGCGCGAAGGCAATGTCGGCGGCAACGATGCTGACCAGCGCCAACGCAAGTGGCGTGAGCACGCGGCGATCACCGATGATTGTTGAAAAGCGTGAGCCTTGATAATCGCCGATCGGGTAAAACCTTCGAATTAGGCGTACCAGCGGCGAATGGTCGGGGTCTACGTGGTCGGCTGCACCTTGGTACATCCTCCAAGCCAGCACCAAGAGCAGCGCTCCGAGAATGTAAGTGACGATGTGGAAGCGCTCGATCAGCCCGACGCCGACGACGATCGCCACGCCACGCATCGCTAGCGCCAAAATTATTCCCCAGAAGAGCAGGATTCCGCGCTGCGCGGCGGGGACGGCAAAGTAGCCGAAGATCAACAGGAAGACGACGAGGTTATCGAGCGAGAGCGTGCGCTCGATCAGGTAAACGGTGACGTAATTGACGCCATCGGCGGGGTTCGAAATCAGTATCACCGGAATCGTCACCAGAAGACCAAGGATCAGCCAACCGATGCTCCAAACGATTGCTTCTTTACGAGTCGGCTGACGCCCGCGGGCAAAGATCAGCAGGTCAACCAGCAGCAAAGCACCGACGATCAAGACGATCACGCCGATCGCCAAAGGGTTGGCGCCAAGCGCCGCGAGCGGGGTATCAATCATCATCGCTGAGCAGCAGTCTGACAGCCTTAAAAAAGCTACTGAGCCGGAACCGCCAGCGCCGCGCCTTCGCGCGTAACGCCTTCATCGAAGCCGAGCGCCACGAGTGCCTCTGAGAGCGGCGAACCATCGGGGGCAGATAAATCGAAATCAAGCTCCAAAAGGGGGATCAGCACGAAGCGGCGCGAGCTTGTTTCGATGTGCGGCAAGCTCAGGCGCTCGCTTTCGTAGACGAGATCACCGAGCAGCAATAAATCAACGTCGATCGGGCGCGGCCCGTGGCGGACGCCGCCCTCGAGGTCGCGCCCGAGCGCCGCTTCGATCTCTTTGCAGGCGTCGAGCAGCTGCTCTGGCCCCAGCTCGGTGCTGACCTTCACGCAGGCGTTGAGAAACGAGGGCTGATCTAGAACCAGGCCGACCGGTTCAGTGTCGTAGGTCGATGAAGAGGCCAACACCCGCACGCCGCGGGCGGGCATTGCGTCGACGGCGGCTTGCAGGTTTTCGCGCCGACCACCAACGTTGGAACCGAGCCCGAGATAGCCGACCTGCGCTGCAGCCATGGTTACTTCGGTTCCACCAGCAGCGCAAGCTGGCGACTCTGCGCCAGCAGCCTGCCGTCGGCCGACCAAATCTCGCCGTCTTCCTCGACGAACCCTTCGATCGCCGTGCTGCAACGGAAGACGCCGAGAACCGACTGCGATGGGTCGATCTCGAGCGCGGCGTGCGGGTCACGAAAATGGATTGTGAGGTCAACCGTCGGCGCGCCGACCGGCTCGGTAAGACGCGTGAAAACGGCCGGAAGCCAGGCATCGCAGTACAGCGCAAGCGCCGCTGAGTCGAGCCGCTGCGGCTGATTAAGCCGCATCCAGCCGCCACTAATCGCATCGTCGGAGCCACTGAACGGTAGCTCGCCGAGCGCTGGGCGCATCTCAACTTGGTGCGCAATCGGTGGCATCTGCGCGACGACTGGGATCGGCTCGATCTGATCTGCGACGGGCGCCAGTGGCATCGCCGCGGCGAAAGGGCGCTTGTCCGAAAACTGACCAGCGAATGCTCCGAGCGCCAGTAGGCAGCACTTGCCGTCCTGCGCGAGCCGGGCGCTGAGCGTCGTTAGCGTTCGCCCCGAGCGCTCAACCTTGACGTCGATCTGCATTGGGCCGGCGACCGGCGGGCTCAAGTAGTGCAGCGTGATTGAACGCGCTTCGCGCTCTGCGTCGCCAATCGCGGCCGACATTGCGCGAACCATGATCGCAGCCAAATAGCCCCCGTTGGGGCCTCGCGGGGCCGACCAGTCAACGTCGCAGAGGGCGCTGAAGCGCCCGTCACCGAGCGAATCCACTGCGGTCGCCAGCTCGAACGGAGTACTCATGAGCCGGCCGCGCTCTGCCAGACCTCAACCGATACCGATTCCACCGCGAGCGCAATCGGTGGTTCCGGCTTGGTCGCTTTGACCCAAACTTCGCGCGCGTCAAACTGATCGAGAAGCTGGTTGGCGACCTCGGTACAGAGCGCTTCAAGCGTGCGGTACGAGCGCCGCTGCGCAACAAGCGCGACGAACTCGCAGACGCGGCCGTAATCAACGGTGTCCTCAACGCGGTCTGTGATGGTGGCGTCGCAGGCACCTACGTCGAAGCGAAGATCAAAGACGAGCCGCTGGCCAATCTCCTGCTCCGCATCGCTGACACCGTGGTGGGTGTAAAGCGAGAGGCCCGTGACCTCGATGCTGGTGGCGGCCAGCTCAGTGCTGCGCTCGCCAAATTCCTCGTCGAACTCCTCGTTCTCCTCGTGATCCTCGTCAGCGTCCATCGCGCGCCAACGTAGCACTAGCGAGCTTCAGGCCGTCAACGGTTGCTCTCACATCATGGACGCGAAATACGCTGGCGCCTCGTTCAAACGCCATCACATTGGCGGCAACGGTTGCCGCGACGCGTTGATCAGGCCGCTCCGCGCCGGTCAATTCGCCGAGGAACCGCTTGCGCGACAGGCCGATCACGACGGGGAACCCGAGCGCAGCTACGGCGCCGAGGTTTGCCAGCAGGTCAAGGTTGTGTTCAAGCCTCTTGCCAAAGCCGATTCCTGGGTCAAGAAAAATTCGCTCGCGCTTTATTCCAGCGGCCTCAGCCAGCGAAGCGCGTTCGCTTAAGAAGGCGCAGACCTCGCCAACAACGTCGTCATAGTGGGGGTCATCCTGCATCGTCTGAGGTGAACCGAGCATGTGCATCAGGCAGCAATCACAGCCAGCTTCCGCGACGAGCTGCGCCATCTGCGGCTCGGCAGTGAAGGCGCTTACGTCATTGACGTAGCTGGCGCCGGCCTCGAGCGCGGCCCGCGCGACAGCGACCTTCATCGTGTCGATACTGATCTGCACCTGTGGCGCAGCGGCAGCGATCCCTTCGATCACTGAAAGCACGCGGCCCAGCTCTTCCTGCCCGGCAACCGGCTGCGCGCCGGGGCGGGTAGATTCGCCGCCGACGTCGATAATCGCAGCGCCCTGCTCAATCAGCTCAAGGCTGTGCGCAACAGCAGCCTCGGCGGTCGGCAACGTCCCACCGTCGGAAAACGAATCCGGCGTCACGTTGCAAACACCCATCACCTTCCAAGTAGCGCTCATCGAGCTACCTGCGCTTGCTGCGGCTCAGGCCGGTTCAGGCTTTTCAGGCAGATCGAGGCCGCGCGCTTCAAGCGCTCCACCGGCGAGCCCCGGTAGCGTGGTAGGTCGCGGCGCGTCGCGCTCCGCTGCCGCCTCCGGCGCACTGTCGGTCGGCGGCTCAGGGGCGTCGTCGGGCCCAAAGACATCTTCCTCACTCTTGCCGTCAAGCAGCGCCAGAAATTCATTCCTTTCGATCGTCTCACGCTTGAGCAGAATCCGCGAAGTTGTTTCGAGTACTTCGCGATGCTCGGCCAGCATGTCCCGCGCGCGCTGGTGCGACGACTCAATGATACGGCGAATTTCGTCATCAATCTCGCGAGCGATCTCGTCTGAATAGTCCGGCGCGGACGAGAATTCACGGCCGAGGAATGGCTGGCCTTGGTCGCGGCCGAAGACGCGCGGCCCGAGCCGTTCGCTCATGCCGAAGCGCATCACCATCTGCTTGGCGGTAGCGGTGACTTTTTCGATGTCGTTCGAAGCGCCGGTCGTGATCTCGCTGAAAATGATCTCCTCAGCGGCGCGGCCACCGAGCGTCATCGCCATCGAATCAAGCAGTTCAGCGCGCGTCGTGAGAAAGCGATCCTCTTGCGGCATCGAAATTGTGTAGCCAAGCGCTTGACCGCGACTAACAATTGAGATCTTGTGAACGGGGTCAGAGAATTCGAGGTAGTGGCCGACGATCGCGTGACCCATCTCGTGGAAGGCAGTTACGAGCCGTTCCTTGTCGCTCATCACGCGTGTCTTTTTCTCAGGCCCTGCGATCACGCGCATGATGCCCTCTTCGAGTTCAACCTGAGTCACCTCGCGCTTACCGTGGCGGGCCGCAAGCAGCGCCGCCTCGTTGACGAGGTTGGCGAGGTCGGCGCCGGTAAAGCCGGGGGTTTGGCCAGCGAGCGTGTCGGTGTCGATCTCTTTCGCCAGCGGCTTACCACGAGTATGAACGTCGAGAATGCGCGCGCGCCCCTTACGGTCGGGGCGGTCAACGACGATCTGACGGTCGAAGCGACCTGGGCGCAGCAGCGCCGGGTCAAGAATGTCGGGGCGGTTGGTGGCAGCGATCAGGATCACGTTGTCGGTCATCGTGAAGCCGTCCATCTCGACGAGCAGCTGGTTGAGCGTCTGCTCGCGCTCGTCGTGGCCTCCACCCATGCCGGCGCCGCGATGGCGACCAACGGCGTCGATCTCATCGACGAAAATAATGCAGGGCGAGTTCTGCTTCGCCTGCTCGAACAAGTCACGAACGCGGCTAGCACCCACGCCGACAAACATCTCGACGAAATCGGAGCCGGAGATTGAGAAGAAAGGAACGCCAGCCTCGCCGGCGACCGCGCGTGCGAGCAGGGTCTTTCCAGTACCTGGAGGGCCGAAGAGCAGCACGCCCTTGGGAATGCGCGCGCCGAGCGCTTGGAATTTCTTCGGGTTCTCGAGGAACTCTTTAATCTCGTGTAGCTCCTCGACCGCCTCGTCAACGCCAGCCACGTCACGGAAGGTGATCTTTGGCGAATCGGCCGTCATCCGCTTGGCGCGCGACTTGCCAAACGACATCACCTTCGAACCGCCACCCTGCATCTGGTTCATCAGGAAGATCCAGAAACCGATGAAGATCAAGAACGGCAGCACGTAGGTCAGCATCGAGACCAAGCCGTTCGTCTTGCTGCCTTGAATGTTGTAGCCGCCGGCGAGCTTGCCTTGGTCCTCCGCACTTTGAAGCTGGGCTTCAAGCCGGTCTGAGCCCGCGGTAGTGAAGCCAGTTTCGTACTCCTTGCCGCTGCGCGGCACGACGATGACCGTGTTGTTCTTCGTCTTTAGATCAACCGACTTGAGCTCACCGGCCGAAAGCTGAGCGATGAACTCGCTGTAGGTCGGAGCCTTCTCCTTCTGACCCCCACTGATCAGGCGCTGCGCGAAAAACGCGAGCACGATCACAATCAGGATTGGAAAAGCAGCGCTCTTGAAAAAACGACTCATTGCGTTAGGTACGTTACGTAGATCGCTTCGGGATTACGATGATGGGACAGATACTTCAGGGTAACAGCCGCTAGCTGCCCTACGCCCCACTATCTTTCCGCAGCAAAGACGCGACATATGGCAAGTTGCGCCAGCGTTCAGCGTGATCGAGCCCGTAACCGATCGCAAAGCGGTTCGGGATTTCGAAACCGACGTACTTGATTGGCACGTCGGCCTTGCGTCGCTCAGGCTTCGTCAGCAGCGAACATACCTCCAATGAGGCTGGGTCGCGCGCACCAAGGTTGCGCAGCAGGTACTGCAGCGTCAGCCCAGAGTCGACGATGTCCTCAACGATTAGGACGTCGCGTCCTTCGATCGGGGCGTCAAGGTCCTTCAAGATTCGAACGACGCCGCTCGAGTCGGTCTGAGACCCGTACGAGGCGAGCGCCATGAAATCTAGCTCGCAAGGCGCCGTGATGTTGCGCATCAGGTCGGCGACGAAGAAGGTGGCTCCCTTCAACACGCCCACTAGCAGCAGATCGCGGCCTTCGTAGTCGGCGCTGATCTGCACGCCCAGAGCGCGTACCCGCTCTTTTAGCTGGTCGGGCTGAACGAGAATTTCACCGATCGGCGGGTCGTCACTCATCGAGGCTGAGATTACCCTTCGATCGGCTTGCGAGCCTTGCGCCGCGGCGAACGCTCAAACGTCAGCATCCCCTTAACGATCACCGCGCGCGCGCCGCCACCGACGTCGAGCGCGGCCGAACCTCTGTCAGCGGCGGCAAGGTCGATCAGCTCATCGATCCGTCCTGCCGCCTGCGGGCAGAGTGAACCGGTCGCGTCCTCGGCGAGGCGACGCACGATTAGCCGAGCCAGCGCTGGCGGCAGCGCGGCGAGATGATCGGTCGAGATTTCGCTCTTGCCCGCCAGCGCAGTGTCGACGACGACGTCCAGCACCTCAGCCTCGTCGCGCAGCAGTTCAGCGCTTTGGAGAATGTTTTCATCGGTTGCCGGATGGATGCTGCGCAGCGCCGGTAAAACCTGGCCGCGGATCCGGCCACGGGCGTACTTGCTGCTCTCATTGCTGGCGTCCTCGCGCCACTGCAGGCCTCGCGCGCGGCACCACTCCGCGGTCTGCTCGCGCGTGAAGCGAGCTCGCAGCAGCGGACGAATCAGGAGCCCGCGCTGGTCCGGCATGCCAACGAGCGAGCGGCGACCCGGCGAGGCAGCAAGGCGGTAGAGCACCGTCTCAACTTGGTCGCTTGCAGTGTGGCCGGCGGCCAGCTGCGCGCCGCCGCTGCTGGCGAGCTGCGCGCCGATGCCGTAGCGAAGATCGCGTGCCCAAGCTTGAATGTTGCCCTCGCGCGGAGCACTGGCGCGCTCCACTGTGAGCTTGACGGCAAGCTGCTGGCAGAGCTCGCGGCAGAGCTGTTGATCACCGTCAGCTTCGGCGCGCAAGCCATAATTAACGTGCAGGGCAGCGACGTTTTCGCTGCCGCAGAGCTCGACTGCGATGTCGAGCAGACAGACCGAATCTCGGCCGCCGGAGAGGCATACGATGACAGCCTGCCCGGCTTCAAGCAGGCCACCGTCGCGAACTCGCCCGAGTAGTTGGTCTGTCGGCACGAGCGACATCAGTTCCCGCCAGCGGAGTCGACCAAGAAAAGCTCGGTCGCGCGGTTGAATCCCTTCAGTTGAACTTCCCCGATCCGCTCGAACTCAAGGTGCTTACCTGCCATCTCGACGACCGGCCAAGTGACGAGTACCTCGCCCGCCGCGGCGCGCGCGGCAACGCGCGCCGCGAGGTTGACCTCGCGCCCGAAATAATCACCATCGCGGAAGACGACGTTGCCGACGTGAATCCCAATTCGAGGCAGCGGCCGCTCACTGCTGAGAAACTGAAAGCCGACAGCCCAATCGATCAACGAAGCGGCATCAGGCGAGACAATCATTACCTCATCGCCGATCGTCTTCAAAATCCTCGCCTCGTCGGGCAGCGACTGATTAACGTTGGCAACGAAGCGCTCGACGATTCCCGCTGCCTCCTCGTCGCCGACCTCCTCGGTTAGCTGCGTGTAGCCGGCCAAGTCGGCGAAAGCAATCGCAACGCGAACCTGGCCGATCTCGCCGCCGCCCACTTCGCTTTCCATGTGGCCGACGATGTCTTGCTCGACAAAGTGGTTTAGAAAGCGGCGGTGAAGATGATCAATCACCGGCGAGAAGAGCGGCAGAAGCTCTTCTGTGATTTCGTCCATCTGCTCGGCAATCAGTTCGCTTGAAACGCCGTCTCGCAGCAGCGGCTCGTGAACGTGAAGGTGGACGAGTCGAACTTCAGCGTCAGCGATCTTCGAAATTGCCTGACCGTAAACGCGCACTGTCTGCAGCAACGCGTCCCGCGGAAAACCGGATTCAACCGCTGTCGCGAAGTGCCGAAACATTTCAACGTCCTCAGCGCCAAGATCCTCCGTGGCCCCCGAAGGTAAACCGATCGCGGCAATCAACTCTTCGATCACTTCCGGCTTCAGCTTGGTCTGCTTAGCGACCTCTTTAAGCGTGAACCGCTCACCAACCATCTCGGCTACCAGTTCGTCGGCGTAGCCGACAATTCGCCCCTCATCGATCGCTTCTTGGATCTGCCCAATCGAGTAGCCACGCTCGCGCAGCTTGACCAGCGAGCGAGCCTGAGCGATCGCGCTTGGCCCCCAGCCTTGACCGACGTCGTGCTTGGAGAAGAGCCCAAGCGCAACCCAGCGGCGCAGTGTTGAGAGCGAAACGCCAGCCCGTTCGGCAGCCTCGGCGCCAGCTAGCCGCTCGCTTACGCCGCGCTGATCTTCGCTGCTTTGCTCGTCGTCCATCGCGCGACCGACCACGCGCCTACGTGACTAGAAGCTGCGGATAGTCAGCCTTGAGCATCGAGCGGTAGAGCCCATAGACGGGCTTTGTGATCGGGATCAGCTCGAGCGCCGACTTTACGTCGCCGCCAGCCATGATCCGCCTGCGCGCGATCGCCACCGGCACGTTCTCTTTGCCTTGAAAATAAAGGTTGGCTACCTCGGAGCTCATCGTCAGTTTGACCTTCGGCTCCCAGTCAACTTTGTCGCTCCACTCCCAGTAAAGGTTCCCCTGCTCGCCGTCGCGCGCAGCGCGAGCATTTACGACGAGCTCCATGTCATCGAACTCAAAGCGCTGCGGCACGTCCGCGTGACGAAGCCTCGGCCCCATCTCAGGATCCTCACTCATCAGTGTCATCACGGCGTCGATGACGTCGCGAAATTGCTCAGTTGAGTCGAACTGAACTGTCATCAGCTCGCTGACTTGCGCGGCGCCGCCTTCTTGCGGGGAGCGGCCTTCTTGCGGGGAGCGGCCTTCTTGCGCGGTGCAGGCTTCCTCGCAGCCGCGCCTCGCGACGCCGCCAAGCTCGAGCGCTCCAGCGCGCCGATCCGCCGTTCGATTACTGCTAGCCGGTCCTCGAGGCGCCTCAAATCTTCACTGGTCGGCGGCAGCGCGTCTCCGACAGCGTCCCGGACTCGCTGCGCTGCAGCAGCTAGCTCGTCAGCGATGTCGGCCGCGCGATCCGGGCGAAGCTGCGCTCCGGCTGTCTGAAACGCTTGATCAACTGCGGAGCGAACTTGATCCCCGCGTGAACTGCTTTTCTTATTTTTGCCCTTCGATGCCTTCTTATGATCTTTGGCCATAGCTTCACAATACTCTCGCTCAGTCATCTCCGCTGAGCCACGCCACGTTCACCCAACTGCCCCACTCGCGCCGCGCGCGCTGCTGACCGGCGACCCCGGCCGCGCTCTTGCGCTGGCGCAGCTGCTAACCAGTAAGCCAAAGATGTTCAACCACAACCGTGGCCTCTGGGGGTACAGCGGCGTGGCCGAAGATGGAGAACCGCTGACGATCATGAGTCACGGTATTGGTGGACCGAGCGCGGCGATCGTGCTTGAAGAGCTTTGCGACCTTGGCTTGGAGCGAGCGATCCGGATCGGGTCCTGCGGCGCACTGAGCGATTCGCTGCAGCTAGGCCAGCTTATCTGCGCCGATAGCCTCACAAGCGCCGATGGCACCAGTCGCGCGCTAATCGGGGAGGCGCCGCTGATCCCTGACCGGCAGATGACGGAGCTGCTGGCAGCGCAGGCCGACCACAGCGGGCTCGTGGTCAGCGCAGATCTGTTCTACGAGCGTGGCGCTGAGCGGACTGAGCGTTGGAAGGCGTCGGGGGCTCTGGCCGTCGAGATGGAAGCTGCTGCATTATCAGCCGTTGCGACGCTGCGGTCAATCCGCTTCGCGGTGCTACTGATGGTTAGTGACGCCGCCGCCGGCGCCGGCGCGCGGCTTGAGGGGATCGCGCTCGAGAGCGCTACTGAGCGGCTGGGCCGCGCCGGCCTTGCAGCGCTGCTGGCTAGCGACTAGTTCGCCTGAGAGCTTTTCGCAGCTTGCAGCGAAAGTTCGATTGCCGCCAGCCGCTCGTCGATCGCGGCGAGCCGCTCGTCGAGCGAGATCTGCGAGTTTTTGCTGAAGCGATCGTCAAGGCGATCAACCGAATCTTCGATCCCTTCGAGGCGCTGAGCGACCGAGCGCACGCGGCGCGTAAGCCGCTCAAGATCGGCGGCCGAAGGCAGGTTGAGCGCGCCCATTGCAACCCCTTGAGCTTGCGTTGCTCGCTCACGAGCCTCGAAGGCACGTCCGATCGCGCCGCTGACGAGGGGGTTTTCGAGCAGATCCTGAGCAAGGCGTCCAATTGCGTCCTCGCCCCCGCGCGTAAGTCGGTCTTTTAGTCCGTCGTCAGTTTGGTCGGTCATTTCTGGCTCCCCGCTTGATCGCTTGTTGTTCCACGGTACTCGTGTGCGGGCTGTTACGACGCGCCGCGTGGTGCTAGCTTCGCTGGCCCCTGTCACAGCAACTTAACTTCCGATTTGTTCAAGTCGAAGCGCCTTGGCCGCTTGGCCCGGCCGACGGCCGCTACATCGTCCGCGGACACGCCGGCGAGCCAAGCCACGTGCTGGTGGTCGCGACGCTCGGCGCCAAGCGTCGCAAACGCTTCCGCCGCCGCACGCGGGCAGCAGATCCAAACGCTCAAGCGACTGCGGTCGAAGTCGGCCGCGCGACGCTAATTGACGCTCGCCCGCTCGGAGGAGACCCAGCGGCGTGGCTGCGCGGCGTTGATTGCGAAGCCGAAGCGTTAGCCGGGCTCGCTGTCATCAACTCCGTGCTCCAGCGGCATCGCATCGTCGCCGCCGACCCTGCCGCGCACGTAATTGCGCCCGGCCAAGCGCTGGTTCTGCGCGTTGGGGTTGGAGCCGGCGAGGAGGTCGCAAGCGGCCGCTGGAGCTCCGCGGCCGAAGTGATGCTTAGCTCTGGCCGGCAGCGACGCGAAGCCGCCCTCAGCCCGCAGGAGAGGCTGGCAGCTGTGCTTAGCGGGCGCGACGTGATCCTCGCCTGCGAGGAGTTAGCGCTCAGAGCGAGAGCTGATGTTGACGCTTGCCGCTGGCGGGAAGCGGCATTCCAGCTCGATTGCGCGCTCCGCGCCGCAGTCGCCGAACTTGCAAGCTGGGCAGGGCAGGGCAACCTTGACGAGCGGATTGCGCTGCTAGCTAAGGCTGCAGAGCAGACCGCAGAATCAGCGCAAACGGCGCTGATCGGCGGCCTAAGCTCGCAGCAGATCGCGTCACTAGAAGAGAGCCTGCTGGTACTCGAAGCTGCGCTGCGGGCGCGCACCGCGATCGCGCGCTAAATCGCCTCAGCTGCTTCGCACTGAGCCTCGAGTTCGAGCCGAAAGGCGGTCAGCGTCCGCTGGAGAGACTCGCTTTGCGCGCGGCGAATGAAGAGCCAATCGGTGACCGCTCGGAACGGATTTGAGCTGTTCAGCCGGTAGTCGAGTTCGAGCTGAACTCCCAGCCGCCCATCGGCCCCAATAAAGCGTACGCGCTGGCGAGCTGCAATCGCGCGATCTTCAACCTCGAGCTCCTGCCCCACGCCCGGCTCGTACTGAAGCACCGTTTCACGAACCTCGCCGCGGCCAGCCGGGGTTGACTGCCAGACCACACTCGATCCAACCAGTGGCGGCTCGCCAGAGACGCTGACCACCGAGCGGAAGCCATCAATGAATAGCGGCCAAGTTTCACGGTCGTACCAAAGAGCTTCGGCCGCAGCGAGCGAAACACCGCTGATTATCGTCTTCGCTGAGGCGAGGCTCATAAGAGCACGCGGCGCAGCAGTTCAAGCGCCGAGGCAACTTCCTCAAGGCGAGGCTTGAGCTCGGCGGCGAGCCGCTGACGCTCCAGTTCACCCTGCTCGGTGATCGCGTAGAAACGGCGCGAACGGCGCTCAGGGTGCTCCCACTCGCCGGTCACAAACTGATTTTCCTCAAGCGTCCGTAGCAGCGGGTACATCGTGTTCGGGTTCACGCTGATTAGCCCCCCGGTCGAGATGCTGATCCCTTCGATCAAGGCGTTGCCGTAAGAGGCCCCGCCTGACAAAAGGTGGAGCACCAGCAGCGGCAGCAAACCGGCGCGACGCAGCTCGCCAACGAGGGGATCGCTGCCGCCCGCACCGCCAGCGGTAGCTGTTGAAGCACGCGCCGCGCTGAGCGGTACCGCATCCGCGACGGCCTCATCGGTCTTGCGTTGGGACACGCTAATTAGTATGACGAGCGCCGTCCGCCAGCGCGGCTCAGCGGTCGAACAGGTCGTCGAGAGAGCGCTGCTCAGGATTGACGGCCCGCGCGCCAGCCGCGCGCGGGCGCCCACCCTTCGACCAGTGCTCAACGATGTCGCGCGCTTTGGCGTGGCGCTGAGTGATGCCGCGCTCAATCGGTTCGATCTGGAGCCCGGAAGGGTCGCTGCCGCGCACGACGGCGTGGAAGACTCGGCCACGGATCGAAACGCGAACAATGTCGCCAGGAGTGATCGAATCAAGTCGCACGCTGGTCGATCATGACGGATTGAGAAGCCTCGTTCGGGCAACCAAGAACGGGAAGGCCGCGTCGGCTCTAAGGGCGACGAACGCGGCGGCGGCAAAATACTCTCGTTGCAACGCTTACTGCGACCGCGCCAAGCTGTTCTCTCTAGCCTTTGCTTTGTGCGTCGTACGCTTTTTTTATGCGTCGCGTCGGCGCTCGTCACGCTCGCCCTTAGCGGCGCGGCGAGTGCCAATGCCTCAACAATTCTCCTGCTCGACCCGAGCGGGATGATCACTGCGCGCGAAAACCCGCTGATTCCAGCCGGCCCGAGCAGCCAGCTCCCCCCATACCCGGGCCGCTCGCTGACAGCCGCCTCGGCAGCGACAATCCCGGCCCAGACAGCATCGTCGGCAAACCTCAACGCGGCAGTCGCGCGGCTTGCCTCCAGCGGCGCAATTAGCGCCACTACGCGCGCCAACTACGACGCTGCGATCAGCAGCGCGCGCAATGCCGCCGGCAGGCTCAGCGGCCAACGACGTAGTGAACTACGCGCCGTAATCGCAAACTTCGACCGCATGGCCCGAGGCGGGCTGGCAACAGCGTCCCGGCTTCCAGCGCTGACCGAAACGCTGCGCCGCAACGCCGAGTGGTGGACCAACGGCTCCTCGCTCAGCTACGGGCAGCGCGTTGGATTCAAAGGCAGCGAGCTGGTGTGGCAGGCCTACCCTGGCCAAGGGCTACAGATTCAGTGGCTAGGCACGTTCGGCTACATGAACGCTCTTTGGACAGCCGAAAGCAAATCGTCGGAGCTTCGCACGCTGGCGAAAGAGGTTGAGGAGCTCGCGTCAGGCCGCGCTGGTGGAGTGGCTTGGGAGTACCTCTTCCAATTCGGCGGCGGCCGACCGCCATGGGTCAGCGGGATGGCGCAGGGTACTGCGATCCAAGCGCTCGCGCGTACCTCAACGCGCTTTAAGGACGCCAGCCTGATGAAACTCGCCAAACGAGGCCTCGGGATTTTCCGCACCCCGCCGCCCAGCGGCGTTAGGCTGAGGCTGGCGCACGGCTCGCACTATCTCGGGTACTCCTACGCGCCGGGGCAACGAATTTACAACCAGTTCTACCAAGCGCTGCGCGGACTCCACGACCTCGCCGAGCTCAGCGGCGATAAGTCCGCTCGCAGACTTTGGCTCGAAGGACAGACGCGCGGCCGTTATGAGCTTCCCTTCTCAAACACTGGCTCGTGGTCTTACTACGAGCCCGGCTCGCTTTCGACGGTCGGTTACCACGAGCTGCTGCGAGATTTCCTCCGTGGCCTCTGCGACGTGATGACCGCCGACCGCCAACGCGAAACGATCCTACTGAGAGAGAAGAACGGCCCTGATGCCGTTCTGAACAACTTCAAAAACTGGCCGGATCCAGGGCCCTACTGCGTGATGACGAAGCGCTTCAGCGTTTACCTTTACGCGCGCCTTGGCACCAAAGCGCCGGCAGCCGCTCCACGCTGAGCGCGGCTCTCGTAGCGTGACCTTTACAATTGAGTTGTGTCCGACTCCCCAAGCACATGGATCCTGACTGGCTCTGTCGATAACTTCGCCGTCACCAGCGAACTTGGCTTCGAATTGATCGGTTTTAAAGAACGCCGACGCAAGCAGGCGCTGACGATGGAGATCGGCGACCGAATCATTTTCTACCTGACAAAAGTGATGGCATTTGGCGGCTCGGTGACAATCACTTCCGACCTTTTTGAAGATCGCGAGCCGATCTGGCCAGGCAAGCCCTCGAGCCCCGACCCTTACCCTTGGCGGCGCGAAACCGCGCCTGAACTGATCCTGGGCGAAGCGGACTGGCTTCCCGCGGAGAGCGTCAAAGACGATCTCGAGCACATCGCCAAGTGGCCCGCCGAGCATTGGAAGCTTGCTTTTCAGGGGCAGCTACGGACGATCAGCGACGCCGACAGCGACCTGCTGCTAGAGCGAATGCGAGTAGCGGCCGGCGCAGCGGCGTGACTACGGCCGCGCCGCGGCTGCGCGGCGCCTGGCAGACGCTCTACGGCGAACAAAAGCTGGCCGTCGCGGCGGCATTGGGTTTGCTGCTCTCGATGCTGCTGCCGTGGTATCAACAGGGCGGCTTCGTAACTCGCCCGGGCGTGGCGCCAACTGAGCTGAGCGATTCCTTCAACGCCTTTCAGTCTTGGGGCTTTGTTGAGGCCTCCGTTCTACTAGTCGCGCTAGGCGTGATTGCGCTTTGCGCTGCGCGGGCCGATCGCCGCGCCTTTCACCTCCCCGGCGGCGACGGGATCATTCTGATGGCGAGCGGCGCCTGGGTGATGTTCCTGATTTTCTACCGCCAGCTCGATCGACCAAGCGGAAACGACCCCGGTGTCCTGCGGCCCGTTGGCAGCCCATCGTGGGGTGAGGTTGGGGTCAATTGGGGGATCTTCGTTGCCTTCCTGTTAGGCGCCGTGATCGTCTACGCCGGTTGGCAGATGCACGCCCACCACCGTCCCGAGCCGCTGCTTGACGGCGACGACCCGCACTCGCCAACAATTGAAGGCAATCCGAATTCTGTCGTTAGCGCTGTGCCGGTAGATGCCCGCCGGGCGGCGTCCACCGCAGGCCCGACGCCAGAGCGCCCGAAGGCCAAGCCAGGTCCTGCCCCGGCCCCGCTCGAAGGCCAGCTCTCATTTGACGACAGCGGTGATCCGCAGCAAAGCGAGTAGGTCGCTGCAGGGGTTCGGACCGGCGCAACCTATTATCCGCAGACGATGCCTAATACCCCCAGCCAACCAGAAGAAGTCCAGTCCGGCCTGATCGATGTCGGCTACCTGCCCGACGACGCGACGGCGCTGGTCGCGTTTCTCGCGATCAAGCTCGGCAAGCCGATCCTCGTAGAGGGGCCTGCCGGCGTAGGCAAGACGCAGCTGGCCAAGTCGCTTGCCGAAACCCTTGGGCGCGGGTTGGTTCGGCTGCAGTGTTACGAAGGGCTCGATGAAGCAAAGGCGCTCTACGAGTGGAACTACCGCAAACAGCTCCTACGGATTCAAGCCGAGGCACAGGACACCGGCTGGCAAGAGGTGCAGGACGACATCTTCGGCGAGGACTTTCTGCTCGAGCGGCCACTGATGACGGCGATTGCCTCGCCCGACCCGGTCGTGCTTCTGATCGACGAAATAGACAAGACCGACCAAGAGTTCGAAGCGATGCTGCTGGAGCTGCTCTCTGACTTTCAGATCTCAATTCCCGAACTCGGCCGGATCGAAGCGAACACGATGCCGCTGGTGCTACTGACCTCAAACAACTCGCGCGAGCTGACCGAAGCGCTCAAGCGCCGCTGCCTTTACCTTTGGATCGATTACCCGTCGCTCGAGCACGAGCTCGAGATTGTCCGTCTTCACGCGCCGGAGCTCGACGAGAAGATCACCCGTCGACTCGTCGAGGTAGTGGCGATGGTTCGTGAGCTCGACCTAAAGAAGCCACCGTCGATCGCCGAATCGATCGACTGGGCGCGGGCGCTGCTGCTGCTCGGCGCGACCGACATCGACAGCAAGACCTTTAATGAGACGATGTCGATCATTGTCAAACATCGCACCGACATCGACATCGTTGCCGAGCGGGTCGGCGTCAAGCTGGATGGCCCAGAGGACGGCCTCAGTGCCGCGTCCTCCTGATAAGCGCCCCTCGCGCGATGCATCGCGGCGCGCGGCGCTCTTTTCCGAGCCGCTGGCAAACCCGCTCGATGCTGGCCTGACCGCGCACCTCGTCGAGTTTGGCGAGGAGCTACGCGGCGAGGGCGTGGCGCTTGGAACCAGCGAACTGCTCGACGCCTTTAGCGCCCTCCCTGAGGTTGCCTGGGATCAGCCGACACTCTTCCGCGAAACGCTAGCCACGACACTCGCCAAATCGCCCGACGACCGCGCGATCTTCGACCTAGTCTTTGAGCGCTTCTTCTTCCGCGCTACCGAGCTGGCGGCGCTGAACACAGGAATCGGTGAAGCAGGCAGCGGTGATGGCGATGGAAACCCTGAGATCGACATTGATGCGCTGCGCGAACAGATCGCGCGTGCGATCGCCGAACAAAGCGAAGGAGCAATGCGAGATTTGGCGAGGCTGGCAATCGCCGCCTTTGCACAGCCAGGCGAGGGCTCCGGAGTGCTCGGCGTTGACGTGCAGAGAATCCGCCGCGCACTGGGGCTGCGCACCGACCCTCAAGGCGATGTTGCCGCTGATGATCCGCGCGCCGAAGGGCTGCCGCGCGACGGAATTCGCCGCTTTGAGCAGCTCTTGCGCCAAGAGCTGGAGCGCCAGCAGATCGAACGGACCGCCTCGCTGCCAGCGGCGCGGCCGCTTCACGAGCTGGACCGCGCGCTGCCGAGCGGCCCGCTACAGGACCTTGCCAGCGTCCACCGCGTTGTAACGCAGCTCAAGCGCAGACTGAAGACGCAAGGGCAAGAGCACCGCGGGCATCGCCGCCACGCTCAGGTTGACATTCGCCGCACGATGCGCGCATCGCTGCAGACCGGCGGCGTGCCGATTACCTTGCGCTACCGCCCCGTGCGCCCGCGCCGGCCAGAGCTGTTCGTCATTTGCGACGTCTCGACCAGCGTTACCAGCGCCTCAGTCTTCTTCCTCTCAGTCATGCACGCGCTACACGACTCGTTCCGCAAGATGCGATCTTTCGTCTTTATCGAGCGGGTTAGCGAAGTGACGGAAGTCTTTGAGCGCGAGCGGGACTTCAAGGCTGTCAGCGAAGCGATCGGCCGCGACGCAGGTGTCGCTGACATCTCTGGCTACACCGATTATGGGCGCGTTTGGAGCGAGCTACTCGAGCAGATTGGCGACGAACTCCACCCGCGCGCAACGGTGATCGTGCTCGGCGACGCGCGCACCAACGGCCGCGCGCCTGGAGCCGACCTATTTGCGCAGATCGCCGCCCGCGCCGGCCGCACCTACTGGCTCAACCCCGAGCCGCGCCTCTATTGGAATTACGGCGACTCAGTTATTGACGCCTATGCGAAGCATTGCGAAGCCTACGAGTGCTGGACGACGGCGCAGCTAGAGAACTTCGTCAAGGTATTGACTGCGCCTGAAGTCACGCCGCGCTGACGGCGCGGCGTTGCGCCACCGGGGCTGCGGCACGTTCAAAACTGAGTGCACCATCCTCGGTGATCTCAGCTGCCAGCGAACGCTGATCACGCGCAAGGTCCATGCTCATCTCCCAGCTTTCGCCGCCTGCTTGCTTGGGAAAGAGGTGAAGGGATCGCTTGACGTAGCCCGCGTTGAAATCCAACATCGGGCTGAAGCCCGCCGATGGGTCAGGATGGATTGGCGTGCACTGGTCATAGCCGCAGCGATCCATGTAGTCGACAAGGCGCCATACAAAATCAATCACAAGACCGACTTTTAGCGTCAATGAGGCGTTGTAGTTACCGAGCCCGTAGCTGAAATTCGGCACGTCGCTGAGCATCGCCCCCTTGTAGGCGATCTTCGATGGCAGATCAATCGCCTGACCGTCAATGCTCAGTTCAATCCCACCGAAAGCGAGCAGCTCGAGCCCCGTTGCGGTGATGATTATGTCGGCGTCGATGTGGTCGCCACCGACGAGATCGATCCCGCTCTCGGTAAAGCTTGCAATCTGGTCGGTGACGACTGAGGAGTCCCCGTTTGAGATCGATTTAAAGAGATCGCCACTTGGCACCGCGCAGAGGCGCTGATCCCAAGGGTCATAGCTTGGCGTGAAGTGACGGTCAATGTCAAAGCCTTCGGGTAGCTGCTGCTTGAGCGACCAGCGTAGAAAGCGCTTGACCAGCGCGGGACGCGATTTACATAAACGGAAGACAAAGTTCAGTCGCCAGATGTTTTTGCGCCGCGTAATCTCAAAGGCGACGCGTTCAGGAAGCAAGCGGTTAAGAAGATTTGCCAGCGCATCCTTGCGCGGAACGCTAACTATGTAGGTCGGAGAGCGCTGCAGCATCGTCACGTGGGCTGCCTGATCGGCGAGCGCTGGAAGCAGAGTTACGGCAGTCGCGCCACTACCAATAATCACGACCTTCTTGCCGGCGTAATCGAGATCCTCTGGCCATTGCTGCGGGTGGATGATCAGCCCTGCAAAACGCTCGCTTCCCTCAAACGGCGGCACGAAGCCGCGGTCATAGCGGAAGTAGCCGCTGGCGCAGAACAGCCATGAGCAAGTGAATTGGATAGCTTCGCCGCCAGCAGTTGGCGTTGCCTCGACCTGCCAGAGCGCCTCGTCACTATTCCAGTCGGCGCCGGTGATTTTGAGGCCGAAACGGACGTTGCGATCTACGCCAAACTCGGCTGCAGCTGCCTCAATGTAATCCCGCACCTCGCCGCCCTCAACGATCGCGTTCTGGCCCGTCCAGGGCTTGAAGCGATAGCCAAGCGTGTGCAGGTCGGAGTCGGAACGAACGCCGGGATAGCGAAATAGATCCCAAGTTCCCCCGATCGCGGAGCGCGCTTCAATAACCGCGTAGCTCTTATTAGGAAGATCCTGCTCTAGCTGGCAGGCTGCGCCAATCCCCGACAAACCGGCACCGATGATCAGAATGTCGAGGTGCTCAGGCTGCTGCATCTAGAAACTTTACTAACTGGCCGCTAAACGACAACGGGCCGCCCGCAGGCGACCCGTTGCAAAGACTCCAGCTGTGGCCACAAGGGCCGCGGGGCCTTTAGACCGTGCGCACGTCCTTAGCGCTCGGACCCTTCGGGCCCTCTTCTGATTCGAACTCCACCTTCGCGCCTTCGGCTAGGGACTTGTAGCCCTCACCCATGATCGCTGAATGGTGCACGAACAGGTCCTTGCCAGCTTCATCAGGTGTAATAAACCCGAAGCCCTTTTCATCACTAAACCACTTGACTGTTCCAGTCGCCATCGAAATAACCTCCGCGGCGTTATGTGCTGCGTACTCGCGGAGATGCTGTTAAGGCAATCGTGCGGGCGCTGGCACTGCTTTCATCGCGCTTGTGCACGACATTGACGATTCGAACGGTAGCAGGCTGGAGCTTTTCCGCAAGGCACCATCATTTAGCCACGTTATCGTCATTAATGACGGTTTATCGATGATCAAACTCCTAACCATTGCCACGACGATCGCGGCTGCAGCATTGCTCAGCGCCTGCGGCGCCAAGAATGACGTTGTGGGAGCCCCCACGCCGCGCACCGTCAAAGTAATTCTCGAGGCCCCAGCAAACGCCAACCATGTTGGGATTTATACCGCTGAGACTAACGGCGAGTTTGCAAAGGTTGGGCTGAGCGTTGAGTTAATCACCCCTTCCGACCCGTCTGAGCCGCTGACGCTACTTCAGAGCGGTGGCGCCGACCTAGCGATCTCCTACGAGCCCGAGCTGCTGATTGAACGCGATAAGAGCGCGTCGATACTCGCCGTCGGTGCAATTGCGCAGAGGCCACTGACATCACTAATGAGCGTCGACGACAAAGTCATTGATCCGCGCAAGCTTGAAGGCGCGAAGATCGGCACCAATGGTCTCGCCTACGAGGACGCGTTTCTAGACCAGATCCTCTCGGCCTCGGGGGTTGACACAACTTCTGTCAAGAAGGTTGACGCTGACTTCGACCTCGTCCGCGCGATGACCTCAGGGCGCGTTGACGCGACCCTTGGAGCGCGCTGGAACATCGAAGGCGTTGAGCTAAAGCTGGCGAAGAAACGGCCACGGACGATTCCCGTAGACCGTGCCGGCGTACCGCCATACGACGAGCTGGTGCTGGTGGCCCGCAACGAGACCGTTTCACGCGACGGGGCAATGATCCGTCGCTTTGTCGGAGCGCTACAGAGAGGAACGCGGAGCGCTAGTGAGGAACCCGCGGAAGCGGTCGCGGCGCTGCGCGCGGCGGCGCCGAAGCTCAGCAAGCGCGACGCTACCGCTACCGTCGCCGCCACGCTGGAATTGCTGCTGCCAGCCGCGCGCAAGCCGTTTGGCTGGCAAGAGCCAAGCCAATGGCAGACCTTCGCGGACTGGATGAAGCGCAACGAGCTGCTGGCAACCGCCGTCGACAGCGCACAGGCCTACAGCAACGAGTTTCTGCCCGGCGAAGGGCTTGGCTCCGAAACAAAGCCCTGATAAAGCTGAGCCCTCGCTCAGCGCTGCAGCATGTGAATGTCTACAAGGAACGAGCGTGAAGCAGCGACGGTGCCCTGCCCCGAACGCTTGCCGCGGCGCGCAGCCTTGCTCTTGCGGCGCTTTGACACAACCGCGCAGGCGACAGCTCCAGCCACGAACGAGCCGCCGACAACTGCGGCCTGCGTGGCAATTAGTTCAGCCGCTGAGCGACGCGCCGGCAGCGCGCGCAGCTCGTTGACGACAAGAGCATCAACCTCTTCGTCGAACGATCTCTCATCGCTGGCAGCTGCTCCGGTGTCAAGCATCATCAGCTGCAAGAGTAGCTTCGTTTGCCTCGCCGTGCGAAGCAGCTTCACGCCACGGGAAAGCTTCAGCCTCGGGCAGCGACGGTTCGGCGCTCTCGGTTAGCAGCCGTTCGTAAAAGCGATAGCGCCGCACGACCGTCCCGCCCATACCTTCCATGCCGCGGTTCATTGCCTTATTCGTCTCCAGGATCCAGCCCGTCTCGCCGCCGGTCTGTGGCGTTGACTCGGCCGACTCGTAGTGCATCTCGTAGAGGCGCGCGGCAACACCAGCGTGCTGATAATCGCGCTTGACGCCGAGCGCAAATACGCGCACTCGGTCGATTTTCTTGCGCGCTCGCAAAATCTTAAGCCAGCCGAAGGGAAGCAGCCGCCCGTTACCAGCGGCCTTAATCGCCAGGTTGAAATCGGGCAGAGTCAGCGCCGCACCGACCACCTCGCCGGTATCGGACCGCTCAGCGATCATTGCCCAGTTCTCGTCAAGCACAAACCTGAGGTTTTGGGCGTAGGCGCGAGCCTCTTTCTCACTTAGCGGGACGAAGCCCCAGTTGCGCTCCCAAGCCTCGTTATAAACCTCAAGGAAGCGGCCAACCTCTGCTTGTAATTCCTTCTTGCGCATCGGTCGGCAGACAATTCCGTGCTCGCTCTCGACCTTGCCCGCGAGCTCCCAGATCGCGGGGTGGACATCGGCCTTGCCGCTGATGTGTAGATCCCACATCAACGTGTCGATCGCCTTGCGCATCCCGCACGCCTCCTCGAGCAGATTCCGGTAGTAAGGGAAGTGCCACTCGGTGAGAATGATCGGCGTTAGCCCGTAACCCTCGATCAGTAAGCCGCACTCGTCGTTGGTCGAGAAGCTCATTGGGCCAACCATGCGATCCCGCCCACGCTCACGGTTCCAGTCGGCGGCGGCGTCGATCAGCGCTGTGGCCACATCTGCGTCATCCTCACATTCGAAAAAGCCAAACAGCCCCCAAAGGTTGTCCTGAAACTCGTTGAGGTTGTCGTCAACATGGGCCGAAATACGACCAACCACGCGGCCACCTTGGTAGGCGAGGAAGAGCTGAACTTCGGCGTGCTCAAAGAATGGATTGTGCTTGGGATCGATGTGCTGGCGGCGTTCGAACCGCAGCGGTGCGACCCAACTAGGCTCATTGGCGTACAGGCGGTAAGGGAATTTGAGAAACTCTTTGCGCTGAGCCTTTGTTTCCACCGGCCTTATCTCTACTCTCATTGCCAGCAGCCTATATGCCCGAAACCAAATCTGACCTATTCGCCAAAGTCCGCGGCCACGAACGCGAAGAGCAGCTGCGCGCTGCGCGAGAGGCCGACCTGCTGCCCTACTTCCGGCTGCTCGACGGGCCGGCGCGGCCGGTCGTCACGATGGAAGGCGCAGAGCGGATCATGCTCGGCTCAAATAACTATCTTGGGCTGACCGGCGACGAACGCGTAATGGATGGCGCCCGCGAAGCGCTCGAAACCTACGGCACCGGGCTCACCGGCTCTAGATTGCTGAACGGCACGATCCCGCTTCACATCGAACTCGAGCGTGAGATCGCAGAGTGGATCGGCGCCGAGGACGCGCTCGTCTTCACTACCGGTCATCAAACAAATCTTGGCACGATTGGAACGATTCTTGGGCCTGGCGACACCGTAATCGTCGACTCCGGCGACCACGCCTCGATCCTCGACGGTTGCATCCAATCGAAAGCTAAGCTGCGCGCCTTCCGCCACAACCGGATCGACAAGCTTGAACGCGCGCTGGAGCGCGCAGCGGGCGACGGTGGCGGCGTTCTCGTGGTGGTCGATGGCGTCTTCTCGATGGAAGGAGACATCGCGCCGGTCGATCAGATCGCGGCGCTCTGCGCAGCGCACGGAGCACGGCTCTTGATCGACGACGCGCACGGAGCCGGTGTTCTTGGTGCTCGAGGGTCGGGCACGCCGGAGCTGCTCGGCGTTGAAGATCAGGTTGACCTGCGCACGGGCACTTTTTCCAAGTCGCTGGCCTCCTGCGGGGGCTTTGTCGCTGGAAATGCAGACGTTATTGATTACCTTCGCGTGTCAGCCAGGTCTTACCTCTTCACCGCCTCAGCCGTGCCAGCAGCGGTCGGCGCTGCGCTTTCCGCCCTGAGGATCATTCGCTCGGCGGACGGCCCCCCGCTCTTTTCAGCGGTTCTCGATAACGCCCGCTACCTGCGCGATGGCCTCGAAGCACTTGGCTTTGCCGTCGTCGCGCCGCAGCAGATCAGCTCGCCAACAGCCCAGCTCGATGCGCCGGGAGTACTCGGCGGCAACATCGTCACGCCGATCGTGCCGGTCGTTGTCGGTGACGACTGGAAGGCAGTGCTGCTTTGGCGCGCGCTCTACGACGCTGGCGTCTTCGTTAACACCGCCCTCCACCCCGCAGTGCAACCGAGCGGCGCGCTGCTGCGCACGAGCGTGATGGCGACCCACGACCGCGAGACCTTGGATCGCGCGCTTTCTGCCTTTGAATCAGTCAAAGCGAGCTTCGAAGCTGAGCACGGCTCACTGCCCGGGCCGCAAGACCACTAGCGACCGATAGGTAGTTCCCGCGCGCCACAGTTGGGATGCTTTTTTCGCTCTGAGCGCGCAAATCGTTCACAGCTCATTGACGAGTCGAATGGTTCTTGAATAAGTTAAAGGAGTCGGCTGCTTGGTGGCCGCGGAGGGGGAGTGAGAGGCGCTAGGCGGAGCCGTAGGGTGATCCGCCGAAGCCGCCGGGAAGCCCCCACTAGAACTTGATCCACGCGGCCCCTACGCCGCAAAGTAAACGGCTGACCAAAACTATTCGGCGCTCCGATCGGTGCGCCAGGGAGTCCCTATGACACAAACCGCGAGCACGATAAAAGCACCCCAGCACCTCCGCGCGCTCGAGCGCGCCAATACTGTGCGGTTGGCACGAGCTGAATTAAAGCGCCGCATCGCTGCCGGCGACACGCTCGCCTCAGAGGTCGTAACTGAGTCGCCGTGGGAAGCACAATCGATGACCATCTCCGACCTGATCACAAGCCAGCGCCGCTGGGGCCGCGCCCGCTGCCGCCGCCTGCTTCAAAGCATCTCGATTTCAGAGCAAAAGACGATCGGTTCTATGACCGAGCGTCAGCGCCAAGCGCTTGCCGCCGCCCTGCCAAGCGACTGAGCGAGTTTTCAGTCGCCGGGAGCGACAATCTCAATAATCTGACCGTCCGGGTCGCGCAGATAGACAGAGCAAAGCCCGTCGCGATCGAAGCTCTCCGTGGTCGGTATTTCGCGCTGCTGCAAATAATCGCGCCAAGCTTTCACCTCAGCCGCTGAACCGACCGCCAGCGCCAGATGGTGGACACCGAGGACCCCTTCGGTCGCTTGCTGCATCGCCGGGTACTCGAGGAAGGTCAGGCGCAGTGCAGGCTCTGAGCCGCTCGCCAGCGGGTCGCTCGAGAACCAAAAGTGGCGCATCGCCGGATCGTCAGCGTTGACTCCCTCCTCGACCAGCGCCAAGCCCAACTGGTCACGGTAGAACGCGGTCGTGCGTTCCAAGTCGCTACAGATCAGCGTCGCGTGATGGAGTCCGATAATTCGCAACGGCTGTGTAGGCGCGGGCACGGCCGCCTCAGAAGGCGTCGGGAACTGCGGGTCACTCATGCTCGCCACGACATTCCTCCTGATCGGTTACGGAAGAGAGTACGCAGAAGCCACCAAAGAACGCCAAATATTACGCCAGCGGCGGCCAGTAGTAGGACCTTTGAAAAGCTTGTCAACAGCACCAAAGGCAGCCCCAAGATTACGGCTGTGCAGGCCGAGATCAAAACCGAGTGTGAGCGGTAGCCGGCTAAGTGCTCGCGCAGGCACAGCTCCATCGTGGCGATCAAGATTAAGGCAAGCCCAAAGCCGATAAGCAGGGCGCGCTGAGAGCTGCCGAGCAGGGCTACAGCAACCAAAATCATGCCAACAAAGATGCATATTTCGTTCAACGGAACCGGCGCCCAGGGCGGTTTTGGCGCCTCGTCGAGCCGCGCTCGGCGGCGGGCAGCAGCGTCCGGCCGCGCAAGCACATTGTCCTCTCTGCCGGCGGCCGGCCTTTCGGAGAGCCCGCGCTTGCGGCTTCGCCTTCCCATTTTTAGGTGGCTAAGGGACAGCCGGACGAAAGCTTGACGCGCCACCAACCCATCAGTCGCCCCATCGGGCCGAGCCGTGGCATCACGCTCCAAACGCCGCAGCCGCCAACGCCCAGCTCGCGCTGCGAGATCCGCACCCCGCGATGTTTGGCCGGGTTCAGCAGCATCTGTTCCAGCAGCTCGCGGGCCGCGTCGCGTTCAAGTTCACGCGCTGCGAGCGCCTCGCGCGCTTGGCATAGTGAGCCAATTAAATGATCACGCAGCAGCTCAAGCTCACCGAGGCTCTGAAGGCGCGGCGCGCGGGCTGGAAGTTGCGGAAGATTGAGCCTGTCTGGAAAGGCCTCGCAGGCTACGGCGCTGAGCGAGCGGTCAAGTTGCGCTATTTGCGCGAGCATCGTGCCGCGCGCTGCGCGCTGGCCAAGGTCCGACTCCAGCTGGGGCAGCAGATCGCTGCCGGCGCCGTGCTCGAGAAGAAAAGCTGACATATGCAGAGTCTAGCTCGCAGCGCGGCAATTAACCACCGCTTATCGCCGCCGCAGCGATCGTTAAAGCCTCATCAGCGGCAAGCGCGCTGACGTCCGGCACAATGATCGCCACCAGCAGCAGTTGATCGCTCGCTCCTCCCGCCGCGAGCGGCGGCTGTGGTGGCGAGAAAAGCTGGCACAGCGGTTGCTGCGAATCGGCCAAAATCAAGCTGCCGGGTTCGACTACAGCCCCTGCCACAACCTGATCTTGGCCGGCGCTGCGAATCTTGATCGGCGGCGAAACCAAAGCTGCGTCAAAGGCAATAACGGGCACCGACGTTTCCAGCAGCGCAAGCAGCAGCCCGTCGCTAATCCGATCTTGCGGCAAATTGCCGCCGCGGAGCAGCCGCCCAAGCAATGCCTGCTCAATCGGCGTTGGCTGCTGATCTGGATCGATCCCAACTTGGCGCGAAAAGCTGCGGTAGGCATCCGGCACCTGCTGCTGGCGCAGCTCAAGTGCCTGACGGCCATTGAAACGGCTAGCTAAGAGCGCAAGTCGCTCTCCGACGCCACGATCGCAGCGATGATCGGTGCATGCGCAGCCAAGCCAATCGGCTCGAAGCCCGGGAAACTCAGCTTCGACCTCGTCGCTCAACTCAATCCGACCCTTCAAGCGCGCGCAGCCGACGATTCAATTCGAGATCGCCGACCTCGCCCACGCTGACGGCATCAACGGTGCCACCGGAGCGCAGGTAAACGATCTGCGGGCAGACCGCGACTCCATAGAGGTTGGCCAGCGCGCCGTCGCGATCCTCGGCGACCGGAACCCGCCAGGCGTGGCTGGCCAGCAGCGCTCGGGCCTGCGAGCGCTCGCCCCTGATCACGATCGCGGCAACGCGCAGCTTCGGATACTCAGCCGCAACACGAATCACCTGATCAAGCGTGCGGGCGCAGCGCCCCTCGCTGGAATCGATAAAAACCAGCAGTGCCGCTTGGCCGCGGACAAGGTCGCAAGAGTTGAGGATCGCCGGCCCGCGCAGGTCGCAGGCAGCTTTCACGGTAGGGCTCGCTGCTGAGCGCTGAGCCACGTTGACGTCGCCCTGGAGTGATGAGCCAACCAGTGGCGCGGCGAACTGAATCATCGCCGTTCCGGCCGCCGGGCCGGTTGATGAACCGCGCTCGCCGGTCGCCGTGTTGTAAGTGACGTAAGCGACGAGCAGAATTAGCGCGACGACAAGAAAGATGCCCGGAAGCCTCGTCTTGGCGCGCGCCGGTGGCGTTGGCACGATCGGAGTTTGGCCGCTCATGACGGCGACCTTCGAGCCGGCAGTTGGCGTTCGATCCAGCCGAAGCGGCGGCGCAGATTGCCGCGCTCAGCCAGCATCAGCACGGCTGGCAGAACAATCAGTACCCCTACCAGTGCAACGCCCAGGTCAATCACCGTAACAAGGCCAAAATCGCGCAGCATCCGAATCTCAGAGAGCACGAGTACGGCGAAGCCAGCGATAGCCGTTGTTCCCGATGCGACTACCGCCGCTCCGGTAGACGCGTAGGTCGCTCGCAGCGCCTCGGTTGGGTCACGCCCGTCGCGTCGTTCGCGGCGATAACGCTCGCTCAGTAACACGCTGAACTCGGTTGCAATCGCAACGACCAGCGTGCCCAGAACGACCGAAAGTGGGTTGAGCGGAATTCGCGTGACAAACAAAATCAGCGCCGACCAACCCGTGGCCAGCACAATCGGCACGAGCGGGATCAGCGCTCTGCGCCAGCTGCGCAAGGCGAGCAGCAGCACCAAGCCGACGGCAAAGAGGCTCGCCAGCAGAGACAGACCACGCCGCAGCGGCGATGCCAGCCGGTCGTTGGCGGCCGCCGTTAAAACGGACAGCCCCGCGAGCCGTGCGCGAACCCCCGGCGGCGGGTTCAGTTCGCTCTCCATCAAACGCAGCACAGCGAACTGGCGGTCAAGGCTCATCAACCTGAGGCCAAAAGCCAGCGTCGCTGTCTTGCGGTCGGGTGCGATCACGTTCTGCGTTAGATAAGGAGGAACTGCTCCCAGCAGCGCGTCGACGCGCTGCTGAGAGGAGACCGAATCGGGCGTTGTAAAAAGGTCGGGCAGCGAGAACGCGGGGCAAAGATCGGAGCCGCGACAGCCGCGCTGTGGGTCGTAGTCGAGCCGCTTCAGGACCCTCGACTGGTAGTCGGTCATCCACGCAACCACGGCAGGATCGGAAGCGTTCTGGGCCTCGACTACAACGTTAACTTCTCCGCCGACACCGCTCACCTTCTGCAGTTGCTGAAGGTCGCGCAGCGCCGGGAGCGACGATGGAACGAGCTTCTGTACATCGGACTCAACCTTGGCCTGCGTGTCGAGCGCCCAGCCAATCAGCGCGAAGGCGCCAGCGACCGCCAAAACCCGGCCCGGCTTCGCCGTCGTAATTCGCAGTACAGCGGCGGTCAAGGTTCCCCCGCCTGTCGCGAGCGCGCGCCAACCGGCGGTCGCCGTAATCAGGTCGCCGGCGTCGTTCCAGGCTGCCCCAAAGCGGGCGATCGCGCGGGGCGGCGGTGCACTGCGCCGCTCAAGCAACGCTCCGACTGCCACACCGAGAGTCAGAGCGCAGGTCAACGCCAGTGCAATACCAACCACCAGTAGCAGGCCGAAGTCGCGGATCATCGGTACCGGTGAGAGCACGAGGATCAGGAAACCAGTGACTGTGGCTGCAGCGGCGACAAGAATTGTCGGTGCTCCGCGCGCAGAGACGGCAGCGACCGCGCCAGCGAGCGGCGGGCCGTGCTCGTCGAAACGCGACTGCAACTGGATTGCGTAATCGACGGCCAGGCCGATCAAAATTGGAACAATCGCGATCGAGGCCATCGTCAGCCCGATCCCGCTAATCGCCATCACGCCAAAGGTCAATGCTACCGAGGTCAAAGCGACCACTAACGGCAGCAGACGGAGCCGCGAGCGAAAGACAATTCCAAGCACCAACGCCATCACAATCACGGCGGCGATTAGCAGAATGAGGATCGATTTTGAGATTGAATCGCTCAGCTCGCCGATCAGCACCGGCGCTCCGGTCACTTGGTAGCTGCCGTCGGAAAGTGCCCACTGCTTCATCGCGGTCGCGGCGCGGATATTGACGATCGCCTCTTTGCGCTCCGCTTCGCTGAGGTCGCTGCGCAAGCGCACCTGAATCAGCGCTCCCTGAGAGCTCGGGAAAATCGTCGCGAAGCGTGCCTTTGGCGTGCCAGCTGGCCGCGAACTATCGAAGATTAAGCGAGCTAGAAATTGGGGGTCATTGAGCGCTGGGATCTTCGTCAGGCCATAGCGCAGCGCCAACGCTGCAAGCTGCTGAAAGTAGGCCGCATCGACGTTCTGGCGAGCTTTCGCGCGGGCAGCCTCAGCCGCTGCGAGGTCGGCGCTTTGCGCCAGCTCGGCGCGGTAGGCCTTGCGCCCAGCGGCGGCGCTATCACTTTTTTGCGCGGCGGCAAAACTGCGCAGCTGCTCGTTGATCTGACCGACCGCTTCGTTGATGAAGGTGCCCGGGCCAAACACAACCTTCGCTGGTTTCGTCGCCGCCAATCGCCCACATGGCCCTCGTTCGCCGCCAGGTGGGTTATCGGGCTTGCTCGGGTTGCCGGCGAGGCAGCCCTCAAGGCCGAAAACGCGGCCAAGATCCTCTCCGAGCGCGATCCGCACGGCGGGTTCGCGCACAACCACATAGACGGCGTCATCACCGAAACGTTGATGCAGAAGCTCAGTCGCCGCATAGCCCTGCGTTGAGCTGCCAACCAGCGTCTCGGTCTCTGCGCTTGGCTCCAGTCTCAGCGCAAAGAAGGCCCCGAAGATGGCCAGCACCGAGACAGCCAGCGAAACCGCGACTGGCCGCCGCGCAGCAAAGCCCATTACCGCCGCAAGCAGGTGAGTGACCATCAGTCCAAATTACCGCCGCGCGATAGTTTCCGCGCCGAACAAGCGAAGCAGATCAGGGGACGAGCTTCGGCGTCGTGACGCCGGCGTTGACCCGCGGGAAGTAGAAGCCGCTGCCAAAAACCGGGCCCTGAAGCGGGCAGGCCGGAGCGGCGACGTTGGCAGGATCGCCGATCCCGTCGGGACTATTGGTGTTAAAGGCGTAGCCCTTGACGCGCGCAGCGTAATCAGAACCGAGCGCCGCAGCGGCGCTTGCCGAGAGCCCCGCGGTGATGCCGCTAGTGCAGGGCGTCGTCTGGAAAACCGGCATGTTGGCGGTTGCAAGCTTGGTGAACGAGCGCGGCAGTGGGTAGGGGTTTGACCTGCTCGACTTGACCCGCTCTGGATATGAAGCCAGTGAGCGCGGGTTGAGCACGTTGGTGACGCGCAGGTATCTCGCTGCCTCGCCGTTGAGGTCGGTGCGCGCATTGGTTGCAGCTGCTGCGTTGCCGAGAAACGCTGTTAGCTCGCTCGGATATTGACCGACGAACTGGAAGAGCGGATTGAGGTTCGCAGCAAGCGGATCAATTGCCTGCAGCAGCGGCGGCGTCTCGGCGAGGAAGACGTTGGTTGCAGGAAGCCCCTTCTCCGCAGCACTTATCGCCGGGCCAAGTCCAATGAAAAGATCGTTCAGCGCAGGCGCCGTCGCTTCGAGCGCGGCGGCCGTCGGCGCGAGCTGCTTAGCGACTGGCTGGAGCTGGGTGATTAGTGGATTCGTTGTATCTGCGAAGACGACCAGGCGGTCGAGCGTCTCACGCGATTCGCGTTGGAAGGTCGGGAACGCGACAAAGGTGTCAGCGAGTTGCTGGTTGGCCGCGGCAGTGGTCGAGAAGACGCGGTTCGAGTTGACGACCAAACTGGCGAGCTCGTTACCACGGGCACTCAAGGCAGCAAAAACGACTCCCGTGTCGCGGACTAGGCCGCTCAGCGCAAGCTGGTTGCGATTGAGCACCTTGGCGAGGCTTGAAGCCTGCTCTTCGAGCGGCGCAAGCTGCGCGAAAGCGTCGTTGAGATCGCGCCCCTGGCCGGTACCGGTGATCGCCAGCTGCTGCTGCCATGTGCCGAACGCCTCCCTCGTCTTTGGATCGAAAGCGCGGAAGATTTCATCGAGCTCGACCGACGGCTTAATATTGCCGCGCGGCAGCGTTCCGTTATCGGCTACAAACGGGCCGTCAGGGTTTCCTGGGGTCAGTTCGAGGTAGGTCTCACCAAGTAGCGACTTGGCGCGCAGCATCGCGCGCGAGCTGCTCGCCACCGGCGAGTACTGCGGCAGCATCTCAACCGTCACGTTTGAGGCTCCGCTCTTCGGGTCGGTGACGATCGCACTAACAGTTCCTACGCGAACGCCCGAAATGCGGACATCCGCCTGCTGAGCCAGTTGGCCCGCCTCCTTAAAGGGAACCGTGATCTGGTAGCCATCGGGCCTCAGGGGCGTTGGGCCACCAAAAGCAACCCAAAGGAAAACGAGCAGGCCGAAGCAGGAGAGCGCAAAGAGGATCATCGTCATGATGCGGGCGAAACTTGGTGCCTGTTTATTCATCGGCTCTCACCGCCCTCGGCACCTGAGGCTGCTGCCGGCGCCTGCTTCAGCTGAACTGGCTGCTCGGCGTCAGTGGCTGGTCCGCGGGCTGCACCAGGAGTGTTTTCTCGCTGCTGTTCGAGCGAGCGGCGAGCGATCTGCTTGCCACGGGCTACCTGCGACGCGGCTGCAGGGCTGTTGCAGACCTCGGCTACCTTCGGCGCGTTCAGCAGCTCAATTAGGGTTCCAAGCTCAGGGTTGCCCTTACCGAGATCCTCATAAATCGTAAGCGCGTCGCAGGAGCTAAAGAGCGTGCCGCGGCGAATCGGGCCACCGGAGTCCTGCGCGCTCAGCATGTTTGCCGACAGGTGGTTGCCCCACGCGAGCCAAAAGAGGTAACCCTCTTGCGCCCCCGGCGGGTTGTATGCAAGCTCGTTGGTCAGCGTGTTGAGGACGGAGAAAGTCGTGTCGAGCTGCGGCGCGGTTGCGGCAAGATCGGCGGCGGCTGGCCTAAGCGCTGCGACCGTCGGCCCAGCCTCAGCGGTGAATGGGCGCAGTTGATCTTCAAGCACCGGTGTCGTCGCCTCGGCGAAGGCTTGGAGCGACTCAAGCGAGGCGGCGGTGCCAACCGCAGTTGGCTGCAACTTTTTGAGCGCTGGGCCCATCTGATTGGTGAGGGCATTGCTGTCCACTACCGCGTTATTAGTTGCGTCGAGTGCGCCTGGCAGGAGCGAGAGCGTGGCGCGCAGGTTGCTCTGCTGGTCGGCAAAGACTGTGAAGACGTCGTTTGACGAGCGCACCCAGCGGGCAAGCTGGGTGTTGCGCGCGCCAAGTTCTTCGGTCAAAAGGCGGAAGTTGCGTATGCCCTGCTTGATGTAGGCCTGGCGGCGACCCATCTCTTTGCCGATCTGCGCCAATGAAACGGTAATTGGGTCGAAGCGCTTGAGCGTCGCTGAAAGTTCGCTCGAATTGCCGCTAAGGCCCTCGCCACCGCCGTTTACGAGCATCTGCAAGTAAGCGCGGGTGTCGGCGTCGAGGCCGGCCAAGAATTGATCGGGATTGACATTCGGTCGTGTCCTCGCAACCGGCAAAGTGCCGCCGCGAGCGATTTCGCCGGAGCTCGCTGAGCCCGGATTGAGCTCGATCACCATGTCATTGAGCCCGGTTTTGGGCCGCAGCAATGCGGTCGCATCTTTGTAAATTTGGGCGTACTTCTCTCGGATCTTCATCTCAACGATCGCGGTGCCGTTCTTTAGCGTCACGCCACCGATCTCACCGATCGTCACGCCAGCAACAATTACCGTTTGGCCCTGCCCCGGGGTAACCGCCTGCGCGGTAGAGAACTGGGCGTAGTAGTCGACGAAGTCGCTGCCGATAACGGGAACCCAAGCCGGTAGGTAGAAGCGCTGGTTGGAGAGGATGTAGCCGCCGATCAGCAGCGCCAGCAGCACGATTACGCCGAGTGCGATCAAGTCGCGGCTGTTTTTAAGAATCTTGCGTCTCATCAGATCAGTCGGCCGGCCCTGTTGGTGTGCCCGCGAAATCTGGCAGCGTCTGCTTTGAGCAGAGTTCGTTTGGCTTGAACGGGATCTTCTGACCGCTAGTCCAAGCCGGCTTAGTCCCCTGCGGAGCGCCGATGCTGTTGCCGTGGAGCGCTTCCTTGCCGTTGATGTTGCCGCCGGTGATTGTGACGGGGTTTGGCCCACCACCGGCCTGCAGCTCGATCATCTGCCCGTTTCCGTCGAAGGTCTGCGACTCTCCGTTGAAGCCAGCGAGAGAACTCCAGAATTCCTGCGAGTTCGGCTTTCCGGTCGTGAAAGCTCCGTCAGGAATGACGACGTCGCCGGTTGGAATCAAAACCTTGCTGACGCACTGCGAGAAGTTCAGCGTCTGGTTTAGCGTCGGGATTGTTGCCGCGCTCAGCTCCGCAAGGCTCTCGGTTGAGGGCTGCAGGTTGGCGGCCACGCCGCCCAGCTCAGACTCCGACACAAGCGGGGTCGCTTGAGCAATCCACGGCGTCACAGCGTCGATCGTTGGCTGCGTCTGCTCTACGCCGGGCACAAAGTCAACTGAGAACTGCGCGAGGCTCGGCAGTGCCTCGTTGAGCGAACCAAGGCTCGCATAGGCGTTCCGGACGGTCGGGCCGAGCAGCCCCACCGCTTCGCGAACCGCGTTCTGCTCGGAGGCGATCGCTTCCATCGTCGTGTTGAAGTTGACGACGAGGTCACCGAGCTGAGCTTCGCTACCGACGAGCTTTGTCGAAGTAGCCGCGAGCCCACGAACCAGGCCGGGTAGGTCGTCGGGCTCAATTCCCTGGAGGGCTTGGTTGACGAGCGCGCTGTTTTTTAGCGCAGGCTCCGAGTATTTGAGCGCATTGTTCAGCGCTTCGGCGGCCGTCTTCCCTTGCGTCAGCGGCGGCTGCTCGGCGTTCTCGGCCGCGGTTGGCTCAGCAGTCAGGCCGGCTCCTAGCTCGATTAAGAGCACCTGAAGATTCCGGCGCGTGCTCTGCTGCAGCGACGTAAGAACTTCGTCAAGTTGCACCGGAATTGCCGTCTGGCCGGCGGGAATCGTGTCACCGTCGGCGATCGTCGGCGCCTGCGGCGTGCCTGGCCTCAGGTCGACAAAGAAGTTGCCTTCAAGGAAAATTCGCGGCCTTATCTTCAGCTCTGCATCCTTGTGGATTGGGAGCCCTTGGTCCTTCATCTCCATCGTCACGATCGCATTATTGGTTCCCTCTTGACCCTCAACCTTGACGACCGTGCCGACGTTAACGCCAGCGATCCTGACCGGTGAGCTAAGCCTGATCGAGTTGGCTGAACTAAAGACGGCTTGGAACTGGAAGGGCTGAGTGAACGGGTTGTTCTTCGCGAAGCCGAAATAGACGATCACGCCGATGACAACAAGTGCTACTAGCGCGGCCGTAATCGGGTTGACGCCGGTGCGATCCTTGCGCAGCACGGTCGGGCGCTCGTCCTTGGGTTTGCGACCGAACGAAGCCATTACTCAGTGCCCCCGGTCGATTCGAATGCCCCGGCAGATCCCTCGTTGCCGGGCGGATTACCGATCACAACCTTCTCAACCTCATAGTTCTCTCGGCCCGCTTCGCACTCCCCTGCTGGCTGCCCTGGGGCTGCCGTGTATGGGTAAGGATTGCTGTGGAGATAGTTGGTGATGTCGGAGCCAGGAGGGCCGCCATTTGCCGGCGCGCTGGAGGGAAGCCCTTCATTGTTTGGCGAGATTGGCGCCGATGTCGAGGGGTTTGCCGGGTCGAACAAGCCGCCCGGAGTTGCCATCACCATTACGCGCTGCGCTTGGCCTGTGCTGCCGCCCTCACTGCCGATCTCAGCGACGTTACGGAGCAAAATGGCCAAGTAGTTGCAGGTAGTTTGTGCCGGCGTGGCGAATGCCAAAGTCGGCTTCAAAATTTTCGTTGTCTCGGTCAGGTCGACGACGCCGAGCGTCGTGCTTGGGTTGGTCGAGAAGGCGGCGACAGCAGTGAAGGTTGTCGCTAGTTGGGCATTGAAGGCCGGTGAGCTCTTGAACACCGGCGTACCGACGGTGACGATGCTGGCTAGGTCAGGCGCGGCGCCGGTGAAGGACTTGATGCCCGGCTGAAGCGCGCGCCAGAGCGTCGCACTGTTGGCAAGGAATGGGCGCAGACGGGGCAGGTTGACGGTCGCGTTCTGGAGCGTCGCAGGACCCTCTGTGATCGTTTCTTGGATGTACGGCCGAGCGACGGAGGCCAGCGCTTGGAAAGTGGTGTCGAGGTTGACAAAAAGCTCGGCCTGAGTGTCGGCGACCGGCGCGACGACGCTGGAGCTGCGTGAAAGCCCGTTGATAAAGCCGGCCAAATCGGTCCGCGGGCTCGAAAGGTTGCGCATCAGCGGAGTAATCTCCTCGGCGAACGGCTTCAGGTCCTGAATCGTGAGGTTGAGGTCTACTCCACGGCCTGAGATCGCGTTGCCAAACCAAGCCAAGTTGGCCTGTGAAGCCCGCCGCGTCGGTTCATTGAACATGTCGAAGAACTCGTCGATCTCGACCGGCTCAGGCCGCGCTTGGGCGACCTTCAAGGTGCCGCCGTTTGGCAGGCCTTGCGTCGACGGGCCACGCGTCAACTGGACGTACTTAAGCCCCAACGCCGAGCGTGGCCGAATCATCACCGTTGTGTCATCGGGGACAGGCTCAACGACGCTCTGGAGCTTCAGCGTCAAGACGCCGACGACGGCACCGTCGGGCTGCGTTTGTGGTTCGATCGCGGTGATCACGCCGACGCGCGTCCCACCAACGCGAACCTCGTTGCCTTTGACTAGCCCGGCAGCGTTTGGAACCTCCACCTTAATGTCGTAGGACGGCACGAACGGGAGGCCGTTATTGGCGTTGTAGGCGAGGAAAACGAGCACGACCGTGACGAGCGTCGTGACCGCGCCGATAAGCACCGGATTGGCAGCGATCGAGGATCTTTTGCGGCCCGGACTCATTTTCCAAGGAGGTAGTCGAGGAGGGCGCGGGCGGACTGCGGATCGGCGGGCTCTTTCGTCGGCTTGCGCGGCTCTGCTGCGCCACTAGACGGGCTTATCGCGGCCGGCGCCGGGCCTGGGGATACGGGCTTCGGCGTTCCCACGGTGGATCGACGAGGGGGCCTGCCGGCAGCTCGCTGAGGAGCCACTGACGCGCCAGCGTTTCCTGAGCCGAGGACGAAGTTGGCGTTGCAGTTGATGTCGTTCTTGATTCGGAATGACTGACAGCTCGTCGTTGTAAGCCGCGCCCGCAGGTAGTGGCCGTATTCATCAAAACCGTTGAGCGAGCCGGTGGAGTTGTAGATCAGCGTCATCAACTGCTCGATGCCACCGTTCTTCTTCAGCGAACTAAGCAGCGCAGCAAGGTCAGTCACCGCGGGCTTGGCATTCGCTCCAAGCGGGCCAAGCTTCTCTACCAGCGGCAGTGAACTAACCAGCGCCGGCCCGCTTACATCGGTCGTGTCACCGAGCGATTCCAACGCAGGAATTCCAGCCTCATTGAAGGCTGGCCCGCCGAGCGTGAAGGTATTGAGTGAGTCGGCAGCACGGTTCAGGTCGGTAAAGACTGGGGTTGCGGCGCGCGAGAAGCTCGCCAGATTGTTCATCGTCGGCCTCAGCTGCTCGAGGAAGCCAGGGAACTTCTGCAGGTTTTCGCTAAACGATGCGCTCTCTTCAGCGGTCGCCTCAGCCGTGTAACCGGATGAGTTTATGAAACCTGAGATCCGAGTGCGCTCGCTGGCCAGCGCCGTCACCACCTTGCTGCCGTTCTCAGCGAGGGCGCCAAGCTGCTTGTTCTGCCGGGCCAGAATTCCAAGCACGTCGCCGAACTCCTTCAGCGCCGGGTCGGTCACCTTCAACGCCGCGTTGAGCTCCTCACCATTACCCGACAGCGCGGTTCCAAACTCATTCAAGATGATCGTTAAGCGCTCGCGGTAGGGCAACCGCATGATGTTGTTGATCAGGTCGAGATCGACCGACGTAGCAGTGCGGTTAGAGGGCAGCAGGTACTCGCCTTGGCCGGCCCCAGATGCGATCGGCTGCAGTAGCGCCGGCTGCGTTATCCCGACTGGCAGCGGCTCCTCAGGTCGGCAGTCGACATAGCGCTCGCCGATCAGTGACTGCGGGCGAATCCGGCAGAATGCGTTCTCGCGAAAGTCGTGGTAATCCGGGTTCTCGATGTTCAGCACGACAGCAGCTTTGTTGTCGTCGGTTAGGTCGAGTGATTCGATCGATCCGACGCGAACACCGGCGATCTTGACGTCCATCCCGGGAATAACGAAAGCCGCGTTATTGAAGATTGCGCGCACGCGATAGGCGCCATCGTCACCTGAGCCGGTTGCGGCGACGATCAGCACCAGAGCCACGCAGCAGGCGGCGAAAATTGCAATGAGCCGCCTCACCGCTACCAGCTCCCCGGTGGCACGATTGCCGGGTTGCAGCCGATCAGTGCGGTTGTTGATGGATAGAGCGGAGCCTGCCATGGTGCGCTGCCATCAGGCGGCGCCTGTGTTGCCGCGCCAGGGCAGCGAGGCACAACCGCGGGGCCGTTCTGCTCCCAAGCATCACGATTGTCGCCGAGATAATCGAGCGACGAGCCGTTGTAGTTGAAGGCGCCAAAGGCTGGCGTGCCGCGGGCGTAGTGGCCGTTGGCGTCGTAGTTGGAGGTGCTCTGGCCAAAGTCGCGCAACAACCCAACCAGTTCCGGGGCGTATGGCCGCGCATAGGAGAGCGTTGGCAGCGAATCGTTGATTGCAGTGATCGAAGCAGGGAACGATTTCTGCGCCCCCGTGCTGAGCGCCGGGGCGTCCTGCATTAGCGAAGTGAAGTCATTGTCAGCGCCGGGCTTGCTGACCGTCAGGGCGAGGTTCGTGAATGTTGGATCGGCCTGCGTAAGCAGCGGCTCGAGGTCGGCTAAGAACGGCGCGAGGTTCTTTGTCGCCGGCTTCGATGCGGCGACCAGCTGATCGACGGAGTTGAGCGTCGTGCGCAGGTTGACAAAAGTTGTGCTGCCGCGCCGCAGCGTTTGAGGCAGGTATTGGAGCGCTTCGGCGAGTGACTCGTTCTCATCACCGATCGCGCCTAGGCTGATGTTGGCGTTAGTTACGAGATTGGTCAGTGTCGGCCCTTTCGCAGCCAGCGTTCCAACCACCGATGAGGTGCTCTGCACCATCTGCTCTAGCGCTGGCTGATCGCTGTTGAGCTTCTCGATCAGGCCGATCGTCGCGTTCAACGACGGTGAGAGGTACGGCAGCCCTTTACGCGCGTCAAGGCCACGGCCGCGATACCAGGTTCCAAAGCCCTGAATTACCTCGGCAAGCCCCTTCGTCGTGTCGGGGTCGAGCGTGTTGAAGAGCTGGTCAATATCGACGATCGTCGTGGTTTGATCAACCGGGATCGTCTCGCCCTCAGCGATCAGTGGCGCGCTCTGGGGCCCGGGTGTCAGCGCGATGTAACGGTTGGCGACGCCAGAGAGCGAGGTCGCGCGCATGACCGCTGTAGTCCCGTCGTGAAGCGGCGCGTAAGGCTCTTCGACTTCGACCGTTACGTTGGCCTGATTGTTAGCCGTCAGCTCAATCTTGCTGACCCTGCCGACACGGCGGCCACCAACTTGGACGTCATTGTCATTTACCAACTGCCCGGCGGTCTCAAACGTCATTACGTAGGTCGGGTTCGAACTGCCGCCGAAGAGCACGACCCCCACGAGTACGACCGCGACCAGCGCTATGAGCAGAGTTACTATGCGAGCTGGCTTCATGCCCGTTCGCCCGCCGTCATCAATGCCGGCCAGCCGTTAATCGTGCTACTCCATCCCCAGAGGACCTTGTGCGGAGCCGGAAAGAAACTGGCGCACAAAATCGTTTTCGGAGTTGAAGAGCTCCTCGGCCGGGCCAGCTTCTACGATCCGCCCGCGCCAGAGCACCGCAATGTACTCAGCTACGCGGCGGGCGCTCATGATGTCATGGGTAATCACCGTGTAGGCGCCGCCGTTCTCCTCGTGGATCTCTTGGATCAGCTCACAAAGCAGCGCTGTGCGAACCGGGTCGAGGCCCGAGTCGGGCTCGTCGAAGAGCACGATGTCGGGGTCAAGAACCAATGCGCGAGCGAACCCAGCACGCTTGCGCATGCCGCCTGAAAGCTCGTTGGGCATTTTGTCGCCAGCCTCCGTCAGACCAACCTCAGCAAGGCGCGCGTTGACGATTCCCATGATCTCGTCCTCGCTCTTGTCGGTGTGCTGGCGCAGCGGGAAGGCCACGTTGTCGAGCAGCGTCATCGAGCCGAAGAGCGCGCCGTCTTGGAACAGCACGCCGAACTTCTTGCGCATCTCGAAAAGCTCTTCGTCACGCAGGTTAGGAATCGACTCGCCGTGGACGAGCACGTCGCCGTCATCGGGGTAGAGCAATCCAACCATGTGCTTAATGCAGACCGACTTGCCAGTTCCTGACGGCCCCAGAATCATCGAGATCTTGCCTTCCGGCAGACCGAGGTTGAGGCCTTTGAGGATCTTGTTGCGGCCGAACGCTTTATGCACATCAATGAATTCAATCGCGTCTGGCACGCCAGTGGGCCGGTTCAAGCCGGTATGCCAACGGTATTCTTCCGCGCCGCCCGCAGAGGCCTCCTGCACAACCTTGACGCGCTCGCTGGGCTCGATTGGCTGATCATCCTTTTCTTGCTCTGACATTGCCTAGCCTCCGATTGGTGCTCGCGGGTTTTGACCCCAGAAAACTTGCGTACCGAGCATCCCGATTAGATGCACGAGCACGATATTGAGGACCATCGATTTTGCGGTTGCCGTGCCCACCCCGACCGGCCCGCCGCTGGCCGTGTAGCCGTAGTAACAGCCGACTAGCACGATCACAGTCGCCATCGCCATCGCCTTAGCAGCGCTGAATAAGAGATCGGGAGGGTTTTGGAACTGCCAGAAGATAAGCGAGTAGCCGCCATGCGAAACCTCGCCAATCTGAATCACGACGGCAAGGTAACTAGCGGCGAAACCTGCCCCGACGGCAGAGACGTAAAGAAATGGCAACACCATCCAAGCGGCCAAAAGCCGCGTGGCGCATAGGAAGGTCATCGAGTCGATCCCCATGACTTCGAGCGCATCAATCTCCTCGGTGATCCGCATCGAACCTATCTCGGCCACAATTCCGGTGCCTACTTTGGCCGCCATCATGTAACCGAAGGCATAGGGAACAAGCTCGCGCAAATCGCACCAAGCAGCGAAAACGCCGGCGTAGGCTGGTGAGCCGACAGAGCGGTTGAAGTAGGCGCCCTCAATCCCGCACTGAAGGCCGATGATGAAGACGAGCCCCCAAATCACGAGCGCCGAGGAGACGATCAGAATTCCCGACTGGCGAAGCGCTTCGCCGAAAAACTTCATCACCTTGAGGCCGACGACCTCGACCACAACCGTGCTGCAGAACTTCGTGATCTCGCCAAACGATGCGAGCAAGTCCCGCGGGACGGCAAGCCAGCTATTTGGATTCATCGCTCGTCCAGCGCCTTAACGGATCACGTTGATTTCGGGGTGGGTCGCCAGCAGCGTCTGCGTGAACACGTAATTGAACGCAAAGATGCCTAGAAACGAGATCACGACCGCTTGGTTGACGGCGCGCCCTACGCCCGCCGCGCCGCCCGACGCGGTCATCCCTTTGTAACAACAGACGATCGCAATGATCGCGCCGTAACAGGTGCATTTGAGGATTGAGCCCCAAAGATCGGTGACCGAAGCGTTGGTGAAGAAAGTCGCCCAGAATGGCCCAAGCGGAGCGTGGTAGACCAGCGTCGCAAGGATGCCACCAAAGATCCCGAACAGCAACGCGTAAATGTCGAAAAGACCGGTGACCAACATCAGCGCCAAGAAACGCGGTACAACAAGGTTCTTGACCGGGTCGACGCCGAGCACCTGCAGCGCGTCAAGCTCCTCACGGATCTTGCGCGCGCCGAGGTCTGCGGTAATCGCTGTACCGGCAACTCCAGCCAGCACAATCGCCGTCACGAGCGGCGCGAATTCACGAATTGAAGCGAGCACAAAGAAGCCGCCAAGACGGTCCAAAGCACCGAAAAGAACGAGGAAGTTGGCGGCCTGGAGCCCTGGCGCGCCGTAACCAAACGCAACCGTTGAGATCAAGAGAGGGAACCAGCAGAGCCTCAGCGCGAAGAGGAACTGGAGGACGAACTCGCCGCCGTAAGGGAATGGCGGGCGAACCGCGGAGATAATCGTCTTGCCGGTCAGGATGATCATGTCCCCGATCTGCTCGAAGAAATCACGCGCGGGGGCGATTGACCGATCGGCGACGCTTCGAGCCATCTCTCCCCCTCCTCGTTTGAATTGCAGAAAGCTGCGCAGCTTACACAGCAATCTCATCTTACGACAGGCAGCGGGGTAGTCGCAAACCGCTTTCGGCCAATTCCCAAATGCGGCGCCCCAAAGCTCCCCCTCAACGCGGCCTCGCTGTGCTAGCGTCGCCTCTCGTGAGCAGCTCAGCATTGCCAAAGACCTCGCTCAGCTGCGTCGTGGCAGCAGCCCTGCTGGCTGCCTCAATTAGTGGCTGCGGCGGCTCGGGCGAGATGCAGGACGCCAACGAACCTGCGGGCGATTATAAGGTCGCGATCTCACAGGTCTCATTCCCCCGCAAACAGGGCTTAGGGGAGACCTCAAAGCTTAAAATCACGGTTCAAAACGTTGGTACGCAACAAGTCCCAGACATCACGATGACCGTTAACGGGCTTAACTACCGCACAACCGAGCCTGGGGTTGCCGATCCTCTTCGCCCCTTCTGGGTAGTCAATTTCGGCCCAATCGACGGCAACACCGCGTACGTCAATACTTGGGCGCTGGGGCCGCTTGCAGCCGGTGCCGAGCGGCAATTTATCTGGTCGCTAAGCGCCACCCAATCCGGCACGCGGACGCTTGAATATCGCGCCGGCGCAGGCCTCGGCGGTAAAGCGCGGGCAGTGACGGCGGATGGCGGGATCCCCGCCGGAACGCTCACCGTCAACGTCACGCGACGCCCACAAGATTCCACCGTAGACCCCGCCACCGGGCAGGTTGTACAGAAGGGTGAGTAGCCGACGCTCCGGCTATTTCGGCTCGTCCGCTACTTCCGGATGGGCTTGCAAAACGTCTTCGCCCGACTCACCGGTGCGGACGCGGTAGGCGTCATCGACCGGCATGATAAACACCTTGCCGTCACCAACGGCGCCGGTGCGGCCATGTTTGAGAATCGACTCGACGACTGCCTCGACGTCGGCGTCGGACACGACGCAGTTGATCTGCACCTTTGGCCTCAGGTAGTTAGTTAATTCGGCGCCGCGGTAGGTCTCGACGATCCCTTTCTGCCGGCCCGATCCTTTTACCTCAAGGACCGTCATTGATGGGAAGCCCAGCGCCAGTAGCTCCATTCGGATCGGCTCGAAAGCCTCGTGACGGATGATTGCTTCGATCTTCTTCATTAGGTTTCTCCTTCTAACTATTTAAGAGGACGGGCCCGATGAATAAAGCTGCGGTGCCGCACCATATCCGACAAGCTCAGTCTCCGGGATGAACTGCTCTGGGTAGCCATACATGCCGTGCTCCGAAATGTCGAGTCCGGCATCTTCCTGGGACTCATTTACGCGCAATCCATAGATCTTCTTGACGACCCAGAAAGTTGCGTAACTGGCGATGAAGACGAAGGCAAAGACGACTACCACTCCGATCGCCTGATCGCCAAGTTGACCAAACGAGCCGGTGTAAAAAAGGCCCCCTTGGCCGACAGCGTTGTACTCGGCCAGCACGGGCAGCGTAAATAGTCCGCAAGAGAGCGTGCCCCAGATGCCGCAGAGGCCGTGCGCCGTGAGCGCGCCGACGGGATCGTCGAGCCGCTTGTCAATCGCAAGAATTCCGATCGGGACAATGATGCCAGCGATCAGGCCAATCACAATTCCGGCCCAAGGCGCGACATAGCCGGACGGCGCAGTGATTGCGACCAGCGCGCCGATCATCCCATTGCCTGCAAATCCGATGTCGATTGTTCGTGTTTTAAGCCAGCTGACGGCCAGCGCGCCTAAGGTTCCGGCGCCGGCGGCCAGCACCGTGACTAACGCAACCTCAGTGAAGCGACCGTCCATCGCGCCGAGCGTTGAGCCCGGGTTGAAGCCAAACCAGCCAAGCAGCAGAATCAGAACACCAAGTCCAAAGAGCGGCATGTTGTGGCCAGGAATCGCTCGCGGGCGCCCTTGCGCGTCGTACTTGCCCTTGCGGGCCCCGAGCAGCAGCAGCACCGCGAGTCCGGCAGTCGCGCCAACCAGGTGGACTGCAGTTGAGCCAGCGAAGTCCTGCATCCCGAGGTTGGCCTGCAGCCAGCCACCGCCGAAGACCCAGCCCGAGGCGATCGGGTAAATGAGTCCGGCGAAGACAATGGCGAAAATCACATATACGCCAAACTTGATCCGCTCCAGCGTTGTTCCCCAGACAATTGCCAGCGAAACCGCGCAGAAGGCGAACTGGAACAACCACTTCGATTCAATCGTCGCGTCGGAGAAGCCCATCACCGGGAATGCAGTTAAAGGATCGCCGAAGTCGCGCAGGAAAAATCCCTCCGTGCCGATAATCTTGCCGCTGGCGCCGCCGAAGGCGAAGGCGAAGCCGACAGCCCAGTAAAGGATTGCCGCGATCGAAAAATTAGTCAGGATCTTGGCGACGATCGTGCCAGCGTTCTTTCCGCGTGAGAAGCCGATCTCCAGTAGTGCGAATCCAGCCTGCATGAACAGCACGAAGCAGGCGGCAACGAAGACCCACATTGAGTTGATTCCGACCGTGTCAGGTACGCCGACGGCGTCGAAAATATCGGCTGAAGCAACGGCCGGAGCGGCCAGCAGCATGACAATGCTGGTAAACGCGGTAGTAATCACTGCTGAGCGCTTCATCGGACCTCCAGATTGATTTGACTGCAAGTGTTGCGGTCGCTCAGTGCTTTTCTGTTAGCCAGAAGTAGAAAGTTTGATCGGCGGCGCTCTCCAATTTGGATAAGAAGGGCGCACCGCTTAGCACTCGCTTTGGACATCGGGATAACGTGCGGCGAAGAGATCGCATCTAATCTCGTCAACGTCATTAGCGCGACCTGCGCAAAACCAACAAATCTGGAGATCAAGATGGCTTCGAAAAACCGCCAGCAGAACGTAACCGCAGCCCAGTGGGCAACAAGTTCAGACGGCAGCGGCCAGTCCGACATAACCGAATCGGCGGCAGCAATCTATGGCGAAAACGTTTTCAACCTCGCCGCGCAGCGGGCGCGCCTGCCGAAGGCTGTCTTCACGAAGCTGCAGAAGACGCTGGCCGACGGCGCGCCGCTCGACCCTGCCCTGGCCAACTCGATCGCTGAGGCTATGCGCACATGGGCAATGGAGCACGGCGCGACCCACTTCACGCACTGGTTCCAGCCGCTGACGAATATGACGGCTGAGAAGCACGACTCGTTCTTCGAGCCGGTCGGCGACGGAACGGCGATCGCGAAATTTTCCGGCAAGGAGCTAATTCAAGGCGAACCAGATGCATCGTCGTTCCCTACCGGCGGCATTCGCGCCACCTTTGAGGCCCGTGGATACACGGCTTGGGACCCAACATCACCGGCCTTTGTCCTCGAGAACCCGAATGGTTCGGTGCTCTGCATCCCGACCGCCTTCGTTTCCTGGACCGGTGAGGCGCTCGATCACAAGACGCCGCTGCTGCGCTCGATGGATTCGCTTTCAACGGTCGCGCTTAGGGCACTGAAGCTGTTCGGCGACAAGGCCGCTGGCCGAGTCTTCACGACAGTCGGCCCCGAGCAGGAGTACTTCCTAATTGACGAGCAGTACTTCTACGAGCGCCCTGACCTTTACACAACTGGACGCACGCTCTTTGGCGCCAAGCCACCGAAGGGCCATGAGCTCGACGAGCATTATTTCGGAACAATTCCGGAGCGAGTACTGGCGTGCATGCTCGAGACAGAGCACGAGCTTCAGAGGCTCGGCGTGCCGGTCAAGACGCGTCACAACGAGGTTGCGCCGTCGCAGTACGAGCTGGCGCCGATCTTCGAGAACTCAAACGTCGGCTCTGATCACCAGCAGCTGACGATGCAGGTGCTCGAGAATGTCGCCCGCCGCTACGGCCTCGTCTGCTTGATGCATGAGAAGCCGTTCGCTGGCGTCAACGGTTCGGGCAAGCACAACAACTGGTCGATGGGGACTGATAGCGGCCAGAACCTGCTTGAGCCCGGCGACACTCCGGCCGAGAACATTCAGTTCCTTTTCTTCTGCGTCGCGGTTATCGCGGCGGTCGATCGCCACCAGGAGCTACTGCGCGCAAGCGTCGCCAACGTTGGGCAGGATCATCGCCTCGGCGCCAACGAGGCACCGCCAGCGATCATCTCGATCTTCCTTGGCCGCGAGCTGGAACGCGCCTTCAACGCGGTTGCTTCCGGCAAGGCAGCCGACAGCGCTGCAGATAACTTCCTTGGGCTCGGAACGCCGGTGCTGCCGCCGCTGCCGCTGCACGGTGGTGACCGCAACCGCACCTCACCGTTCGCTTTCACCGGCAACAGGTTTGAGTTCCGTGCGCCCGGTTCAAGCATGTCGCTGGGATTTGTCAACACGACGCTGAACTCGATCGTCGCGGAATCGATCGACATCATGGTCGACGAAGTTGAGGCAGCGAAGAAGAAGGGCAAGAAGCGCCCGGACGCGATCCTCGAGACGATCAAGAAGACTTGGAAAGCGCACAAGCGGATCGTCTTTGACGGTGATGGCTACGCCGACGCGTGGCAAAAGGAAGCCGCGAAGCGCGGCCTTGCAAACCTGCGCACGACGCCTGACGCGCTGCCTTGGCTGGTCGCTAAGTCAACGATCAACGTATTTGAGCACTACAACGTGCTCAACGAGCGCGAGCTTGAGGCACGCTTTGAGGTTGCTGTTGAGCAGTATTCGACAAAGCTCAACATTGAGGCTGAGACCGCCGCCTCAATGGCGCGAACGCTGATTATGCCGGCCGCAGTTCGCTACCTAACCGAGTGCAAGCAGGCAGGGATGACAACGCTCGCCAGCGAGCTCAAAGGCGCCAACGACGAGCTGCTGAAGCGAATCAAAGTGCTCGACAAAGTGAACAGTTCGCACCCGGCGGTTGAAGGACTCAAAGAGGCTGAGTACATGCGCGACAAGGTTATTCCTGCGATGGACAAGACGCGCGAGACGGCTGACGAACTTGAACGGCTGGTTGCCGATGATCTCTGGCCACTTCCGAAGTACTCGGAAATGCTCTTCATCAAGTAGTTAGGGCCTACAGTGGCAGCCGCGGGACCTTGACACAGTTATGTCAAGGTTTCGCGTTTTGCTGCTAATCTTTGAGCCGATGCGGGATTATCTGGCGGCAATCAACGAGCGCGTAGTGATCTTTGACGGCGGCATGGGCGCGACGCTTGAGCAATTCGACCTTTCAAGCGAGGATTACGGCGGCCTCGCGGGGAAATGCCACGAAGCGCTGATCCTCAACCGGCCAGACGTGATCGAGGGTGTTCACACTTCGATGGTTGAAGCGGGCGCAGAGGTCGTAGAGACCGACACCTTCCAAGCCAGCCGCCTGAAGCTAGAAGAATGGGGCCTCGGCGAGCACACGCTTGAGATCAACCGTCGCGCCGGCGAGATTGCCCGTGCGGCCGTCGGCGAAGATCGCTTCGTCGCCGGCTCAATCGGCCCGACCGGACAGCTCCCCTCATCCGACGACCCAACCCTTGGTGCGATCACTTTCCGCGAGTTGGTGACGATCTTCGAGGAACAGTCCCGCGGCCTGCTCGAAGGAGGCGTCGACCTGCTTTTGATCGAGACGGCTCAGGATATTCTCGAGGTTAAGGCCGCGATTTTTGGCGCGCGCGAAGCGTTTGTAACTGCCGGGCGCAGCGTGCCGATTCAAGCGTCTGTCTCACTGCTTCCCAACGGCGGAAAGATGCTGCTTGGAACCGACATCGACGCCGTCCTCACGACTCTTGAATCATTGAAGGTCGACGCGATTGGACTTAACTGCTCAACCGGCCCCGAGGACATGCGCGACGCAATTCGCTTCCTCGGTGAATTTTCTCCCGTTCCAATCCAGTGTGTCCCCAACGCTGGCCTTCCGCTGCAAGGCCCCGACGGCGAGACAATCTTCCCTGAAACGCCCGACGCGCTGGCTGAGATTCTTGGCGAGTTCGTTGAGCGTTATGGCATAAACATCGTCGGTGGCTGCTGCGGCACTACCCCGGCCCACATCGCAGCGATCGCTGAGCGCTGCGCTGGGCTCCCGGTAGCGCCCCGCCCCGCCCCGCGCGCGCCGCGCATCAGCTCGATGATGACGGCAACTGCGCTGGTTCAGGACCCAACGCCGACGATCGTCGGTGAGCGGGTCAACTCACAGGGCTCGCGCAAGGCTAAAGAGATGCTCCTAGCCGATGATTACGACGGGCTTGTCCAGATCGCCGAGGACCAGGTTGAAGGCGGCGCCCACGTGCTCGACCTCTGCGTCGCGCTGATCGAGCGCGAGGACGAGGACGAACAGATGCGCCAAGTTGCCAAGCGCGTGTCGCTTACGCAGCCAGCGCCGCTGCAGATCGACTCAACCGAGCCTTCCGTGATTGCTGCTGCGCTTGACCAGATTCCCGGTCGCGCGATCGTAAATTCGATCAACCTTGAGGCTGGCCGTGACAAGCTCGACACCGTCGTACCGACCGCCGTTGAGCACGGTGCCGCTGTGATCGCGCTGACAATCGATGAGGTAGGAATGGCGAAAACGGCCGAGCGCAAGGTCGAAATCGCGCACCGCCTGAAAGAGCTCTGCTGCGACGAGCACCAGCTTGATCCGGAGCTGCTGATCTTCGACGCGCTGACCTTCACACTGACTACCGGCGAAGAAGAGTGGCGGCCGTCGGCGGTCGAGACGATCGAGGGAATCCGGCGAATCAAAGCTGAGATCCCCGGCGTAAAAACTTCACTCGGCGTTTCGAACGTCTCCTTCGGCGTCTCGCCCAGCGCCCGCGCCGTTCTTAACTCGGTTTTCCTCCATCACTGCGTTGACGCTGGCCTCGACTTAGCGATGGTAAATCCCAACCACATCACCCCTTACGGCGAGATCTCCGACCAAGAGCGTGCGCTAGCCGATGATCTGGTCTTCAACCGCCGGGAGGATGCACTCGAACTTTTCATCAACCACTTTGAGTCGCGCAGCGGCGACGATGCGGAGGCGGAGAAGGCGAATCCGACCGAGGGAATGGAACCCGAAGAGGCGCTCCACTTCCACATTCTGCGCCGCCGCAAGGAGGGCGTAGAGGATTGGATCGACCTCTCGGTAGAAAAGATCGGTGCCGTCCCAACGCTCAACGAAGTGCTGCTTCCGGCAATGAAAGAGGTCGGCGACAAGTTTGGCGCCGGCGAGCTGATTCTGCCCTTCGTGCTGCAGTCGGCCGAGGTGATGAAGCGCGCCGTCGCGAGGCTCGAGAACTTCCTAGATCGGATCGAGGGCTACACGAAGGGAACCGTTGTTCTGGCGACCGTCTTCGGTGATGTCCACGACATCGGCAAGTCGCTGGTCAACACGATCCTCACCAACAACGGCTACACCGTGGTTGACCTCGGCAAGCAGGTACCAATCCAAATGATCCTCGAAGCGGCGAAGGAGCATGAAGCGACTGCGATCGGGCTGAGCGCGCTGCTGGTGTCGACCTCGAAGCAGATGCCGCTTTGCATTCAGGAACTGCAAAGCCAAGGGCTCGACTATCCGGTGCTAATCGGCGGCGCGGCGATCAACAAGGATTTCGGTCTGCGCGCGCTCTACCCCGGTGGCCGCGAATCGGACGAGATCTACGAGCCGGGTGTCTTCTTCTGTAAGGACGCTTTTGAGGGACTCGCGAAGATGGACGCGCTGGTCGAACCGGAGCAGCGCGAGCTGCTCGTCGCTGAGCTGCGCGCCGACGCGTTAGCGCTGCGCGAGAAAGGCCCTGAGCCGGAGGCGCTGCCAACCGACGACGACAGCGTCCGCTCAGCCGCCGCGACCGACGTGCCGGTGCCGACACCGCCTTGGTGGGGAGTGCGCGAAGTGCCGGTTGACATGGACGCGCTCTATCACCACCTCGACACCCACGTCCTCTTCAAACTCCACTGGGGTGGCCGCGGCGTTAAAGGTGACGCTTGGACCGAACTTCTCGACAATGATTTCCGGCCACGACTGGAGCGGATGTGGGCCGAGCAGAACTACCTGCGCCCACGCGCACTGCTTGGCTACTTCCCTTGCTACTCAGAGGGCAACGAGATTGTCGTGCTCGACCCAGAAGACTCAGAAACCGTCCTAACTCGGTTTGTCTGCCCGCGCCAGCCGGGTCACGATCGCATCTGCGTAGCCGACTTCTACCGGCCGAAAGACGCCGCTGAGCTCGACGTAGTGGCGCTGCAGGCGGTCACCTCAGGTGCCGAGGTGACGGAGCTGATGGCAACGCTCGAAGACGACGGCGAGTACGCCGAGCAGCTCTTTGTCCACGGCCTTGGGGTGCAAACAGCTGAAGGGCTGGCAGAGCTCGTACATGCTCAGGTGCGCGAAGAGCTCGGGCTTGGCCCCGCGCAGGGACGCCGCTACTCGTGGGGATACCCAGCCGTGCCTGACCAATCAGAGCACCAGAAGCTCGACCAGCTGATGGGCCTAAGCCAGATCGGAATGACGCTGACCGACGGGTTCGCGCCCGACCCAGAGCAATCGACGCTGGCAATCGTCGCCCACCACCCCGACGCGACCTACTTTGGAATGAAGTCCGGCAAGCTGCCCACGAGCGACCGCCAGCGCGCCGATGACGTGATAGCTGGCAGCGACCGCGACCCCACGCGGCTGGGTGAGATCCCTGATCAAGACCCGCCGCAGCTAAGCGAAGAGGCAGATCCCACGCCGGTCGCCGGTTAGGCGATCAGTGCCAGCTTGTCGGCTCGCGAAAGTCGCTTAATACGAACCTCTTCGCGCTGAGCGGCAGAGCGATCTTCCATCTCGAACGAGGCCGCCAACTCGACTGGAAGCCGGCTCCGCGTGTAGCGGCCACCGGTGCCAGCGCTGTGCGATTCGATCCGTTTGTCAAGGTCGTTTGTCCAGCCGGTGTAGAGGCTGCCGTCGGCGCAGCGCAGAATGTAAACCCAGGCATTGGCCACGGAGGGAACTTCGCCACTTTAGGCCAGCTTCCTACGCGCTGGTTGAGCGCCGCTCCACTGGGCTGGTGAGCGGTGCTAGGCGGACCGGCGCGGAGTGCAGCGCGCGCAGCCGCACGTCGCGCCAGCTGAGTCCTTCACCGAGCAGCGCTGGAACGCCCATCAGCACCGCGGTCGCTACCTCAACTGCCTGCAGCACAATGCCATAGCCGAGCGCGTCGGCAGCGCTGACTCCGTAGGCGCCGGTCAACACCGCTACGCAGGCGGCTTGAAAGACGCCAACGTTGGCTGGGGTTGCCGGGACCAGCGCGGTCACGTTGACGGCCAGCAGCACGGCGGCAGCTGCGCCGATTCCGGTACGCCCGTCGAGCCCGATCGCGAGCAGCAGCAGATAACAAGCAAGCGCCTGCAGCGCCCATGCGCTGAGCTGAGAGATCAGAGCGACAGAGCCATCACGCGGGTGGGTGAAGACGCGTAGACCACTGCGAACTTGGCGAGCAGCTTTCAGTAGCGGGCGGATTACTGCGCGCGTGCGGCCGAAGCGCTCGCTGCCGCTGGCAGCCAGCACTGCCGGGACAATCAGAACAATCGCCAGCAACACAACCGGGACGAGCACGACGGCGACGAGCGCGCCATGGCGCTGGTTGAAGATCGGCACGCTGGAGAGTGCTATTGCAGCAAGGATCATTAACGCGATCAAGTTCAGCATGGTCTGAGAGACGAGCGTCCCGACCACAATTGGCATCGTCTCGCGTGGGCGACCGGCGCGTCGTGAGATCACGATCGCGCGGGCCGGTTCGCCAAGCCGCGCCGGCAGCGTCGCTGACATCAGCACGCCGATCGCCGTAGCGCGGAGCGTGTCGAGCTGTGTCAACGGGCGCTGAGGTAGCGCCGCGTGAAGGATCGCGTGCCAGGAGATTGAGCGCAGCATCATCGAGAGGCACATCACAGCGATCGCCGCGATCACCCACGTAGGGCTCGACTGCAGCAGACTGGCGATCACGCGGTCTACGCCGATCTTCTCAAACGCGAAGACGGCCAGGCCAATCGTGAGGCTCGCCGCGACCAGCAGGGCGACGCGGCGAGCGGCGCTGCGCAGGCGCGCGCGGCGCCATCCACCGGCCGGCTCCGGCTCGATCGTCGCAAGCCGCCGCGCAGGCACCGACGGCAGGCCATCGGCGTCGATCTTTACTGAGCTTTTCAGTGGCAGTTGGGCAGAGTTCGCGGCGATCGCTTGCTCGTAAACCGCAGTCGTTTGAGCGCTGATCAACGACCAGCTGTACTGGGTGGCGCTAGCCGCCGCGCCGCTGCTGAGCTTCGCTCGTCGGGCTGGCTCGAGCGCAAGCTCTCGCAAGCTCTCCGCGAGTGCGACCGGGTCACCATGAGTAACGAGCACGCCGTTGACGCCATCATCCACGACATCGCGGTAGCCGGCGATGTCACTGGCGACGACCGGCGTTCCAGCCGCAAAGGCTTCGGTCAAAACCATTCCGAAGCTTTCACCACCGAGCGACGGCGCTACTAGCAGATCGGCTTCAGTCAGCAAGCGCTGCTTCTCGACGTCGTCGACCAGCCCGGCGACGGTCACTCCACGCGGGTCGATGAGGAGTGGCTCAACATCGACCGCGGTGGCACCAATGATCACTAGCTCGGCATCGACGTGATCGCGCAATCCTTCGAAGGCCGAAAGTAGAACCGGCAACCCTTTTCGGTCAACGGCCTGCCCAACGAAAACGAGCTTCAGCTTCGCAGCCGAGCCGACCGCCTTGCGCGGCGGCCCACTGGCAGGAACGTCAACGCCGTTGGTAATCACGCTGTAGCGACCGCCGTAGAAGCGGCGCGCAGTCCACGAGGCGGCCTGCGAGACGGCTATCCGCCCGTGCAGCCTGCGCATGCGACGCCGCGCGCCGAATAGGTTGGCGATGCTGTGCGTAAATCGGTTGGTGGAGTAGGTGTGGTAGGTAGCGACCAGAGCCGAGGACTTGCAGCTGAGCGCCATCCAACTGACTAACGGCACCACGGGCTCATGGATGTGCACGACGTCGAAGGCGCCCTCATTGACTACCTGCCCGAGTCGCTGAACGGCGCCGAGCGAGAGCGCGAGGTTCGAGACCGCGCCGTTTGCGGGAATCCCGACCGTCCTGCCGAGGTCGACGATGTGACCGTCGAGCTGGCGTTCTTGCGGCGCTGTTCCGCCGTGCAAGCGCGAGCTGCGCTGGTCGAACGGATCGACAGGGGTGATGATCCGAACCTCGTGGCCTGCTTCACGATGCGCGGCCGCCAAGGCTTCAATGTGGCGCGCCACTCCACCGGGATAGCTCCACGAGTACGGCGAGATAATCGCTATCCGCATCGAAGCGATCCTAGCGCGCGCGACCGTCGGCTAAAAGCGGGTCGCCGCGCAAGTAGATCGCGCCGCAAAGCGCTACGAAGACGGCGAAAAGCAGCAGCATCGGCCCGGAATCATTAAAGAGCGCGCCAAAAACACCAACTGCCGCCGCGCCGGCTAAACCTGCCCGCCAGCCAGGGTCGCCATCTACCGGCGCCAGAAGCCGCTTGCGGCGAACAATGCCGAGCACAACGGTCAGCACTGCAACGAGCGCCGCTACCGGCATCAAGCCACGAATTAGGCCGCGCCCAGCCAGCTCAATCCTGCGCACAAATATTTCCCACCAAGCGCCCGAGTCGTCGGCCCGCAGCACGGTGCGCGTGAAATGCGAATCGCCGCCGCTGAGGAGGTCAACTGCCGCAAGCAGCGCGAGCGCGGCAAACGGCGCAATCACAACCAGCGCAATCGTCGGCCGCGACAGGCGACCGGGCAAAATCAGCAGCACCGCCACTCCAAATCCGGCCGCGACGGTCATTACGCCACCTACGTCGGCGCCGAGCTGCGCCGCACCGAGCGCTACGCCGAGCACGAGGCCGCAGCCAGCAAAGATCGCCGCGGCCTGACGCGAGCGGCCGCGACCGAACCAAAGCGCACCGAGGCCAACCAGCAAGATCGCCGGCAGCGCCGATTCGAGCTCGTTACCAATTCCGAAGAAGCGCGAACCAAAGAGCGGGTTGGGGCCGAGCAGTGAGCGGATAATCAGCGGCGAGCCGAATGCTAGGTCGGCGATGTAAGCGCCCGCTGCCACGAATGCTGGCAGCGCAGGCGCCCTCGGCCAAGCGACTATGTAATCGGTAAGAACGCCGAGCAAGATCGAACCGAGCACGACCAGCAAGAGCTCCACCAACAGCGCCGGAGAGAGAGCCGCTGCGAGCAGGAGCACCGACGGCAGCCAGAAGAAAGCAAGCGCACCGCAGCGCATCGCCCAGCGTAGTCCGCGCCGATCGGCCACGAGCATCGCCACTAGCGTCAAGATCAGGCAACTGCCAAGGAGAGCCCAGAGCACAGGAAAACGGCGTTGGCCGACGACTTGGAGGCGACCTTTGAGCGACAGCAGCTGCTGAGCATCGCGGCCCGCCACGACCGTCACCGGCTGCCCGCTGACCGCGCCGGGGACCGCTATGCGAAGCCAATCAAATGCTGTCGGCAGTAGATCGATTCCTGCGATCACACCGTCTAGGTGTGTGGTCAACGAAGTCAGAGTGCCCGGAGTGCCCAGTCCCGCAATGCCCAGCGGCAGCAGCTGCGCGCTACGCGTGCTTGGCGGTGAGCGCATCACGATCAGCAGTTCATTCGAGTCGCGCTCCGCCAACAGCTCGCTCAGCTGCCGATGACCTGCGCCGCCGGCGGCGAGAGTCGCGACCACGAGGCGCCGTTCGCTCAACAGTGCCTGGGCACGGGCGGGAAGCGTCGCCGCTGAACCAATCGATAGCTGTTCAATTCGCCCTGCCCGATCGGCGGCCACGATGGCGTCCTGCTGCGACTGCCCTTTAATGCCGGCGTAGGCTGCGCCGCCGCCAATCGAACCAGCGAGCAACCCAGGCACGAGCTTGGCCGGGGCCTCGCTGGCGCGTTTTTCAACAGCCATCCAGCCACGGAAATAGGCGCCGCGTTGGTCCGCTCTGAGCAGCAGCGGCGGCGGCAGCTCGGGGCTGTAGCTCGAGAGCGAGACGCGCGTTCCCTGCGTGATGTCGAGCAGCGCCTGGGCCGCGTTGTAGCGACCCTGCACAGGGCTGCTGAGGCCGATTGAGAGCTGACTACGGGCGGCGAGCTGCTCAGTCACGGTCTGCTTGGCGCGCGGCCGCGGAACGGGGCCGACGGCAGCGGGCGCGGGCACTGCCTTGAGCTGCCCGGGAAGAAAGACGATCAACACTCGCGCCGCACTCGGCGCAGCTGCGGCTGCACTTGCCGGCGCAGCCGCCGCGAGCGCAAGGCCCAAGCAGGCGAAGACGGCGGCGGCGAGCGCCAAGGGCGGCGTCATTAGTTCCGTTTTAAAAGCCATCAGCTCTATTCTGACCATCAGACGGGCGATCCCGAAAGATTCGCTTGCCCGTACCCTTAGCCAAGGAGTTTTCTTCACCAATGCGCCACTTTGTCAAATACACGTTTCTTCAAGTCGATCCAGCTTGGAAACGACTCGATCCAGTGCAGCGTCTGGCCGACAAAGAGGAATTTCTCGCCGCCTGTGAGGACTTTGGCTCCGACCACCTGCTCCAAGCCTTCTCACTCGTCGGCATTCGCGGCGACTGCGATCTGATGATTTCGGTCGAGTGCGAAAACCTTGACCGCATCCACGAGTTCGGCGTCGTGCTCGGCCAGAGCGGCCTGATGAAATGGTGCACCACCCCCTACTCCTATCTTGGCATGAGAAAGGGCTCGGAGTATTCGGACGACGTGCGGTTCGTCGCGCGCCCGTTTAAAGGCAAGTACGTCTTCGTCTACCCGTTCGTCAAGCGCCGCGACTGGTACATGCTGCCGGCCGACAAGCGCTGGGAAGTGATGCAGGAGCACATCAAGATTGGCAAAGAGACCAAGGGCGTTGATAACCACACGAGTTACTCATTTGGCCTTGACGACCAAGAGTTCGTAGTCGCCTTCGACACCGATGACGCGGGTCTCTTCATGGATCTTGTGCACAAGCTCCGCGCGACCGAGGCTTCGGCCTACACCGAACGTGACACGCCGAGCTTCACCTGCATGCGTACCTCGGTCGAGCGGGCTTTGATCGCGCTCGACGGCGCACCGATTTCAGCCGACGCCCTTCAGGCTTGAACACCAATCACGACGACGCCGCAGTGCGCGCTCACCTCGCCGAGTGCGATCCGGTCCTAGCTGAGCTGCTCGAGCGCTACGACGTGCTGCTGGTCGAAGATAATGATCGTGAGCGCGAGCATTACGCGGCGCTGGTGCGAACAATCGTTGGCCAACAGCTCTCAAACCACGTAGTCGCGATCCTTTGGGGCCGGCTGCTGGAACGCTTCGGCGGCCGACCGCCTACTCCAGCTGAAATTCTCGCTGACGACCCTGAACAGCTACGCGCTGCGGTTGGCCTCTCACGAGCGAAGGTTTCCTACCTGCGTTCGCTTGCCGAACAGGTTGAATCCGGCGCACTCGACCTCGAGCACATCAGCGAAATGCCGGACGAGCAGGTGGTTGCCGAACTAACGGCTGTCCGTGGCATCGGCGAATGGTCGGCGCACATGTTCCTGATGTTCCAGTTAGGCCGGCCAGACGTTCTGCCATGGGGCGACCTAGCTATTTGCAAGGGAGTCGAGCAGGCCTACGGGCTAGACCAAACGCCAAAGCGCGTAGCACTGGAAGAGCTGGCCGAGCGCTGGCGGCCGCATCGCTCCGCAGCCTGCCGCGTGATCTGGTGGACGATCGACAGACCCAACGACTAAAGCGCGCTGACTGCTTCTTCTTCGTCCTTGACCTGAAACGAAGAGCCGCAGCCACATGCAGCGACAACATTGGGGTTGTTGACCTGAAAGCCAGCCCCTTGGAGCGATTCAACGAAGTCGATTTCTGACCCATCAACGTAAGCGAGGTGCTGTGGATCGACCAGCAATTTCAGGCCATGGTCCTCAAAGACGATGTCGCTGTCGCGCTGCTCGTCGAAGGCGAGCTGGTACTGGAAGCCTGAGCAGCCACCACCTTTGACGCCGACGCGCAGGCCAGCAACTTCAACGTCGGCTCCTTGAGCGTCAAGGTATTCACGAGCCTTGGTTGCGCCAATCTCGCTGAGGACAATCCCTTTTGCCTTGAATGTGACTTCCGTCGTGCTCATCGCTTCGAGAAGTATAGCGGTGCTCTACCCTCTCCTCTGATGCCAACCGCCGACGAAGTGAGAGCACGAATTGAAAGCTGTATTCCTGGCGCCAAAGCCGAGGTGACGAGCGACGACAACGTCCACTTCAGCGCCCGAGTTGTGGCCAGCGACTTTTCCGGGCTTAGTCTCGTCGAACAACATCGCCTTGTTTACGCAGTCTTTGAGGAAGGTGAGCTCGGTGGCAGCATTCATGCCCTAGCCTTGACAACGGAGCCTCAATGACAGATCAGCCTGAAAACTCACTCCGCGACGCATTAGCCGACGCGATCGCTTCCAACGAAGTGATTCTCTTCATGAAGGGGACGCCCGAGCAGCCGATGTGCGGCTTTTCGGCGCGGACCTGCGCTGCGCTGGCTGCGACCGAGACCGAGTTCGCAGCCGTCGACGTTCTGGCGGACCCACGGATCCGCCAAGAGCTCTCGTCGCTTTCCAGCTGGCCAACTATTCCTCAGCTCTTTGTTCGCGGCGAGCTGGTCGGCGGCGCCGACATTGTTGGCCAGATGTACGAAAGCGGCGAACTTGCCACGGTACTCGGAGCTCCAGCTGCGGCCGCCAGCGAACCGCTGCCCGAGGCCGCCGAGCCTGGCTCCGCGCCGCCGCTGCAGATCGAAAACCGTCTCAGCTAGCCGGCTCTTCCGTGGGCTGAGCTAGCGATGCTCGCTGGCGCCACCATCATCTTCCGCCAAGGCCGGCTGCGTGGAGGTCGGCGCCCCCCGCTGCGCGGAGGGCTCAACCTCACGCTCGGCTCCGGCGCGACTTAAGTGCTGGACGATCCTGCGCGAGTCGCAGATCGCTTCGCCATCCTCGGTGATTAGCAGCGGCACTACGCTCTGGCCGCTTAGCGCCTCCACTTCGCTGCGTTGGCGCTTGCGCCAAGGCACGCGCAGCTGCTCATTCTCAATTCCCCTCGCCTTCAGCTGGCGCGCGACGCGGCCGCAGGCGCAGAGGTAATTAGTAGGAGCTGGACAGCGGTAGAGCGTGACCACAGGTTGAGAATACCGGGCTGTGTAATAGGGTCGCACCGTGCCTGTTGCCGTTGTAACCGACTCGACCCATTATCTGCCGCGCGAGATCATCGCCGACTACGGCATTCATCAAGTCAGCCTTTACGTCAACGACGGCGGAACTTTGACGCGCGAAGCCGAGATGCCCAACTTCCACGCTTTCTACGAGGATCTGCGCACGCGCAGCGAGCTACCGACCACGTCGCAGCCCTCGCCAGGCGACTTCATTGCCGTCTACGAGCCACTCATTGCCGACGGATACGACATCGTCTCAGTCCACCTTGGCGCCGGCATCTCAGGAACGTGCGATAGCGCGCGCCAAGCTGCCCAGGAGCTGACTGGCGACGGTTCGCAGCGCAGGATTGAAGTTGTTGACTCCGCCAGCGCCGCTGGCGGCCTCGCGCTGATCGTCCTCGCCGCCGCCAGCGCAGCGCGCGGCGGCCGCGACGTCGAGGCCGTCAGAGAGCGCGCATTGGCCGCGGCCGACGACGTGAAAATCTGGTTTTCGGTTGACACGCTCGAATATCTTCGCCGCGGCGGGCGGATCGGCGCCGCGCAAGCGTGGCTTGGTAGCGCGCTTAAGATCAAGCCGATCCTCAGCTTCGACGAGGTGATCACGCCAGTCGAGCGGGTTCGCACCAACCGCCGCGCCTTTGAACGGATGGTCGAACTGCTCGAAGAGCGCAAAGAGGCAGGCGCCTCAGCCTGGGTAGTCCAGTACATCGAGGTGCCCGAGCTCGCAGAGCAGATGGTCCAGCGCGGCCGCGAAATCTTTGGTACCGATCCACTATTTTGCACCGAAATTGGGCCAGTGATCGGCACCCACGCCGGCCCGGGCGTGCTCGGCGTCTCGGGAATCAACCCCGAGTTGCTTGAGCCGTAAGCAACTACCGGGGGCGCTTGCGGCCAATCAGCGCGGCGATGCCGCCGCCAATCACAAAGCCAGCAACTGCGGCCCCAGCGAGCACCTTCGGTCGGTGCCTATTGACCTGAGAGCGCCAGTCGGCAACAGCAACCACTTCGCCGCGTAGCTGCGTGAGCGACTCGGCTAGCTCGGTCTGGCGCTGCGCAATTGACGCGCGCAGCTGATCTTGAGTGCGCGCCGAGCTCATTAGCGATCTTCCTCGGGCAGCACGACAGCTTCGCGAACCTGCTCGCCGATCAGGTGAGCCTCGTCGCTGATCGTCTCCCCCGTCTGGCGCACGGCAGCAATCGCTTGGTCTGGGATCGGTGCCTTGGCCTTCTTCAGCAGCTTGGCAGCCACCAGGGCGGCGATGATCGCGCAGATAATCAGCAGAAAGGCGACAAGAAAAAAGCCCCAGAAGAAGGTCTGATCCGGGAACAGGAGGTACCAAGCGAGCCAGCTTGCGCCTTCGATGAGCAGAAACAGAGCGCCGACTAGAAATACGCCGGCGGCAACAGCGATGATTGTTCCGCGCCCGAAGACAACGGCCTTCTGCTTCAGTTCGACCTTGGCTAGTTCTACTTGGTCTTGAACCAGGCCGCGCGTGTCGGTAGTGACGCGCTGGATCGCGGCGGCGAGAGCGCTCTCGGTCGGTCCGGGTGCCTTCGCCATCGGCTAACGGCCTCGCATCCGGCCGAGAATCTGTGCGGCGACAAAGCCGCCCGCTGTGGCGAGGCCAATCAAAATCTCGGGGCGCTTCTCAAACAGTGAACGTTCGGCCGGCGGCGGCTGGTAGGTAGGCGGCTCGCCTGCCGGCGGCATGAACTGCTGCTGCGCAGCGATCGGCGGCTCGTAGGTCGGGGCTGCGGCGGGCTGACCAGGCTGGCGCGGGCCTGGGACTATCGGTGGCTGGTTTGGATCGCTGCTCACGAGGGTGGATCTTCATCGAGGAAACGCTGCCAGACGAAGGCCGCTAGGCGCAGCGCAGCAATGCTGGCGAGCGCCTCAAGACCGGCGACGAAGCCCATCCATGCGAGCCGCTTAATCATTTCATTCTCCATCGCGCCTGACGGTAGCGCACCCAGCCACTCAAAACGCAAGTGATCTGCCCACTTCCGGTAGCGCTAGCGCGGCTCGTCGATCATCTACCGCGAACCAGAGCTGGTGATTAGCCAAGCCCTCGCTGGACGCTGCCGTAAGCGTGCGGCTGACGCGAGGCGAGCGAAGGAAGCTCGCTGCGAATTCGGTCAAGTTCGGTGAAATCAAGTTCGGCGCCGACGACCATCGCACTCGTGTCGTCCGCTTCGGCCAGCGCCCGGCCCCACGGGTCAAGAATCATTGAGTGGCCACCCGATTCGACCCCCGGGGCAACCTCGCCGACCTGATTGGCGGCGATCACGAAACAGTGGTTCTCGATCGCCCGCGCGCGCAGCAGCGTTTCCCAGTGGGCTTCCGTCGTCTTGCGCGTAAAGCAGGCCGGCACGAGCAGAATCTTTGCTCCATCGACCGCCTGCAGGCGATAGAGCTCAGGAAAGCGCAGGTCGTAACAAATGCTGAGGCCGAGGACGGTTCCGTCGGCGGCCTCGCTGCTGACAATCTGCGCACCCGGCAGCTGGTGCTCTGATTCACGGAAGGCGGCGCCCGCTAGCTCATTGTCGAATAGGTGAATCTTGCGGTAAACCGCTTTGCGCTTGCCGTCTGCGCCGAGATGAACCGAAGTGTTGTAGAGCTTCTCCTGCCCTTCGACCAGCTCAGTCACGGAGCCTGCAACCAGATCAATCTTTAGCTCCGCCGCTGTAGCCGCAGCCCACGCGACTGCCTCCCCGTCGAGTTCCTGCGCCGCGGCGCGCTTCTGCGCAGCCGTTCCCCCCGCCGCCCACCACTCAGGTAGTAGCACCAGTTCCGCTCCACCTGTGGCTGCTTCACGCACGAATGCGTCGGCCCTGGCAATGTTCGCCGCTAGGTCGGGCGTGGCTGTTAGCTGGATCGCGGCGACTCGCAAGGTGGCGGCAAGGATAACCCGGTCGGGTAGCGTGGTCGCGGTGAATCTCGACCAGCTCCCAATCCGCAGCGACGGCAGCCTGCGCCCAGCTGGGCTCGCGCTCCCTCCCGCGCGAATGCCGTTGATCCGCGACCGCCGCCCACTTAAGCGTTGGACTTACGTAGGCGTTTACGGCGAGGAACTGATGCTCTGCGCCGCCCAAGTGCGCGTAGCCGGCGTGCCGCAATGTTTCTGGGCGATTCTCGACCGCGCGAGTGGCGAGATGATTGAGCAGACCGCTTTCAGCACGCGCATCGTCTTTGCCGACGAGCGTCGCCTCAGGGTCAAAGGCCGCAAAGCACAGGTTGACTTGGTGCTCCGTCCCGCTGGCGACCCAGTCGAGGTCGTAAGTCGCCACGGAGCCTCATACATCTGGACGCGCAAGCTCCCGGTGGTCGCGAGCGGCACGGTCGCAGCAGGCGGGCGTGTGAGACAGATCGAGTGCGCCGGCCTAGTTGACGTCACAGCCGGCTACCACGCGCGCGAAACCGCATGGAGCTGGTCGGCAGGAGTCGGAACCGGCGCCGACGGCAGCGCGCTAACTTGGAACATCGTCAGTGGCGTTCACGACGCAGTGAGCGACAGCGAGCGAACCGTTTGGGTTGACGGCGCCGCTAGCGAGCTGCCTGCGGCCGAGTTTGACGCCGAGCTCAGCGCAGTCAGCTTCCCCGGCAACAGCGAATCACTGAGCTTCAGCGCTGAGGCCGAGCGCGCCAGTAAAGACGATTTTAAGGTTTTTGCCAGCGACTACAGGCAGCCCTTTGGCAGCTTCAGCGGCACGCTCCCGGGCGGCGCTGAGCTAACCAGTGGCTTCGGCGTTATCGAAAGCCATAGCGCTCGCTGGTAACTCTCGCTCAGCTAAGGAATGAACCGCTGGCGTCGCTGAGGCCGCCGATCGCGCCGCTCGCTTCGAGCGCGGCGATCTGCTCGGCGTCATAGCCAGCGGCTGTGAGCACCTCGTGCGTGTGCTCGCCGAGCGAGGGGGCTGGCAGGCGGTCGTTATTTACCGGCGTGCGTGAGAATGCGAGTGGGCTGGCGACGGTGCGAACCGGATTGACGGCGCCCGGCTGGGTCAGGCCGGTGACCATTCCGCGCGCCTTGAAGAGCTCTGATTCAAGCGCCTCCTCTACCTCCAGCAGCGGCTCGACGCAGCAGTCGTGTTCGGCTCCGAATTCGCCCCACTGCGCGCGCGTGCGCTCCATGAAGATCGCTCCGACGGCCTTGTGCGCTTCGCTGCCCGGGCGCTCGAACTGCTTCTCGATCAGCTCCTCATGCCCCGTGCCTTCACATAAAAGCTTCCAGAACTTTGGTTCCAGAGCGCCGACCGAAACCCAGCCGTCTTTGCACTGGTAAGGGCGATAACAGATCAGCCCGCCGGCCAGCTCGCCCTCGCCGCGGCGCGGCGGCTTGCCACCGGCCAGCGCCACCGCCGATGGCATCACCATCCAAGCCAGCGCACCGTCGGTCATTGAGATGTCGATCGACTGCCCTTTGCTGGAGCGGTCGCGCTCGCGGATCGCAGCAAGGATCGCGAAGGCAGCCATCAGCGATCCGGCGCCAATGTCAGCGATCTGCGCGGCCGACTGGACCGGTGGGCCGCCAACGTCGCCAGTCAACCCGAGCAGCCCAGAGGTGGCGAGGTAGTTCATGTCGTGGCCCGCGCGCTGGGCGTAAGGGCCGTCCTGGCCGTAGCCGCTAATTGCGCAGTAGACAATCCCCGGATTGACCGCCTTCAAAGCGTCGTAACCAACACCGAGGCGGTCGAGCACGCCGGGGCGGAAAGACTCGAGCACGATGTCGGCGTCCTGCGCCAACTTCAGCAGCAGCTCGCGCCCCTCGTCGCTCTTGAGGTTTACGCGGATCGAGCGCTTGTTGCGGTTCAGCGCGAGAAAAAGCGCTCCTGCAGCAGATTTTTCAACGCCTTCGTGAAACGGAGGCGACCAGCGTGCGTAGTCGCCCATGCCTGTGTCCTCGACCTTGATCACGTCGGCGCCGCAGTCGGCTAGCAGTAGCGAGCAGAACGGCCCCGGCAGCAGCCGCGAGAGGTCAAGAACACGAAGATCTTCGAGCGGCAGCGCCATCGAACAAGCCTAGGCGCCGGGCGCCGCGATGCCAAGCAGCGCGCGAGCCTCGACAACGGTTGCCGGGCGGCGGCCCGCGGCCTCAGTCATCTGCCGCGCAACGGCAACCAGCTCACCGTTCGATTCAGCCATCTCGCCGCTCGGCAGGTAGAGGTTGTCCTCAAGGCCAACGCGAATCGAGCCACCAAGGTCGAGCGCGGCCTCAAGCAACATCCACTGGTCGCGTGAGATTCCAACAACGCCCCAGTGGCTGCCGTCAGGCATGTTGTGAACCATCGCCGCCATGTTGTTCCTGCTGGCAGGGATTCCACCAAGCACTCCCATCACGCAGTCGATATGAAGCGGCTTTTTCAAAAGGCCCATGTCAACGAGCGGGTCGAGACTGCCGACGTGGCCGATGTCGAAGCACTCGTGTTCCGGCTTGATCCCGTTCTCATTGAGCGCTGTTAGCAGTTCGATGATCTCGTCGAACGAATTCTCAAAGACCGTCTTGAAGACGAACTGCTTGCGTGATTTTGAATATTTCGCGTAGTTCATCGAGCCCATGTTGAGCGCCGCTACTTCAGGCTTCAGTGCTTCAAGGTAGGCGACGCGTTTCTCGATCGAAACGCCGACAGTGCCGGTCGAGTAGTTGATAATCACGTCGTCCACGCTGGAGCGGATCGCCTCTGTGATCGCAGCGAAATCCTCGATCTCGTAGGAGGGCAGACCTTCCGGCGTGCGCGCGTGGATGTGGATCATCACGCCGCCTTCATCAACTATCCGCTTCGCTTCTGCGCCGTATTCCTGCGGCGTGTAGGGAATCGCCGGGCACTGCTCGCGATTGGCGATGGCACCAGAGATCGCGCAGGTAATTACAACTGGATCTTCTTTTGACATTTCTACCTTTAAGACTGGGTTGGGAATCCATAATCGACGCCTTGCGCGCGCCGGGGCCAGCGCTCCGTGACAACCTTGCCACGGGTGTAAAAGAGCACCCCTTCGCGGCCGTGAACGTGGAGGTCGCCGAAGAGCGAATCCTTCCAGCCGCCGAACGAGAAGTAGGCCATCGGTACCGGGATCGGCACGTTGACGCCAACCATTCCGGCCTGCACGCGGCTGCGAAACTCGCGCGCCGCGCCACCGTCGGCGGTGAAAATAGCGGCGCCGTTGCCGTAAGGGTTGGCGTTGATCAGCTCCAACCCAGCGTCGAACGAGTCGGCTTTCAGCATCACCAATAGCGGCCCAAATACTTCATCGCGGTAAACGCTCATCTCGGTCGTAACCGAATTGATCACGCTCGGCCCGATGAAGAAGCCCTCTCCATCGACGCTTAAGTCGCGGCCGTCAACGAGCACCTCGGCGCCATCGGCGGCGGCGGCCTCAACGTAAGAGGCAACGCGCTCGCGCGCCTGCGAAGTAATAACCGGCCCCATCTCGCTGCCGTCATTGTTGCCTGGGCCTACCTTGAGCGCGCGAGCACGCTCGGCGATCGCAGCGCTCAGCGCAGCCGCTGTCTGGTCGCCAACGCTGACCGCCGCTGAGATCGCCATGCAACGCTGACCGGCGCTGCCGAAGGCGGCCGAGGCGATTGCGTCGGCGGCGACATCAATGTCAGCGTCGGGTAGCACCAGCGCATGGTTCTTGGCGCCGCCGAGCGCCTGCACGCGCTTGCCGTGGGCAGTTCCAGTCTCATAGATGTGGCGAGCGATCGGCGTCGAGCCAACAAAAGAAATCGCATCGACCTCGGGGTGGACGAGCAGCGCGTTGACGGCGTCTTTGTCTCCTTGAACGACGCTAAAGACGCCATCCGGTAGCCCAGCCTCGCCGAGCAACTCAGCCATCAGCAGCGAAGCTGAGGGGTCGCGGTCGCTTGGTTTGAGAATGAACGAGTTACCGCAGGCGAGCGCGATCGGGAACATCCACATCGGCACCATCGTCGGGAAGTTGAACGGCGTGATTCCAGCTACAACGCCAAGTGGCTGGCGGTAACTGGCTGAGTCAACGCGGGTTGAGATCTGCTCGCTGGCCTCGCCCTTCATCAGGTGCGCGATGCCGCAGGCAAACTCGACCACCTCAAGGCCGCGCTGCACTTCGCCGCGGGCGTCGTCAAGCGTCTTGCCGTGCTCGGAGGTTACGAGCGCCGCCAGCTCGTCGGCGCGGGCGAACAGCAGCTCACGGAAAGCAAACATCACGGCGTGGCGCTTTGCCAGTGACGCTGAGGCCCAAGCTGGGAAGGCGGCGCGAGCGGCGATCACGGCGCGGTCAACGTCGAGTTCGTTGGCGAGCGCTACTTGGCGCTGTACAGCGCCGGTCGCCGGGTCGAAGACGTCGCCGAAGCGACCGGCAGTTCCAGCGTCAGCCTCGCCGCCGATCCAGTGGCCGACTACTGGAAGTTCTGACGAGCCCATCGCTTAGACCGGGACTACTCCTTGGCGCTTCCAAGGGCGCTCAAGTCGCTTCGTTGAAGCCATCTCAAACCCACGGCAGACGATCTCGCGCGTTTGGCGAGGGTCAATCACGTCATCGATCATGCCGCTGTTGGCGGCGATGTAAACGTCAATCAGGCTCTGGTAGCCAGCGATCAGCTCCTTCTTCTTGGCCTCTGGGTCATCGGCCTCCTCGACTTGGCGGCGCATCACAATCTCAACCGCTCCCTCGGCTCCCATCACGCTGATCTCAGCGCTCGGCCAAGCGACAATCACGTCAGGCTCGTAGGCGCTGCCGTTCATCACGAAGTAGCCAGCGCCATAAGCCTTGCGAATGATCACTGTGATCTTCGGCACGGTCGCATTTGATACGGCATAGAGCATTTTTGCGCCGTGGCGAATAATGCCGTCGGCCTCAACCTTCGTGCCGACCATGAAGCCGGGCACGTCCATCAGGAACAGCAGCGGGATTCCAAAGGCGTTGCAAAGGTTGACGAAACGGGCTGCCTTGTCGGCCGAATCGTTGTCGAGAATGCCGCCAAGCTGGCGCGGCTGGTTGGCAACAATTCCCACCGGCCTGCCGCCGAAGCGCGCGAAGCAGGTGATGATCGTCTTCGCGAACTGGGGCTTCATGTCAAACCACTCACCGTCATCAACGATCTGGGCGATGATGTTGTACATGTCGTGCGGCTTGCGGTTAGATTCCGGCAGTGCGTCGAGCAGCGCTTCCTCAGCGCGCTCAATCGGGTCCGTGCACTCCACAATCGGCGGCACCTCTTCGCAATTCGTCGGCATGTAAGAGAGGTACTGCTTGATCGCCTCGATGCAGGCCTCGTCAGACTCAACCTCAAGGTCTCCGACGCCCGACTTGCGGCAGTGGATCCGTGAGCCGCCAAGCTCCTCCTGCGTTACGTCCTCGCCAACGGCGGCGCGCACGAGGTGCGGCCCAGCGAGCGCCATTGAGCCGCGCCCTTTGACCATTGGAACGAAGTCGGCGAGCGCGGGAATGTAGGCCGTGCCTGCCGAGCAGGGGCCCATCAAGGCCGCTACCTGTGGAATCACTCCGCTCATCACGACCTGTTCGCGGAATAGGTGACCCGAGCCAGCGAAAAGCGAACCGACAGCCTCCTGAATTCGCGCGCCGGCTGAATCGAGTAGCCAGATGAAAGGAATCCGTTTGGTCAGCGCCAGCGCACGCAGACGACCGACCTTGGTTTCGCCGGTCATTCCCATCGAACCAGCCATCACCGTGAAGTCGTAGGCGCAGACGGCAACCATCCGCCCATCAATCTTGCCGTAGCCGCAGATTACGCCGTCGGCGGGAGCGTCCTTGTCTTCGAGGCCGCGAACCGAGTAGTGAACGCCGCCGTGAATTCCTAGCTCAACGAAGGTCCCTTCGTCGATCAGGAGGGCTAGCCGCTCGCGCGCCGTCAGCTTCTCTTTTTCGTGCTGGCGGTCGATCCGCTCCTGGCCTCCACCGAGCAATGCGTGCTCGCGGCGGGTTGCAAGGTCTTCCACCAGCGGGCGCAGAATTCCAGTCGTCTCTTCAGCATCGCTAGTCGTCATTAGTCAGACCGTACTACGGCGCTGCCGAGGGCTTCAGCGACCCTTCCATTGCGGCTCACGTTTTTCGAAGAAAGCGCTGACGCCTTCGCGAATGTCCTCGGTGCCGAGTGCCTCCCCGAGCTGGCCGCGGAGAAAGTCGAGCGCGTCGATCAGGTCCATGTCCTGCTGCTTCCAAATCGCGTCCTTGCCCATTCGCATTAGCAGTGGCGACTTCGAGGCCAGCTTCGCAGCCCACTCGTACACGGCCTCATCAAAATCATCGAGCCCCACGACCTTGTTGACGATCCCAAGCCGCTCAGCCTCGCTGGCGTCAATCCGCTCGCTTAGGAGCAGCATCTCAGTCGTCTTCTTGCGCGGGACGTTGCGGTAGATCAGCGCCATGATCATGAACGGGAATACGCCGACGTTCAGCTCCGGCGTTCCAAACGTTGCCTTCTCACTGGCGACGATCAGATCGCAGGCCAACGCGATCCCCAGCGAACCGGCCAGCACGTGGCCGCGGGCGGCGCAGATAGTCGGCTTGCCGAGCGTCCCAATCAGCTCAAAGAGCGCCGGGAAGCGCGCTAGCCGCTCATAGCGCTGGTCGGCGGTCAGCTCCTCGGCGAAGCCACCAAGGTCGCCGCCAGCTGAGAAGACGGTCTCGTGCGTGCTGGCGAGCACGACGCAGCTGACCTCCTCGTCGTCGCGCGCGCACTCAAAGGCCGCGATCAGCGCGTCTAGCAGCGCGTCGGAGAGCGCGTTTCGCGATTCCGGCTGGTTTAGCGCGATCGTCGCGATCTTGTTCTCGGTTGCGTAAAGAACGATCTCTTCTGTCATTTGCATAAGGCTACGCGCGATCCTTGACTATTGCCCTCTCCTCCCTCTGCGGTACCGTTATGTACTTCGTCAATCAAGGAGCACCAGATGGCCACCGCATCATCAGTACTAAAGCCTGACTTCAATCAAAAGCGCTCGCACTTCATCTTCACCGATGAACACGAGCAGCTGCGCGAATCGATCCGCGCCTTCGCCCAGAAAGAACTTGCACCGCACGCCAACGAGTGGGAGGAGACAACCTTCCCTGACTCCGTTTTCACGCGGATGGGCGAGCTTGGCTTTCTTGGCCTAGATAAGCCTGAGCAGTACGGCGGCCAGGGCGGCGACTACTACACCTCACTGGTACTAGCTGAGGAGATCACGCACGCGCAGTCGGGCGGCCTTGCAATGGGGGTCGCCGTGCACACCGACATGGCGATGCCTCCGATCCTCGCCTTCGGCACTGAGGAGCAAAAGCAGGAGTGGTTAGTGCCAGCGATCAAGGGTGAGAAAATCCTCTGCCTTGGCATCACCGAGCCGGACGCTGGCTCCGATGTTTCGGCAATCAAGACGCGCGCCGTCAAGGACGGCGACGAGTACGTGATCAACGGCTCGAAGACCTACATCACGAACGGTCACCGCGCCGACGTGATCGTGCTCGTCACAAAGACCGACACCGAGGCAGGCTACGACGGCTTCACGCTCTTCCTTGTGCCGATGGATTCGCCCGGCGTGATCCGTGAGAAGAAGCTTGAGAAGCTCGGCATGCACGCCAGCGACACGGCACTGCTGGCCTTCCAGGATGTGCGCGTGCCGGAGACGGCCGTGCTCGGGCAGGTCGGCAAGGGCTTCTACCACATTATGTGGGAGCTTCAGGGCGAGCGGCTGATTGGCGCTGCTGGCTGCGTCGCCGGCGCTCAGCACTGCTTTGACAAAACCTTGGAGTACGCGATGGAGCGCCAAGCGTTCGGGCGCAAGATCGGCAATTTCCAAGTGATCCGCCACAAGTTCGCTGACATGGCAACAAAGCTCGAAGCCGCCCGTCAGCTCACGTACATGACCGCTTGGCGCTTCCAGAATGGCGAGTACCCGGTCCGTGAGATTTCGATGGCGAAACTCTTCTCGGCCCGCGTGGCCTGCGAGGTCGCCGACGAGTGCATTCAGATTCATGGCGGGGCCGGCTACATGAAGGAGTACGGCATTGAGCGCGTCTGGCGCGACATGCGCCTCAACCGGATCGGCGCCGGCACCGATGAAGTGATGCTCGACGTGATCGGTCGCTCCTACGGTCTCTAAACAGCAGATGGGCACCAAGGGGCTGCCTCAAGCGCCGGCTGCGCGGCAAATCATGCCGCCGTTTGGCGAGGAGCACGACGAGCTGCGTGAATCGCTGCGGCGCTTTGTCGCCGCTGAACTGGCGCCGAACGCAGACGAATGGGAGCGCGAGCGCTGGTTTCCGAACGAGATCTTCCAGCGGCTCGGGGAACTCGGCTTCTTCGGCCTCAGCAAGCCAACCGAGATTGGCGGGCAAGGCGGCGACGTGCTTCACGAGGCGGTCTTGGCCGAGGAGCTGGCTGGCTGCGGCTCAGCCGGCGTTGCCGCCGGCCTCGGCGCGCACGTCGCGATCGCCACTCCCCCGGTTTGGAAGTTCGGCACCGCTGACCAGCATGAGCGCTACGTGCGGCCATCGATTGCCGGCACGAAGATCGCCGCGCTTGGCATCACCGAACCGGACGCCGGCTCTGACGTGGCGTCGCTACGCACTCAGGCGACGGAGGTTAACGGCGGCTGGATTATCAGCGGCGAGAAGTGCTACATCACAAACGGCGTGCGCGCCGACTTTGTCGTGATGGCCGTAAAGACAACCGCCGAAGGCGGCCACGGCGGCATCTCGTTCTTCATCGTTGACACCGACCAGCCTGGCTACAGCGCCTCGAAGCTCGAAAAGATGGGCTGGCACGCCTCTGACACCGCGCTGATCGCGCTCGACGAAGTGTTCGTGCCAACGGAAAACTTGCTCGGCGGCGTCAATGAAGGCTTCAAGCTGATCATGGCCAACTTCCAGTGGGAGCGGCTGATGATGGCGCTTGGCTCCGTCGCCGCAATGCAGCTCGTCTTTGACAAGACGCTGCTTTACGCGGCCGAGCGGCAGGCCTTCGGCCGCTCGATCGGCGGATTCCAAGCGATCCGCCACAAGTTCGCTGAAATGGCAACAACGATCGAAGCTGGCCGCGCGTTGACCTACCACGCGCTGCGCCTTTTCTACGAAGGCCACGACGCCACCGGCGAAGTGACGATGGCGAAGCTGAAAACCCAGCGCGACTGCTTTGAGGTCGCCGACCAGTGCCTGCAGATCCATGGCGGCGCTGGCTACATGGTCGAGTACGGAATCGAGCGCGCCGCGCGTGACGCAAGGCTCGGCCCGATCGGCGGCGGCACCGATGAGGTTATGAGCGAGATCCTTGGCCGTAGTATGGGCCTGTGAGCGCGGCAGCGGAGGTTAGGCGAGTCCGCGAGAGCGACCTCGATGCGCTACTGCCGCTGGTGCGCAGCTACTGCGACTTCTACGAGGTTGAACCTTCCGACGAGGCGCTGCTGGCGCTAAGCCGGGCACTGATTGCTGACCCCAAGCGCGAAGGGATCCAGCTGATCGCCCGCGCCGAAGACGGCGAAGCGGTCGGCTTCGCAACAATTTATTGGAGTTGGCAAACGCTCGACGGAGGCCGCCTCGCGGTGATGAACGACCTATTCGTCAGCGAAGCCGCGCGCGGCAGCGGCCACGCCGACGCGCTGATCCTCGCCTGCGCCGACGAGGCCCGCCAGCACGGCGCGCTCTCGCTCGGCTGGCAGACCGCCAAAGACAACGAGCGCGCTCAGAAGGTTTATGAGCGAGTTGGCGCGCAGCGCTCTGAGTGGCTTGACTACTCGCTGACGCTGGCTTCAAGCTCGGCGTAAAGCTTCTTGATCTCGGTGAAGATCTGGTCGGCTGCCGCTTGCTGCTGCTCGCGTGACGGCTGGGCGACAATCTCGAATCGGAACGGCTCGCCAAACGAGACGCGAACTTTTGGCGCCTGCAGCTTCTTCCAGTTGCGAACCTTCTGTGAGCCGTGGATCGCCACCGGCATCACGACAGCTCCGCTTTGAAGCGCAACGCGACCAATTCCCGGTTTCGGCGTCTCGCCAATTTTGCCACTGCGCGAGCGACCGCCCTCGCAGTACATGCAGATGCAGCCACCACGGCCGAGGATCGCCTCAGCCACCTGAAATGACTGCTCATCGCGAACGCCGCGGCGGATCGGGAAGACGCCGCCGGTTTTGTAAACCCAACTCATCCAGCCGTGATAGAGCTGCGACTTGGCCATGAACTGAAGCTTGCGGCGCGTGAAGGCGCCGACGAAGAAATGGTCGATGTTGGAGAAGTGATTAGGCGCAAAGATCACCGGCCCGCTCGTCGGGACGCGGCGCGAATTGACGCTGCGCGCGCGGTAAGCGACCCAGACGAGGGTCGAGAGCAGCAGCCGCACAACGTCATAGGTCGGACTTGGCTTGTGCGTCATCGGCCAGTCGTAGTACTTCTGGAGCTGCTCAATCGACCGCGGGTCCTTGTAGACCTGCTCCTTGATCGGAGTCAGACCTTCGTCCTCTTGCGCAACGTTTTTCTGGCTCATTGGATCGACAAACCCCGCTCTACAGCTACGGTTACGCGCCGGCCCAGTCGCGTGATCGCTCAACCGCCCGGTGCCATTGGCCAAGCAGCCGCTCGCGCTCACTTGAAGCCATCTGCGGCTCGTAGCGGACGCGCTCGCGCCAGAGCGCCGCGGCGTCGCTCTCGGTGAAGAGAGCTGCTCCTACCCCGGCCATCATCGCGGCGCCGAGCGCCGTCGTCTCAGCGACCTCCGGTACAACCACCGGAACACCGAGAACGTCAGCCTGAAATTGCATTAGCCAGCCGTTGGCGGTCGCGCCGCCGTCGGCTTTAAGCGAAGTGATCGGCCTACCCGCTGCCAGCTCGATCGCCCGCACCGCATCGACTGACTGATAAGCGATCGCCTCAAGCGTCGCGCGCGCAATTTCGGCTCGGCCGCTGCCTCGCGTGAGGCCGACGATCGTGCCGCGCGCGTAGGGATCCCAATACGGTGAGCCAAGGCCGGTCAGCGCCGGAACGAAGTAGACGCCCTGATTGTCTCCGAGCGACGCCGCCAGTGCCTCGGTTTCGGCGGCGTCGCTAATGATCCCAAGCCCATCGCGCAGCCACTGCACGCCCGCACCGGTGACGAAGATTGCGGCCTCAATCGCAAAGATCGTCTTCTCACCGATCCCCCAAGCGACCGTGCTGAGCAGTCCAGGCTGCGTCGGCGGCGGCTCAGACCCCGCGTTGACGAGGACGAACGAACCGGTGCCGTAAGTGTTTTTGCCTTCTCCGGGCTGAAAAGCGGCCTGGCCGTAAAGCGCGGCCTGCTGGTCACCTGCGATGCCCACCAGCGGCGTGCCGCCGTAACCCGGGAGCGCATCTTCGAGTAGCGCGCCAAAGTCGCCGATCGAAGGGCGAATCACAGGCAGCGCTGCGATTGGTACACCGAGCAGCCCGCAAAGCTCGGCCGACCAGCCGCGCTGGTGGAGGTCATAACAGAGCGTGCGCGAGGCGTTAGATGGGTCGGTTACGTGCTCTCCGGTGAGCTTGAATGCCAGCCACGAATCAACCGTGCCGAAGACGGCCGTGCCAGCCAAAGCGCGCTCAGCCAAGCCGTCAACGTTTGCCAGCAGCCATTCGATCTTCGTCGCCGAAAAGTATGGGTCGAGCACAAGCCCGGTGCGCTCGCGCAGCAGCGGCTCAATCCCTTCACTGCGCAGCTCGTCGCAGCGCTCTGCCGTGCGGCGGTCCTGCCAAACCAGCGCGCGGTGGAGCGGCTCGCCGGTGGCAGGGTCCCAAACACAGACCGTCTCACGCTGGTTACTGATGCCGACAGCCGCCAAACCTCCTGGCGCCACGCCTGTTGCTTCTAGCGCCTCGAGCGCCACGGCACGCGTGACGCTCCAAATCTCAGCCGCGTCATGCTCAACCCAGCCCGGTCGGGGATAGTGCTGCTCGAACTCGCGATAGGCGCGGCCGAGCAGATTCATCTCGGAGTCAAAGACAAGGCAGGTCGTTCCGGTCGTTCCTTGATCGATCGAGAGGATCATCAGGCGAACCTACCCCCGCAGTCGCCGCGAGAGCCAAACCGCAACAAAGTCGACCAGCTGACGAGAGCGGTGCGCGAAGCCGCGCCAACTTCGACCGGTCGCGCGGTGCTCAAGGTCGAGTTTAACTTCAATCACGCTGTAGCCCGCGCGAATTGCGTCAACGGTCATGCCGATTTCCATCCCAAAGCGCGGCGCGAACGGCAGCACCTCAGCCAACGCGTCGGCGCGAATCGCGCGCTGGCCCGAGATCGGCGCAGCAAATTCAACCCCGACAAGGTTGTTAATCGCCCAGCGAGCAAAGCCAACGGCAAAACCGAAGCCCCCTCCGAGCTTGCGCGCAAAGCGAGCAACGGCCAGCTCAGCGTCGCCGCGCTCAACTGTTTCGAGTAGTACGCCAAGCTCCTTAGCGCTCTGAGCAAGGTCGCCGTCACAGAGCAAAACCAGCTCAGGCTCCGTCAGCAGGGCCGCGCGAGCGCCCAAGGTCGCCGCGCCCCCCTTGCCAATCAGTTTGCGGCTACTGACTACCTCTGCCCCAGCCTGAGCTGCGCGCGCGGCCGTTTGATCGGTTGATCCATCATCGGCGACGAAGATCGACGCGCCCGGGAATGCGGCCCTCAGGGCAGTGACCGTGGCCGCTATTCGCTCCCCTTCGTTATAGGCGGCAACCACTACCGCTAGCTGCGAAGTATCCATCTGGCGAACTATCGTGGCAGACTGCGCCTCTAGCAATCATCAAGGAGACGGATCGATGGCTGATGTCGAAGCTCACATCACAGGAACAGTCTGGAAGATTGAGTGCAAGCCGGGCGACACAATCGCCGAGGGCGACACGGTCGCGATTCTCGAGTCGATGAAGATGGAGATGCCAGTCGAAGCTGAGGATGCAGGCACCGTCAAAGAGATTCTTTGCGAAGAGGGGCAGGCTGTTAACGAAGGCGACGTACTCGTCGTGCTCGAGTAGGCGTCAGTTAAGGAGACTCGATGTCTGGAACAGTAACCAGCGACCAGCCTGCCGATGGCGTGCTGCGCCTGAGCTTCGACAACGCTGAAAAGCGCGGCGCGCTTGACCACGCGATTCTCGACGCGCTCGCCGAAGCCGTAGAAACGGCTGATGCCCGGGCAATCATAATTACCGGCAGCGGCGAATTCTTCTCCTCCGGCTACGACATTGGCCACCTGCCAGCGGAGAGCTTTGCCGAGGATGCTGAGAAACTCGTCGCGCACCCCTTCACGAACGCGATCGAGGCGATTGACGCTACAGACGTTCCCACCGTCTGCGCCGTAAACGGCCCGGCGATCGGCGGCGGCCTTGAGCTTGCGCTTTCCTGTGATCTGCGCGTCAGTGTCGACAGCGCCAAGTTTGGAATGCCACCAGCGAAGCTCGGCCTCGTCTATTCGCACACTGGAATGCGCCGCTTCATCGATGCGATCGGCGTGCCACGCACGCGCGAACTATTTCTCGTCGGGCGGCGAATCGATTCAGCGACGGCGCTGCGATGGGGTCTCGTCAACGAGCTCGCTCCGGCCGCCGAGCTTGAAGCCTGCGCGCTCTCTTGGGCGAGCGAGCTGGCAGACAATGCGCCACTTAGCGTTAGTGGCAATAAGCGCGTGATCCGTGAACTGCTGAAGGCCCAAGGCGAACTTGACGCCGACGTCGAAGCAGAGCTAATCTCGCTGCGTGAAGCATCATTTTCCTCCGACGACATGCGCGAAGGGATCGCCGCCTTCGCCGAAAAACGGCCGCCTCGCTGGCAGGGCAAGTGAAGATCGTCACTTGGAACGTCAACTCGCTGCGCGCGCGGATGGAGCGCGTGCTCGAGTTCCTTGAGCTCCACGCGCCAGACGCGCTGCTACTGCAGGAGACAAAATGCTCGCCAGAGCAGTTCCCTGTCGATGATTTGGCGGCGGCCGGTTACGAGGCCGTCCACCACAGCGGCGGTCGCTGGGCCGGCGTTGCCGTGCTCGCGCCGAAAGGCCACGGCCTCAAGGAGGCAAAGATTGGCCTCGATGGCGAGGCGAGCCCCGACCAGGCGCGCTGGGTTGAAGCCGAGATTGAGTCGCTCGGCCTGCGCGTGGCAAGCGTCTATGTGGTCAACGGTCAGGAAGTCGGCAGCGAGCCGTTCGCGCAGAAGCTGCAGTTCCTATCGGCAATGGCCGCGCGCGCAGAGGAGCTGACAGGAACACCGCTCGTTGTTGGTGGCGACATGAACGTCGCTCCGCTTGACCTTGACGTCTATGACCCGTCGAAGTACGTGGGCGCGACGCACGTCACTGAGGAGGAGCGCGCGGGCCTACGCGCGGTCGCCGAGCGCGGCGGCCTTGTTGATGCTTTTCGTCAGCTCCACCCTGACGAGCAGGGCTTCACTTGGTGGGATTACCGCGGCGGCAGTTTCCACCGTGGCTTTGGCCTGCGGATCGACCTGCTGCTGGTGAGTGAATCGCTCTCGGGCTCGATTACCGAGTGCGGCATCGAGCGCGACTTTCGCAAGGGAACGAAGCCGAGTGACCACGTTCCGTTGGTCGTCGACATCAAGAAATGAGCGAAAGCACAGCGGTAATACCGCGCCATAAACGCCGCAACGCGGGAATGACGGCGCTGGCGCTCGGTGCACTCGGCGTCGTCTTTGGTGACATCGGTACCAGCCCGCTCTACTCGCTGCAGACCGTTTTCTCGGCCGATGGCTTCGCCGTAAAGGCCACAGAGAGCGACGTATTTGGCGTGATCTCGCTCGTTTTCTGGACGATCACGATCGTCGTCACGATCGAGTTTGTGATCTTCATCATGCGCGCCGATAACGATGGCGAGGGTGGGATCATGGCGCTGATCGCACTGGTTCAAACGGCCGTCATCAAAAGGCCTTGGGGCAAGCCAGCGCTGGTTGCCGCAGGGCTATTCGGCGTGGCCCTCTTTTTTGGCGACGGCATGATCACGCCAGCAATCTCGGTGATGTCGGCGGTCAGCGGGCTTACGGTGATAAGTCCATCAGCCGGGAACCTCGTTGTGCCGATCACGGTCGTCGTCTTGACCGGGCTTTTCATCATTCAACGCTTCGGCACCTCTGTCGTTGGCCGTCTTTTCGGCCCAGTAATGGTGGTCTGGTTCGTCATCATCGGCCTTGCAGGCTTGCTTGAGCTGAGCCAGGACGCGGCGATGCTGAAGGCGCTCTTGCCTAGCTACGCGGTCAGCTTCTTCGTCAACCACCTTGGCATCTCGTTCATCGCGCTCGGCTCGATCGTACTTACGATCACCGGCACCGAGGCGCTCTATGCCGACATGGGCCACTTCGGCCGCCCGGCGATCAGCCGCGCATGGTTTCTGCTCGTCTTTCCGAGCCTGACTCTCAACTACATGGGTCAAGGCTCGCTGATTCTCAGCCAGCCCTCATCAATCAGCAACCCGTTCTTCCTGCTGTTCCCCGAGTGGGCGCAGCTGCCGATGGTGATCCTCGCGACGATCGCCACGGTGATCGCTTCGCAGGCTGTCATTTCAGGTGCCTTCTCGGTTGCCAAGCAGGCCACGCGGCTTGGTTTCATGCCGCGAATGACGATCAAGCAGACTTCAAATACGGAGATAGGACAGGTTTACGCTCCAGCAATTAACTGGGGGCTCTTCGTTGCCGTTGTCGCCCTAGTTGTTGCCTTTGGATCATCCGCGGCGCTGGCGTCAGCTTACGGAATTGCCGTCACCGGCACCTTGACGATCGACACGATTCTCTTCCTCGTCGTTGTGCGAAAGCTTTGGCAAAAACCGCTCTGGGTTGTGTGGCTGGCAGGGAGCGTCTTTCTAACCGTGAATGCGCTCTTCCTGGCCGCCAACATGACGAAGATCCTCCATGGCGGATGGTTCCCGGTAGGAGTCGGTCTAGTGCTGCTAACCGTGATGCTTACCTGGAACCGCGGCCGCAAGCACGTGACAGACCTTCGCGCCGAGCGCGAAGGCTCGCTGCGCGACTTCCTGCATCAGATTCAGACGCTCGACCCACCGCTCACAACGGTCCCAGGGACCGCGGTCTATCTCAATGCTCACCGCGAGACGGCGCCAATGGCACTGCGCGGCGCAGTTGGCTTTAACCACGCGATCCACGAGCAGGTCGTAATCCTCTCGATTGAGACGACGAAGTCGCCGTTCGTGCCCGACGAAGACCGTCTCAGCGTTGATGATCTCGGCTACGCTGGCGACGACATCGTCCATCTGACGGCAAAACTCGGCTTCAAGGACACGCCGGACGTGCCGCACCTGCTTGAGCTAGCGAAAGCGAAAGGGCTGGACAGCGAGATCGACGTCGAACACGCCGCCTACTTCCTCTCGCAGCTCCACGTAATTGCGGGCGGGCCGTTCGCGATGGCGCGCTGGCGCAAACGGATTTACTGCGTACTCTCGCGCAACGCCTCAAGCCCAACCGATTACTTCTGCCTGCCAGCCGACCGCACTATCACCGTCAGTTCGCAGTTGGCGCTCTAGCTGTAGTCGGCCAGCCCTGGTGCCTTAGCTGCGGCCGCGAACTCGGCCGCAATCTCGTACTCGACGACGCTGGCCTTGACGTACGGGTCATCGCTGAAGAGTGCCAGCGCTGCGTCGCCGTTTTCGGCGCTGACGATCACTACTGAGCCGTCTGCTGCCGCGCGGCGGCCGACGACGACGACGCGTCCGTCATCAACAAGACCGCCGATGAACCGAAGGTGCTCGTCGCGGTGCGAATCAACGGCTTCGATCGGCGCTGTGTAGTTGCCAAAAATTACAAACATTGCGCAATCAGAGCAGATTGCACGATGCCCTGCTCAGCGCTGACCTTCGGCGGCAACTTTTAGGATTGAGCCGTCAATCAGCCACTCGACCGGCGCGAGGTCGTCGGTATAGACGTCGCCACCGCGGATCGGCGCGCTGAGGCGCCCAGCGGCCTCGAGCGCGATCGGCCGCAACGGCGCCGGCATCGCCGCTGAGCTGGCTGCGGCCGCTAGCTGCTGCGCCGATGCCGGCCCGTTTGCGCCGAGAAGAACCGTGTTCACGCGCTCACTTGGGTCGCGCAGGACGGTCTTGAATGCCGTCTTCATCGTCGCCGCCAGTGAAGCCTCCAGCGCCACGCTGCCCTCCGGGTGGCCAACATTGACGATCACGACCCCACCCGGGTTTAGATGCCCCGCGACGGAGGCAAAAAACTCTGATGTCGTCAGGTAAAAAGGGATGTATGGCTGGCGATAAGCGTCAACGAGGATCGCATCCCACTTGCGGCTGCTGCGGCGCAAGAAGGGACGCGCGTCGGCTGTGTGGAGGTGTAGGTTGGGGCCGCCCAGGTCGAAGTAGCGGCGCCCGGCCTCGCTGAGCTGCCCGTCGATCTCAACCCCGTCAACGCGCGCGGCCGGATAGAAGTGGCCGTAGGCGCGCGCGACGGTACCGGCCGCGTTGCCGAGCACCGCCAGCGAGCGCGGCGGCGCGTCGCGCGCGGCCCACGGCAGCACCAAAGGCTCGTCCCAGTAGTTATTGGTCAGCCGCGTCCCCGGTCGGTAGATCGAGTGAACGGCCTGTCCTTCGTTTAGCTCCAGCCAGCGCTCTCCATCGCTGAACTGCACGACGCGCGCATACTGGTATTCGGTGTCGCTCTCCCAAATAACCGTTGACGCGCCCGCGCTCTTGATCGTTCCGACCGGCGCAATCAGCGCCGCGATAATCAGCAGTGGTAGCGCGATCCAGCGCCAACTGAGCGCAGGCAGGGCGACCAGAGCGAGCGCGAGCGCGAAGACTATGAAAGTGCGGCGCGTTCCTAGTAGTGGCACCAACAAAAGCGCGCTGAGGAAAACCCCAACCAGACTGCCGACAGTCGAAATCGCGTAAAGCCGGCCCGCTACGTTGCCCGCCTCCTCGGCAGTTTTGACGCTCAAGCGCACGGCATACGGTGCAACCGCTCCGAGCACCATCACTGGGAAGGCGATCAGCGCCATTACGGCGATCAGCGAGCCAACGAACGCTCCGGCCTCAACCTGATCGAGCGCCTTTACCGAAACGCTGAGGAACGGCCCGGCGATAAACGGCACTAGCGTCAATAGTGCAGCCGCGATCATCACTACGCGCGCGAGCCCGCGCACGGTTGGGTCTCGCTCAGCGAGCCTGCCTCCGTACCAGTAGCCAACGCTTAACGCCACTAAGACAGTGGCGATCGTGTTAGCCCAAACGATTGTTGAGGCACCGAACCACGGCGCCACAAGACGCGCGGCGGCAATTTCCGATCCAAGCGATGAGGCGCCGACGACGGCGACGATTGTGACCGTCAGGCGACGTATTCGACGAAGTCCTTCTTTCGCGCGCCGCAGACGGGGCAGAACCACGAGTCAGGGATCTCTTCAAAGTGAGTTCCCGGCGGAATTCCACCGTCGGGATCACCCTCAGCCGGGTCGTATATGTAACCGCACGACTCACAGATCCACTGTTTCACTGCTTCGCTTTCAGTCATTGGTGACACGGTAGCGCAGCGCGGCGGTCGCGGGCGCGCGCGTTAGGCTGCGGCTTGTGGAGTTCGATAAACCAGCGCCAGGCGAGGAACTCAATGATTCAGAGGAGGCGACGCTGCCACGGCAGGCGGCGTCGGTGGTCCTGCTGCGCGGCGGTGCCGACAGGCTCGAGCTGCTGCTGGTTCAGCGCACGCCGAAGGCCCGCTTCATGGGCGGGTTCTGGGTCTTCCCTGGCGGCGCCGTCGACGCGCACGAGGGCGAAGGCGATGAGGCTCACCGGCTGGCCGCGGTTCGCGAACTGGAGGAGGAGGCGTCGGTCTCAGGCATCGCGCCGAGTGAACTGGTCAAGTTCTCGCGCTGGATCACTCCGGCTGCCGTGAAGATTCGCTTTGACACGCACTTCTTTCTCGCGCCCGCACCGGCGGCCGCGAGCCCGGTCGTAGACGGCAGCGAAATCGTTGACCTCGTCTGGCACACACCACAGAGCGCGCTCGAGGCTTACGGCCGCGATCAGCTGCCACTCGTCTTTCCAACGATCAAACAGCTGGAGCAGTTCTCAGCCTTTGATAGCTCTGACGCGCTGATCGCCCATGCCGCCGCGCAGACGGTCGAGCCAGTCGAACCGCGGGTTCTGATCGAGGGCGAAGTTGCGCGCGTGCTGCTACCGGGCGAACCCGGTTACGACTGAGCCGCTTCGTCCACGGCGGCATCTTCGTCCACGGCGGCATCTTCGTCCGCGGCGGCATCTTCGTCCGCGGCGGCATCTTCGTCCGCAACCACCGCCTCGGCGGCCTCTTCGCTTGCTTCACCGTCACCCTCTTGGAGGCGGTACAGCGGCGCGACAACGTTTACCAGCGGAACCAGCTTCAAGATCACCGCCACAGGCCCTTGCGCCTTAACTTTTCCTTGAGCGAGCGCGGTGATGATGTTGACTTCGCCAAGCCAAAAGCCTTGCGCTGTATCGCCAGGCATCGCCAGAATTGCCGCCGGGCGAAGCTTGCTTTCGCCAAACTCAACCTCGGCCGGCTGGTCGGCCTCAAGCTTCAGCGTAATCTGTGCCTTCGGAGCAACAGTCTCAAGCCGCACGATCGTGCCGACGCGCTGAAAATCGCGCGCATTTTCAGGGTCGGAAACTGCCGCCTTGAGACAGGCGCCAAGCGAAGCGTAAACCTCGTCTGCTGAAGAAAAGCGTGCCACGAAGCTCTCAGAGTAGTCGCCGCGCGGCACCGACGCCGCGCCGCAAGCAGCGATGGCGACCACTTGGTAGGTTTCGCGAGTACCCGCAAGTAGGAGAAGAACAATGGCCACGAAGACCGCAAAGCTGGAAAACTTCATCGGCGGGAAGTTCGTCGCGACCACAGGTGACGGTGTGCACGAGGTTTGTAACGCCGCAACCGGTGACGTGATCGCCGAGATGGGCCTCTCCAGCGCCGCCGACGTTCAGGCCGCTGTTGACTCCGCAGCGGCAGCCTTCCCGCAGTGGCGCGACGCGACGCCGTCAGAGCGCAGCATGGCGCTGCTGAACATCGCGACCGAGCTCGAAGAGCGCGGCGAGGAGCTGGCGAAAATTGAATCGCTCAACACCGGCAAGCCGCTTGCCTTGACGATCGAGGAGGAAATTCCCCCCGCCGCAGACCAGATCCGCTTCTTTGCCGCCGCGGCGCGAATGCTCGAAGGCCGCGCTACTGCCGAATACCTCGCTGGCCACACCTCATCAATCCGCCGCGAACCGATCGGCGTTGTCGGACAGATCACTCCATGGAACTACCCCTTCATGATGGCCGTCTGGAAGTTCGCTCCAGCGCTCGCGGCCGGAAATACCGTGGTCCTGAAGCCGTCTGAGAACACGCCGATGTCAACGCTCTGGCTTGCCGAAATGATGCAGAAGCATTTACCGGAGGGCGCCTTCAACGTCGTCCTCGGAGCCGGTGAAGTTGGCGAACAGCTGGTTCGCAATGAGGGCATCAGCATGGTCTCGCTCACCGGCAGTGTTCGCGCCGGCAAGGCCGTCGCCGCCGCGGCGGCCGACACGCTCAAACGAGTCCATCTGGAGCTTGGTGGCAAGGCACCGGTGATCGTCTTCGACGACGCTGACATCGAAGCGGCCGCTGAGGGCATCGCTGGCGCCGGTTACTTCAACGCTGGCCAAGATTGCACTGCGGCCACGCGCGTAATCGCTGGCCCCGGCCTCTATGGCGACCTTGTCGACGCGCTCGCCGAGCAGGCCAAGGCCACCGTCTTCGGCGATCCACTTGACGAAAACACCTACATGGGCCCAGTAATAAGCCAAGCGCAGCTCGACCGCGTTACCGGCTTCATCGAGCGCGCACCGGCGCACGCCCGCGTGGCAGCTGGCGGCGCCGCGCCCGAGAACGGCGGCGGCTATTGGTTCGAGCCGACCGTCGTGGCCGACCTACTGCAGGACGACGAGATGATCCAGAACGAGATCTTTGGACCGGTCGTCACAGTTCAGCAGTTCAGCGACGAAGCGGAAGCACTGGCCTGGGCGAACGGTGTCAAATACGGCCTAGCCTCAAGCGTTTGGACGCGTGACCATGGCCGAGCGATGCGGATGGCAAAAGGGCTCGACTTTGGCTGCGTCTGGATTAACACGCACATCCCGATTGTTGCCGAGATGCCGCACGGTGGCTTTAAGGAGTCCGGGTACGGCAAAGACCTCTCGATGTACGGCTTTGACGACTACACACGCGTCAAACACGTGATGTCAAACATCGAAGCGTAATCCGCCGCGCCCCGACGGCGTTAACTACAGACCGCCGTAATCGCCGATCGACGGGCGCTCGACTCCGGCCGGCAGGAGACCCTCCGCGGCTAGCTTGTCGACGTGCGCGGCAAGCGTAGCTTCGGCTGCAGGCCTGAGGATCGGTGGGACGTCGCCCCACGCCGCAGCAAGCAGCTCGTCGCTACCACGCAGCCCTCCAGCGAGCGCCTCAACGAGCATCCGTTCGCGGTCAAGGCGATGGTCGCGGTACTGAATCAGTCGCTCGCGAGGATTGCCGAGCGCTGGGCCGTGGCCCGGGCAGAGTAGCTTTAAATCAAGCTTAATCAGCCGATCGAGCGCCGCGAGATAGCCGATTAGAGCTCCTTCATCGGGGGCGATGTAGACGCTGCCCTCACCGAGCACAGCGTCGCCCGTGAAGATCACCCCACCGCTGACAAACGCCAAGTGATCGGGCGAGTGACCAGGGGTCGCATAGACAGTCAACGGGCCAAACTGGTCGCCATCGCAGAGCGTCACGCTGGCCCCTGCGATCTGGGCCGCGCCAACGGGAACGTCGCCAACCCGGGCCAGCAGCCCTTCGAGGCCGCCACTGTGGTCGGCGTGATCGTGCGTGATCGCTATACCTCCGGCTCCGCCACGGACCGTCGCTTCACTGGCTAGACGGTCAAGGTGAGCGTCAATCGGAGGCCCTGGATCGATGATCCAGCAGGGGTCTTGGCCAATCAGCCAGCAGTTCGATCCGTCGAGCGTGAACGGCCCGGGGTTGTCGGCGCGGACGCGTTCGACGTCAAACTCTTTCAGCAGCTCCACCGGCCGAGACTACCGTGCGCCGACGCGGCATCGGCAAGCCTGCCAGTATGACGATGTGACGACGTTCGACCGCCTTAGCGCTCTTGATGCAGCCTTCCTCGACATTGAGACTGAGCGGGCGCCGATGCAGGTTGGATGGACGATGCGCTTCGCCGGGCAGCCGCCTTCCATTGAAGAGCTGCGCCGCCACGTAGAACTTCGGCTGCCGAGCGTTCCGCGACTGCGCCGCTGCATCGTTGAACCGCCGCTGGGAATCGGCGACCCGCACTGGGTTGACGACCCCCTGTTCACAATTGACCGGCACGTCAACGCAATTGAGATGATCGCTTCGAGCGTTCAGCCGCAGCTCAGCGAAATCGCCGGGGAGCTGCTCTCCCAGCCGCTCGACCGCAGCCGCCCACTTTGGCGCTTGCAGCTCGTAACCGGCCTAGCCGACGGCAGCTTTGCGGTCATCGGCCAAGCTCACCACGCGCTCGTCGACGGACTCGCAGCGATCGAGATCGCGACGATCATCTTTGACGGCGTTGGCGCGCCCGAGCCGCACGCGTCGGCTAACTGGCTGCCAGCCGAAGCGCCGACAACGAGCGAGGTTCTGGCGGCGGCCGCGCTGTCACGGATCGGCGCCGGCAGCGACGTAGCGACGACGCTCGTTCGCTCGCTGGCAACGGGCCCAGGGCCAATCGTCGAAGCCGTCACGGCGCTACTTAGCCTCTTCACGCCTGGGCAGCGAACGGCGCTCGAGAACTCTGCCAGCTCGCGCCGCCGGGTGGCATTCAGTTCGTTGCCGATGGCGAGCATGCAAGAGGCCGCAGAGCGTCACGGCGTCACCGTCAACGACGTCTTTTTGGCAGCCAGTGGCGGCGCGCTCAGCGGCGCGCTCGCGCGGCGCGGCGAGCAGCCTGAGGCCGTTCGCGTGCTGGTTCCCACCGCCGTGCGTCAACCCGGCGAGAGCGCCGCTGAACACGCCAACCGAATCTCGATCATGGTCGTCGAGTTACCGCTCGACGCCAATAACCCCGGCAACGTGCTGCGCACTATTAGCCGCCGCACGAAGACGCTCAAGCGCGCCGGCTACGCGGGCACGCTCGACACCGCGATCCGCGCCGCCGACCTCTTGGCCCCGGCCGTTCGCAGCGCCGCCGTGCGCGCTGCCGTCGGCGCCGCGCACTTCACGGTCGTGATCTCGAACGTTCCCGGCCCGAGCGAGCCACTTTCGCTGGCAGGCTGTCAGCTCGAGGGAATTTGGCCGGCCGTACCGCTCGTTGACGGCCACGCGCTCTCGATCGGGGCGATCTCACACGGCGGCATGCTCCACGTTGGCTGCTTTGCCGATGCCGCGCTCGTGCCCGACGTCGAGCTGATTGCCGCTGACATCGAGGCCACCTTCGAGCAGCTCAGCGAGCTTCCCGCTCAGGCCCCTGCGCCTTGGCAGCAGCGCGCGCGCCAGCGGCGCGACGCCAAGCGCGTCGCCTAGCGCGCCGCGATCCTGCTTACTGCGCCATCGAGCGAGACGACGTAGACGCGGCCACGCGCGTCCTCTCCGAACGAGGCGAGCGCCGCAATCCGCGGCAGGCCCGGGACGCGCGCATTGCCGCTGGCGCCGGAGCTCGAAAGTCGCGCGCCGTAAACGATGCCCTGACAGAAGTCGCCGTAGAGATATTTGCCGAGCAGGCCCGCCAGCGCGCGATCGCGGACGACGTAGCCGCCGGTCACCGAGCACCAGCCCTCGTCATGGGTGCGAACGATCACCGGTTCAATTGCGCCGCTGAGCGAGCCGCCGTCAGCGAATGGCCGGTCGCCTTCACGCACGCGCCAACCAAAGTTGGCCCCGCTCGCCTGTGCGATGCTCGTGAAGTCAATTTCCTCGACCTCGCTTTGACCAACGTCGCCAATGATCAAACTTCCACCGGCGCGATCGAACGAGAAGCGCCACGGGTTGCGCAGGCCATATGAGTAAATCTCACGCTTAGCCCCGGCGCGACCGACGAACGGATTCGACGACGGAACTGCATAGGTCTTTGAGCCCGAACGGCGCGGATCAATTCGCAGGATCTTTCCGAGCAACGAGCCAAGATTTTGCGCGTTGCCGATCGTTCCGTGCTGATCGCCTGAACCGCCGCCGTCACCAGTGCCGATGTAGAGCAGAGCGTCAGGACCAAAGGCCAGCTGGCCGCCGTTGTGGTTGCCTTCAGGGTCGTCCATCACGAGCACACTGCGGTATGAGGAGGAGCTCGCACGGTCGCTGGTAGCGCGCCTGAACTCAGCTACCTCCTGCTTACCGTCGCGGCGCGTGAAGTAGACGTAAAAGCGGCCGCTCCCCGCGTAGTCAGGCGAGAAGGCCAGCCCGAGCAGGCCCTGCTCTCCGCCGGCGGTAACGCGCGAGCTGACGTCAAGGAAGGGCCTACTGAGCCTCTTTCCATCGCGCACGACGCTGATCCGGCCACCCTGCTCTACGACCATCACGCGGCGCTGATCCTTCGACGGCGCGGTCACATAGAGCGGCGTAGCAAACCGGCCAACGCTGACTAGTTTGAAGCCGCTGGCGGCAGGCTTGGCCGCAGATGGCTGCGCGTCAGCAGGCAGATCGCGAGCGACAGAGGAGCCGCATGCACCAAGCGAAATGGCGCAGACTAACGCGGATATCAGGGCTATAGGCATCAGTTGATGATCGCAGCGAATGCTTTAAACGGCGCCGATTGGGCGCCTGCGCGCTCCCGCCCGGGGGCGATCACGCTAAGGCTTCGGAGCGGTCTTCTCCCAGTCGCTGACGGCGCCGCCCTTGTTCCACATCTCTTGAATCTCTTCCAGCGAGCGCCCACGCGTCTCAGGCACATAACGCCAGACAAAGATGAAGCCGAGCACACACATCGCTGCAAAGAGGAAGAAGGTTGCCGCCTCGCCAATGCCGCTGGTCAAGGTTAGGAAGAACTCAGCGACAAGGAACGCTGCCCCCCAGTTGGCGGCAGTCGCAAATGAGACTGCCTTCCCGCGCACCCTGCCTGGGTAGATTTCGGAGATGATCGTCCAGACAACCGGCCCGAGCGAGAAGGCAAAAGAGGCGATGAAGACGACGAGCCCGACCATCGTGATGATGCCGACGATTGATGTTCCGGCGCCGGTGTCTGAAGTTGACTGGGTAGCGAAGCCAAGCGCCACTGCGCAGAGCGAGACGAACATTCCGATCAACCCCATGAAGAGCAGCGGCCGCCGACCAAAGCGGTCGATATAGGCAACCGCAATAAAGGTCGCGAGCACGTTTGTGACGCCAACGCAGTACAGCGTCGCTTTTGTTTGCGCTCCGGTGCTGACGAGTCCAGCACTCTCAAAAATCGTATTGGCGTAATAAATGATCGCATTGATACCCGTGATCTGCTGGAAGATGGCAAGGCCGACGCCAACGATTAGTGCTTTGCGCACGCGCGGGCTGAACACTTCGCTCCAGCTCGCTTCGCCTTCGGCCGCTTCAGCTGAAACCTGCGCCTCGACGTCACTAAGCTCCGAGTCGACGTCGGCTGGTTCGGTCACTTTGGCGAGCGATTTGCGCGCATCGGCCGTGCGCCCCACCTTCGCGAACCAGCGCGCCGATTCCGGAACAATCATTACGCCGATGATCAGCAGGACGCCGGGAACTGCGGCCAGCAGAAACATCGTCCGCCACTCGGCGGAGTCGGCGATATCACTGACGAGATAGGCAAGGAAGATGCCGAAAGTAATCGCCAGCTGGTAGGTCGAGACGATCCGCCCACGGATTCGCTGCGGCGCCATTTCAGCCGCGTAAAGCGGCGCTATCACTGAGGCGAAACCGATACCAAAGCCAGTGATCACGCGGCCAAGGACGAGTATCTCGACGCCCGGAGTGATCGCCTGGATGACCGCGCCAGCAATGAAAAGTAGCCCGGCGGCGAGCAGGATTGGACGGCGGCCGAAGCGGTCGGCGGCCGTACCGGCAACGAGCGCTGCTAAGAGCGCGCCAAGTGTGACCCAAGAGGTGATGATCTGCTTGGCGGTGTCGCCAACCTTGAAGCTGTCGCCTACGCCCTTCAGCGCGCCAGCAATAACGCCTTGGTCATAGCCAAACAGCAGCCCCGCGAAGAAAGTCACGAGCGCGATCATCAAAACCCACTTGAAGACCGCCCTGCTGCGCGGCTGATCTATCTGCGCTGCACTCTGCTCAGTTGACACTTGCTCTCCCCCGTTGACGTCTCGCCACAAACCTAAACCCGCTGGCGGTCAATAACAACCACTGGCCAAGGGAAACGGCGTCTAGTGGCGCGCGAGCCCGGCATCAGCGAGCACTAAAGCTAGGTCATCGATCCGGTCTTGGCCCCAGAACTGCTCCTCGTCGAAGACGAACACTGGCACGCCCCAGTGGCCGATCTCAACCAGTTGCTGAGTGTTCGCCTCAACTCGCTCCGCGAGCTCCGGGTCGCTCAGCGCGGCGTGGCAGCCATCCCAGTCCAGCCCCGCTGCGTCGCAAATCTGGCGCAGCCCTTCGTCGGTCGCCGGGTCGGTTGCCTCTCCCCAAATCGCTCGTGAGGCAGTCAAAACGAACTCGCGCGCTCGGCCTAGATCGATCGCATATTCGGAGACGGCGAGTGTCCGCGTAGCGCCTTCGCCAAGCGGATCGTGGATCCGTCCAAACGGCATTCCCAGACGATCGGCCTCACGCTTCACATCACGCATCGTGTGCATCCTCTTCGCGGTAGGCACCGATTCGCCCCGCATCATCATTGGGATTACGCCGCGGAAGTGCAGATCAATCTCAAAGTCGTCGGCGAGGGCGAAGCCTCGCGGCCCTGAGAGGTACGAATAGGGGCTGCGGAACGAATAGAAGTAATCGACGCGTGGCGCGCTCATCACTTCACCACCCAGCCAAGCTCGTCGAGCCAATCGGCGATCTGCGCCGAGCGGTCCTGAGCGAAGAACCAGCGCCCGCCGATCCAAGCCGCTGGGGTCTCGTAAGGGCCGCGGTTAGTCATCTGCTTTTCGTTCGCGCGAACTGCTGCAATATCAGCGACTGGAGCCGAGCCGAAACATTCGCGCCAGAGCTGCTCGTAGCGTCCTTGATTAATCGGTCCGTCGCTCTCAAACCAGAGCCTGCGGCAGGCTTCAGCGCAGAAGCGCGTCAGTGCAGCTCCACGAGGCGCGGCGGCGACCCAGGAAGCGAGAAAGGCTGTCTGCTGCGGGTCGATCGGTTCGCTACGCGAGAGCGTCAGCCCAATCCGCCGTCCAAGCCGGCGGCCGTCTGTGATCGCGTACACGCGCTTGCGCTCCAGCGCCGGGTCGTCTTCGATTCCGCGCTCGATGACGGGGAGCAGATCGAAGATCACTTTGCGTCCCTCGAGCCGGCGCTTTAAGTCAAGCACGGCGAACGCGCTGGCTGGGTCGTCGAAGCCGAAATAAAGCTCAAGGCGGCCGGAGCGCCCACTCACGCGGCGCGCGGCCGCGGCGGCCCGCGCAGGCGCGGTGACGGTCGAAGCGGCAACGATAAGTCGAGGCCCAATCTCGCGCTCAGCGCGGTCGCGCAGCTTGCTCATAAAAGCAACCTAGCGGTGCAGGCCCGGAATGGCACGCTAGTATCTGTAGTGCGTTCAGCGTCCTGCTGGACGGAGTTCAGCTTTCTTGGGTCCCGCCACCTACGGCGGTTCGGGTCAGTTGTTCTCTCCCGAATCGCCCCGTTCCACTTCCGGTCCGGGCACACCAAGGAGTTTTTAGATGTCTACGCAGTCCTTCGCCGATCTCGGCGTATCCAGCGCGGTGTCGCACGCTTTAAAGGAGCGCGGCTTCACTGCGCCTTTCGCAATTCAAACAAAGGTCATCGGCGACGTGCTAGCAGGCAAAGACGTGCTTGCCAAGTCGCCAACCGGCTCAGGCAAGACGCTCGCCTTTATGGTGCCGCTGATCGATTTGATCAGCGCTGAGGATCCGCGACCATCGGCGCTAATCCTTGCGCCCACGCGCGAGTTGGCAACGCAGATCGTCGACGAGACCTATCCAATCGCTCACGCCCGCGCACTAAAAGTGACGGCCGTTTACGGTGGCGTCGGCCTTGAGAAGCAGGCCCGCACGGCAGCAAAGTCGCACATCGTCGTTGCGACGCCCGGCCGACTGGAAGATCTGCTGCGCCGCCGCGCGTTCAACCTCGAGAACATCAAGGTGCTGGTTCTGGATGAGGCCGACCGGATGCTCGACATGGGGTTCCGCCCGGCCGTTGACCGCGTCGTCGCGCTCTGCCCGAAGGACCGCCAAACGCTCTTCTTCTCAGCCACGCTTGACGGCGAAGCGGGCAAGATCGCGATGCAGTACACGACCGACGCCGCCCGCCACGAGCACGTCCCACCGCCTCAAAAAGCTCCTGACATCGAACATCGCTTTGTCAAGGTCACCAACGACACCCGCGTCTCCAGCCTCGTCAGCGAGCTCGGCGGAGGACGCGATCTGAACCTCGTCTTTGTCCGCACCAAGCGCGGCGCCGACCGCCTTGTTAAGCGTCTGGCCGGCGAGAACGTGCAGGCGGCCGCGATGCACGGGAACAAGAGCCAGCGTCAACGCGAGCGGGCGCTCGCAGACTTCGAAAAAGGCAAGGTCACAACGCTCGTCGCAACCGATGTCGCCGCCCGCGGCATTCACGTTGACGGGATCTCAAAAGTGATCAACTTCGACCCGCCTGGGCAGACCGAGGATTACATTCATCGGACCGGCCGAACGGGCCGCGCAGGTGAGCGTGGCGTAGCCGTGAGTCTCGTCTCTCAAGATCAGATTGGCGAGATGAAGAAGATGGCTCGCCAGCTCAACCTCAGCGATCAGCTGCAGAGCGCAATTGGTTCAAGTTCTCACCAGAGCCACCGCGGCGGAAAGCCGCGCAGCAACGGAAAGCCGCGCAGCAACGGAAGCCATCAGAACGGCGCCAAAGCGAAGAGCGGACGCCCGCCAAATAAGAACCGTGGATCCGACGAAGGCTCGAGCAGCGGCAGTCCCAGGCAAGTTGCCAGCGCGCGCCCGCGCTAAGCGCCCCGGGCCAATCAGTGCGCGCCTCTAGCCCGCAAGCCTGATCTAATCGGCAAGCGATGGCCCAGACGACTGAAAAGCCGCAGCTCGCCTGGAAATTAGTGCTGCTCACAACGCTCGCGATGGGCCTTGGTGGTGGGCTTGCCGCGGCCGCTGGCTACGGGCCGGGCGCACTCGCCGCAGCGATTGCTGCCCTCGTGGTCGCAATAAGCGCACTGCTCAGCCAGCAAGAAATCCCCTGGAAGGCGGCGCTAATTGCGAGCGCTGGCACATTCACAATGCTGCTGCTCGTCGACGTAACCGCGGGTGACCCGATCGCCTCCGCTGCGGCGATGGGCACGGTGGCGTTCTTCGGAGCAATTGTTGCTGCGGGCGGGTCGGCCTTCGCTGCTGGCGGGTCGTTGATCTCGATGGCATATTTCCTACCTGCGGCAACCAGCAGCACGCACGGTCTCAGCATCAGCCAAGCCGTCGCACTTGGCCTGATCGGCGTTGCGGCTGGCCTGATCGTGACGGCGCTCGTGGTCGTGACCCGAGCCCTTCGAGCGAGCCCCCAGGCTGCGCCAGCGCAGAAGCAGCCACCGGAAGCGGCAGCAGAGCCGCCGATCGCAGCGATCCGCGGCGCATTAGTGCAGCGCGACAACACCTTCCGTTACGCCCTTCGACGCGCAGTGGCGCTCGGCATCGCAATGGGAATCTTCCAGATCAACTCCAACCACAATGTCTTCTGGATCATGCTGACAATGTTCATTGTGCTCGAACCCGACCGCTCGTCGAGTTGGCAGAAGGCTCTCCAGCGAAGCGGCGGCGTGATACTCGGCGCGTTTGCGATTAGCGCCCTGTCCGAGGTTCTACCGGTCAACGTGATGGTCGGCCTCTCGGCCGTCGTTCTGGTAATCGGACTGCTTTATTACCAGCGCAATTACGCGATTTACGCAGCTGGAATCTCGTTTACGGTGATCACAATGTTCGGCGCCAAGAACGCCGACTTCACGGGTTGGGCCGTAACCCGCGTGACCGACACAGTCATCGGCGCGCTGATAGCGCTGGCGGTCGGCTATCTATTTCTCCCTGACAGCGACAGGCACCAGCACGTCGTCTAAGGCGGCGAGCAGCGAGAGAGCCGCAACTCTGCGCGGCTCTCAGCAGCAAGAAAATCGGGGCGAGAGGATTTGAACCTCCGACCTCACCGACCCGAACGGTGCGCGCTACCAGGCTGCGCCACGCCCCGATGACGGCCGATTATAGGCGTCAACAGTCATCAGCGACCCGCCCACCACCGGCGCCGAAGCACTCAACGAGGATCGGCGCTAGCAGACGCTCGACGCGCGACGGCCATCAAACCTGTGCGACAGCCAGCGGGCGATCGTCGTAGCCGCCAGAGTCAGGCTCTGTTCGTGATAGGCAGCCGGATCGGTGCCGGTGTTGACGACCCAATCGGTGGCGACCGAGACGCGCGCACGGCAGAACCGCTTGACCGTCGCAACGTTGGTTGCCGGCAGTACGACGGGATCCTTATCGCCTTGCGTAATCAGCACCGGTATTGAGCGCGGCGGTGACGGCGGCACGGCCAGTTTGCCTTGACGCAGCCAGGCGGCGTTCGTCATCGGGTTGCCGGTGAATAAGGTCTTTCCCTGCTCAACTAATGTCAGCGCAGCGATTGCGCTGGCTGTGCTGCAAAGCTGAGCGAGGCTCTTATACGCGGCCTTGCCAGCCGGGCTGAGGACTGGTGCGACCGACAGCCCGGGAGCATAAGCTGGCCACGCGGTGGCGATCTCAGAACCGATCAACCATCCCAGCAGCGGCCAGAATGCGGTTCCCTGCTGGGCGTTTATCAAACCTGGGACGTCAGCCGCTGGCGAAGCGCCAACAACGCCGCGAAGGTGCATGCCGCGCGCCAAAGCTCGCGCCTGCGGCGCCCATAACGACGAGCTGCCGCCCTGTGAATGACCTACCACGGTGTAGTCGCTGCCGGCGCTCACGCCGGCGCGGCGAGCGGCTACAACCGATGTGATCACATCGGTGGCTTGGTACGGGCCGACAAGGTACGGACCGGTGCCACGTGTGCCGAGCCCGGCGTAATCGGTGGCAACAAGCACCCAGCCGCGACGAACAATCGACAGCATCCACTGACTATTGCTGTTTACCGGCCCAGACGAAGGGAATGGATCGGCCGACGGGGCGCAAGCGTCGCCCATCCCAACAGTGCCGTGTGCCCAAGCGACGATCTTGCGGCCCGAGCGCGGCGCCTTGCCAGTCGGCTCCAGCAGCATTCCACTGGAGACCACAGGGCTGCCGCCGCGCAGCGTCGTATAACGGATCCGCCAGCCGCGGATACCCGTTGTTCCTGTCGGCAGAGCAAGCGCAGTCTTGCTCAGTAGATCACCGGCGCGGTGGCCTTTGGCCGATTCGAAGCTGCTGGCCAGACCGGCATGAGCGCTCGGCGCAGCTCCGATCAGCGCGGCCACGGTAATGCCCAGAAAGATTGCTAACTGACCTGGCGAGAAGCGCTCAATGAACATTTCGTGAACGTATACGACTTCGTGCAGATCTGCGCCGTTACGCCCTCACGCTGCTCCGCGGCGCGCCGCGGCGCGGCGCTCAGGCGTTGCCAGCCAGCGCGGTGTAAAAGCGAACCGCCAGGCCGGTGATCAGTGTTTGCAGTGCCACCGCCTCGTCCACTTTCTGCTTCTTCGCCCAGCGCGCAAGGCCATCCGCTTCGATCTCAACGCTCTGCGCTAGCACGTCTTCAACTAGCTCGGGGTGCGTATCGCAGAAGTAAGCGCCGATTGAGTAGAGCTGCGAATCACTGATCGAATCGATTAATTCTTCCTTGGCCACGACTGGCACTCTACCCTGCTGGAATGGCTGACTTGGAAGCGATCGTGAACTTTTGTGACGAACTGCTGGACGCGCAATCGTTTGATGACTACTGCCCAAACGGGCTTCAAGTACCGGGGCGCGAAGAGGTGTCGACGATTGTCAGCGGCGTTTCGGCGAGCCTTGATCTGATTGAGCGCGCCGCCGAGCTGAACGCCGACCTGATCCTCGCCCACCACGGCCTGATCTGGGGGCGCACACCAAGCGTGATCGACCGCGCCGCACGGCGCAGGCTGGAGCTGCTGTTCAACAACAACTGCTCACTGCTCGCCTATCACCTGCCGCTCGACGGCCACTCTGAGATTGGCAACAACGCGCTGATCGCCGCCGCGATCGGCTGTCAACGCCAGCAGCCGTTTGGTCAGCTCGGCCACCAAACGATCGGTGCGGCTGGCTACTTCTCCGACGGTGGCATAAGCATCGGTGAACTAACCGCGCGCACGGCGGCGGCCTGCAGCGATCGTGAGCCGCTCGTCTTTGACGGCGGCCCCGAGCGGATCAAGAACGTCGCGATCGTCTCTGGCGCCGGCTGCTCCTATCTCGACGACGCGATCAAAGCCGGCTTTGACGCCTTCATCACCGGCGAACCCGCTGAGCGCGTGATGAACGAATCACGCGAGGGTGGAATCCACTTTATTGCCGCCGGCCATTACGCGACTGAAACGCTCGGCGTCCGCAGGCTTGGCGATCTGATCGCTGAACGCTTTGGCGCAAGCCACCAGTTCATCGACGTTGCAAATCCAATCTGACACACAAACGCTGGCACGAAGGCCGCAATTTGCGTAGTATCAAGATCGCACTTTTTACCCACTAGGAGAGAGAGTCATGGAAGCCAGCTCGACGCCAACAACAGGTTCACAGACAATCGCCGACATGCTGCCGCTCGCGGCAGCCAAGTACGCAGATCGGCCAGCCGTGCGCCACAAGGTTGGCGACGAGTGGCTCGACGTCAGCTTCAGTGAAGTCGGCGAGATCGTCTCTGAGATCGGTCGCGGGCTGATCGACCTTGGCCTCGAGCCTGGCGAGCGAGTCGCGGTCCTCTGCGGCACCCGGCCAGAGTGGGTTTACAGCTCGTTTGGGATTAGCGCCGCTGGCGGTGTCGTTGTGCCGATCTACCCGACCAACTCGCCCAAGGAATGCGAGTGGGTGGCTGGCGACTCTGAGTCAACTGTGATCGTCGTCGAAGACGCAGAGCAGTACGCGAAAATCGCCGAGGTTCGCGACCGGCTACCAAAGCTGAAAACAATCATCGCGATTGAGCACAGTGACGGAACGCCAGAGGCCATCTCGCTCGACGAGATTCGCGAGCGCGGCCGCGGCCGCGACGAGCAGGAGCTGGTTGCGCGCTACGAGGCCGTCGAGCCAGACGACCCCTACACCTTCATTTACACCTCTGGCACGACCGGCCCGCCGAAGGGCTGCGTGCTCTCGCAGGCCAACTACCGAGCCGTGCTTGACATGACTAGCGAGCGCGGACTTTTCGGCAACGGTGACGACGTCGTTTACCTCTTCCTGCCGCTCGCTCACGCCTTCGCGATCCTCGTAGCGCTTGGCGCAGCCGACACCGGCACTGCGGTCGCATACTGGACAGGCGACACAACGAAGATCATCGCCGACATCGGCGAAGTGAAGCCAACCTTCCTGCCCTCGGTGCCGCGAATTTTCGAGAAGCTCTACACGATGGTCGCCGGTAACGTTGACCCTGAGATGCTGGCCAAGGCAACCGAGGTTGGCGTGCAAGTTCGCGACCTTGAGATCACCGGCCAGCCGGTGCCCGAAGAGCTGCAGGCAGCCTTCGATCAATTCGACGAGAAGCTGTTCGTGAACGTGCGCGCCGCTTTCGGCGGTCAGCTGCGCGAAGCAGTCACAGGCGCCGCGCCGATCGCACAGCAGATCCTCGAGTTTTTCTACGCCGCCGGCGTTCCGGTAATGGAGGGCTACGGCATGACCGAAACGGCGACCGTCGCGACTACCTCCACTCCCGAGAACCACCGCTTCGGCTCGGTCGGCCGCGCGCTGCCGGGAGTTGAAATCAAAATCGCCGAAGAGGACGGCGAGATCCTGCTCAAGGGGCCGAACATCTTCGGCGGCTACTGGAAGAACGACGACGCCAGCTTCGGCGCCGTAGTTGACGGCTGGCTTCACACCGGTGACGTGGGCAGGGTTGATGAGGACGATTACCTTTTCATTACCGGCCGCAAGAAGGACATCATCATCACCGCTGGGGGTAAGAACCTCACTCCAGCCAACCTTGAAAACGACCTGAAGCAGACTCGTTTCGTAAGTCAGGCCGTGATGCACGGCGACCGACGCGCTTACCCGGTGATGCTGATCACACTCGACGAGGAGCAAATAATCCCGTGGGCAGCGGAGCAGGGGATCGAGAACGCCACCGTCGCAGAGCTGGCCACAAACGCCGAAGTAATCGAGATTATTCAAGCCGAGCTAGACCGAGCTAACGACCACTACGCGCCGGTTGAACAGGTCAAGAAATTCTTCATCCTCGAACACGACCTGACGCAAGAGACTGGCGAACTGACGCCAACAATGAAGGTCAAGCGCAACGTCGTTGAAGAGAAATACGGCGATCGCTTCGACGCGCTTTACGAGGGCTAGGCGGCGCAAATCGCGGCGCTCGCGGAGCCCGCGTCGTACCCTTAGAGCTATGCGCAGCGACCCAAGCGACACCGGCGGGCTTTTTGTAGGCCGCCGCCCTGGCACCCAGCCAGTGCATTACCGCAGTGAGCCAGTTCTCGGCAACCCGCGCCAGCGGCGACGCGACGCGCTGTTAGGTCACTGCGTACTCGCGCTTATGGTGCTGATCAACCTCACCTTCTGGGGCCCGGTCGAGGCAGGTTGGCTTTGGATTGTCTCGCATATTCCAATTCTCGTTGACCACATATTCTTCGCGACGATTGCTGCCTTCTTTGGCATTCTGCTGACGCTGCTCGCTGGGCTGGCGGTGTGTAAACAGCTCGACGGAATCTGGATTTTGATGCGGCGCGCCTCGGGAGTTGACCAGCGCGACGGCGTGATCGGCCGCGTCTTCGCTTACACCGCGATGGTGGGAGTGACGCTGTTCGGTATTTGGCTCGTGTTTGGCGGCGGGCTCGCGAATAGTGGGACCGCGCCCGGCGCGCCGTAATGGGGCTGCTCGACCATTACAAGCAGTTCGAAGAGATGGACCCCAAGGACGTCAGCGCGCGGCTTAAAAGCGAAGCTGACGAGCGTCGCCGTAAAGCACTAGCGACGGTTGACAAGCTCGACCTTTCGGCGACGACATGGCCGGAGTACCCCCCCTCCTCAGTCGTCGGTGCGATCACCTTTGTGGCTCAGCGTGGGCTCCACAACTACATGGAACCGGCCGGGGAGCTTCGGGCCGAGATTGCCCACCGCCATGGCCTGCCGGCTGAGAGAATCGTGATCGGCGATGGTGCCTCGCAGCTGCTCGTCAGCGCGACCCAGAACCTGATTGGGCCCGGCGACGAGCTGATCACGCCCTGGCCCTCCTACCAGCTCTATCCGGTGATGGCTCGCGAGGCAGGCGGCGAGGTAGTGACGGTCGCAGGCCACTCAGTCAAAGCAATTCTTGCTGCGGTGACGAAGAAGACGCGGATCGTAGCTATCTGCAATCCGAATGATCCGAGCGGTGAGCTGATTAGCGTGAACGAACTCTCAGGCCTGCTTGAGGCGCTGCCCGAGCGGGTCGCAGTACTACTCGATGAGGCTCTACGCGATTTCGTCACAGCAGAGCCACTCGATGCCACAATCGGCCTGTGCGAGCGCCACCCCCGGCTACTGATCTTCCGTAGCTTCTCGAAAGCTTGGGGCTTGGCAGGGCTGCGCTGTGGGTACGCGCTCGGTGGGCCGGGAAGCGAAGCCCTCTTGAGCGCAATCGGGCCGCCGCTAGGAATCGGTGAGTTAACCCAGGCTGGTGTGCTCGAGGCACTTCGCCACGCCAGCGGAGTCGTCGAACGCAGGGCCGCCACGGTGGCCGAGCAGCGGGCGCGGCTCCGCAGCGAGCTGGCGGGGCTGCCGCTTGAGCTTGGGCCGCCGAGCGAGGCGAACCTACTCTGGCTTGCGGCCGAAGGGATCGATGGCGCTGAACTCTCAGGGCGGCTTGCGCAGTCTGGCGTGATCGTCCGCGCCGGCGGCACGCTCGGCGACCCGCAGCGGATCCGCGTAGCGATTCAAGACAGTGCGGCGAGCGACCGCCTGCTGCGCGCGCTAAACGTGGCGCTCTAGCTGCGGCTTGCGGCGCTGCGAGGTGCGGGCTTAGCGACCGTCGGCATCGCAAGCTCATCGATCGGCTCGTCGGCCGACTGGCGCAGCAGCGTGCTCGTCGTCTGCTCGAGAATACGGCGCCAAGCACGCGTCTTCTCCTGCTCGCGCGTGACATGCCTGACGACCTTCTGCACGCGCGCGGCCGAGATCTCAATCCCATGACGGCCGAAGATCTCCTTGTACTCCTCGTAGTGCTCAGCAAGCTTCACGGTCACCGACTGGAATCCATGACGGGCGATTTCGATCCGCTTGCTGAAGTCCATGATTGAGGTTTGAAACATCAACATGTCGTCGGCCTCAGGTTCGATCAGAACGATGTCAACGTCGGGGTATTTCTGCTCCCACCGAGCAACGATTTCGTGCAGGCGCTGATAAGCCATCAGCTTGAAGGTCTGGTAGCCAATCTGGGCGATCCCCATGTCGCTGACGTGGCTTGCGCGCTCACCGAGGCCGTTGGGCTGATCTGCCTCTGGATCGATGATCAGCGGCACGACCGGGTTGATGACGACGATCATCGTGGCGCCCGCCGCGACTGCGATGTCAACGTTTGTCGTCGAGATGATTCCGCCGTCGACGAGTTCGCGGTCGCGCACCTTGACCGGCTTGAAGACCATAGGCAACGCAGCTGAAGCGCGCACTGCGCGTGAGATCGGCACGTCATCCCAGCCCTCTTCGCCGAAAACGATTCGCTCGCAGCTATCGAGATCAGTTGCCGTCAGGTATAGCTCGCAGCCAAGCGCACGAATGTCATCGGTGCGCTCTGGATCACTGAGCACCTTCTTGAGGTATCGCTCCAGCCCTGCACCACTGTAAATACCCGACGGGAGGTCTTCGCTCAAACCAAGCAACAGGTCCATAACTGAGATCTGACGCCAGCGCGGCGCAAGGTCGCGAGCCAGGCGCCCAAGGCGGAGCGGAAGCAGGGCGCCGGTGCGGGCATATTCGAGCAGGTTGGGCCGCAACATTGTGCCAAGGCTGATGTCTTGGAAGGAGCTGGTTTTGTGCCCGTTGACGACGCGCATCATCTCTTCAGGAGTGACTCCATTTGCCGCCAGCGCGGCGACGAAAGCGCCAGCGCTAGTACCGACATAGATGTCGAACTCATTTGCGTTGCGGTTCACTGCGAGCAGGTCAAGCGCGCGCAGCGCACCGATCTCATAGACGGCACCTGTCATCCCGCCGCCACCGAGCACTAAGGCCGTCTTCTCTGGTCGCTTTTTGCTGCTGCCGCGTGGTGGCTTGCGGTTCGCTTTCGAGAGCTTTGTGACGTCGGCCATTGGCTTCCATTCTAGGGTTTCGAAGCGCTGGAAGTGCTGACGCTGGCGGCGCAGGCCAACCTGCGCACGCAGTCCTGCCCGCGCGCTACCGTTGCATCTGTGACGTGGATCAAGCGCCTCGCGCTACTCTGCGCAGCTTCTGCTGCCGCCGCTTGCGCCAGCCCGGCAACATCAGCGCTAGCGCTCTCGAAGGCCGAAGTTCAGCAGCGGATTGCCTCAGCGCTGCTGAAGTCTGGATCAAGCAGCGGCGCGCTTGTGGCCGACCTGACCGCAGACGAGCCTATCTACGCGGCCCGCGCCGACCTGGCGCGCGTGCCAGCATCGGTCGAAAAGCTCTACACAACTGCGACAGCACTGGGCCGTTTCGGTTCGCAGGCCCGACTGAGCACCGAACTTTTTTCCAGCGGCAGCTTGGACGAAAACGGTCTTCTGAGCGGCGACCTGATCCTTCGCGGTGGCGGCGACCCAAGCTTCAGCAGTGAAGACATTGACTCACTGGGCCGCTCGGTCCAGAGGGCTGGCATCGAGGCGATCTCTGGTGGCGTGGTTGGTGATCAGTCGCGCTTCGATCTGCGCCGCGGCGGGCCAGCGAGCGGTTGGAGCGTCGATGGCTACATCGGTGGTTCTCTCGGCGCGCTCGTGCTCAACCGCGGCTCCGGCGATTACGCCAATCCGGGGCTGGCGGCCGCTAGTGCTCTCTCGAAGGAGCTGAGCAGCCTCAAGATCACGCGCCGCAAAAAGGCGCGTACCGGCCTCACGCCTGGCGGATCAAAGCGAGTTGCGCTGCTGCGCTCGCCGACCGTGCGCGACTTAATCAGGGTCACAAATAGCGCCTCCGACAATTTCTATGCCGAGATGCTCGTGAAGAACCTTGGCGCCCGTTTTGGTACCTCTGGATCAACGCCGGCCGGCGTGGCGGTAATGCGAAGCTTCCTCAAGCGGTTTGGGATACGACCCCAGATCAGCGACGGGTCCGGCCTCTCGCGCGCGAACCGCACATCACCGCGCGAAGTCGTCGCGCTGCTTTCCGCAATGCACAGCGGCGCCCAGCGCGTGGCTTTTGAGGACTCACTCGCAGTTGCCGGTCGCAGCGGCACGCTCGCTGGGCGGATGAACGGCAGCGCAGCCGCCGGGAATTGCCGCGGCAAAACAGGAACCCTAAGCGACGTCAGTGGCCTCTCGGGACTCTGCGTGACGAAGAACGGGCACATCGTCGCGTTTTCGATCCTAATGAACAGCGTTTCGCCCCAGCGCGCGCGCAGCCTTCAGGACAGCGCCGTTAGAGCGATTGCCAACTACAGCCGCTAGGACGCAGCTCAGTCTGCGACGAGTAGCGTTAGCAGCGCCGCCTCGTCGAGCACATTGACCTTGAGCCGCTCGGCCTTCTCGAGCTTCGATCCGGCGGCCTCCCCGGCGACAAGGTAATCGGTCTTCTTGGAAACCGACGTCGTGACGCGGCCACCAGCGGCGAGAATCTTTTCGCTCGCCTGCTCGCGCGTGAGCGTCGGTAGCGTTCCGGTGAGGACAAAGGTCTTGTCGGCAAGGTGACCCTCTCCCGGTGGCGGCCCCTCCTGCTCAAACTGAAGACCCGCGGCCCGGAGTTCGGCGATCAATAAACGCATTTGCTCGTCAGCGAGCTGGGTGGCGATCAGCTCACCGACGATTGGCCCGACGCCGGGCGTCTGCGCAATCTCGTCAGCGTTGGCGGCGAGCAGCGCGTCAATCGTGCGCAGGCGCTGAGCGAGGCTGCGGCCAGTCACCTCTCCCACGCCTTCGATTCCGAGCGCGAAGAGAACGCTGGCGAATGCGCGCGACTTAGATCCGTCGAGCGAATCGATGATTCCCTGAGCTGAAAGTTCGCCCATCCCATCGAGTCCGGCCAACTGTTCGACCGTCAGCGAATAGAGGTCACCGGCGTTCTCAATCAGGCCCTTCTCGAGCAGCATCACGACGAGCTTCTCTCCTAGCCCGTCAACGTCCATCGCACCGCGCGAGACGAAGTGGGTCAGTAACGCTTCGCGCCGGCCCTCGCAGTCGCGATTCGGGCACTTGGTGAAGACAGAGCTACCGAGCTTGACGGTCGCTGTCCCGCAGATTGGGCACTTTTTTGGTGCGCGGACCGCGGCGCTCCGGCCTTTGCGCTCGGCGGCATGTGGCGCGGGCGAAACAACCTGCGGGATCACATCGCCGGCCCGCAGGATGATCACCTCGTCACCGGGGCGCACGTCCTTGCGGATCAGATCTTCTTCGTTGTGCAGCGTTGCGTGCTGGACTACGACGCCACCAACTTCGACCGCCTCGAGCACGGCGAACGGATGAAGGTCACCAAATTTTCCAACGCTCCACTTGATCTCAAGCAGCTGCGTTAACTTCGTCGTCGGCGGGAACTTCCAAGCGACCGCCCAGCGCGGGTCGCGGCCAACAACCCCCAGCCGGCGCTGCTGCTCGGCGTCATCCAGCTTGATCACAACGCCGTCAATTTCGAAGCTGAGCGAGCCGCGACGTCGCTCCCACTCAAGGCAGCGCTCGATTGCTTCCTGCTCACTACCGAGCCGCTCGATCTCCCCGTTGACCGGGAACCCGCGCTCGCGCAGCCATTCGAGCGTCTCCCACTGCGAACCAAAAGTGATTCCCTCGCAGGCGCCAACGCCGTAGGCCCAGAGCGAGAGCGGCCGCTCGGCGGCGAGCCGAGGGTCTAGCTGGCGGAGCGTCCCTGCGGCCGCGTTACGCGGGTTCATGAAGGTTGCCTTGCCGTCGCTGGCGCGGCGCTCGTTGAGGCTCTGGAAGCCCTCCAGCGACATGTAAACCTCGCCGCGGATCTCAATCATCGACGGCGCATCGTCGATGCTCAGCGGAATTGCCCCGATCGTGCGCAGATTGTGCGTAACGTCCTCGCCCACTTCACCGTTGCCGCGCGTTGCGCCACGCTCGAGCAGGCCGTCGCGATAGACGATTGAGATTGCCAGCCCGTCGACCTTCGGTTCGCAGACATATTCGAAGGCAGCGTCTTCGATCCCCTCACGGGCGAGATGGTTGCGCATCCTCAGCACCCAAGCATTGAACTCCTCTGGGCTGCGGGCGTTTGCCAGCGAAAACATTGCCTGCGGATGGGTCACCTTCTCGAGCGCGCTAACCGGCTCGGCGCCGACGCGCCCAGTTGGCGAGTCGGCCGTCACCAGGTTGGGGTGCTCGCGCTCGATCTCGCGAAGCTCGTCGAGCAGGGCGTCGTACTGATCGTCACCGATCAAGGGATCGTCCTGAACGTAGTAGCGCTCGTTATGTTCGCGCAGCTCGGCGCGCAGCTGCTCGGCTCGGTCGGCGGCGGCGCTCACTGCGGCTCGAAAGAGTCAGCTTCGAGCAGCTGGCTCAGGTCGCGGGCACCGAGCGCCTCGATCCCGGGCTCGTAGGTCAGGTCAAAGTGGAGTGGCGTGACGGCGATCAGCCCTGCCGCCACCGCGGCGAGGTCGGTTCCTGGCTCATCTTTGAAGCCATGGTCCTCACCGTAGATCGAAAAGCGCCGGCGCCCCGGCTTGCCCTGCTCTTGGAGCCTCAGCTCATCACGGTAGATCCGTTTGCCAAGCCGCGTTATTTCGACCCCGCTTGGGCTATTTCCAGGAACATTAACGTTGATTAGCGTGCCCTGGGGCAGCGGCGTGTGGCCCAAGTGCTGCGCCAGTCGCGCCACAAACTCGGCGCCAGGGCCGAAGTTGAAGTGGCGCCCCCAGCGGAAGTCCATCTCGCGACTCGTCGACTGCTGTGAAACGGCAATCGCTGGAACCCCGAGCAAAACCCCTTCGAGCGCCGCGGCGACCGTACCGGAGTAAGTCACGTCGTCGCCGAGATTGGCGCCGTGGTTGATTCCTGAGACGATCAGCTCGGGGTAGAAGCCCTCTACGAGGCCGAGTGTCGCGAAGCGCACGCAGTCGACTGGAGTTCCTTCCGTTGCGTAGCCAACGCTGCCATCCTCGAACGGGATCTCCTCAATCCAAAGCGGCTTGTGCGTCGTAATCTTGCGCGCGAAAGCGGAGCGATTACCGTCAGGGGCGATCGTCACCAGCTCAATGCCTCGAACCGCTGCTAGCGCCGCGCGCAGCGTCTGCAGCCCGTCGGCTTCGATTCCGTCGTCGTTGGTGAGAAGAACCTTCATTGCGCGCCGGAAACGAGCATAGAGCGCGGTGCTGGCGCCGCAACCGCTGGAGAGAGCGGGGCCGACTCAGACCAGTTCGAGATAGACCATCTCGGTCGAATCGCTGCGCCGCGGGCCAAGCTTGAGGATTCGCGTGTAGCCACCTGGGCGCTCCGTGTAACGAGGAGCAACCTCAGTGAAAAGCTTGTGCACCGCGGTCGCGTCCTGCCCTAGCGCCGAGAGTGCTTGACGGCGAGCGTGAAGGTCTCCACGCTTGGCCAGCGTAATCAGCTGTTCTACTTCTGGTTTGACTGCCTTGGCCTTCGCTTCGGTCGTCTTGATCCGCTCGTGCTCAATGATCTCCTTGCAGAGATTGCGCATCATCGCCTTGCGATGGGAAGGGCTACGGCTTAGCTTGTGGCGAGTTTTCTGGTGGCGCATGGTTTGGGTCCTCAGTCGTCGCGAAGCGCTAGACCGCGCGCGGCGAGTGTTTCAATTACCTCGTCGATCGACTTCTTGCCAAAGTTCGGGATCGCGTTCAGCTCAGCTTCAGACTTCGACAGCAAATCGCCAATCGTCTGGATACCAGCGCGCTTGAGGCAGTTGTATGAACGCACGCCCAGCTCCAGCTCCTCGATCAAGATGTCGTCGAGTGGACCGCCAGCAACGAGCGGCGCGGCGCCTGGGATCGCTCCGACACCCGGCGTGTCTAGCTGACTTATAGGGCCCGCGCGGAGCTCTTCGATCCGATCCTCGTCGGTAAAGATTGCTAGCTGCGAGATCAGAATTTCCGACGCCTCGCGCAGAGCTGTCTGCGGATCGAGTGAGCCGTCGGTCTCGATGTCGAGCGTCAGTTTGTCGAAGTCAGTGCGCTGACCAACACGAGCCTGCTCGACGGCGTAAGCGACGCGCTGAACCGGCGAGAAGAGCGAGTCAATTGGGATAACGCCGATCGGCTGATCGTCGGTCTTGTTGTCCTCAGCAACTCGATAGCCACGGCCGCGGCCGATCGTCAGATAAAGCTCAAGCTTCGTCTTCGCTTCAAGCGTCGCGATGTGTAGCTTCGGGTTGAGGATCTCAACGCCGGCAGGAAGGTCGATGTCCTTCGCCGTAATCTCCCCTGGACCGGTGACCACGAGCGGTGCCTCAACCTCGGTCGCGTCGGAGTGCATGCGGCAGACGATCCCCTTCAAATTGAGAATAATGTCGGTGACGTCTTCGGTCACGCCCTCAATCGACGAGAACTCGTGGCGCACACCCTCAATGCGGACGCTTGTGACGGCAGCGCCAGAGAGCGAGCTAAGCAGCACGCGCCGCAGCGAGTTGCCGAAGGTGTAGCCGAAGCCACGGTCGAGCGGTTCAATTACGAACGAGCCGCTGTTCTCGTCGCTGGTGTCACTGCTAATGCGAGGAATCTGAAAGTCGAGCATCTTGGCGATTTATCCTGTGGTTGTAATCGGTGCGGCACCTAAACTTCAGGCGACCGCCGGGCGCGCCGCCCCCCGTTTAGGAGGCAAACGCAAAACGGTGCTGCTACTTCGAATACAGCTCGACGATGAGCTGTTCCTGCACCGGCGTCGTTATCTCACGACGCTCGGGGGCACGCAGAATCTTTGCTGTCAACGACTCGTGGTCGGCCTGAAGCCAGGCCGGTACCTGCGCCGTCAATTCCGTAGCCTCGCGAACGACCGGCTCAGCCGGGCTGCCGCTCTTGAGCGCGATGATGTCGCCCTCGTGGACCTGGAAACTTGGGATGTCAACGCGGCGGCCATTGACCGTCCAGTGGCCGTGGCGGACCATCTGGCGGGCTTGGCGGCGTGAGCCGGCGTAGCCGAGGCGGACGATCACGTTGTCGAGGCGGCGCTCGAGCATCTGCAGCAGGTTCTCGCCGGTGATGCCGTCTTGGCGGCTGGCACGGTCGTAATAGAGGCGGAACTGCGTCTCAAGTACGCCGTAGTAGCGACGCGCCTTCTGCTTTTCACGCAGCTGCACGCGATATTCACTTTGCTTCTGGCGGCCGCGACCGTGATCGCCTGGTGGATATGCGCGGCGCTCGAATGAACACTTGTCCGTCAAGCAGCGCTCACCCTTGAGGAAGAGCTTCTCACCCTCGCGGCGGCACTGCTTGCACTGAGGTGAAGTATCGCGCGCCATTGGTCAGCAGGCCCCTATACGCGGCGGCGCTTGCGCGGCCGGCATCCGTTGTGGGCTTGCGGGGTTACGTCGCGCACGCTGATCACTTCGAGCCCTGCAGCCTGGAGTGAGCGGATTGCCGTCTCGCGGCCGGAGCCTGAGCCCTTGACGTAGACGTCGACCTTCTGAAGCCCTTGTTCCATCCCCTTGCGCGCGGCTGAGTCCGCCGTTACTTGGGCAGCAAACGGAGTTGATTTGCGCGAGCCCTTGAAACCGGCACCGCCGGCCGACTCCCAAGCGATCACGTTGCCTTGAAGGTCGGTCAACGAAACGATCGTGTTGTTGAACGATGTCTTGATGTGAGCCTGACCGACAGGGATGTTCTTCTTGACCTTGCGGCGGCCACGGGCTGGGCGTTTTGGAGCGGGCACTTAGTTCCTCATGTCTTAGTCGCGGCTTTCTTTCCTGCGACTTGCATCCGCTTGGGGCCTTTGCGGGTGCGGGCGTTGGTCTTGGTCTTCTGCCCGCGAACGGGAAGGCCGCGGCGGTGACGGATGCCGCGGTAGCAACCGATCTCGCCGAGCCGCTTGATGTTCTGTGAGCGCTCGCGGCGAAGGTCGCCCTCGACGAGGATGTCGCCGTCGACCGCGGTGCGCAGCTTCGCGACCTCGTCCTCAGTCAGGTCGCGGACATAAGTGTCTGGGTTGATTCCAGCCTCTTTGAGCATCGTCAGAGAGGTCGAGCGGCCTACCCCGTAAATGTAGGTGAGGCCGATTTCAACGCGCTTGTTCAGTGGAATGTTGATGCCTGCAATGCGAGCCATTAGATATTCATCCTTGACGCTGCTTGTGACGCGGATTTGGGCATATGACAAACACAACGCCTTTGCGCCGAATCACGTTGCATTTTTCGCACATCGGCTTGACCGACGGTCGTACCTTCATAATTCCTTTTTCGTCGATGGGCCGGAAAGGGGCTCTGGCGACCGCAGGGGCGCGCCGCTACCACTCGCGGACAAACACGCTCCCTCGCAGGAACGCACACGAGTGCATAAGGTAGCAAAACACGCGATTTTTTTGCTCTGCGCCTGATCAATTTGCCGCCCCAAGCAACAAATGCCAAGGAGTGAGGATCTTTGGACCATCTGCGGTGACCGCGACCGTGAACTCGAAATGGGCTGAAAGTGAGCCATCTACAGTGAAAATTGACCACCCGTCAGGCGCAATGCGCACCGCGTGAGCGCCCGCGGTGATCATCGGCTCAATCGCCAGAACCATACCCTCCTCGAGCTTTGGGCCACGCCCTGCAGGGCCAAAGTTGGGGATCTGCGGCTCCTCATGCATTGCGCGGCCGACGCCGTGGCCGACAAGGGTGCGGATCACACCGAAGCCGTCTGCCTCAGCACAGCTCTGCACCGCATGGGAGATGTCGCCGATCCGCCCGCCTGTCTGAGCCTGCTCGACAGCCGCAAATAGCGATGCTTCGGTTATTGCGATCAGCGACTCAGCCTCGACCGTGACCTCGCCAACCGCGAAGGTGACCGCGGCGTCGGCGACCCAACCGTCGAGCGTGACTCCTATGTCAACCGAAAGAATGTCACCAGCCTGGAGCGTGTAGGCGCCGGGGATGCCGTGAACGACCATCGAGTTTGGAGAAGCACAGATCGATCCGGTAAAGCCGTTGTAGCCCTTGAACGACGGCTCCGCTCCTTGCGAGCGGATGAACCGCTCAACCGTCTCGTCGAGCTCTGCAGTTGTTACGCCCGGCGCAATCTTGCCTGCAACCAGCTGCATAGCGCGGGCATGGATCTCGCCAGCGGCCGCGATCTGCTCAATCTCGTCAGGAGTCTTCTTGATTATCACAGTGCTGTCTGAACCGCTCAGATCGTATCTTCGAGCTTCAACGTGGCGATCGTCGCGCGAATGCGATTGAAGACCTCCGAGGGCGCGGCCGACCCGTCGAAGCGCTGCAGCAGGCCGAGCTGGTCGTAATAGTCGGCCAGTGGCGCGGTTTGCTCGTGGTAGACATCGAGCCGGTTTCTGACTGTCTCGGGCTGGTCGTCTTCGCGCTGCACTAGCTCTGTGCCATCAACGTCGTCTACGCCGTCGACCTTTGGTGGGTCGAAATCAACGTGGTAGACGCGGCCCGAGGCAGGGTTGACGCGGCGGCCTGAGATGCGAGTGACGATCTCCTCATCGGAGACCTCGATCATCAGCACCGCGGTCAGCTGACGACCAAGCTTCTCGAGCTCGCTGCCTAGCGCCTCAGCCTGCGGAATCGTGCGCGGGAAGCCGTCAAGCAGGAAACCATCGCGAGCATTGGGCCGACCGACGGCTTCAAGCAGAACGCCGATGATTACCTCGTCGGGAACGAGGTTACCGGCGTCCATGTAGCTGGCAGCGAGCTCGCCCAGCTCTGTCTGCTCGGCGACCGCTTGGCGCAAAATATCGCCGGTCGCGATGTGCGCTAACTCAAACTCCGTCCTGAGCTGTTCAGCCTGCGTGCCCTTGCCGGCGCCAGGCGGGCCCAGCAGAATCAGGTTCAGCTCAGCCATCGCTACTTGAGGAAACCTTCGTAATTGCGCATCATCAGTTGGGCTTCAAGCTGCTTCATCGTGTCGAGCGCGACACCTACGACGATCAGCAGCGAGGTCCCGCCGAAAAAGAAGTTAGCTGCCGTCTGGTTAATCAGGATTGTTGGAAGCGCTGCGACCGCGGCCAAGTAGAGCGCTCCGGGGAATGTCAGCCGAGCGAGAATGCGGTCAAGGAACTCGGCCGTCGGCCGACCGGGTCTGACGCCAGGAATGAAGCCGCCGTACTTCTTTAGGTTCTCGGCCTGATCGACCGGATTGAATGTAATCGCGGTGTAGAAGTAGGTGAAAGCGATGATGAAAAGTGTCTCACCAACTAGATATGCCGGCCCTGAGGGGCTGAAAAAGTTCGCTAAGTCTTGTGCCCAGGGCGTTCCGATCAACTGGCCAACGGTTGGCGGGAAAGCCATGATCGAAGCGGCGAAGATGACCGGGATTACGCCGGCCATGTTGACGCGCAGAGGCAGGTAGGTCTGGCCGCCACCGCTCATTCGCCGGCCGATCACACGCTTGGCGTACTGCACGGGGATTCGCCGCTGCCCTTCCTGAATGAATACGACCGCCGCGGTCACTGCGAGCGCGAGGAACGGCATCATCACCTTGAAAATTGGGTCCGGGCTAGTCCACCACGCCTCAATGCCACCGGGCAAGCCGGAGACGATTGAAGCGAAGATCATCAACGAGATTCCGTTGCCGATCCCACGCTGAGTGATCAGCTCGCCCATCCACATGACAACAACGCAGCCCGCCGTGAGCGCCAGCACGATCAGGAAGAGCGTGCCAGCGTTAAAGTTGGTGATCACTGGCAGGCCGGCCGAAGCCTCCTGACTTTTGAACAGGAAGACGTACCCGATTGACTGCGCGAAGGCCAACCCGACTGTCAGGTATCGGGTGTATTGCGTGATCTTGACCTGCCCTACCTCGCCCTCCTTTGAGAGCTTCTCCAGTGAAGGCAGAACAACGGTCAGTAGCTGCAGGATGATCGAAGCCGTGATGTACGGCATGATCCCGAGCGCGAAGATCGCCATCCGCGATAGACCGCCGCCGCTAAAAGTGTTGAGCAGGTTGAGGATCCCGCCGCCGCCAAACTGGTTTTGGATCTCTTCGATCGCTTGGGCGTCAACGCCCGGGACGGGCAGGTAAGCGCCGAGCCGGTACAGCGCGAGCAGCAGCGCCGTAAACGCAAGTTTCTTGCGAATCTCACTGACCGTGAAGGCGCTGATAATCGTCCCAATCATGGCGCTGGGGTGCTGGGTGCCTCACTTCCGACCATCACGCAGGTGCCTCCGGCAGCTTCGATCGCTGCGCGCGCCGAAGCGCTGAAGCCATGGGCGTGAACGGTCAGCGGCTTGCTGATCTCGCCCTTGGCGAGCACCTTGACTGGGACGTTTTTGCGCGAAGCCAAACCGTTGGCAACTAGCGCTTCGACCGTTACGTCGGCGCCGGAATCAAAGCGAGCTTCAAGATCTCTCAAATTGACGGCCTGTGTGTGCGTACGGAAAGGTTCGAAGGGCATCGACTTCTTCATATTCGGGCCGCGCAGCTTGCGCATCCGAACCTGAATTGGCATCTGGCCGCCCTCGAAGCGGGCGCGGTCCTTGGAACCCGAACGTGAGCCATAGCCCTTGTGTCCGCGGCCCGACGTCTTGCCGTGGCCGGAACCGTGGCCGCGCCCGACGCGGCGGCGCGCCTTACGACTACCCGGGGCTGGTGAAAGACTGTGCAGGCCGAAGCGTTCGTTCTCTGAGCTCTCCTCAGCGGCGGCTTTCTTGACAGCGGCCGCTGCAGGCTTAGCGGAAGCCGCGGTCTTGGCGGCAGGCTTCTTCGCAGCGGCAGGCTTCTTCACTGCCGCAGGCTTCGTCGCTGCCGCGGGCTTCTTCGCGGCCGCAGGCTTCGTCGCTGCCGCGGGCTTCTTCGCGGCGGCAGGCTTCTTCGCCGCAGCGGGCTTCTTCGCGGCAGGCTTCTTTGGCTCAGGGCTCATCAGGAGTCCTCTCCATCAACGCGTATGAGGTGGCGTACCGTGTGGAGCATTCCGCGCGTCGGCGGGTTGTCGGCTACGTCAACGCTTTGGCCGATCCCGCGCAAGCCAAGTGAACGCAATGTCGCCAGCTGCGAAGCCTGACTGCCGTTGCTGGAGCGGATCTGAGTTACGCGAAGCTCACTCATGCTGGCGGCTCCTCGGCAGCTTCGCCCGGCTCGGCAGCTTCGGCCGCTTCTGATACTTCAACGGCCTCGGTTGCTTGCGCTTCTACGACCACTTCAGCGACCTCGGCTGCTTCGGCGGCCTCCGCACCTGCGACGGCCTCAACGGCCGAGACAGGCTCAACCGCTACTGCGACAGAGCCCTCGTCTTCGGCGGTTTGCGGCGCGGTGGCAGGCGCAAGGCCAAGCACTTCGTTGATCGAGAGTCCACGCAGCTCGGCGACTTCGGCAGGCGTGCGCAGGCTGCGTAGCCCTTCAACGGTTGCCTTGACGAGGTTGATTGGGTTCTGCGAACCAAGGCTCTTGGAAAGAATGTCGTGAATGCCGGCCAGCTCGAGCACCGCGCGCACGCCGCCACCGGCGATCACGCCGGTACCTGGCGATGCTGGCTTCATGAAAACCCGCCCGGCGCCGAAAATGCCGGTTGTCTGGTGCGGAATCGTTGCGCCGTAACGAGGCACGCGGAAGAGATTCTTCTTCGCCTGTTCAACGCCCTTTTGAATGGCCATCGGAACCTCATTGGCCTTGCCGTAGCCGACTCCAACAACGTCTTTTTCATCACCGACAACAACGAGTGCCGTGAACGAGAAGCGGCGACCGCCCTTGACGACCTTCGCAACGCGATTGATCTCAACGACGCGCTCTTGAAGGTCAAGCCCTGAGGCGCTGACTGTCCGGTCAATTTTCATGGTTTAGCTCAATTCCTTGCTCATACGCTCAGTCCACCCTCGCGCAGACCTTCGGCGAAAGCTTTTACTCGGCCGTGGTAGCGGTAACCACCGCGGTCGAAGACAACGGTTGATGCGCCTGCAGCTTTGGCCCTTTCGGCGAGCAGCCGACCGAGCTTCTCGGCCTGCTCCATCGGCGCAATCGAACGCATCTGCGGCTCCGACCAGCTAACGGCAGCCAGCGTTTGACCCCTCGAATCGTCGATCAGCTGAGCGCTGATGCCACGATTGGAGCGAAAGACTGAAACGCGCGGGCGATCCGCCGTGCCGATGACCTTGGCGCGAACGCGGCGCTGGCGACGAAGGCGGCCAGTTGCACGGGTAACTTTGCTCATGCGCGCTTACCAACCTTGCGAATCACGTACTCGCCCTCGTAACGGATTCCCTTGCCCTTGTAGGGCTCAGGCGGACGGCTCTTGCGGATCTTCGCCGCGGTTTCGCCGACGAGCTGCTTCGAAATCCCTTTGACAATCACGCTTGTTGGCAGCGGCACGTCGAAGCTAATTCCGTCGGGTGCTGGAATCTCGACCGGGTGCGAGTAACCAAGCGCCAACGTTAGGTCGGAACCCTTCAGCGCGGCGCGGTAGCCGACGCCCTGAATCTCAAGCGTCTTCTGGAATCCATCCGTGACGCCTTCAACCATGTTGGCAACGAGCGAGCGCGTGAGGCCGTGCAGCGAGCGGTGCTCACCGCGATCGGTTGGTCGCGTTACGAGCAGCTCCTCACCTTCCTGGACGACAGTTATGTCACGTGGGATCCGTTCGCTGAGCTCACCTTTTGGACCCTTTACGGTCACCAACTCAGGCTCGATCTGAATCTCGACGCCGCTAGGAATGGGGATTGGTTTTCTTCCGATTCGCGACATAGGGTTACCAGACGAAAGCCACAACCTCGCCACCGACGCCCGCTGCGCGAGCCTCGTGGCCGGTCATCACTCCGCTTGAGGTGGAGACGATTGTTGTTCCCATTCCGCCTTGAACCTTCGGAATACTGTCGTGGTCGACGTAATAGCGCTGGCCTGGGCGCGAGGCGCGCTTGAGGCCGGTGATCGCGCTGCGCCGATCATCGGCGTACTTCAGCTCGACGGCGAGCACGTCGCCTGGGTGCGCTGCGTCGTGCTCGCGCATCTCGTAGCCCACGATGTAGCCCTGCTCCTTGAGAATCCGGGCCATCTCGCGCTTGAGCTTCGATGCCGGAATCTCTACGACGTCGTGCTGGGCAACGATGCCGTTGCGCACGCGGGTGAGGAAATCGGCGATTGGATCTGTCATTGACATTGCTTGACCGTCTCCCCTACCAGCTGCTCTTCGTCATTCCGGGGATGTAGCCGTTGTGAGCCAACTCACGCAGGCAGATGCGGCATACGCCGAACTTGCGATAAACAGCGCGCGAGCGACCGCAGCGACTGCAGCGGCTATATCCGCGGGTTGGGTACTTGGGTGTGCGCGCCTGCTTGACGCGCTGGGAAGTCTTGGCCATTACTGATCGGTCTCCTCGGCGGGTTCGGCGGCAGCCTCTTCAGCGGCCTCGTTAGTGGCTCCTTCTTCTGCCCCTTCGGCGGCCTCGTCATCGGCGCCAGCTTCGTCAGCGTCACCGCTATCGCCTTCGTCAGGCTCCTCGGCTGGTTGATCGCTCTCCTGCTCGGCCTTTGCAGCCTCTAGGGCAGTCTTGGCTTCCGCGGCAGCTTCGGCCTTCTTCGCCTCTTCTGCAGCTACCTCTTCAGGGTTTGGCTTGTTGACGAAAGGCATTCCGAAAAGTGAAAGCAGTGCGAAGCCCTCATCGTCGGTCGCGGCGCTGGTCGTGATCGCGATGTCGAGGCCGCGAATCTGATCGACGGCGTCGTAGTCAATCTCGGGGAAGATGATTTGCTCGCGAATGCCGATCGTGTAGTTACCGCGGCCATCGAAGTTGGCTGGCAGGCCGCGGAAGTCGCGAATACGCGGGATCGCAATTGACATCAAGCGGTCGAGGAATTCGTAGGCACGGTCGCCGCGCAGGGTCACGGCGAGACCAACCGGCATTCCCTCACGCAATTTGAAGTTAGCGATCGATTTGCGGGCGAGGCGCACGTTCGGGGCTTGGCCGGTGATCTGCGCCAACTGCCCAGCGGCAGCCTCGAGCATCTTTGAGTCCTGCTTGGCTTCGCCGACGCCCATGTTGACCGTAATCTTTTCGACCTTTGGCGCCTCCATCACGCTCGTGTAGCCGAACCGTTCAACGAGCGCAGGGCGAACCTCCTCGAAATAACGGGTCTTAAGGCGGACGGGTGTCTTAGTGGCTGGCATTGGGCTTTAACTTCAGTCGAGCTTCGTGCTTGAACGCTTCGTGACGCGACTACGGACGCCACCTTCTCGGCTCACGCCGACGCGGGTCGGGCGACTGTCCTTCGGGTCCACGAGCATCACATTACTTACGTGAATGGGACCCTCTTTTTCGATCACGCCGCCGGCCGCTGATTCACTGTCGGCACTGGCCGTCGGCGAAGGCTTCTGGTGGCGCTTAATGATGTTGAGGCCCTCAACGTAGACCCGTTCCTTCTTCGGGTCAACGCGGATGACGCGACCGGTCTTTCCACGGTCCTTACCACTGACAATGGCGACTTGGTCGTCGCGACGAATTCGCATGCCCATGCTAGAGCACCTCCGGAGCAAGCGAGATGATCTTCATGAAGTTGCGGTCGCGAAGCTCGCGGGCAACCGGCCCAAAGATGCGAGTTCCGAGCGGGTTGTTTGCTTCGTCAATGATCACTGCTGCGTTCTCGTCAAAGGCAATGTAAGTGCCGTCGTCGCGGCCGAACTGCTTGCGCGTGCGCACAACAACTGCCTTGACGACCTCGCCCTTCTTTACCGAGCCGTTCGGGATCGCCTGCTTGACGGTCGCCGTAATGACGTCGCCAACGTGGGCGTAACGACGGCTCGAGCCGCCCTGCACGCGGATGCAAAGGATTTCGCGGGCGCCAGTGTTGTCCGCCACGCGTAGGCGCGATTCGGTTTGAATCATTTCGCACGCTCCAAGATCTCAACTAGGCGCCAACGCTTTGTTGCCGACATCGGCCGGCTGGCGATTACGCGGACAAAATCACCTTCGCGCGCATCGCTGGTTTCATCGTGGGCGTGGAGCGACTTTGTTGAGCGCACGATCTTCTGGTATTTCGGATGGCGCTTGGCGATGTCAACGCGAACGGTGATCGTTTTTGCAGCCTTCGTCGAGGTCACGATTCCTTGACGCACCTGAACCGATGCTGGCTCGCGCTCGGGTGGCGGGGTGCCTTCGCGGTTGGCGGTCGCGGCACGCTTTTCGCGCTCTTGGCCACGGCGACGGCTGCGAGCGACGGCCTTTGCTCGGCGCACTTCGACTCGCTCGGCTTGACGCTCGTCAGCGCTGCGGGCAGGCTTCACTTCGCTGCTGTGGGCTGAACGCTTTGCCTTGCGGATCGCCTTCGGACCGACGGGATCGGCGGCGACTGGGGCTGCGTCCTCTTCAGCGGCCCCGTCAGTTGGCTGATCTGAAGCTTCATCGGCAGGGGCGTCGTCGGCCGGAGCTTCGTCAGCGGCAGGCTCCTCAGCAGGTGCGTCCTCAGCAGGGGCTTCCTCAGCAGGGGCTTCCTCAGCAGGGGCTTCCTCAGCAGGGGCTTCCTCAGCAGGGGCTTCCTCAGCAGGGGCTTCCTCAGCAGGGGCTTCTTCGAGCGGGGAGTCGGCGACTACCTCCTCGGCGGGGGTTTCCGTTTCTGGAGTTTCGGGCTCTGTCGTCTCGTCAGTCATCTTTAGCGGATCTTTTCTGGGTCGATGCCGCGCTCACGCGCAACGGTCAATGTGCGGGCAAGTTCGCGCTTCGCGCTGCGGAGCCCAGCGGTGTTCTCAAGCTCGCCTCCGGCGTGCTGGAAGCGGAGGCCGAAGAGCGCTAGGCGGGCAGCGCGAACGCGGCTCTCCAGCTCATCGGTAGTGCAGTCACGAAGATCGTGTGTTGCGGCCATTAGACGTCGTCCTCGCGCGTTACGACCTTGCTTCGCATCGGTAGCTTGCGAGCCGCAAGGCGCAGCGCGTTGCGAGCCAACTCGTCAGGAACGCCGGCCAACTCAAACATCACGCGGCCGGGCTTGACAACAGCGACCCAACCTTCAGGCGAGCCTTTACCGGAGCCCATGCGAGTTTCAGCGGGCTTCTTCGTGAACGGCTTGTCAGGGAAGACGTTGATCCAAACCTTGCCGCCACGCTTGATCTCACGCGTCATCGCTACGCGAGCGGCTTCGATCTGACGGTTCGTCAGCTGAGCGTGCTCCAGCGACTTCAAGCCGTAATCACCGAACTGAACCGAGGTCTGCGCGCGCGAATAGCCGCGACTACGGCCACGCATTACCTTGCGGTGCTTGACGCGCTTAGGAGCGAGCATCAGGCGCCCCCTCCGCGCGGCCCGCGGCCACGACCCCGGCCACCGTCGCCGCCACGATCGTCACGGCCACCTGCGCCGCCAGCGGCCGCGGGGCCTTCGAGGTCGGTTAGGTCTACGCCGGTGAATCCCTCAGGCATGATCTCACCCTTGTTGATCCAGCATTTAACGCCGATGCGGCCGAAAGTTGTGCGGGCTTCAGCGAAGCCGTAGTCGATGTCGGCGCGCAGCGTGTGCAGTGGAACGCGGCCGTCAGAGTAGCTCTCAGAGCGAGCCATCTCTGCGCCACCAAGGCGACCGCCAACCTGAATCTTGCAGCCCTTGGCGCCAGAGCGCATCGCGCTCGTGAGGGCGCGCTTCATCGCGCGGCGGAAGGCAACGCGGTTCTGGAGTTGCTCGGCGACGGACTGGGCGACCAGCGCGGCGTCGAGCTCAGGGCGCTTGATCTCAAGAATGTTGACCTTGACCGACTTGCCGGTGATCTGATGGAGGTCACGGCGCAGCGAATCAACCTCAACTCCGGACTTGCCGATCACAATGCCAGGGCGGGCGGTGTGGATGTTGACCTCAACCTCGTTCGCGTCCTTGCGAATCGTGATCTTCGAAATTCCAGCGTGGGCAAGCTTGTTTTCGATGTGCGTGCGAATATCAACGTCCTCGGCTAGGTATTCAGCAAAGTTGCGTTCGCTGAACCAGTGCGACTTCCAATCGTGGATGTAGCCGACGCGCATCGACTCAGGGTGGACCTTCTGTCCCATAGTTCTCAGTTACTCCTTTGGCGTCAGCGAGATTGAAAGGTGGCTGGTGCGCTTATGAATCGCCGAAGCGCGCCCCATCGCCCGCGGGCGGAAGCGCTTTAGCGTCGGACCCTCATCGGCTTGGACCGAAAGGATGCGCAAGTTTTCTCCATCGAGTTCAAGGTTGTGCTCGGCGTTGGCAACGGCCGATTCGAGCAGCTTCTGCCAGTCGCCAGCAACGTCGCGTGGCGTGTGAGCAAGAATCATCCGCGCCTCGGTTACCGAGTGGCCACGAATGTGATCGCAGACAAGGCGCGCCTTGCGAGCTGAGGTGCGCACGTAACGCGCGTGGGCCTTGATCACAGGTGGGTTCTCAGGGTCGTAAGGCGGGATTACGCGCCCCGGTTGCTGCTCGACCTTGGCCTTTGACTGCGCCTTCTTTTCAGCCTTTGGCTCCTCCGCAGTTTCAGCCTTTGGCTCCTCCGCAGTTTCAGCCTTTGGCTCCTCCGCAGTTTCAGCCTTTGGCTCCGGCGCAGTTTCATCCTTTGGCTCCTCGGCGACCTTGGCCTTGGCCTCTACCTCGGCCTCCTCGGTGGTCGCTTCAGCGGCGGCCTTCGGCGCATCGTCTTTGGCCTTCGTGCGGCGCAGGCGGCGCTTGGGCTTCTTCTCCACCTCTTCCTCGTCCTTCTTGGCGTCGTCAGCCATAGCTAGCGCACCTGCCCGGAGCCAAGGTGGCCTCGATATGTACGCGTAGGCGCAAACTCACCGAGCTTGTGGCCAACCATCGATTCGTTGACGAAGACTGGGATGTGCTTGCGGCCGTCGTGAACGGCGATCGTATGGCCGACCATCTCGGGGAAGATCGTCGAGGTGCGCGACCAAGTCTTCAGCATCGTCTTGTCGCCACTTTCGTTCATCTTGATGATCCGCCCCATCAGGCGCTCCTCAACGAATGGGCCCTTCTTACTTGAGCGACTCATCGATTACCCTTCCCACGGCGACGGCCGCGGATGATGTCTTTGTCGGAAGCCTTGTGCTTCTTGCGCGTCCGGTAGCCAAGCGTTGGAACGCCCCAAGGGGTAACCGGGTGGCGGCCAGCGGTCGTCGAGCCCTCGCCACCGCCGTGCGGGTGGTCGACTGGGTTCATCGCTGTACCGCGAGTCTGTGGGCGGACGCCCATGTGACGCTTGCGGCCGGCCTTGCCAATCTTCACGTTCTGGTGATCAGAGTTGCCGATTGATCCGACCGTGGCGCGGCACTCGCTACGCACAAGGCGCATTTCACCAGAAGGGAGGCGAAGAGTGGCTTGATCGTTCTCCTTCGCCATCAGCTGGATTGATGCGCCAGCCGAGCGACCGATCTGGCCGCCGCGGCCGGGCTGGAGCTCGACGTTATGGACGACGGTGCCCAGCGGCATGTCGACTAGTGCAAGGCAATTGCCAACGGTGATCTCGGCGCCCGGGCCGGACTGGACGATCATTCCGACCGTGAGGCGGCTGGGGGCGAGGATGTAAGCCTTCTCACCGTCGAGGTAGTGGAGCAACGCGATGTAGGCGCTGCGGTTCGGGTCGTACTCGATTGCGGCAACCTTCGCTGGGACTCCATCCTTGCGACGCTTGAAGTCGATCTTGCGGTAGAGGCGCTTAGCGCCGCCGCCACGATGGCGCGAGGTCTTACGGCCGCGCGCGTTGCGGCCACCACTCTTCGTAAGACCCTCAACGAGGCTTTTTTCCGGCTCGTCACGGGTGATCTCAGCGAAGTCAGCGTAGGTCGAGAAGCGGCGACCGGGGCTGGTCGGCTTTGGTTTACGAATTGCCATTACTCGACACCCTCAGCTAGGCCTTGGAAGATTGGGATCTGCTCGCCCTCGCGAACCTGAACCATCGCCTTTTTCCACTGGCGTGTGCGCCCTGACGTGTAGCCGCGGCGCTTCGGCTTCGATTTAACCGAGAGCGTGCGGACCTCTTCAACGTGAACATCGAAAAGTGCCTCAACTGCTTCGCGGATCTGAGTCTTGTGCGCGTCAGGATGCACGCGAAAGGTGTAACGGCCGTTGGAAGCGAGCACGTAGCTCTTCTCGCTGACGACCGGGCGGATGATGACTTGGGTGTGATCCATCTCAGGCAGCCTTCTCCGTGCGATCAGCTGAGAGTCGACCGCTCATCTCGTCAAGGCCGACTTGGCTGACAACAAGCCGCGCAGCGTTGACGATGTCGGCGACGCCAGCCTCCGAAGCGGCAAGCACGTTGACGCGATCAATATTGCGGAATGAGAGCGCGATGTTGGCCTGATCGGCGCTGACAACCACGAGCACTGAGCTGTCCGAACCCCATTCCTTCAGCAGCTTCGCTGCCTGCTTGGTTGACGGAGCAGCGAAAGCCGCAGGATCGACGCCAGCGAGCGATCCGCGCTCAGCGTGGAGCGACAGCGCGCTGCGCAGTGCGGCGCGGCGTTCCTTGCGGTTGACCTTGAAGGTGTACGAACGCGGCTGCGGGCCGAAGGTAACGCCACCCCCGGTCCAGATTGGTGAACGCGTTGAGCCGGCACGGGCACGGCCGGTGCCCTTTTGGCGCCAAGGCTTGGCGCCGCCACCGGAGACGAGGCCACGCGTCTTCGTCGCAGCAGTGCCGCGGCGGCGAGCGTTCAACTCGGCGCGGACCGATTCGTGGATCAAAGACTTGTTTAGCCCTTCGCCGAAGATCTCGTTATCGAGCTTGAGCTTTGTTGTGGCGCCGAGAATAGGGGCGTCAGCCATCGCTACGCACCTCGACCAAAGCACCTGTGGCGCCGGGAACTGCGCCGCGCAGAAGAATCAAGTTGTCGGCCGCGTCAACGCGGACGATCGTCAGGCCGCGCTGGGTCGCGCGCTTGTTGCCCATCTGGCCGGGGCCGCGGATCCCTTTGAAGACGCGGGCTGGCCAAGCCGAAGCGCCGATCGAGCCTGGGGCGCGGACGTTGTGCGAGCCGTGCGATGCCGGGCCACGACTGAAGTTGTGGCGCTTAATCGTTCCCTGAAAGCCCTTGCCCTTTGAAACGCCCGACACCTTTACCTTGTCACCAGCTTCAAAAACATCGGCTGTAACGGTGTCACCAACGTTCAGCTCGCCGCGCTGATCGCGAAACTCGACGAGGTGCTTGAAGGGATCAGCTTTGGCGGCCTTCAAGTGACCCAGCTCAGGCTTGCTGAGGTGCTTCTCTTTCGTTTCGCCAAACGCAAGCTGGACGGCGTCGTAGCCATCGTCGTCGCTGCTGCGAACCGCCGTCACTGGGCAGGGCCCTGCCTCGAGCACGGTGACGCGCTCAACGCGGCCGTCGTCCATGAAGAGTTGTGTCATGCCGAGCTTCTTGGCGAGGATCGCGGCCATCGAAACACCTAACCTGCGAGCCGGATCTCGATGTCAACGCCCGCCGGCAGTTGATCGAGGCGCTGAAGCGAGTCGACGGTCTTCGGGGTCGGCTGATGAATGTCAATCAGTCGCTTGTGGGTGCGGATCTCGAAGTGCTCGCGCGAGTCTTTGTCTTTGAATGGCGAGCGGATCACGCAGTAGACGTTCTTTTCGGTCGGCAGTGGAACCGGGCCCGTCACCGACGCGCCGGTGCGCGTGGCTGTTTCAACGATCTCTTTGGCAGCCGTCTCGATTGCCGAGTGGTCGTAGGCCTTGAGCCGGATACGAATCTTATTTTGTGTTGCTACTGCCATTTGGTTAGTGCTGATTTCCTCTGGTTGTAATGCGGATCTATTTTCCCTACTGACGGCCAAAAAGGGCGAAGGCTCAAACGAGCGGGCTTCGCCCTAAAGGCTGCGCTGGTCGTATCTGATGAAAAACGCGACGGGGCGGCCCCTGCACTAGTTGCAGAGCGCCGCCCTGTTCACGGTGTTACTCGATGATGTCGGTCACAACTCCTGAGCCGACTGTACGCCCACCTTCGCGAATAGCGAAGCGTAGGCCCTGATCCATCGCGATCGGCTGAATCAGCTCGATCTCCATAGCGACGTTGTCACCGGGCATGACCATCTCAACCCCTTCGGGCAGCTGGGCGGAACCGGTTACATCGGTCGTGCGGAAGTAGAACTGTGGCCGGTAGCCGGTGAAGAAAGGAGTGTGACGACCACCCTCTTCCTTCTTGAGCACGTAAACCTCAGCCTTGAACTTGGTGTGTGGCGTGATTGAGCCTGGCTTGCAAAGCACCTGGCCGCGCTGAATCTCCTCGCGGTCGGTACCACGGAGCAGACAGCCAACGTTGTCGCCAGCCTGGCCGTCGTCGAGCAACTTGCGGAACATCTCAACGCCGGTAATGACCGTCTTGGTCGTGTCAGTGATGCCCACGATTTCAACCTCATCGCCGGTCTTGACAACGCCCTGCTCGATACGGCCGGTCGCCACAGTTCCACGGCCGGTAATCGAGAAGACGTCCTCTACCGGCATTAGGAATGGCTTGTCAAGCTCACGGACCGGCTGCGGGATGTAATCGTCGAGCGCAGCTACCAGTTCGATGATCTTCTCCTTGTACGCCTCATCGCCCTCGAGCGCCTTCAGCGCTGAGCCGGTGATGAACGGAACGTCGTCGCCCGGGAAGTCGTACTCGTTGAGCAGGTCACGGACCTCGACCTCGACGAGCTCAAGTAGCTCCTCGTCGTCGACCATGTCGGCCTTATTGAGGAAGACAACGATGTATGGAACCCCCACCTGACGAGCGAGCAGGATGTGCTCACGAGTCTGCGGCATCGGGCCATCGGCTGCCGACACAACGAGGATTGCGCCGTCCATCTGCGCTGCACCGGTGATCATGTTCTTCACATAATCAGCGTGACCGGGGCAGTCGACGTGGGCGTAGTGGCGGTTGTCGGTTTCGTATTCAACGTGTGAGGTCGAGATCGTAATGCCGCGTTCCTTCTCCTCAGGGGCGTTGTCGATCTCCGTGAAGCTTTTGGCTTCTCCGCCGGACTTTTCAGCCAGCACCGTGGTGATGGCTGCGGTCAACGTGGTCTTGCCGTGGTCGATATGACCAATGGTTCCGACGTTCACGTGGGGTTTGTCGCGTTCGAACTTCTCCTTAGACACCGCTATTTGCTCCTGTCTGTCTGTCGAATAGGCCCTGATGACCGATACCGGCGAACCAGGGAAATCTACCTAAATACCGTCGCTTACGCGTTCACGCAGCGACTACCTCGCCCGTTCTGTTCTCGACGATCTTCTCGGCGATGTTCGGGGGAACTTCGTCGTAACGTTCAAACTGCATCGTATAAGTAGCGCGGCCCTGGGTTGCAGAGCGCAAATCAGTTGCGTAACCGAACATCTCGGAGAGCGGCGCGTAGGCGTCAACGACCTGTGCGTTTCCGCGCGGTTCCATTCCCTCGACGCGGCCACGGCGGCGGTTTAGATCGCCGATCACGTCGCCCATGAACTCCTCGGGAGTAACGACTTCGACCTTAAAGATTGGCTCCAGCAGCACCGGCTTGGCGCGACGAGCGGCCTCCTTGAAGGCGATAGAACCAGCAACCTTGAAGGCGATCTCTGAAGAGTCTGTGTCGTGATACTTGCCGTCGGTCAGCGTGACGCGGATGTCGACCATTGGGTAGCCGGCCTTAACGCCGTTGTCCATTGCCTCTTCGCAGCCCTTCTCGACCGCGCCGATGAATTCTGAGGGAACCGAGCCACCCTTAATCGCGCTGACGAACTCAAAGCCAACTCCTGGCGCAGGCTCCATGTTGATGTAGACGACTCCGTACTGGCCTGAACCACCGGTCTGGCGGATGAATTTGCCTTCAATCTTCTCGGCCGTTCCGCGCACCGTCTCGCGATAGGAAACTTGGGGCTTGCCGACGTTGGCCTCAACGTTGAACTCGCGACGCATGCGGTCAACAAGAACCTCAAGGTGGAGCTCGCCCATTCCCGAGATTTCAGTCTGGCCAGTCTCTTCGTTGGTCTGAACCTGAAAGGTTGGGTCTTCTTCGGCGAGGCGGCCGAGCGCAACCGACATCTTCTCTTGGTCGGACTTAGTTTTCGGCTCGACGGCGACCTTAATTACCGGCTCAGGGAAAACAATCGTCTCGAGCTTGACCGGCTGATCAGGGGCGCAAAGTGTGTCGCCTGTGACGATCTGCTTGATCCCAACGCCCGCTGCGATGTCGCCAGCGTAGACCTTCTCCAGCTCCTCGCGGTCGTTGGCGTGCATCATCAAGATTCGCCCAACGCGCTCAGTCTTGCCGGAACCGACATTAAGAACTCGGCCACCGGCCTCAAGTGTGCCGGAATAAACGCGGAAGAAGGTCAGCTTGCCGACGAATGGGTCGGCCATGATCTTAAATGCAAGAGCAGCGAAGGGCTCCGCGTCATCAGCGGTGCGGACGACAACCTCATCGCTCTTGGGATCAACACCCTCAACCGGCGGAACGTCGAGCGGCGAAGGTAGATAATCGATTACTGCGTCGAGCAGCGGCTGGACGCCCTTGTTTTTGAACGATGAGCCGCAAAGCACGGGAGTGAAGTGGATGCCCAGCGTGGCGGCGCGTATTGCGCGCTTGAGTACGTCGACCGGAACGTCAGCTTCTTCGAGAATCAGCTCGACGAGCTCGTCGTCGTGGTTCGAAGCCTCTTCCAGCAGATGTTCGCGAGCGGCCTGAGCATCGGCCTGCATAGCTTCAGGAATATCGCCGGTCAGCTGGTCTGAGCCCAGCTCGTCGGCATAGGTGATCGCCTTCATCTCGACAAGGTCGATAATTCCGGCAAAGTCGCCCTCAGCGCCGATCGGTAGCTGAATTGGCACTGGGTTTGCTCCAAGACGATCGATCATCGTCTGAACGCCTTGATCAAAGTCGGCTCCGGTGCGGTCCATCTTGTTGATGTAGGCGATGCGCGGAACGGTGTACTTGTCGGCCTGACGCCAGACCGTCTCGGACTGCGGCTCAACGCCGGCTACCGAGTCAAAGAGTGCGATTGCACCGTCGAGCACGCGCAGAGAGCGCTCCACCTCGACCGTAAAGTCAACGTGGCCGGGCGTGTCGATGATGTTGATTCGATGCTCATCCCACGTGCAGGTGGTGGCGGCCGATGTGATCGTAATGCCGCGCTCCTGCTCCTGCTCCATCCAATCCATCGTTGCTGCGCCCTCGTGAACCTCGCCGATCTTGTAAGTACGACCGGTGTAGAAGAGGATCCGCTCGGTCGTCGTCGTTTTACCGGCATCAATGTGAGCCATGATTCCGATGTTGCGGGTATTTAAGAGTGTGAATGGGCGTGGCATGAAAATCTTGGTCCTACGTCACTTCAGAGAACAAAAAACGGGCCAATCTGGCCCGCGCGCACAGCAGAATATGATCCTGGTCGGTGCGCTATGTCGTAAATCGTTCCATCTTTAGACAATCGAATCGCCGCTGCGACGCGAGAATTAGAACCGCGTCACAGCGAACGAAGCTCGATACTAGCAAAGGATCACCGCAATTCTGCCGCGCTGGGCGCCGCGCTGCGCCGTGTCTACGGGCGCAGAGCGCTAGCGGCGCCTACCAGCGGTAGTGCGCGAAGGCCTTGTTGGCCTGAGCCATGCGGTAAATGTCGTCCTTGCGCTTGTAGGCGCCGCCCTGCTGCGTCTGAGCCTCGAGCAGCTCGGCTGCAAGGCGCTGCGCCATCGTCTTCTCGCGGCGCGCGCGCGCAAACTCCACCAGCCAGCGGACGGCAAGCGTCCGTGCACGGCGGGCGTGAACCTCAACCGGCACTTGGTAGGTGGCGCCACCGACGCGGCGGGAACGGACTTCAAGCGAAGGAGTGAGTGAGACGATCGACTCTTCGAGCGCCTCGACAGCGTCCTTGCCGCTCTTCTCCGCGAGAATCGCCAGGGCGTCATAGACGATCGCTTCCGCGGTCGACTTCTTACCGTCAAGCATCACCTTGTTCACGACTTGCTGAACAAGTCGTGAACGATAAATTGGGTCCGGTTGAGCCGGTCGAAGCTGGGCAGCGTTACGGCGCATTACTTATCTACGACTTCTTTACGCCGTACATGCTGCGCGATTGCTTGCGATCGCTGACGCCAGAAGCGTCGAGCGTGCCACGTACGACCTTGTAACGAACGCCTGGAAGATCCTTGACGCGGCCGCCGCGCACTAGCACTACTGAGTGCTCCTGCAGGTTGTGGCCTTCGCCGGGGATGTAAGCGGTCACCTCGGCGCCGCCGGTAATGCGAACGCGCGCCACCTTGCGCAGCGCTGAGTTTGGCTTCTTCGGCGTAGTCGTGTAGACGCGGGTGCAGACGCCGCGGCGCTGTGGAGCTGCAACCTTCGTCTTGCGGCCTTTGCCGGACTTCAGTCCCGGCGTAGATAGCTTCTTCGGCTTGGGCGTGCGACCCTTGCGAATGAGTTGGCTAGTCGTTGGCATGCAGCGCAGGAGGTTAGCAGCGACGCTATATAAATGACGCCGCGAGGAGCAATTAGGCCGCCTGGGCGACCAGTTCGAGGGCCTCTTCGGGCGCAATGTGGCTCAACCCTTGATCCTCGGCAACCGGCTCATAGGTGACGCGGCCAGCAGCAACGTTTAGCCCTTTCATGAAGCCGGGGTCCGACTGCAGCGCCCCGTGAACCCCGAGATTGGAGAGTTTGAGTACGAACGGCATCGTTGCGTTCGTAAGCGCCCAAGTGCTTGTAATCGGTACCGCGCCGGGCATGTTGGCGACGCAATAGTGGGTAACTCCGTCGACGACGTAGGTCGGGTCACTGTGGGTTGTTGGCTTCGACGTTTCAAAGCAGCCGCCCTGATCAATCGCTACGTCAACGAGCACTGAGCCAGGCTTCATCAGGCTGAGCTGCTCGCGCGTGATCACGTGCGGTGCCTTGCCACCCTTGACCAATACGGCGCCAACGACAAGATCCATTTCGGGGAGGCGCTGCTCAATCTCGAGCGTTGAGGCGAAGCAGGTTGAGACGAGCCCCTTCATCAGTGGCTCAAGCTCGCGCAGGCGATCAATGTTGCGGTCGTAAATGTAAACCTCAGCTCCCATCCCAACAGCGATGTCAGCGGCGTTCTGGCCGACGACGCCGCCGCCAATCACCATCACCTTGCCGGCGGCGACGCCGGGAACTCCGCCGAGCAGTAGCCCACGGCCACCGAGCGGCTTTTCAAGCATGAAAGCACCCGCTTGTGTGGCAATTTTCCCGGCAATCTCGCTCATCGGTGCCAGTAGTGGCAAGCGGCCGCCTAGGTCTTCGACGGTCTCATACGCGATGCACGTGGCGCCCGATCCAACTAGTCCAGCGGTCAGATGAGGGTCCGGTGCAAGGTGCAGATATGTGAACAGAATCTGCCCGGGCCGCAGCCGCTGAACCTCTTCCGACTGTGGCTCTTTGACCTTGAGGATCAGGTCTGCATCGGCGAAGACTGCGCCGGCGTCCTTGAGCATCTTCGCTCCCTGCTCAACATATTCAGCGTCGCTGATCGCCGAACCCTCGCCGGCTCCCTGCTCGATCACGACGCTGTGGCCGTGAGCGGTCAACTCACGCACGCCAGACGGAGTTATTGCAACGCGATACTCATCAACTTTGATCTCGGCCGGAACACCAACCTTCATTCGAGGCCAAGTCGCTCGCAAGCACCTTCAAGTACGGGCCTTAGGATCGCGCCAATCTCATCGATCACCTCGGGGCCGGTGATCAGCGGCGGCGAAAACTGAATTACCGGGTCACCGCGATCGTCGGAGCGGCAGATCAAACCGTTACCGTAGAGCTCGCCGGTTAAGTAGCCGCGCAACAAATCCTCTGACTCTTCGTCATTGAAAGTTTCACGCGTTTCGCGATTTTTGACCAGCTCGATTGCCTGGAAGTAGCCAGCACCGCGGACGTCGCCGACAATCGGAATGTCGCGCATCGACTCGAGCATCGCGCGCAGATAAGGCTCGTGCTCGCGCACGTTTTCGATCACCTCTTCGTTCTCCATCGCCGCGATATTTGCCAGTGCGATTGCCGAAGCCATCGGGTGACCACCGAAGGTGAAGCCGTGGACAAACGAGTTGTTGCCCTCGAGGAACGGCTCCATCAGGCGATCGGAAGCAATCATCGCGCCCATCGAGGCGTAGGCCGACGTGAGCCCCTTCGCGGTCGTGATGATGTCGGGCTGATAGCCAAAGCGCTGAGCGCCAAACCATTCTCCGAGGCGGCCCCACGAGCAGATCACCTCGTCGGAGATCATCACGCAGTTGTATTCGTCACAAATCTCCCTCACGCGTTGGAAGTAGCCATCGGGGGGAACGAAGCAGCCACCGGCGTTCTGAACCGGCTCGAGAATTACAGCCGCGACCGTGTCGGGACCCTCGAACTCGATCTGCTCGACGATCGCTTCAGCGAGGTTCTCGGCGCCGTATCCGGGCGGCAGGCGATAAAGGTTTGTGTTTGGCACGTGGCAGCCGCCAGGCATCAATGGCTCATACGGCTGGCGCGCATAGGTCAGGCCGGTCGCTGCGAGCGCGCCCATCGTCGTGCCGTGGTAGGCGATGTTGCGCGCGATTATCTTCGTCTTGTTCGGATTGCCAGTCAGCTTGTGGTACTGGCGCGACAGCTTAAGCGCCGATTCGACTGACTCGCCGCCACCAGAGGTGAAGAAGATCCGATTTAGATCGCCGGGCGTCAGCGATGCGATCTTCGCCGCTAGCTCAATTGACTTTGGGTGGGCGTAAGACCAGTTGGTAAAAAAGCCAAGCTCCGCGGCCTGATCGGCGCCAGCTTGCGCGATATCGGCGCGGCCATGACCAATGTTGACGCAATAAAGCGCGCTGAGACCGTCGATGTAGCGGTTGCCGTGATCGTCCCAAACGTAACAACCGTCTCCGCGCACGATGATCGGGATCTCTTCGCCGCGCTTGTAGGAGCCCATGCGGCTGAAGTGCAGCCATAGATGCTTATTGGCGAGCTCTTGAAGTTGTTCCGAAGTGAGACTGCTTGATGTAGTAGCCATGCCTCTAGGTTACCGTGAAGCGCGGTGCTCAGCGCGCGAAATGACCTGCGCGCGAGGCCGGAATCAACGCTGAGGCAGCGATGACGAGCACAAACGCCAAGCCTTGAACCAGAATTCCGGCCAGGTCGGCGGGCATTGGATCACCAAAGACAAGGATTCCGCCCGCGACGCAAGTGATGCTGCTGGCTGTGCCGGTGATGCCAATCACAGCCACCGCGCCGCCTAACTGAAGGCTGCGAGCCGAGGCGTAAAAGGCCCCGACAGAGGCAGCGATCGCAATCAACATCGGCGCGCTAATTAGGCCAGAAAGACCAGCATCGGGGAGTATGCCGGTCAACGCTTTGACGCTGACATTGCAGGCGCCGAACATTATTCCTGCGGCCGCCGCTAGCGCAATGCCGTGGTGCTCGGTGCGAGCGCCTGCAGCCCGCGGGCCAACGACCAAGATTACGCCTATGGCCAGCAAAACGGCCTCGAAGAGGGCCATCTGAGCGCCTGAATATGAGGCGTGCGGCCCAACCGTGGCGGGCATCGTCAAAGCCAGCAGTGCCAGCCCGATAGCGGTCAGCGCGAGCCCCCACCACTGCCGCCCACCAACCTGAAGGCCGAAGATCTTGTCTGCCATAACGGCGACCAGAGCGACGCCGCTGGCGAGCACGGCTTGAACGAGTGACAGCGGCGCAATCGTCAAGGCCGCAACGTGCATACCCCATGCGGCCAGCCCAACGATCATTCCGATCGCAAACCACTTCGACCTCCAAAGCGCGATCGCGCTGGCAATCGGGTGGCGCAGGTCTACGCGCGCAGCAACGCGCGCGCCACGGAATTTAAAGAAGAACGCAAGGTTCATCGTCAGCGCACTAAGCAGCGCGATCAGTAGACCGAGATTAAGCATCAGCGTCGGCGCGTAGGCAGGCGTGATTGGGCGATACTGCGAGCCGTGGCCAGCGCAGAGATCAACAGCCCAGATTCAGGCAAACCGCTCTTGCTCGTCGATGTTGACGGGGTCATTTCGCTCTTTGGCTTCAGTCCCGACGCTCAGCCAGAGGGAGACTGGCTACACGTCGATGGGATACTTCATCTCTGTTCGGCCCGCGCCGCCCAGCACCTTCCCGGCCTAAGCGATCACTTCGAACTGGTTTGGTGCACAGGTTGGGAAGAGAAGGCCAACGACTACCTGCCGCAGTGGCTTGGACTGCCGCGTGAGCTCCCGTACCTGCAGTTTGAACGGAACCCCGGAAAAGCCCGTGCGCACTGGAAACTGCAGGCGATAGATGATTTCGCTGGCCACCAACGACCGCTCGCATGGGTCGACGACGCACTCGACGAAGCCTGCCGTCAGTGGGCAGCGGCAAGGGCAGGGCCGACGCTGCTGGTGCAGACTGAGCCGAGCGAGGGAATTGGTCAACCCCACGCCGCCGAGTTGCGAGCGTGGGCTGCAGCGCTTTAGCCATTAGCTACTTAATCTCAGGCGGCAGTTCGAGATCGACGATCTCTTCAGCAAAGCCGTCATCGCCTGCGACGCTGATCTGCTCGAGCTCGTTGATGTCCTGCTCGAGCCCAGCGCCAACCTCGCCGCCAAACTCTTCAGCGAGCCCAAGCTCGGCTGCCAACTCTTCGCCGTCTAGCATCACGATCTCTTCGGCGCTCGGCAGCGGCTCAGTCGGCTCGATCTCGATCCTTCGGTAAAGCTTGAGGCCGGTCGCAGCCGGGATCAGTTTGCCGATGATGACGTTCTCCTTGAGGCCGGCGAGCTTGTCCTTCTTGCCCTCTAGCGCGGCGTCAGTCAAAACCTTCGTCGTCTCCTGGAAGGAGGCGGCCGAGAGGAAGGAATCGGTGTTCAGCGATGCCTTCGTGATGCCAAGAATGACCTCTTCGTACTGAGCGGTCTCGCCCTTCTTCTTCTTAACCTCGGCGTTGCGGTCCATGAACAGGTGGCGGTCGACGAGCTGGCCCGGCAGGTAGCCCGAATCACCACGCTGATCAACGCGAACCTTCTTCATCATCTGGCGCACAATCAGCTCAATGTGCTTGTCGTTGATGTCGACTCCCTGCGAGCGGTAGACCTTCTGAACCTCATCGACGAAATACTGCTCGGCCTCAGTGCGGCTGCGCAGTGCGAGCAGGTCGTGCGGGTAGAGCGAGCCTTCGTTGAGCTGCGTGCCCTTTTCAATCTTCTGCCCATTATCTACCAGCAGACGGGTGCGGCGCGGGAACAGGTAGGCGTGCTCCTCGCCGCCGTCGTCGGTGACCGTGACGACGCGCTTCTTCTCGGTGTCCTCGGTCGTGACGATGCCCGACTCCTGCGACATCTCAGCAAGGCCTTTTGGCTTTCGCGCCTCGAAGAGCTCAACTACGCGCGGCAGTCCGTGCGTAATGTCGGCGCCGGCGACGCCGCCGGTATGGAAGGTACGCATCGTCAGCTGCGTGCCGGGCTCACCGATCGACTGCGCAGCAACAATGCCGACCGCGTCGCCGATCTGAGCCAGCTGGCCGGTTGCTAGGGCGCGGCCGTAACAGGCTTGGCAGATTCCAACTTCAGAGCGGCACTTCAGCGTTGAGCGGACGGCAACTGAGCTGCTGTCCATTTGGTCGAGGCTCTCAACCAGTTCGGCCAGTTCGGCGCGATCGATCTCGGCGCCTTTCTGAGCGATCACGCGACCACGCTTGGTTTCGATCTTCGCAGCTGCGATGCGGCCGACTAGGTTGACGTTTGGATCGCCTTGGAGGTCGAGGATCTTGAGCTCAATCGATTCCTTTGTCTTGCAGTCCGGCTCGCGAATAATCACGTCCTGGGCAACGTCGACGAGGCGGCGGGTGAGGTAGCCAGAGTCGGCGGTACGGAGCGCCGTGTCGGCGATTCCCTTGCGCGCACCGTGGGTCGAGATGAAGTATTCGAGAACCGTCAGGCCCTCCATGAAGTTGGCCTTGATCGGCCGCTCGATAATCTCACCCTTCGGGTTAGCCATCAGGCCACGCATGCCGGCAAGCTGGCGGATCTGCTTAAACGATCCGCGGGCGCCGCTGTCGGCCATCATGAAGATCGGGTTGAGCTCATCGAAGTTCTCTTCCATCGCCTGAGCAACGGCCTCGGTGGCCGCCGTCCACTTGTCGACAACCGCTTCGTGACGCTCCTGCTGCGTGATCAAGCCGATGTCGTACTGGCCCTGAATCTCAGCAACCTCGTCTTCGTAGACGGAGAGAATCTCCTGCTTGTTCTCGGGGATCACAACGTCGTTCTTAGAGATCGTGATGCCAGCCAGCGTTGCGTAACGGAAGCCCAGATCCTTGAATGCGTCAAGCACCATCGATACTGCCGAGGCGCCGTAGGTTTGAACTAGCGAGTCGATGATTACAACCGTGTCGCGCTTGCGGATTGGCTTGTTGATGAACTCGTAATCGTCGGGGCTGAAGCTCTCACCGAGCGCATCGGCTAGCGAGCGCTCAATGCGGTCGTTGTAGATGATCCGCCCGACTGTCGTGAGCAGGTGGCCCCCGCTCGTTCCCGCGGGGCGATACTCAGCTAGGTCGTGAAGGTGGACGATCCGTGCTTCGTGCAGCAGCTCGGCCTCTTGGGCGGTACGAAATACGCGCGGGCGCGGCTTGCTCTTCGGCCACTTGTCGCCGCTGAGCTGCAGCTGCTTCGTGGCCAACTCGGCTGCGTCAGGGCCGTAGGTCAGGTAGTAAGCACCGAGCACCATCTCCTGCGTCGGCGTCGTCAGAGGGTCGCCATTGGCGGGCGAGAGAATGTTGTTCGACGAGAGCATCAGGATTCGAGCTTCGGCCTGAGCTTCCGCGCTGAGCGGCACGTGAACGGCCATCTGGTCGCCGTCGAAGTCGGCGTTGAAGGCGTGGCAGACCAGCGGGTGAACCTGAATTGCCTTGCCTTCGACGAGGATTGGCTCGAAGGCTTGAATGCCAAGCCGGTGAAGCGTCGGAGCGCGGTTCAGCAGCACCGGGTGCTCGCTGATCACGTCTTCGAGCACGTCCCAAACCTCGGGCACCATCGTGTCGACCATCTTCTTCGCGGCCTTGATGTTCTGCGCGCTGCCGTGCTCGACGAGCTTGGCCATGATGAAAGGCTTGAAGAGCTCAAGCGCCATCAGCTTCGGCAGACCACATTGGTAGAGCTTCAAATAAGGACCGGAAACGATTACTGAACGGCCTGAGTAGTCAACGCGCTTGCCGAGCAGGTTCTGGCGGAAGCGACCTTGCTTGCCCTTGAGCATGTCGGAGAGCGACTTCAGCGGACGATTACCCGGCCCGGTCACGGGGCGGCCACGACGGCCGTTGTCAAAGAGTGCGTCGACGGCCTCTTGCAGCATCCGGCGCTCGTTGTTGACGATGATCTCTGGCGCGCCGAGGTCAAGCAGACGCTTGAGCCGGTTATTACGGTTGATCACGCGGCGGTACAGGTCATTGAGGTCAGAGGTCGCAAAGCGGCCGCCGTCTAGCTGAACCATCGGGCGCAGCTCCGGCGGAATCACTGGAACGGCGTCGAGAATCATCATCTCAGGCTTGTTATTTGAACCAAGGAAGGCGGAAAGAACCTTCAGCCGTTTAACCGCGCGGGTCTGCTTTTGGCCCTTGCCGTTCTTGACCTCGTCCTCAAGGTCGACGCGCTCATGTTCCATCACGATGCCGGGCATGTCGGCCGGCGCTAGATCGGTACCGGCAAGACGGTCAGGATCGACCTTGCGGGCCCGCCCTTCACGCTTGTACTCCTCCTTCGAGAGCAGCAGCTCGCGCACATGTTCCGCGCCCATGCCGCCACCGAAGTACTCGCCAAAGCCGTACGGCGAACCGAAGCGGTTTTTCAGTTCGCGAAAGAAAGTCTCGTCGGCAATCAACTTCTTCGCCTGAAACTCGTCCTTGCCTTCCTTCTGATCTGTGTAGGAGCTCAGCGGCCACTCTTCACCCTCAGCCGGAGGATCTTCAGACGGCTCAACCTTGCTTGCGAACAGCTTCCAAACTTCGCGCAGCCGCATCCGCTGATCGTCGTAATAGGCCTCGGTGTCATCAATGTCGGAGGTCAGAGCCTTCGTCACTTCAGTGATCTGCTTCTTGCGCTCGTCGGCCGAGAGCTTCTTGACGTTGATCTCGAGGCGGTCAGCCCAAACGAAGTCTTCGTCTCCAAAGTCGGCTTGCGAGCCGTCTTCGAGGTAGGTCGTTCGAGCTTCGAGCATCTTGCGCAGATGCGTCGTGTGTTCCTTCTCCTCGCTGACCAGGCTGTCGATCTCAGACTGCATCTGCGGTTCGAGCATCGCGATGTCACGCCAGCGGGCCTCTTGATCTACCCACGTGACGACCGACGCTGCGAAGTAAAGAATCTTCTCGAGCTCTTTTGGAGCCATGTCCAGCAGGTAGCCAATGCGGCTAGGAACGCCCTTGAAGAACCAAATGTGGCTGACCGGCGAGGCGAGGTCAATGTGACCCATCCGCTCGCGGCGCACCTTTGAGCGCGTTACTTCAACGCCGCAGCGCTCGCAGACGATTCCCTTGTAACGGACTCGCTTGTACTTGCCGCAGTAACACTCCCAGTCCTTTGTCGGCCCGAAGATGCGTTCGCAGAAAAGGCCGTCTTTTTCCGGCTTCAGCGTGCGGTAGTTGATTGTCTCCGGCTTCGTTACCTCGCCTGAGCTCCAGCCGCGGATCTGCTTCGACGAAGCAAGTCCAATCTCAATCGCGTCGAAGTTATTGATGTCAATCATGCTGATTCCTCTGCCTTCGTCTCTTCAGCGGCCGTTTCTTCGTCGCCGCCCTCTGCACCGGCTTCTGCCTTTTCACCCTCGACAACCTCGCCGGCGCGCGCGCCCGAGAGGTCGATCCCTAATTCTTCAGCTGCGCGCAGGAGATCGTCCTCTTCGCTTGGGATCTCAGCCCGCTCACCTGAATCGGAGACGACGTTGACGTCGAGCGCGAGCGACTGCATCTCTTTGAGCAGCACCTTGAAGGACTCGGGGATTGAAGGCTCAGGGATGTTCTCACCCTTGACGATCGCCTCGTAGGCCTTCACGCGGCCGACGGTGTCATCGGACTTGACGGTCAGCATCTCCTGCAATGTGTAGGCGGCGCCGTAAGCCTCGAGCGCCCAAACTTCCATCTCGCCGAAGCGCTGGCCGCCGAACTGCGCTTTACCACCGAGCGGCTGCTGGGTGACGAGCGAGTACGGCCCGGTTGAACGGGCGTGGATCTTGTCGTCGACAAGGTGCAGCAGCTTGAGGATGTACATGTAACCGACTGTCACTTGCTGCTCGAATGGCTCGCCAGTGCGGCCGTTGAAGAGCGTCAGCTTTCCTGAAGCCTGGGTTCCGATCGGCTTCGATTTGTCAATGTCCATCTGAATCCGGCCTTTGTGCTCGTCCTGCCATTTGACGAGCGCCGTGTCGACGTCCTCAACTGTCGCGCCGTCGAAGACGGGCGTTGAAACGTAAACGCGTTTGTCATCATCACGCGACTCCTTGAATGCGTCGGTGCCGTCGTCATACCAGCCCTGCGCAGCTGCCCAACCGAGGTGCGTCTCGAGGATTTGACCGACGTTCATACGGCTTGGCACGCCGAGCGGGTTGAGAATCACGTCGACAGGCGTGCCGTCCTCAAGGAATGGCATGTCTTGCTCGTCGACGATCTTCGAGATGACGCCCTTGTTGCCGTGGCGACCGGCGAGCTTGTCGCCCTCAGAGATTTTGCGCTTCTTCGCAACGAATACGCGGATTAGGTCGTTGACGCCAGCCTGAAGCTCATCTTCGTCCTCGCGCGAGAAGGTTTGAACGTCAATCACGACGCCGCCTTCGCCGTGGGGAACCTTGAGCGAGGTGTCGCGAACCTCGCGCGCCTTCTCTTTAAAGATTGCGCGGATCAGCTTCTCTTCCGCAGTCAGCTCGGTCTCGCCCTTCGGCGTGACCTTTCCAACCAGCAGGTCACCGGAAAGAACTTCGGCGCCAACGCGAACGATGCCGCGGTCGTCGAGGTTTCGCAGCGACTCTTCCGAGCGGTTCGGAATGTCACGCGTGATCTCTTCGTCGCCTAGCTTCGTTGAGCGGGCGTCGACCTCATACTCCTCGATGTGAATCGAAGTTAGTTCGTCATCCTTGACAAGGCGGCTGCTGAGGATAATCGCGTCCTCGAAGTTGTATCCCTCCCAAGCCATGAAGGCGACCATCAAGTTCTTGCCGAGTGCCATTTCGCCGTGATCGGTCGAGGCACCGTCGGCTAGAGCCTGGCCAGCTTTTACCTTCTCCCCCGTTTTCACGCGCGGGCGCTGGTGGATCAGGGTGCCTTGGTTCGAGCGCTCGAACTTGCTGAGCAAGTGCTCTTCGCGCTCCTTGCCCTCAATCACGATCCGGTGCGCGTCAACAAACGTGACCGTGCCGTCGATGCCGGAGAGCAAAACATCACCGGTGTCGAGCGCAGCACGGGCTTCCATGCCGGTACCGACCAGCGGCGCGTCGGCTACCAGTAGCGGAACGGCTTGCCGCTGCATGTTGGAACCCATCAGGGCGCGATTGGCGTCGTCGTGCTCGAGAAATGGAATCATCGCCGTCGCAACAGACCAAAGTTGCTGAGGTGATACGTCGACGAGGTCAACGTCCTTTGGAGCAACGGTCACGTACTGACCGGCGTGCGTGCGGCAAATAACTTCCGGGCCACGAAGCTTGCCTGTCTTTTCGTCGATCGGATGGTTGGCCTGCGCGACCAGCATCTCCTCTTCCTGTGTAGCGTCAAGATCAACGATCTCGTTTGTCACACGGCCGCCCTTGACGACGCGGTATGGAGTCGTGATGAAACCGAAATCAGAGATTTTGGCGTAGCTCGAAAGCGAACCAATCAGCCCGACGTTCGGGCCTTCTGGGGTCTCAATCGGGCACATCCGGCCATAGTGGGTCGGGTGCACGTCGCGAACCTCGATCGGCGCGCGCTCGCGGGTCAGGCCGCCAGCACCAAGAGCTGAAAGCCGGCGGCGATGCGTAAGGCCCGATAGCGAGTTGGTTTGATCCATGAACTGACTGAGCTGTGAGGAGCCAAAGAACTCCTTTAGTGCCGCCACGACGGGGCGAATGTTGACGATCGTCTGCGGCGTGATCGTGTCCTCATCCTCCGTCGTCAGGCGCTCACGAACGACGCGCTCCATGCGGTAAAGACCAACGCGGAATGCGTCCTGAATTAGCTCGCCGACGGTGCGCAGGCGGCGGTTGCCGAAGTGCTCGTACTCGTCGAGGTGGTCTACCAGCGGCTCGCGCGGCAACGACTGCGCCTCGGCGGCGTAATCCTTGATCTCGACCTCATCGTCCTCGGGAATACCGATCAACTTCGGCAGCAGCACGAGCTCTTTGATCAGCGCGACCATGTCTTCGACTGTCAGCGTGCGGGTTTCAAGATCGACGTCGGTACCGAGACGGGCGTTTAGCTTGTAGCGGCCCACGCGCGTGAGGTCATAGCGCTTGGGATCAAAAAACATCTGATTGAGCAGCGACTCGGCGGCCTCAACGCTCGGCGGCTCGCCTGGGCGCTGCTTCTTGAAGAGTTCAATTAGACCGGCGCTGCGGTTCATCTCGAAGCGTTCGACCTCGTCGGCCAAAAGCTGCGTCAACTCCGTTACCTCTTCGTCTTGAGCTTCCTTCCACTTGCGCTTGTCGTCGGTCATCCAAGCGAGCAGCTCTTCGACGGCCTCTTTGTCGAGCTCAGCCTCGTTCTTATGGATCTTTCCCCCCAGCTTCTTCGATAGCGCCCGAACGCGCTTGAAGAAATCTTCCGCGCGCGGCTCTGCGTGCGGCGGATCGGCGGCAATCGTGTTGCGGATGTAGCGCGAGTCCTCAAATATCTCGAGCAACTCATCGTCGGTAAAACCGAGTGCGCGCAGCAGCACCGTGACCGGCAGCTTGCGCTTGCGGTCGATCCGCACGAAAACCTTGCCCTTCTTGTCGATCTCGAGCTCCAGCCAAGAACCGCGGGCCGGCATCAAGTTGGCGGTGAAGACCTGCTTCTCCTTGTCCTTGGGCTCCATTACGTAGGCGCCAGGGGAGCGGACCAGCTGCGTGACTACGACGCGCTCAGTGCCGTTGATGATGAAAGTGCCGCGATCCGTCATCCAAGGGAAGTCGCCCATGAAGACCTGCTGCTCACGGATCTCTCCGGTCTCGCGATTGATGAAGGCGACGGTGACTGAGAGTGGGCGTGAGTAGGTGGTGTCCTTCTCGCGGCATTCTTCGATCGTTGCGGCTGGCTCCTCGAAGGCCAGCTCTCCGAATTGGATCGCGAGATTGCCGCTGTAATCCTCGATTGGCGAGACGTCGTCGATCGTCTCGCGAAGCCCCCCCTTCACGGGATCGACAAGGCGCTCGAACGAGCGGCGCTGGATGTCGATTAGGTTGGGTACATCGATCGTGCTTTCGAGGCGCGCAAAACTACGGCGCGTGCGTGGAGTGTCTACGCGGGACAAGCGGCGACTCCTGAAGGTCAGAGGCTTACGGGGCAACTACGAGGTGCACGTGACTTCCACGCACAATGCTTGAAGATAGCACAAGGCTACGCAGACCCCACCTGCGGGGCGCATCGGCGCTCACGGACCCCGCCCTAGACAGCCGCGTATGTGGCGCGGCGCCTGCACTCAGGCGGCTTCGACTATTGACCGACTCGCGCAGTCTAACCGATTAGCCCTCAGAACTCGACTGGGGCGCTGAAGCTGGTTCCCCGACCAGTTCCTGCTCCACGGCTGTCTTGCCCTTCCCGAGCGCTCCTGCCAGCGTGGCAACGATGCCAACGAGGTAGAGCTGCCCAAAAGCCGCCTCGAAGATTGCCGTCGCCCGCGACGCTCCGCCGGCCGGCGTCAGGTCGCCGTAGCCGACCGTCGTCAGCGTCACGAACGAAAAGTACATGTTGGCTGACGTTGAGCCGTCGCTTTCGAGCGTCGAGTTTGTCGCGACCAGCACAGGTGTTCCACTAAGCGACTGCTCAAGCCCATAGACGAAACCAAAGAGCGTCCCGAACAGCAGATAGATCGTCAGTGCTCCAGCGACCGCCCGGCCGCGAACCCCTTGCGAGCGGATGTCGACGGCGATCCCTCGCATGATCACTCCAGCTACCAGTAGTACACCGAGAACGTTGGCGGTGCGGCCAAGAACCGAACCTGCCTCACCGAAGATCCCGATCCCGATCGCGCCGAGGACGCCAACCGTCGAAAAGGCCACCACAAGTCTGAAGATCCGCTTCGGAGCGTCCGAGGTCCAGCAGGCGAGCAGCGCCGTGATGGCCTGGCAAACGAGGATCGCGGCCCGCCACCGGCTCGCTTCAGGAATCGCGATCGCCAGCACGATGGTCGTGATCACGAAGATCATCACGAAGCCATACGAATGGCTCGCTTTGACGCGTTGGAGGACATTCATTGTTCTCGACACAAGCAATAGTCCAACAGCTCGGTCGGACGGCCTAGCGCGAAAAAGGACGCCCCGCAGGGCGCCCTTAAACACTTCAGTGCGCCACTGAAATTACTTCAGCTCAGCGCTACCGCCTGCCTCTTCAATCTCGGCCTTGAGCTTCTCTGCCTCTTCGCGCTCAACGCCCTCCCTTACAGGGCCAGGCGCCTCATCGACGACGGCCTTCGCTTCCTTCAGCCCGAGGCCAGTTGCCGCGCGGACAACCTTGATTACCTGGATCTTCTTGTCGCCAGCTGCCGTGAGAATCACGTCAACCGTTGAGCTGGCCTCCTCGTCGCCGCCAGCGTCGCCGCCGCCACCGGCTGGCGGAGCGGCTGCTGCCACTGCGGTCGCCGAGACGCCGAACTCTTCTTCAAGCGCCTTTACGCGCTCATTGAGCTCGAGCACCGAAATGCCCTTTAGCTCTTCAATCCATGCTTCTGTCGTTGTTGCCATGTTCTTATTCCCTCCTGGGATCGCTTCGGCGAGCTCGGCCTAAGCCGAAGCGTCCGCCTCGTTGTCGGAAGATGCTGCTTCTTCTGGTGCTACTTCGGCCTCTACTTCGGCCTCTACTTCGGCTTCGGGCTCTACCTCAGCTTCTGCCTCTACTTCGGGCTCTGCTTCGGCTTCCACTTCCACCTCTGCTGCAGGCTCTGCGTCCGCTTCGACAACCGGAGCCTCTTCGTCCTGCGCTTCAACCTCCACTTCGGTTTCGGCCTGCGCCTCAGGCTGTGGTTCGTCGGCGCGCTGGAGCTGAATCTGCCCAAGCGCCGTCGCCAATCCGCCGATCAAGCCACCAAGGCCGCGGACTAGCCCGCCGACCGGTGCTGCAACCATCCCAACCAGCTGGCCGTAGAGAACCTCACGGGCAGGCAGGCGGGCGATGATCTTGATTTGCTCAACCTCGAGCGGTTGACCATCCATGATGCCGCCCTTGAAAGGCAGCAGGTCGGTCTCGCGGTTGAAAGTTGAGATTGTCTTCGCTGCTGCCGCCGCGTCACCGCGGACGAAGGTCAGCGCAGTAGGCCCTTCGAGCAGGCTCTTCAGATGCCCGGCTCCAGCTTTATCGGCAGCGAGCTCCGTCAGCGAGTTCTTGACCACGCGGAAGCTGGCATCGGCAGCGCCGAGCTGGGCACGGACCGAGGCGATTTCGGAGACGGTGATTCCGCGATAGTCGATCGCGAAAACTGCCTGCGACTGCTCGATCTGCTCTGCGATCTCAGCGACCGCTTCAATTTTCTGTTCTCTGTTCATGAGCCTCCTAATCCGGACTTGTGGCCGTCGTCACGGCCTGCCGGAGGTCTTGGGTGGCGCGAATATTCAGGATGTCAGGCCGCGGCCGGCGCTGCCTCCTGAAGATCGCGGATGAAAGATGGGTCGGAATCGACTTTGATGCCAGGACCCATTGTTGAAGTCAGCGTGATCGACTTCAAGTAACGACCCTTGGTCGCCGAAGGCTTCGCTCGGATGATCTCCTCAACGACGGCCGCGTAATTGGCGAGCAGCGCCTCTTCGCTGAAGCTCGCCTTGCCGATCACGAGGTGCACGATTGAGCTGCGGTCGGTGCGGTACTCAACCTTCCCAGCCTTGGCCTCTTCGACAGCCTTCGTGATGTCCATCGTCACCGTGCCGACCTTTGGATTGGGCATCTTGCCTGACGGCCCAAGCACGCGGCCGAGCTTGCCTACCACGGGCATTAGGTCAGGAGTTGAAATCGCAACATCGAAATCACTGAAGCCCTCTTCGACTTTTGTCGCTAGATCCTCGGCGCCAACAACGTCGGCTCCTGCAGCCTCAGCCTCGCGGGCCTTGTCGCCTTGGGCAAAGACGATGATTGTTACGTCCTTGCCAAGCCCGTGCGGCAGCGCGATCGTGCCGCGCAGCTGTTCTTCGGCGTGGCGGACGTTGAGCCCAGTCCGCAGGTGCAGCTCGATCGACTCATCAAACTTTGCCCGCGCAAGCTTCTTGACCAGCGCGACGGCCTCGGCGGGTTCGTACTCGCGCTCGCGGTCAACTTCGCTTAAGGCCTCGTCGTAGCCCTTGCTGTGCTTGCTCATGCGACCACCTCTACGCCCATCGAGCGTGCCGTGCCGGCGATGATTTTGATCGCGGCGTCGACATCATTGGCGCTGAGGTCGTCAAGCTTGGTCTCAGCGATCTGACGCAGCTGAGCCTGGGTAATCGCTCCAACCTTCTCGCGGTTCGGTTCGCCCGACCCCTTCTTCAAGTTGATCGCCTGCTTGATCAGCACGGCAGCCGGCGGTGTCTTCGTGATGAAAGTGAATGAGCGGTCTTCGTAGACGGTGATTACAACCGGTGTAATTACGCCAGCGTTCTCTTGCGTCTGAGCGTTGAAGGCCTTGCAGAATTCCATGATGTTGATCCCGTGCTGCCCGAGCGCAGGGCCAACGGGAGGTGCAGGGCTGGCCTGACCGCCAGGGGCTTGAAGCTTGAGCTGAGTTAATACTTTTTTGGCCATCGTTTTTCCTCTTCTGCGCTTCGTTAGCGGTTCCGAAATCAGATCTTTTTGACCTGATCGAAGCCAACTTCGACCGGGGTCTCGCGACCAAAGATTGACACAAGCACCTTGAGCTTCGCGGCGTCCTGATTGATTTCAGCGATCTCGCCTGAGAAATCTGAGAGCGGACCGGCAACAACCTTGACCGATTCGCCGATCGTGAACTGAGCCTTCGAAGCGACCTTCTGGGCAACCTCCTGGTGGAGCAGGCGGTCAACCTCCGGCTGTGTCAGTGGCACCGGATCGGTTGATGCGCCGACGAAGCCCGTTAGGTTTGGCGTCTCCTTGACAACCGCCCAAAGCTCGGGATTGAGCGCCATGTTGAGGTCCATGTTGATCAGCACGTAGCCGGGCATCGTGCGCTCTTCCTTGACGATCTTCTCGCCGTCCTTGACCTCAACCTTGGTCTCGGTAGGAATAACGATCTGGCGAACCTTGCCCGACTGATCGTGAGCAGCCAGACGGCGTTCAAGGTCACCCTTGACCTTCTTTTCAAGATTTGAGCGAGTGTTGATTACGTACCAGCGATACATGGGTTCCAGATCGTGTTGAAGGTCAGATAATTAGTTCGACGATTTTTTGAGCGATAATGTCAGCAAGGCCAAGATAGGCCCCAGCGATCACAACGAAGCCAACAACGACTGCAGTTGCCTGACCGACTTGGCGGCGGTCGGGCCACTGAACGCGCTGCAGCTCGGACCACGATGCACGCAGAAAGTCGAAGAAGCGACCGAAGATTGACTTCCTGCGCTCAGGCTGATCGGCGCTAGCTGGCGCCGCCGCCGCGGCAGCTTGGCGAGCCTCAATGTCAACTTCGAGCGACTCCTCAGCCTCGCTGATTGACTCCTGATCGCCGCCTTCAATCTTCTTTTCGACGTCATCGATCCGATCTTCAAGCTCGGCGAACTCGTCAGCGCTGAGCCCTTCAGGATGAACGACGCCGCCGGCGCTTGGGTCGACCTTGGGGTCGGCAGGGCTGCCGTCGGCTCCGGCGACGAGTTTGGCGTCGAACTCATCGACGTCGGCTGAAGAGTGATCGAGCGCGCCGGGAACATCGGCGCGGGCCGTCGCGTCGCCGCCAGCAGCTTCACGCTTGGCTTTGCGCTGCTTTGCTCGTTTGCGATTTCGTGCCACTGGTCGAAGCTCACTAACGAGTCTCTTTGTGGCTGGTGTGGCGGCGGCACCAGCGACAGTATTTGCGCAGCGTCACGCGATCAGGCGTGTTCCGCTTGCTTTTGTTCGTTTGATAATTACGCCGCTTGCAGTCCTCGCACTCGAGGGTGATCGCGACGCGTACATCTCCACGGGCCATGCGTTGACTCCGGTGTTTGAGGTTGCGTCAAAAACTCTCTGGGGCAGAAAAACGACCCGCCTTAAGCGAGTCGAAAAGTCAGTGTAGCGCTACTTCGCACCTGATGATCGGCGCTAGGCTCGGGCGCAATGGACGGCCACGACTCGAGCGAGCAGGCAGCGCCGTCGCGCAATCAATCGAAGAGTAAAGGCTCAGCGGCTTCCTACGCCCTGTTCGTGGCGACTCTCGTCAACGTTCTCGGCATCGGCGCGGTAATTCCGGTGCTGCCACTCTTCGTCAAAGGGCCAATCGGCGGCGGCGACGTGGCCGTTGGGCTGGTGATTGGCTCATTCTCGGTGACCGGCATCTTGATGCGCCCGATCGCAGGCCGGCTAGCTGACAAGCGTGGGCGCAAACTCGTCCACATCACCGGTATCGCTATCGCCGCGCTCGGAGCCGCGCTGATCTTCGTTCCCGCTGGGGTTACGGGACTAATAATTTCGCGCCTGCTTGTGGGAACCGGTGAAGGCTGGGTTTACACGGCCGGAATAACGTGGATCGTGGACCTCGCGCCAGCCGAGGGGCGGGCGCGCGTGGTTGGCCTCTTCGGACTCTCGGTTTGGGGTGGGATCACGATCGGCGCCGTTCTTGGTTCGGCGCTGCTCAGCATTTCGGGCTACAACGCCGTCTGGGCCTTCGCCGTCGTAACTTCGTTGATCGCCCTGATCATCGCCAGCCAAATCCCTGCGGCAAAAGCGACCGAACAGTCGGCTTCCGAGGAGCTCGCGGAAGCGGAGCTTGTTGGTGGCGAACTTGAAGCTATGCCAGCACCAAGCGAGGCCGTGATTGCCAGCCGCAATCAGCGCGGCCTTTTGCGCTGGGTGCCGTCTTCGGCGCTACGGCCCGGGACGGCGCTAGCGATGGTTGCTCTTGCGTACGGCGCCTTTATGTCTTTCGTGGTGCTGCTGCTGGACTTTGAAGGGATCGGCAACGGTGCGGCCGTGTTCACCTCATTCACGGCCGCTTTTGTGATCACGAGGCTGCTGTTCTCCTCGGTGCCAGATCGGATCGGTTCGCGGCCGACTGTGCTTATTGCCGGGCTGGTGCAGGCGACCGGGATGTTGATCGTTGCGCTCGCTGGCTCCTTGCCTCTGGTCTTGGCCGGCGCGATTCTCTCCGGCGCTGGAATGTCACTGGTATTTCCAGCGCTCGCGGTAATCGTGATCGAAAACACTGATGACAGTCGGCGCGCCACGGCGCTCGGCGCCTTCCTCGCCTTCTTTGACATTGGGGTCGGGATCGGGGCCCCGTTTGCTGGCGCTATTGCCTCGCTTGGGTCGGGCAACAACTACGCGGCCGCATTCATCGCTGCCGCCGCGATCAGCGCTGGTGGCGCGATGCTCGGCTTCTTTGGAACTGGCGGCAATCGCAGGATTCGCCATGGCTGAAATCCTTGCGATCGCTCACACTGATGGAGGAACGGTCGGTGTTTTCGCGGGCGCTGCGGCCGAACAGTCGCTGGCGATAGAGCAGTGGGTTCCCGCTGAGGGCGGCGAGCCGGCCAGACCGCTCGATCAGTATTTGGGACTCGTAGTCCTCGGCGGTGATGAGAACATCGATGAGGTCAATCGATACCCGTATCTCACGCGTGAGTTTGAAGTAGTGAGTAACTGGATCGCGAGTGAGCGGCCGCTGCTTGGAGTCTGCCTTGGCGCCCAGATGATCGCGCACGTTAGTGGCGGGTCTGTCTTCAAAGCGAGCGAGCGCGAGTTCGGCTGGGCGCAAATCGACGTTCTGCCAGCTGCACATGATGATCCCATCAGCGGCTTTGGCGAAGAGAGACTGACCGCTTTGGCTTGGCACGACTTCGCCTTCCAGCCGCCGCCAGGATCGACGACTCTGGCAAGCAACTCAGTCTGCGTGCAAGCCTTTCGCTACCGCGAGGCGTGGGGCTTTCAGCACCATCCGGAGATCGACACCGCCGTGCTCGACCATTGGATCGCGCCGCTACTAGCCGACGAGAGTGACCCGGCGCGGCGCGAGCAGGCCGAACTGCTCGAAGCCGGGCGCTCAGCCCACATGCAAGCGTGGAACGACTATGGCCGTGAGCTCTTTCGGCGCTTCGCTAAGCGCTGCCGCTGAAGTTGGCGCCAAAGATTTTCGTCCTCCTGCTCCATGCCATCGCCGGTTTTTCGACCAGTCGCAGGCTGAGCCAGCCGAGCAGCAGCGAGAGCGGCAACCCAACCAACGTTGCACCCAAAGTGCTGAGCGGCAGCAGCCCGTTGGCGCGCAACACCAGCAGCACGGGAACGTGCCAGAGGTAAAGCCCAAAGCTGACCGCGCCGACCCAAACCAAAGGTCGCCATTCGAGCGTCCGAGGCGGCCTGGCTGCTGCAGCGGCGACGATTAGCGCAAAGCCAATGCCTGCCGGCAGATCGCGAATGAAGCGCAGCAGGTCAAGATCACCGATCCGCAGCGCTGAATTCCCTTGAATCTGCATTACGACGTTGGCTGCAACCAGCACCAGACCGAAAGCGATCCACAGCCGGGTTGCAGCAAGGCTCGGTCGGCGCTGCCAGAGCAACACCGCCGCGAGCATGCCGAGAGCAAAATAGGGCAGCATCGCGAACAGGCTCTTCCCCCAGCCAAGTGACGGACCGCTCTGCTGAGCGAGAATGTAGTTAAAGGTCAAGCCGCACACGAGCAAACCGATCGGGATCGCGGCCTGCGCTCCACGGCGGCGCCCGGCCCGGAGCGCAAGCCAACCGACCACGGGCAGCGCTACGTAGTAGGTCGCTTCGACTGCGAGCGTCCACATTGGCGGGTCGAGCGTCAGCAGCGTCTTGGCGCTGTAGTTCTGAGCAAAAATGAAAAACAGCCCAAGCAGCTCGGCCGGCGGCAGCCGAACACCGGGCGAACCGGCGAGTGGGTAGAGCAACAGGGCGCTGCCAGCGATCGCCAGCCAGTAGGCGGGGACGATGCGACCGACGCGGCGAACAGCGTAGGTGGCTGTTGACGGACCTGGCTGCGCTGCCATCGCCGAGCGAACCCAGGCGCGGTAAAGCAGAAAACCGGAGAGCACGAAGAAGAGCACCAGCCCTACGCGTAGCTCGGCGAAAAGCTCGTTGGCCAGCGTCTTTGGTGCGGTCGCAACCTGAACATCGCCCAGCGTGTAGAGCCATGCATGGAAGCCAAAGACGCTCAGCGCGGCAACTGCGCGCAGGCCATCGAGCGCCGCGTCGCGCGGCGCGTCGCTAGCGCTCGTGGAGGCCGCAGCCACGGTTCAGTTCAATGCTGGCGGTGCTTGAACAATCGGCAGCCCGCCCTCGGCCATCCAGCTCTTGAGCTGGTGGTGCATTGTTGCGGCGCCGACGATCGGCTCAGTCGTGTCGCTCCAACTGCTTGGCACGACGGCGAAGGGATGCATCTGCGCGCCGCCAAGGCCGCCGTGTGAACCCATGAACTCCTCGAACGGCACGATCTCATCTTCATCCGGAAGGTAAGCGCCGCTGACTAGCAGGTCGGGGCAGTGGCTGAAGCCATCGTGGCGACGCAGATGGTCGGCGGCGTTGGCGCCGAAGTTGGCAATCGGATTGACGCCAGTGACGCTGTCGTCACTAAGTCGGTAGCTGCCTTCGGCGCCGAGAACCACCGCCCCTTCGGCCTCTGAGCGGACCATCACCCAGCCGATCTCCGGATTGGCGGCGAGCGAGGCGATCAGCCCAGGGTGCTGCTGCTCGACCGCCTCGAGCGTTAAGCGGCCCGGAGTGCGCGGGAACGAAATTAGCCCAAGGCAGCCCGAGGCCAGCACGATCACCTCCGGCCGCTCATCCTCGGCGGCATTAGAAATCGCTTCGTGCTGCTGCTGCGCTTCACGCCCCGCGCCGAGAGCAACCCCGTCGTCGCTAACGAGGCTGCGCGTGGCGCGCGCCATCATTCGCCCACCGGCGCTGTTGTCGTTGCCAAGCTCAGTCAGCCAGCCGCCGATCTCGCCCCATGATTCGGCGACGGCGGGCGGCGCGCTTACCGCCCCGTCACCAGAGCAGGCCTGCTCAACGACCTCTTCTAGTGTCTTGCCACAGCGCTGGCGGAACGGCCGCCCTTGCGACTGGCCATGGTCAGAAAGGACGACGATCTCATAGGGCCGCGGGGCCTGCGGCAACGCCCGCTCAAGCCGCAGCAGCTGGCGATCGAGCCGCTTTAAAACGGTCAAAGCGTCAGGTGCGCGAATCCCGGAATGGTGAGCCACCTCGTCGTAGCCAACGTAAGTCGAATATGAAACGGGGACTCCCTCAATGATGTCGGCCAGCAGCGTGGCGGTGTTTAGCTCTCGCATTACTACTGTCATCGCCGCTCGCAGCAGCGGGTAAATGCCGCCGCGATGGACGTGCTCTTGGCCCGAGCGGATCTGCCGCCAGTAGGCGAGCTTCTCAAGCATTATGTCGTGGACGGAAAGCACAAGCGTGCGCGTCATTCCCGACGGATCAGAGAAGAAAGCGAAGAATTCGCTGCTGTGCGAGCGCTCTTTGTCGCGCACGACGCTTAGCGTCGCTGAGGCGCGCGGCGCATCACCAGAAAGCAGGTTGCCGCGGCTCGTGCCGTTGACTGCCAGCAAGCCACTGCCGGTACTCGCGCGGCGCTCCATCTCCGCCGTGTCAGCAATGCTGCTGGAAACCATCAGCACGCCGCGCTCCTTCTCATACCAGCGGAAAGCCGGCATGTTCTCGTTGCTGCCTAGCAGCAGTCCTGCTTGGCTGGCGCCGGTCTGGCTCGAAAGGTCGCACTCCCAGCCAACAATTCGGTGGCTGCCGTCGGCAAGCCAGCGAGCAATCGTCGGTACGTAGCCAGATTGAACCGCTTCCCGCAGAACCTGCTCGCCGAGCCCATCGATCTCAAAAAAGATTACTCCCGGCACATCCGTCTCGTTGGCGCCGCGTGACTTGCGCATCCGCCTACGCACGACGGTTAGGTGGTAGGCGTCACCGTCAACGTCGAGCAGCGTGCCCGCGATCGTGCTGACGATGGTCATCAAGATCGCAATGAAGAACGAACCAAGCAGCGTTGGCTGGCTTTGATCGACGATTTCGAGCGAAAGCCAAACCATCGCCGTCGTCGCGACAAGCGAGAGCAGGCCAAAGGTCAGCACCGTTAGCGGCAGCAGCAGCCGCGTTATCAGCGGCCAGATCAGTGAACCGAAGATCGCGAGCACAATCACCACGGTCAGCGCCGCAGCGAACGAGGGAACGTCAATTTCAGGAATGATCGCCGCGGCGCCCCACAGCGTCAGCGCCTGAATCAGCCCAAGCGCCAGCACGCGGACGATGAAGCCAAAGAGGCGGCGGCGAGCCGGGGGCTGATTTTTGAGAGCAGTTGGCAGGTTGTTTACTCAGGGTTGGCGAGCCAAGGTTGATTGTGAAAGGCTACCGGCATATGAGCTCAGATTCCGAAGACAAGACAACAGAGCAGCCGCCGCGCGCCAAGCCAGCCAGCGAGGATCCACCAACAGCCGTCACGCCAAGCGGCGAGACCCCTTGGCAGCGCTCAAGCGGGCGCCGGATCTCGGTTCACCTGCTCGTCATCTTCGCGACGATCTTCACAATCATCGCCGTCTTCGCAAACTGGACGCGCCAGCAACTGCTGGACACCAACCAGTGGACGAAGGCCAGCTCGGAGCTGATCGCCAACCCCGTGATTCGAGACCAGGTAGCGATCTATCTGGTTGACCAGCTTTACACCAACGTTGATGTTCAAGCAGAGATCAAGTCGGTGCTGCCCAAGGACCTTCAGCCCTTGGCTCCGGTCGCCGCTGCTGGCGCCCGAGACTTGATTACGAAGGCCGCCAATGCGGCGCTCGAGCAGCCGGCCGTTCAGTCGGTCTGGACCGACGTGAACCGCCTCGCGCACGAGGAGTTCGTCCGAGTAATCGATGGTGGAAACAGCTACGTCAGCACGACGAACGGTGACATCACCGTGAACCTCGGCCTGATTCTCAACAAGGTCGCGGCAAACGTGGGGCTTCCGAGCAGCGTTGTGGCGAAAATTCCGCCCGGCGCCGGGCAGATAACAGTCGTTGAGTCGAACGATCTAAAGCAGGTTCAACAGGCTGCAAAGGCGCTGCGGACCTTCTCGTTGGTTTTCAGCGTTCTCGCCTTTCTGTTCTTCGTTTTCGCCGTCGCGCTGGCCGCCGGCCGCCGCGCAAATACGCTCGTTGAGGTTGGCGCCGGGCTGATCTTCGCCGGGCTCGTAATAGTGCTCCTACGCGGCGCCGCCGGCGACGCCATCGTGTCCTCGCTTGTAAAAGACGTTTCGATCCAGCCGGCAGCCAACGCGGCATGGAATATCGAAAGCACCTTGCTCGAACAGCTTGCAACGCAGGCGATTGTGATTGGTGTGATGCTGATCCTCGCCGGCCTTCTCGGCGGGCCAGCAAAGGCATCAAAGGCAGCCCGCAAATGGCTTGCCCCAGTGCTCAACGGTTACCCGGAAGCAAGCTATGCCGGCGTCGCGCTGCTGGTGCTGCTGTTCCTGATCTGGTCGCCAATCCCTGCCGCTGGCCGCGCCTCGTTCATCATCATTTTCATCATCCTTGTGTTCCTTGGGCTGTACATGCTGCGGCGCGACACGCTGCGTGAATTCCCCGGTCTTGCCGGAGTAAGCGGCGATCCACTACGCGCCGGTACGTCAAAGATCGGGGCGGCGCTCGGCCGCGCTGGCGCCGCCGTCAAAGAGACGACCTCGAAGGCCGCTCACGACGTCAAGGAGCGAACTTCGAGCCACAAGCATAAGTCGACTTCCGGTGCTGGCAGCGAGAGCCAGCGGATGGATGACCTCGAGCGGCTTGTCTCACTGCGCGACAATGGGACGCTGACCGACGAGGAGTTCGCCGCCGAGAAGGCGAAGATTCTCGCCGACGGCCCTTAAGCGAAGCGCGTTATCGATCAGGCCGACGGCTGAGCGCTGGCCTCGGCGCGCGGCGCTCCAGGGGTACTTGGAGCAATCAGCTTCTGTTCTTGACGTTCAGGAGCGATCTCAACGACGTTCCAAGCCAAGTGGAGCCGCTGTAGTAGACCGACCAGCATTCCCGAGGTATCAATCTCAGAGCGCCGCAGACCATGCTTGGCTGAACGCGGGAAGGCGTGATGGTTGTGATGCCATGACTCGCCAAAGGATGGAATTGCAAGCCACCAGACGTTGGTCGATTGATCCTCAACTTCGAAGCGGCGGTTGCCGAAGAAGTGGCAGACCGAGTTAACCGACCAAGTCACATGGCTTTGCAGCAGCACTCGGATTAGCCCGCCCCAGAGCAGCCCCGTGAGGCCACCATAGATCGTCCCTGTAATCGCCACGCCGAGCCCAAACGGAAGCGCGGCGGAGACGAGAATGAAGAAGGGAAATGAGTAGTGAATCACGCGCATGCCGCGGTCTTCGCTGAGGTCGATCGCGTATTTCTTGTGCGTCGCCATCCCGTGAAGGCGCCAGGTCCAGCCTACGTGCGCGTGCCAAAGGCCGCTAACGGCGCCGCGCACGCCCGAGCCATGCCCGACGTGCGGGCTGTGCGGGTCACCTTCTTGATCGGAGTGCGCGTGGTGCTTACGGTGATCGGCAACCCAGTCCATCGGCCCGCCCTGAATCGCCATCGAACCGAGGATCGCAAAGAGGTACTCGATCGGCTTGTAAGTCTCAAATGAGCGATGGGTTAGCAGGCGGTGGTAGCCGACGGTGATGCCAAGCCCGCAGATCAAATACATCACCGTGAAGACGATCAGGTCGCTCCATGCCAGCAGATCGTGGTTGATCGCTACCGGAATCAATGCGATCAAAACGACCACAGGGCCGAAGACGGCAACTAGGTTTGCGTATTTGTCGACTTTGCTCATTAGCGCGATTCTACGGTATTGCTCAGCGACCGTAACTATTGGCGCATTGACGGGTTCCAATAGTTGGAATGGCTAGAGCAATCAAAAAGCGAGCGCTGCCCGCAGCGATCGTAATAACAGCCCTACTCGCCCCCACCGCCAGCGCAGCTAGCAAGGCGAAGCCAGCGGACGGCAATCTCGGCGCCCGGCAAATTGTCTTGCTGCGCGACGATGGACGCCGCGCCAAGCGAGCGCCGCAGCGGATTGTTCTCAGTGGCGCAAAGTCGGCCGTCTATGCCTCGTTCAACGTGCCGAGAACTTGGGCTGGAAAGCCAACCTCGCTGGTGCTCAAGGCGCGTAGCAAAGTTCGGGTCACGGTCCGCGCGGTTCGCGCCGGCGACCTTCGCTCGCTGCGCTGGAGCAATCGCCCGCGCGCGGTCGGCGCGGGGGTAACCACGAACCTTTCAGCTGGCACGCCGACGGCGATCGCGCTGCCGCGGTTGCCATCTGCAGGGAGGCTCGTGCTTGAGATCCGCGGCCGTGGCCGCACAGTAATCACCGGCGTACTTGAGATCTCGCCGCGCCACGGCCCGTCGCAGCCAGCTGCCGGCGAAGACGAGCAAGCCCCCGGCAATGATGGTGGCAGCGACGGCGAAGACGAGCAAGCCCCCGGCAATGATGGTGGCAGCGACGGCGGTGACAGGCCCTTGGGCGAAGAGCCGGTTCCTGACCAGAGGCCAGCAGAGCCTGAACCACCAGTCGAGCCAGATTCACCGTTCGCCGACCTTGCGCCGCGGCTAATTGGCGCGCCACGCGTTAGCGCAGCGGCGCTGACCGAGGCCTCGGGGCTTGCCGAAAGCGCCCTCAACCCCGGCGTGTACTGGACCCACAATGACAGCGGCGACCGCGCCCGGCTGTTCGCGATCGACGCCGCAAGCGGCGCGCTACGCGCCACCTTCGAGCTACCTGGCGTTACCGCTACCGACTGGGAAGACTTGGCGATTGCCCCTGACTCCGACGGCAACGACGCCTTCTACATCGCCGACATCGGCGACAACAGCGCGGTGCGTGCGTCCGTCAAGATCTATCGCGCAGCCGAGCCAACGCTGCCAGCTGCTGGTGGCCCGCCACCGACGATTACCGCCAGCTCCGTCAGCTCGCAGCGACTTACCTACCCGGGCGGCGCGCGTGACGCCGAATCACTAGCGGTCGGTTCCGACGGGGCGCTGACCGTCATCTCGAAGCGTGAAGCGCAGGTCGGCGTCTACCGGCTTGACGACCCGCAATTCACTGGCGGCAGCTCGCTGCTCAGCTCGGTCGGGCAACTGCCGCTGACCTGGGTCGTAGGCGCCTCGGCATCGCCGGACGGATCTTTCGTTCTAATCAAAACCAGCAGCGCTGTGCGCGGCTACGCAATCGGTAGCGACGAGAGCGTTGCCGACGCGCTGGTTCGCGGTGGTGCAGGCGTAAGCCTTCCTTATGACGCCGAGCCTCAGGGCGAAGCGGTCGCGGCATCGTTCAGTGGCCGCGGCCACGCGACGCTCTCCGAAGGCCTCTCACAGCCGCTGCAGCAGTGGCGCTGGTAACGCCGCGGCCTTATGCGACGTCGAGCACGACTTTGCCGGTAGCGCCGCGGCTGTCGATCAGCTCTAGCGCAGCGGCCGCGTCTTCGAGTGCGAAGCGAGCGCCGACCGGCGGGCGCACGAAGCCCTGCTCAATCAGATCAGCGATCGCGTCGCCGGTCGCCTGTACGAGCGCTGGGTTGCCGAGCACTGAGGCGCCCCAGCCGGCGCCAATAACGGAGGTGTTGTTTAGCAGCAGGCGGTTCACTTTTACCTCCGGGATCGAGCCGCCGGTGAAACCAACAACGACCACGCGCCCGTTCTCTTTCAACGAACGCAGGCTGTCGGTGAAGCGGTCGCCGCCGACTGGGTCGAGCACCATGTCGGCTCCGCCGAGCGCTAGTACTTCGTCCTTCCAGTCGCCGTCAGAGCGAACCACTTCATCGGCTCCAGCTTCGCGCGCAACCGTCTCCTTTTCGTCGCTCGAGACAACCGCGATCACGCGAGCGCCAAGCCCCTTGGCAACCTGAATTGACGCCGTGCCCACTCCACCAGCTGCGCCATGTACGAGCACCGTCTCGCCTGCGCGCAGATCGCCGCGATAAACCATCGAGAAGTGGGCTGTGTGGTAGTTGAGCACCAGCGCCGCGCCCTGCGCGTCATCTAGCTCCTCGGGCAGAGCGAAGGTGAAATGAGGCGGCGCGATCGCCACCTCGGCGAAGCCACCGAGCATGCAGAAAGCCGCCACGCGTTGGCCGGGCTCAAAGCCGGAGCCGGCCGAGGCGCTGCGCACGACGCCCGCAACCTCGCTGCCAGGAACAAACGGCAGCTCCGGCTTTATCTGATATTCGCCGCGCGTCTGCAGTAGCTCCGGGAATGCGACGCCGGCGGCGCTCACGTCAACGACGACTCCCTCGCCTGGCGTCATCGGGTGCCCCGCGCTGGCGTCGGGCTCGGCAATGTCGACCAACTTCAGTGCGGTCGCCGGGCCGGTTAGCTCTGTTATCTGAATTGCTCGCATAAGGTTGCTCAACTTAACAAAGGAGAAGTAAAAACGAACGCGGGGAGGATCAGGGCGCGGTCCCCTGTATAAACAATTATGACCTCAGCCCTCTACCGGCTCGGCAAGTTTTGTGCTCGCCACCACTGGATTGTGATCGTCTTTTGGCTAGTGGTCGTTGTCGCGCTTGCTGGCTGGGTCAAGAGCAGCGGCGGGCTGGTCTCAGCCAACTCCGTCAACCTGCCGAACACTGCGAGCCAGAACGCAACCGATCTGCTGACAAAGAAGCTGCCCGCGCTGCTGAAACCGACCAGCTCAATCGTTGTTTACTCTGCCGATAAGGGCCCGCTGACGAGCTCGGCAAACAGCGCCGCGATCGCCTCAGCTGTGGCGGCTGCAAAGAAGTCGCCTGAAGTTGAGACGGTCGTCAGCCCACTGCCGGCGACACCTGCCTCGCAGGCCGCCGGCGCGCTGGTCAGCGCGGATCAGAAAACGGCGCTGATTCAGGTCACATTGACTCCGAAGTACGCAATCCCTACCGCGGTAGAAGCGAACAACATCGTCAACCGGGTTGAGCAGCCGCTCACTAAAGCCGGGCTCGAAAGCGCTGCCGACGGCAGCCTCGGCGCGACGGCGGTTGACCCGAATGCTGCCTACCTCTCGTTTGGGATTGGAATTGCCGCAGCGCTGATAATCCTGCTGCTCACCTTTGGCTCAGCGGTGACGATGCTGCTGCCGATCATCACAGCAATGTTCGGCGTCGTGATCGGCACGATGGTGATCACGCTGCTCTCGCACGTCAGCAGTGTTCCTTCATCTGTCGGCGCGCTCGGCGGAATGATCGGGCTGGGCGTTGGGATCGACTATTCGCTCTTTGTCCTTTCGCGCCACCGCGAACAGCTCTCTGGCGGGATGGAGATAACTGAGTCGATCGGCCGCTCGGTCGCGACCTCCGGCGCAGCCGTCCTCTTCGCCGGCACAACTGTCGTGATTGCGCTCTGCTCGCTGGCGATCGCTGGCATCCCGATCGTCGCGCAGCTCGGATACCTCTCAGCGATCTTCGTCGTAACAGCAATTCTTGCGGCGCTGACGCTGCTGCCGGCCGTGCTCGGCCTGCTCGGTAAGCGCTACGACGCGCTGCGGCTCCCTTGGCTACACAGCCGCTCATCGAAAGCGATTGACCACGACAAGACTGGCTGGGCTCGCTGGGCCGGCGCAATTGCGCGCCACCCGTGGCCGCCGCTGATCGCCGCGATCGCCATTTTGGCTGTGATCGCGATTCCGACAACAAAGATGATCTTCGGCCAGATCGACACCGCCGCTGGCTCCAAGGATTCTCAAGCGACGAAGGCTTACAACCTCAATTCGGCCGGTTTTGGCGAAGGCAGCAACGGCCCGATCCTGATCGTCGTCAAGTTGAAAGAGGACGGCAGCGACAGCGCTGCGCTGGCGAAGCTCGAGAAAGCGATCGCGGCAGACCCTGACGTTCTCGCTCCTCCCGCGCCGCCGCTCTACAGCGCCGACCGCTCGACCGCGGTTATCACCGTCGTGCCGAAATCGGCGCCGCCATCTGACGCGACCGAGGCGCTCGTTGGCCGTCTTCGCGTATTGGCGCCCGAAGACCTAGCCGCGACCGGCCAAGTTGCCTACGTCGGCGGCCAAACTGCGGCCTTCATAGACATCGCCGAAGAGATTAAAAATAAGCTGCCAATCTCGATTTTGATCGTTGTCGCGCTCAGCTTCCTGCTGCTGATGGTCGCCTTCCGCTCGGTCCTGGTGCCGCTCCAGGCGGCGTTCATGAACCTGCTCGGCGTGGCAGCCGCGTACGGCATGCTGGTCGCCGTATTCCAGTGGGGCTGGGGAACAGGACTTATTGGGCTCGAAGGTTCGGTGCCGATCGTCTCCTTCGTTCCGCTGATGATGTTCGCGATCCTCTTCGGCCTGTCGATGGATTACGAAGTTTTCCTCGTGACCCACATTCAGGAGGAGTACGAATCGGGCGCCGACAACAAAACGGCCGTCGTGCGCGGCCTTTCGCGCAGCGCGCGAGTGATCACTTCGGCGGCGCTAATCATGGTCTGCGTCTTCCTTGGCTTCGTCACCGACCCTGACCCAACTACCAAACAGTTTGGCCTTGGCCTTGCGTTCGCGGTCGCGATCGACGCGACGATTGTCCGTTGCCTGCTGGTGCCAGCGCTAATGGTGATCGTCGGCAAGCGCAACTGGTGGCTGCCGAAGTGGCTGGCACGGATCTTGCCGAAGGGGAGCATCGAAGGAACGGACTTCTTCAGGAAGCTCGACGCAGAAGAGAAGGCCGCAGCGCAGCAGAGCTAAGCGGGAAGCGGCTCCTCGTCGAAGCCTTCCTCCTCGCGCTCAATTTCAACGTCCGGATCGACGTCGCCTTCGACGCGGCCTGAGCGCAGCTGCATTGCGATCAGCGGGAAGAAGAGAGTTGAGAGGATCGCGGCGCCGACGAGGGCGGCCGCGGTTGAGGACTTCATGTCGCCAGCCTGTGTGGCGACAGTCGTGATTGCCACGACGAGCGGTAATTGCGTGGCCGAGTAGAAAGCGAGCGCAAGGCGGTCGCGCAGCTCAAAGACGCCGCGGTAAAGCAGCAGCGCCGGAATGCCGCGGACGAGCAAGAACATCGCCACAAAGAGCGGCAGCTTAAGCAGCCCCGCCGTGCTGCCGATCAGCGAATCAAGATCAAATGTCATGCCGCTGTAGATGAAGAAGAACGGGATCAAGAAGCCGTAGCCAATCCCAACCAGTTTTGATTCAAGCACCGCGACTTCCTGCCCGCGGACGGCGAGGCGAACGATCATGCCCGCCGCGAAGCCTCCCAGCAAGAGCTCCAGCCCAAGCCCAGACGCGAAAAAGACGAGCACAAAAATCATCACGACAGCGACGCGAACTGCGAGCTGACTGCTTGATTCAAGCGTGCTGTCAACTACGCCCCACGATCGCGGCACTAAACGCACAGCAGCGACCGCGGCGATTACCGCGAGCACGACAAAGGCGATCAAGATCTCAAGGTTCTTCGCGGTCGTTGTGGTGAGGACAAGAGTCAGCAGCAGAATCGGGCCGAACTCGCCGATCGCGCCCGCGCCGAGCAGATAGGTGCCAAAGCGCGTGCGCATCTCGCCGGCGTCGGTGATGATTGGGATCAGCGTGCCGATTGCCGTTGTCGCCATCGCCGATCCGGCGTAGAGCAGCGAGAGGACCACACCTGCCCAGGCGAGGATTCCGCCGAGGCCGTAAGCGATCACAAGCGAGAGCAGCCAGCCAGCGATCGCAAGATTCAGCGCCTTGCCACGAATCCGCTGAAAATCGATCTCGTAGCCAGCGAAGAAAAACAGCATCCCAAGGCCGAGGTTGGCGAAGAACTGGGTGAAGGAATCCGGCTGAGCAAAGTCAAGCACCTGCGGGCCGATCACGATTCCCAGCAGCAGTTCGATCACGACGACCGGAATCGCCACGCGCCGCCCGAAAATAGCGACTGCTAGCGCCGCCAAGGCGGCGGCGCCGACGATCACAAGAAATGAGGTCTCATCGACCCCGAGGGTCGAACTGGAGACTGCGGTTATGAGTGGCATCGGCGGTTGCGCAGCCTAACCGATGCCGATCCGCACCCCCTAGTTTGCGGCAGCCTTACCTACAGCTTCTCCCTCGTCGGTGGAAAGTTTGCCAAGCGTCTTCGTGAAAGCCGATTCATTGGCTGGGGCCAGCTCGTCGGAGCTGTTGACCTCCATCTGGACGTCAACAGTCTTTTTGCTCAGATTGCCCTTTACCTTGCAGGTGAAAGGCGTTTCCTTTTCAACGTTGGATGGGCAACTCAGCGTGACGCCCGCGTCGGCTGCAGTTGGACCGTCAAAGCCTGCTGACTTGAGCGCCGATTGAACCGACGTGTTGACCTGTTTGTTGAAGCTGTTGACCGCGTCGGTCGGGTCATAGCCACCGCAGGCGGCGAGAGCGATAGCTGCTACTGCTGCTGCGAATCCTGCGGCGAGCTGCTTCGTCATTAAAACTTCTCCCTCGATCAGCCGATGGTTTTGTAGACGGCAGAGTTCCAGAGTTCGTAGGCAGAATCAAGAGACCCGCGCGGCCGTGATTTGCGAGAGAGCCCTCCATCGGACTCGAACCGATGACCCCTTCCTTACCATGGAAGTGCTCTACCAACTGAGCTAGGAGGGCGCTGGCTCGGAGGATAGCCTGCGACAGCCGCCGCCCACGCCGCGCTAGCTGGCAGGTAATCGCGCACATGTGCTGAAGGTTTAGCTTCGCGCCCACACCGCCTGCTCCGCTACCGTATCTAGACGTCAATGAACGCCCTTCGCGCCCCCCATTCCACGCGTGCTGCGCTCGCTACTGCGCTGGCGGTGATCTCTGGCGCAGCACTGCTGCCAGCGACGGCTGGCGCTGCGCTGAAAAAGGAAACGTGGCTGAGCGGCGTCACGATCACCGAGTATTTCCCCGCGCCGGAAGCTTGGTTCGTGGGTGAGCGCGTTTACACGCCGGGGCTCTCGCGCAGAAGCCGCGTCGACTGGCTCTATTCGGCCCGTGGCCTGTCAATGGAGGGGGACGGGATCGGCACCAACGGCAAGCGTTACCACATCAACAACCTCGGCTCGAGCGGTTGGATCACCTCCAGTGGCAAGAATGCGAGCTTCGGCGTAGGTGGCGTCTTCGCTCCATTTTGGCGCGGCGAGGGCTACTGGCGGTCGAAGAGCGGTCGCGTGACCTTCCCGCTGGAAACCGGTGGCTGGTACAACGGCGCCGGGACCCGTTACGTCAAGCCGACCGGAATTAGCTTCGCGGCAGGGCCTTCTCTTGACCTCAGCTACTACCGCAGCGTGGCCGTTGACCTAAGCCTCATTCCGCGCGGCAGCCTCGTCTACATCGCCGCTTACAAGTCGAAGAACAAGGACGGCTGGTTCCGCGCCGATGACACCGGCGGGGCGATCGATGGTCGCCACATCGACGTTTACCGCCCACCACCCAGCCGCTCATCAGACTCGGGGAATTACATGACCGGCAAGCGGATCTTTGTCGTTCCAAAGAACCGGATTTCGGCCTACCTTAAGGCCAATCCGGCAGCTTCACGAAGCGCTCGCCGTTAGCTCTCGGTCTTACTTAACGAGGCTTATTCGCTCCGCGTAACCGAGCAGGTCGGTCAGCGTGACGAACTTGTAGCCGCGCCGCTTGAGCGTGCGGACGATTGGCGCCAGCGCGGCGAGCGTCTGCGAGCGTGGGCCGCCACCGTCATGGGAGAGGATGATCGCGCCGCCATTGGTTTGGCCTACGACCGAGCTGACAATCGCATCGGTGCCCGGAGTGCGCCAGTCGAGCGGATCGACGCTCCAGAGAACCGAGGTCATTCCTTGCGCATTGACTCGGCTAACAAGGTCGGCACCGGTTGAACCGTAAGGCGGGCGAAAGAGGCACGGCGTGAAGCCGGTAGCGCGGCGAATCGCTGCGCTTGTGTCGCGCAGCTGCGAGCTAGCGGCCGGCCCGCCAGCGCCCATGTCGGCATGGTTCCACGAGTGGTTGGCGACCATGTTTCCGTCACGCATCATTGACCGCACCAGCGAGGCGTTAGCCGACACTTGCTGGCCAATCAGGAAGAACGTCGCCGGCACGCCGAGCTTGCGCAGCTCGCGCAGGAAGGCAGACGTGTAGGTCGATGGCCCGTCGTCGTAAGTGAGCGCAATCCGTTTGCCCGACGGGCCGCGGCTAACCTGCCCAGCGCCGCTGCGCTTGCAGCCGGTGGTCACAACGTCCCAGACGCGCGCTCGGTAGCCACCAACGCGCGGCAGGCGATGTTCACATGGCAGCTTCAAAAGCGAAGCTGAAACGATCTTTGCGCCCGACCAAGTGACCTTCGGGAGCTTTGCCTGCTGAGCGCTGCAACCGGCGGCGGTCGCGTTGACGTAAACGTCCGCAAGGCCAACGTCAAGATTCGCGGCAGCCGGCTCAAAACGCAGCCGCAGCTCCGTTTCGCGCGGCTGGCTGACGCTTCCCTCGACGAGCTTGCCACGAGAAACAATTCTCCACTTGCCGTCTGATCGCGTAACGCAGACGGCGCGCACTGCTGGCGAAACCCGATCAAAAACAGTGCAGATCTGGCCGCCCTTCTCTTCGGCAAGCAGTTGCGGCGTGATCGCCTCGGTCGACCGGTAGAGGATCTCCAGCTCACGATCGCGCTGGCCGAATGAAGTGCTGATTAAATCAAGCGCTCCGCCCTCCGGCTTTACCGAGTGCGACTCCCCGCCCCGCGTTGTGGCCGCGCTTGCGCTGGCTGCTGAGCAGAGCGTTAAGGCTAGGCAGACCGCTGCTACCAGCGCGCGCACTTAGCCTGCCTTGACGCTCACAAGGTCGACGTCGAAGACGAGCGCTGCGTTGGCAGGAATTGTGGGAGGCGAGCCGGCGGCGCCGTAAGCCAGCTCGGCAGGGATGATCAGGCTGCGGCGACCGCCAACCTTCATGCCTTCAACGCCCTGATCCCATCCAGCGATTACGCCGCCGCTGCCAAGATCAAACGTAAACGGCTTGCCACCCTTCCAGGAGCTGTCGAACTCTTTGCCGTTTGCGAACAGCACGCCGACGTACTGAACGGTCACGCTGTCGCCGCTATTTGCCTCGTCACCCGTACCGACGATCAGATCCTGGACGACTAGGACCTTCGGCGCCGCGCCGCTCTGGCGAGGGATTACGGGCTTAACTTTGATGTCGCCTTCACCGGGGCCAGGGGTTACTTTGACGGCCTTGATCGCTGGCGTAGTCGCGTCGGTTATCGTCGGCGGATTAGCCTGCGCGTCGGCGGCCTGCTCGGCTGCCTTGTCAGCGTCGCTCTGCGAAGAACCGCAGGCTACGAGCAGCGGCAGCGCTGCGCAGAGAAGCAGGGCGAGGGGAAGGCGAGTTTTGATCATCATGGGTTGATAGCAGTTGCGCCGCCGGTTAGACGCAATTAGCCCGGCAGACAAGCGCCACCTAAGGCGCTCAGTCAATTACTAGGCCGAGCGTGATGCGCGTCACGCGGCCGCTCTTGGAGATCGAAAAGTCGGTCACGACGAATCCGGCGCTGCGCTTGCCGATGTAGCAGTGGCGATAACCAAGCTCCGTGACGCAGCGCTCACCCGTGAGCTTTGATTTAAGCGCTTTTTCACTTGAACCGACGCCAATTCCGCCACTGGTGCGCTCCTTGCGGCTGGTGGTCGACAAATTGACGACTGTCGCACTCGAAGCTGTGCCGCGGAACGTAACTTCGACCAAACCGAATTTCATTTGCCGCGTCTTGCCCATCAGCGGGTGATTGACGATCTTGTTGCTATCGGGTTTGCCGACTACGCCACGGACCTGGCTGGCGACCATGCCGATCTTCAGCCCGCCCAGCGACTTCTGGGGAATCAGGCTTTGGACTCGAGCTGAGGCAGCGCTGGCAGCGAGCGCCATCGCGCAAGCAGCGATTAAGAGAACAAAAAGTTGCTTGCGCAAAGCGAGCATTGCTGAATCATTACGATCGCGCCCGACCGATGCGCCAGTTACCCGTCCGCGCCGCCCCAGGGGTACTGGCCTAGCGCGTGAAGATGTGAACTAGCTGCAGCTCAGTGCGCTCCGGGCTGCCCGAGATAAGCGGCGTGACCTTGGAGTTGAAGTCGGCGAATACCTCTTCACTGTTGACAGCCTCAGCCTGATCGGGCGTATCGAACAGACCAATGCCGCGGACGAGCCCGCTTGCCGGGTCGCCGACGACGAGAACCTGCTTCAGGCCCTCGTGGCTGTCCTTCATAAATTCAGCAAACTCTGAGTAGACCTCAAGCAGGTGGTCGTACTGGCCGGGGTTGGCGTGCATTGTGAACTCGATCACTGTGCTCATCTGTTGGTTCTCCGATGGAAGTTGGTTAGTTAACAGCGCTGATCGTACAAAAGCCTCGCTAGCGGCGTGGCTGGGCCATGCGCTCCGCACCGGCGGGCAGAATTGAGCAATGCGCATCTACCCCGAAGTTTCCGCACTCCGCACCCGTGCCGTCATCGCCGATCTGCTGCTGCTGGCGCTGCTCGTCGTTTTCGCTTGGCTGGGAATGAAGGTCAATAACACCGTTGACGACATCGCCAGCCTTGGCCGCGGCGTTCAGGACGCTGGCAACTCGGTTCGTGACGGGTTCACCCAGGCCGGCGCCACACTGGGCAAGGTGCCCCTTGTCGGCGGTGACCTCAGTGGCGCGCTGCGGGATGCGGGCCAGGCGACCGGTGGCAATGCGGTCGAGGCAGGCCGCCAAGGCGAGCTCGCGATCGAAGCGATGGCGCAACTACTGGGCTGGCTAACTTTCCTGATTCCCTCGACGCTGCTGTTGATCGCCGCGCTGCCGAGGAGAATTCGCAAGATTCGCCAGCTCAACGTCGCCGCGCAGGTGCTTAACGCTCAAAACGAAGAGCAGCGTCGCTTGCTGGCGATGCGCGCCGCCTTCTCGCTCCCATTCGGCACCCTGCTCGGTTATACGCGCGACCCCTTTGGCGACCTTCAGCGCGGCCACTATGAGGCACTTCTAAGGGCCGTTTACGAGGACTGCGGTTTGCGAGCGCCGTCGGGCAATTTAATGGCGGGAGCAGGATTCGAACCTGCGTAGGCAGAGCCAACGGGTTTACAGCCCGTCTCCTTTAACCACTCGGACATCCCGCCGAGCACAGCGCTCGGAAGTCTAGAGCTCAGGCGCTGTCGCGCAGTCGCTGGGCCTCCGGCAGCGACTCGAGCTTCTTCAGTGTGTAGTTCTCGATCTGGCGGATACGCTCGCGCGTGACATTGAAGGCGCGGCCGACCTCCTCCAAAGTTCGAGGCTTGCCGCCACCGATCCCGAAGCGCATGATGATCACATCGCGCTCACGCGCCGGAAGCGTTCCAAGCGCGCGGTAGATGCTTTCACGCCGCAGCAAATCGGAGGCTAGGTCGAACGGCGAAACTAGGCCTTCATCTTCGACGAAATCGCCGAGCTGCGAATCCTCTTCGTCGCCGACCGGCTTCTCAAGTGAGATCGGCTGCTGGCTAAGGCGCAGAATCTCGCGCACGTCTTCAGTGCTGCATTCGAGCTCCTGCGCGATCTCCTCCGGCGTTGGCTCGCGGCCGAGCGACTGAACCAGCTGGCGCTCAACGTGAACGACCTTGTTCAGCTTCTCAACCATGTGCACGGGGATCCGAATTGTGCGGCCCTTGTCAGCGATGGCACGCGTAACGGCCTGGCGGATCCACCAAGTGGCATAGGTTGAGAACTTGTAGCCGCGGCGGTAGTCGAACTTTTCAACCGCGCGAATCAAACCAAGCGACCCCTCTTGAATCAGGTCGAGGAAAGTAAGCCCACGGCCGATGTAGCCCTTGGCGATTGAAACGACGAGCCGCAGGTTGGCTTCCACCATGTGCTGCTTGGCGTTCATGTCGCCACGCTCAATCCGCTTTGCGAGCGAAACCTCCTCAACGGCGCTGAGCAGCGGAACGCGGCCGATCGAACGTAGATAAAGGCGTAGTGAATCTAGGCTCGGCTCGACAGTCAGGTCGATCTCATCGTTCTTGCTGCCTGATGCCCGCTTGCCGCGCTTGGGCGCACCTTCCGTCAGCGGCGGCCCGGAACCGTCATCGCCTTCAGCCAAAAGATTGATCCCCATCTCTTTCAGATGGCCGTGAAGTTCCTGCACTTGCTCCTTTGAAACCTCAACCTCTTCGAAGCACTTCGTGATCTGCGCGACGGTCAAGAAGCCCTTCTCCTGCCCGGTCATGATCAGTGGCTTTAGCTCAGCCAGCTCCCAAACTGGAGCTTCATCAGCGAGCAATCCTGCGCTCTTCGCTGCCTGCATATTCTCCACGGCTCCTCAGATAAGAAATTGTTGAAGCCACCCCTCCAGATGACTCCCACTGCCCACGTAACTCGCCTACTGAAACGTAATAAAAGCCGATTGAACGATTTGAACCCCTCGCGCGTAATCAGAACAAGTCTGGAGCGAAAAGTCTAAGCCGTGGTCGACAATGTGATTAATAGCACAAGCGAGACCGAAGCTGGGCTAACCTCCTTCCAACCCCGAATGAGGCAGGTCCTCGATGGAACTTCCAGCGCTAAGCAATTCGCCCGACGTCCAGAACTACAAGCCTGAGATTCACATCTCGCTTTCGCGCGTTGGCGTGACCGGCGTTGAGAAAGTGATCCGCATCGGCGAGCCCGGGGCGGAGCAGTCCTATCACGCTCAGCTGGAGTGCTTCGTCGACCTTGGCCCCAAGCAAAAGGGGGCGCACATGTCGCGCTTCGAGGAGGTCGTCAATGAAGCGATCGGAGAGTTCGCGGTCGGCGGAACGGCGCTTCGCGCTGAACAGCTAGCGCAGAAGATCGCCGAGAGCGTCCGAGAGCGTCAAGGCGCGCTCCGCGCCGAGGTAACGATCATGGCCCGCTACCCAGAGCACAAGCCGGCGCCGGTTTCCGCAATTACGACGCAGGAGATCTATACGCTTCACGGCGCGGCAATTTCCAGCGAGGCTGGAACGCGCCGGCTCGTCGGCGTTACCGCGCAAGGAATGACGGCCTGCCCTTGCGCCCAAGAGCTAGTCGCCGCAACGGCCCGCGACCGCTTGAGCGCGCAAGGCTTTGAAGACGACGAGATCGAGCAGATCATCGCCGCCGTTCCGATTGCCACACACAACCAACGCGGCCTAGGCACGCTCTACCTTGGCTCGGTCGAGGGCAGCCAGCTCGACGTTGAGGCGGCCGACCTACTGAAGATCGTTGAAGGCTCGATGTCGAGCGAGATTTATGAGCTGATGAAGCGCTCCGATGAAGGCGCGGTGGTTGAGAAGGCCCACAGTCGGCCGCGTTTCGTCGAGGACTGCGTTCGCGAATCGATTCAGGGCGTGATCGAGCGCTTCAGCGCGCTTGACGACGCGACCTTCGTCTCGGCCCGCCAAGAGAACCTCGAAACGATCCATCAGCACAACGTGACGGCGGAGCGCTTCGGCCTACTCGGCGAGCTGCGCCGTGAAATCGCCACCGACGGACACTTGATGCATCACACCTCGATGCGCGAGTGGCTTGACGCTGGCGGCCGCTAACCGCGGGCGCGCTGAGCGCAGCGAAGCAGCAGGCCGTTGTCGGGAACTTCGACGCTGACTAGTGGCAGCAAGCCGGGCGCACTGAAGACCTTCTGCCCTGCGTCGGCGCCCGCCAGCGAGGCCGAATCTGAGTTCCACAGGGCGAGCATCGCGTAACTCTTTGCTGGCCCTTCGAATAGAACGCCGCGAGTCTTGCCCCAGTCCCAGCGCTCGGCGACCTTCGGCCCGCCGGCGGCGACGTCGGCGCGCACAGCGCTGAGAGCGTCCTGGGAGCGTGCCTGTGCCAGGCCGACCTTTTTGACGCAGGCCGCGATTTCGTTTGGAACCGGGTCACGGTTTCCCAGCACGACGTAGGCCGCGACCGCAAATGAGGCCACGACGCAAACGGCAAGCAAAGCGAAAGCCCACTTCATTGTGGCGAGCCCTCACGTGGCTGCGCGCGGCGAAGTTCGGCCTCACGCACAAGGCGCCGCATGCCGAAGAAGTAGTCAACACCGCTGACGACGGTAATCGCGACCATCACGTAAACGAGCAAGTCAATCCACGAAGGAGTGGGAACAAGCAAAATCAGCAGGAAGATCGTCAGCACCTGAACGCCAGTCTTCGTCTTCCCCCACCAGTTAGCGGCTATCACGACGCCCTCCGAGCGGGCAGAAATCCGCGCGACGGTGACAGCGAATTCGCGCGCCACGATCACCATCGCCACCCAGGCAGCGAGCCGCCCGAGCGAGACCAGCGAAAGCAGCGCAGCGATGATCAATAGCTTGTCGGCGACGGGGTCCATCAGCTTGCCGAAGGTTGTTATCTGCTCGCGCGTGCGCGCCAGCCACCCGTCGAGCGCGTCGGTGACTGAAGCAGCAGCGAAAACGACGGCGGCGAGCACGTCGCTTGTTTGGCCACCGTGCGAAAGCAGCGCAACTACAAGCACCGGCACGAGCAGAATCCGCAGCACGGTAAGCAGGTTTGGAAGGTTGAGCGTGAACACAGCCCCGTCAGTATTGCGCGACCGTGCGGCGGCGCCGCAGCCTGGCGCCCTAAGCCTCAATCGCCGCTTCGGCCGGCAGCGGCCGCGCGCTGCGGGTTACGCCGACGCTTGCAATCACGACCAGCGCGATTGCAAACATTTGAAGCAACGTTGGCTGCTGGCTGAGCACGATGAAGCCAGCGAGGACAGCGACCGCTGGTTCGATGCTCATTAGTGTGCCGAATACCCGCGCTGGCATTCGCCTCAGTGCATCCAGCTCGAAGCTGTACGGAATCAAGGAGCTGAGCAAGCCGATCACAGCGCCCAGCAGCAAAATGTGCGGCGTTACAAGCGTCGAGCCACCGGCGGCGACGCCCGGAACGAAGACAATTGCGGTGCCAATCATCATCGCCACGGTTAGCCCGTCACGGTCGGGGAACACTTCGCCAGCGCGCTGCGCTACCAGAATGTAGACGCCCCAGAAGAAGGCCGCCAGCAGCGCCAGCAGCACGCCGGCTAGCTCAAGGCCCCCTCCCCCGTTCCAAGGCTGCGCAATCAACACCACCCCGGCCGCCGCAAGCGCAACCCAAATCACGTCGGTCAGCTTGCGCGAAAAGATTGCCGCAACCGAAATCGGTCCGAGGAATTCGATCGTTGTTGCGATCCCAATCGGCAGAATGTCGATCGCGAGATAGAAGGCCAGATTCATCGCCGCGAGGATGACGCCGAAGAGAATCGCCATCCTGACCTGGGTTGCCGACCACTTTGAAACCTTTGGCCGGCTCAACAGGAACAGGAAGAGCGCCGCGAACGCCAGTCGCAGCAGCGTCGAACCGGCTACGCCAACCTCATCAAAGATCGTGACTGAGATCGCCGCTCCAAACTGAACCGAAATGATTGATCCCAGCACCAACCCCAGCGGCGGCACACGGCCTAAGCGCCCCCCCTCTGGTGGGCTCGGCGGGCCTAGATCTGTGGCTTGCGTAGTCGGCACGTTTGCGTTCCGGTCAGGCGGCTCCCCGGGAACAATGCCCTAGGGTCAGTAGATGCCGCTGATCCCGACCGTAATCGAGACGACCTCACGCGGGGAGCGCGAGTACGACCTTTACTCGCGGATGCTGAGCGACCGAATCATCTTTCTCGGGCAGCCGATCGGCGATCAGATCGCCAACCTTGTTGTCGCGCAGCTGCTGCACCTCGAGTCGGAAGACCCTGATAAGGACATCTCGATCTACATCAACTCGCCTGGCGGTTCAATTTACGCGGGGATGGCGATCTACGACACGATGCAGTTCATCAAGCCCGACGTGTCAACAATCTGCTGCGGCGTGGCAATGTCGATGGGCTCGCTACTGCTAACCGCCGGCGCGCCCGATAAGCGGCTGGCTTTGCCAAATAGCCGGATCCTGATCCATCAGCCGTCGTCCGGCTTTGAAGGGCAGTCCTCGGACATTGAGATCCACATGAATGAGATCCTTAAAACTCGTGCCAACATCGACGATCTCTATGCACATCACACTGGCCGCTCAGTCGAAGATGTCCACGCCGACATGGAACGTGACCGCTTTTTCACTGCCGAACAAGCGGTCGAGTACGGCCTGATTGACCGCGTAATCACCTCGCACTAAAGGCCGCTTGGCTTGGCGCTGCGGCGCTGAAGCGCAACTACTTTTAGCTTTGCTCGCCCAGCTGGTCGTCGTCGGCGGCCATCAGTAGGTCGGTGATACCGCTAGCCGCGTCACTTTCTTTGGCGAGAAACGTGCCGATCTCGCTGATCGTGCTCATCAGCGGCGAGGGGAAGATCACGGTCGTATTCTTATCGACTGAAATGTCGACCAGAGTCTGAAGATTACGCAGCTGCAGCGCCAGCGGGTGGGCCATCATCACGTCGGCGGCGCGGGCCAGTTCGCCCGCGGCGAGCGCCTCGCCCTCAGCGGCGATGATTTTGGCGCGCTTCTCGCGCTCCGCCTCTGCTTGGCGGGCCATCGCGCGCTTCATCGTTTCGGGCAGCTGAATGTCCTTCAGCTCGACCAGCGTTACCTTCACCCCCCAGAGCTCGGTTGCGCGATCGAGGATCTCGGCGATGTTGGCGTTTAACCCGGCGGTTTCGGTCAATGTCTCGTCGAGCGTGTGCTGGCCGACGACGTTGCGCAGCGTCGTCTGCGCGATCTGGCCGATCGCTGATACGACGTCCTCAATCTCGACGACAGAATCGATCGCGTCGACAACTTGGTAGTAGGCGACGGCCGAGATGTCGACCGAAACGTTGTCGCGCGTGATGATTCCTTGGCTTTGAATCGGCAAGGTGATGATCCGCAACGAGATCTTGTCGAGCCGGTCGACAATCGGAATTATGATGACGAGTCCCGGCTCGAACGGTGTGGCTCGTACCTTGCCAAAGCGGAAGCGCACGCCGCGCTCGTACTGGTCGATTACGCGAATCGACGCCGCTGCCAGCAGCAGGATGACCACAACAACAAGAACGATTATGAGGATTCCAGTACTCATTTTTTAGCTCGTATGTTTGGCGCGGGGCGATTGTCAGCCGCTGCGCCGTGCCCGCCCGTAAAATCGGATTGCCTCATAAGAACCGAGTATAACCCGCAAATGCCAGCGGATACGGCCGCCTCAGCAGTTGGCGTTAGAGCGCGCTAAGCGCTGCGCGAACGGCGGCGTCACGGCTGCGCGCGTCATCATCGACCCAGTCCCAAACGACGCCATCCTCGACCACGAAGGTCGGCCGCCGGTGGCTGGTCAGGCGCTCAACGCTTAGCTCAACTCCGATCACACCCTCGGCCCCAGGCAGCGGGTCGGCGACAACGCGCGCCGTGCCGTGGGCTGTAAAGGCGATGTCGCCGGCTGCAAGGATGGTCAAAGCAACCTGCGGCTCGGCGCGTAGCCGCTCCAGTGAGCCGCGACGGGCGCCGAGCGCGAGCACGATCCGCTGATCACCGCCGCGCAGCGCAGCGCTGACCGGAATTGCATATGGCCCGTCGGCGCCAATCGTCGCGAGCATGCAGACCGTGCCAGCTGTCCAGTTGGGTAGCTCGATTGCCAGTTCCACGCCAAATAAAGTAGTAAATTGATCGCATGGGAAAAATCAAACGCGGCTGGGCGTTGTCAAAGCAGAGCTGGGCTGTCGTTAAATCCGACAAGTCGCTGCTCGCCTTTCCGATCATCTCGGTCTTCGCGGCGATCATCACGATGATCATCTTCTTCGGTGGCGGCGCCGGAATCGCCGTGGCGGTTGACTCCCCTTGGGCGGCGCTGCCGCTCGTAGTCATCGGCGCCTACTTATTGACCGTTGTCGGCGTCTTCGCCTCCGTCGCGCTCGCTTCGTGCGCAACCGAAGCGCTCGAAGGGCGACAGACGACGGTTGGCCAAGGCATTGGAGCTGCGCGCGGGCGGATCAAGCTGATTCTCGCTTGGGCCGCGGTGGCGCTGTTCGTCGGGCTCCTGATCTCAGCGATTCAGAGCGCCCTACAGCAGGTTGCTGGCGGCGTTGCCAGCGCGATTGTCGGTGGGCTTGCGGGCTTCGCTTGGGCGGTTGCGACCTTCTTTGTGATTCCGATCATTGCGCTCGACGGGCTCGGGCCAAAAGAGGCGCTGAAAACGTCGGCTCACGTCGTCAAGGAGCGCTGGGGCGAGGGGGTCGTTGGTTCCAGCGCGATCGGCCTAATCACTTTCTTCGTCGCGATCTTACCGGCGATCGTGGTGATGTTTCTTGGCTACTTCGTGCTCGGCTCATCTGCCATTGGCGGCGGTGTGCTGATCGCTATCGGCGTTTTCGGCTTCGTAATCGCACTGCTTTTCCAGACGACGATCATGGCCGTCTTCCGCGTGGCGCTTTACCGCTACGCGACCGAAGGCGAGGTCATCGGCGGCTTCGACCGCGAGGGTTTGGAGTCAGCATTTGTCGCGAAGAAGGGGCGCCGCGGCGCGCTGGGCGGCGCCTGAGATTGACTGCGATTCGTGACGATTTAGCGAAGGCGCGTCAACGCTGCAGCAATGCTGCGACGATGTAAGAGCGATGATCGCGTTGCTTAGCTCAATCTTCTTGTTCGCGCGGGCCGGTGGTGGCTCCTCGGGCTTCGGTGGCGGTGGCGGATTTAGTGGTGGTGGAGGCGGCGGCGGCTTCGGTGGAGGTGGCGGCTTCGGTGGAGGTGGCGTCGGCTACGGCGGCGCAGCAAGCGCCGGGTCGATTCTCGCGCTCTTCCTCGTCTTCGGCGTGATCGCGCTGATCATCCTGCTGAGCATGTTCCGCTCCTTCATGACGGTGCGCACGATGCGCCAGCGGCGGATTGAACGCGACGCTCGCGTGCGGACCGCGTCGGCCGAAGCGGCGGCCGACGACGCAGCCTTCGACGCCGACGCGGTCACGGCCGGCACGGCGGCGCTTTTTGGAGCGATTCAGCACGCCTGGGATCAGCGTGACGACCGCGCGCTGCAAACGATGGTCGGCGATGACCTATTGGTTGAGTGGCGCCTGCGGATGCAGGATTTCTCATCCCGCGGCTGGCACAACCGAGTGCGCGTACTGCGCGGCCCGGAGGTGCTGTACGTCGGCATCGACAATAAAGCCGCCGACGCCGACGACCGCGCGATCGTCCACATTGAGGCGACGCTCGAAGATTTCGTCGAGACCGACGATGGAATGCGGATTATGCGCAGTGATGACGATGATTCGGTCGTCACACTGAGCGAATACTGGACGCTGGCAAAGCGCGACGGCGGCTGGATTCTGCTCTCGATTGAGCAGGATCGCGAAGGCGCGCATCACCTTGACGCCCCGATCATCGCCTCGCCTTGGGCCGATGACGTTGGATTGCGCGACGCCGCGATTGTTGAGGCGGCAGTCGCCGACAAGGCACTCGAAGGAACCTCGACCGCAGATCTTGTCGACGTCAGCCTCGCAGCCGATGCACGCACGCAGGCGATGGACCTTTCACTAGTTGACGGCCGCTTCGCCCCGGACGTGCTGGCAGCCGCGGCGCGGCGCGCAGTGGCGGCTTGGGCTGAGGCCGTTGATGGCCCTGACGCTGCGCTCGAGGCGATCGCTAGCCCCGAGGCGATTGAGCAACTGCTCTACCCGTCGACCAACGGCCACAACGCACGCCTCGTGGTGCGCGGGCCGCAGATCGAATCGATCACGATTGAGCGTCTGGCCGCCGAACCGGCGCCAGCGCGGATGAGCGTGGCGCTCAAGGTCCGTGGCCGCAGGTACCTCGAGGATCGCGATACTGCCGCCGTCTTGACCGGCGCGAAGGATCGCGAGATTAAGTTCAGCGAAAGTTGGACGCTGGCGCTAGATGGCTCCGATCAAGTGCCTTGGCGCCTCGTTGACGCAACGCCCGCTGGCTAGCTGGCCGCGGCGCCCTGTAACTTTTTAGAACGTAATTGATCGCAGAAAGGTTGACAGCAGATGCCCCTTTCCAAACGCTTAGCCGCTGAGTGCATCGGTACCTTTGGCTTTTTTCTAACCGGCTTCATGGGGATCGTTGCCCTGACGACGCAGGGCATCACGGCGATCCAATCGGTCGGCATCGCCGTTGGATTTGGTTTTGGCCTGGCCCTGATGATCTTCGCTTTTGGCCACATTTCAGGGGGCCATTTCAACCCTGCCGTGACGCTCGGATTGGCGAGCGCGCGAAAGCACCCGGTCGGAGAGATTCTCCCCTACTGGGCAGCTCAACTGGTCGGCGGGCTGCTGGCCGCGGTGCTGGTGCTGGTGCTCTACACGCAAACGATTGTTGGCAAAACGGTTACCGCGCCAGGCAACAACGTCAGTGACGGCAAGGCGTTCATCCTTGAAGCGGTCTTCACGATGCTGTTCGTGCTCGTCATCGCCACCGTCGCGACCGATGACCGTGCGCCGTGGAAGGGCGTCTTCGCTCCGTTTGCGATCGGCCTCTTCATCTTTACTGCTGCGACCGTCGCCGGGCCGATCACCGGTGGTTCATTCAACCCGGCTCGCTCGCTAGCGCCCGCGATCGCTGCCGGCGACTTCAGCCACATTTGGATCTATCTGCTGGCTCCGCTGCTTGGTGGCGTGATCGGTGGCCTGATCCACCTTTATTTCGCGGGTCAGCATTCAGCGGCAAGCGGCGAGGAATTTGACGACCTTGATCGCGCAGCGACTGCTGACTGACTGTCCGCGCCCCGCCCCGCGCCGAGATAACCCGGCTGCCATTCACTGCGGTGCGACCCTCTGAGCAAGCAACCGCGTCGCCCGCGTAAGCTTGTGGCATGCCACCAAAGAAGCTGATTGACGGCGACAAAGAGGTCGGAGAAGGCGGAGCGTCATGGGCCGACGGACCTCCGCACGACGGATTCGCTGAGACTCGACGGGTCTGCCCCGTTCAATGGACGGCGGCAATGGAGGACTTCCCAGAAGAGGGTGGCTTCTGGTCACTCACGCGAGCCGATGACGTGCGCGAAGCATCGCTCAATTGGGAGAACTTGTCATCTGAACGTGGCGGCGTGATTTTGGTCGACTCGGTGCTGCCGCCGGAAATTCAGTCGGGAATGTTCATCGCGATGGACCCGCCGCGCCACGACCGGATCAAAGCAATCTTCCAAAAGGGATTTACGCCCAAGAGGATCGGCGAGCACGAAGAGGAGATCCGCGCGATCGTCACCAGCGCCTTCGACCGTCTCGGCGACAGAACCGAGTTTGACCTTGTTGAGGAAGTTGCCCAGCCGGTCGTCGCGCGCGTCATCTGCCGCTTCATGGGGTTGCCTGAGGAAGACGACATGCTCTGGGCCGGCCTGATGAACGGGATTCTTGCTTCAAGCGACCCGGAAGTAAATCCCGAGGGCGTGGCGAGCGTGATGGAGCGCGACGTGCCGGAGGTCTTTGAACGGGTTCAGGCGTTGATCGCTGAGCGCCGCGAGAACCCGACTGAGGACCTAACCAGCCTGCTGATAGAAGCTGAAGTTGATGGCGAGCGGCTCGAGGAGCACGAGATCATAATGGGCTTTTTCCTGCTGATGGCGGCCGGAAACGACTCAACCAAAGCGACCTACTGCTCCGCGATGCACGCGCTTATAGAGCACCCCGAACAGCGCGCAAAGCTGCTGGCGGACCCGGCGCTCGTGCCATCGGCAGTTGAGGAATCGCTGAGGATGTTTCCGGCCTTCGCTCACTTCCGGCGGACCGCCACTGAGGACGTCGAAATCGGCGGCAGAACCATTGAGCGGGGCGACCGCGTTGCGCTGTGGTACATCTCCTCCAACCGCGACGAATCGGTTTACGAGCAGCCTGATCGCTTCGATGTTGAACGCAACCCTCAGCACCAGGCCTTCGGCGCTGGAGGGCGCCACTTCTGCTTGGGCGCGGCGCTGGCTCGACTCGAGCTGCGCCTCTTGATTGAGGAGACGCTCAAGCGCTACCCGCAGCTTGAGTTAGCCGGCAAGGTCAGCTGGGTTCAATCAGGCTTCGTAAACCAGATCAGAACACTCCCCGTGCGCGTTAGTTAGCTAACCGGGCCGCTTCGCTAGCGGCCTGCGCGGGCGCTGTTCCTGCGCGCTTGCTGGATCTTGAGCTTCTGCTCGGTGCGTGCTCGTGCAACTGCTCGCGCGCGTGCCTTAGTAGTCAGCGTGGCGACCGACGCGCCGGTAAGTGCCACTTCGCTAACGCTGATCGCGCTTGGCTCGCCGCTACCGGAGGCGCAGAATCCAAACGCGGCGACGCTCGCGCCTGGCGCGACCGATGCGGCCCAGCTTGGCGCAGTGACGGTGACTAAGTTGCCACTGCGCGTTGCGCTGCCGCTCCAACTGTCCGTGATCTTGACGCTCGACGGCAGCGTGAAGGTCAACTTCCAGCTGCGCGACGACGCCGTTCCAGCGTTGGCGATCTTGAAGCTACGGCAGAGGCCGCCGGTCCAAGTCGAATCCTTCGTGACCGTTGCCGTCAACGTCGCCGTTCCCGGAGCCGGAGTTGGGGTCGGCGTCGGCGTCGGCGTTGGCGTTGGCGTTGGGGTTGGAGTTGGGGTTGGGGTTGGAGTTGGAGTTGGAGTTGGCGTTGGAGTTGGAGTTGGCGTTGGAGTTGGCGTTGGAGTTGGCGTTGGCGTTGGAGTTGGCGTTGGCGTTGGCGTTGGCGTTGTGCCGTCCTGATGCGTCGTCACGACGATGTCGCTCAACTCACCTGAACCAGAACCGTAGACGCACATTCCCGTGTCCGAGTAGCTGCCGCCGGCAACTGCCCGAGCCCAGCTCGGAGCGACGACCGAGTAGTCGTTGCCGCTCTTCGTAAACGTCCCGCCCCAAGTGCTGGTTACCCAGTCACCGGCCGGAATCGAAAACGTCAACTTGTCGATCACCAGATTGTTCGACGTCGCGTTGCTGACGACGATCTTTCCGCACCAGGCACCGGCCCACTGCGAATCAACCGCAACCTTCGAGCTGACAGCGCCAGGGACCGGCGTCGGGGTCGGCGTTGGAGTTGGCGTCGGGGTCGGGGTCGGGGTTGGTGTCGGCGTCGGCGTTGGCGTCGGTGTTGGCGTCGGGTTGATCACCGGCGCGCCACCAAACGTCTTCCAGATGCTCGAGAACTGCAAGGCACTTTGTGTTACGCCGCTGCAAGTGAGGTTAACCCAGGCGGTCGGGCTGGGACACTGGAAGTCGCGGTTGAGCGACCACATTGCGATCCGGCCAATACTCTTCGAGTTGGCCCAGTTCAGTACCTTCGTCGCGTCGTCTATCGTAAAGACCTCTAGCGTGTCGTTGAGGCCGATCATCGGCGTCAGACCGACCATCCGGTACAGCTCAGCATCGTTGCGGCTCGGGTAGAGCGTGGCCAGCTGAGTCTTCAGTGCCTCTCCGGCCTGGATGGCGAAATCGCCCATTCTACTGGGAGGGTTCTGCGGCGAGGCGTAATAATCCATCGCCATCACGTTGACAACACTTACGTCAACGCCATTGTCTATGGCGCTGCGCAGCACGTTCATTCCTGTACTAGTCAGGCCACTTGGCATCACCGGTAGTGTCAGCGAGACGGTTACCGGCTTGCCAGCGGCGACGCCGGCTGCTTGGAGAGCGGAGATCGCCTGAAAGCGTCGCGTAAGTGATGCAGTGTCAGTTTGATCGTGGCCTTCGATGTCAAAGTCAATGTTGCGGACGTTATACGCGTCAATTACGGCCTGGTACTGAGCCTGAAGCGCAGTTGCGCTGGTGCAGGTCCGTGCCAGTTCCTGACCAGATGCTCCACCGAACGAGATAATCGGCTCCGAACCAGCGGCGCGAGCGTCACTGATCACCTGCTTGGCGTCAAACCATTCGTCCGAGTGGCCAAGACCGTAGTAGCCGCCCCACGATGCCTGGCAGGCAGCGCCGCTGACGATGAATGCAAGCGTTGACGCTTTAGCGCCGGACTGGCGAATGTTGGCCGTGTTGCTGGCCTTCGACTGCAGCGTCATATCGACGTACGGGGCGAAGCTCGGCGACACCGCGGCCTGAGCGCTGCTTGCTGATGCGCCAACGGCGCTAACTGCGGCAAGCGCTGCTGTTGCAAGCATCAGTCGCGTCTGGCGACCGATTGACTTCTCTGACTGAGTGAACACGTGAACGATTCCTTCTCTCTGCCGTGATCGGCAGTAATTGGTTTTGAAATTGGGCGGACTGCTGAGCTCTTCAGCGGTCCCGCGCCGCCATGCAGCGCGGGACCGCGAAGAATTGATCGGCTAGCGGCGGCTACCGGCCGCTTTGCGCTTAGCGCTTAGGCGGCGGGCCTGGCGAATCTTCGTCGCCTTCTCCGCTG